>JAABUP010001273.1_pt1 | contig 52909 bp, 55 predicted proteins | sample 5559201 | NCBI WGS metagenome assembly JAABUP01 (sample SAMN10711887, study PRJNA513373) | rock metagenome | isolation source: Antarctica rocks | place: Antarctica | reverse complement strand
TCCATCTCAAGATACATGTACATGTACTAATAGAATACATGTATGCCTCATGCTTCCTTTGTTTCACATGGAGTCCACCTCGCCAACACTTGCTGAACTCCCAGCCAGCCCCATTCAAGATCCGAGGGTCCAACGCGCGGCCCCGCTTCAGCCCTAGCAATGCAATTGCCACACACGATTGGAGCGCGTGGGTGTCGATGTTTTCGTTCGTTGCACACGCGTTTGTCAGCCCAGTTTGATTCCAGTGCCGACTGTTATCTAAGCGGGATTTATGCATGAAGTGCATATCGATGCTGCAACATGGTGATCTGTAAGCCTAAGAGGCTCGCCGGGCGGTGAGTGAGTGAGAGAGTGAGAGAGTACGGTCCTTTAGCAGGAAGAAATTTCGATTCTTTGGTTTGCGTTCTGTGCAGTCCCTCGGATAACGTACTCACACGGCCGATAAGTATTGAAATCAACTGCAAGTAACTGTTCGCTTGATCATCCTCTGGAAGCGTACCGCATCCTTCTCTGTCACGGCAAGATTGAGCGGCCGCATGGGTATGTTTCTGGTGCATGAAATGTTGGGTTCAGTCCCAATCATCGTCGTCAGCGTCGTCGGCTAGGGTTCCTTTCCGCATTCCGGTGATGGGTGACTCATCCTTGGCCCGCCTATTTCGAAGAACACGGTGATCGTTTGGCTTTACTGCGCCAACGTCCACGAGGATCTTTTCAATATCTATAAGTGGTTGTGTGTTAACACGATCGCAGTGAACCAATGCTCAGTAGTTTATACTGTATGGGAGGAAGCGTACCTTCTACGGTAGTGTTTTGGCCTTTAAGTTCTTTCAAAGTGACGATCTGTCTTTTGATGTCGCCATCTTTATATATCAGTATTGTTGGTGTGTTCCGCTCAGGATACCCCTCTATGCACATGTCCGCCCGTATCTCGCAGAACTTAAGGTCTCCATATTTGCGTGCAAGATCCCGCCATAGTTCGGTCAAGAGTCGCAACTCGATGTTTGTCCCAAGGGATGATGTGAGGTGTACAATTACAAAACTCTTATGAGAGGCTTCTGTTACATCTAGCGAGTAGTCGGGTTTCTGGAGAGGATAGACTTGGTTGTATATGGATGCGGAAGATATCGTTGAAAGCTCGGCGAAGCGCTGCTGGCTGTCGAAGCGGGTTCCATCAGTAAGGTCTTATTGGAGAGAGCAGGCCGTAGCTCTGCATGCTTGGGTAACGCCTACCGGTACTTCTCGAGGAATACCTCGTCCTCCTCATCTTCTAGTGCGTCAAGTTCATCGAGATCTTTCCCTTCTAGTCTGTTCTCGTGCGCGAGTCGCCGTGCTTCGAGGATTGCTTCTTCAATCACTGGTGTAGGAGACGGAGGCTTTTCGGGGATCACCCCGTGCTTACGGAGGATGTCATTCCTAGATACTGATCAGTTGTAGATTACGGTGCTTTTCCTTCGCGCATACCATTCTGTGTCCGCGTTAGGATTGTCAACAGGAACGTTCACGGGCATGTCCATATCGAAATAGACGTTGCAGTATAAAGCTCCGTAAGGAGGGTCTGATTGACGATAGGTTATGAGGCTGTAGGCTAGATCACCGTTCCTCTTTAGTTTGTCGTGTTTGCTTCGTAATAAGACTCTTGTTGGAGCAGAGCAGTCATCGTTGCGGAAACTCAGGCGTTTAGAGTGATAGAGTAAGGCCGGGGACGATAGCAATATTACCACAATTCTTTGAAGTTGTGCATACCGGGATGCGCATGCATCAACTTCTGAGCCACAGTGGCCGTGCTCACACACTTCAAAGTCACGGATACGTAGCTACAAGTCAAGCAAAAGGTGAATGCCATTCAATGCGACTCCATTGCGAACGACCAAAACTCTACATCACGACTGGTCTTCCAGAGGCACCTCCAAACATTTCAATGGGTGTCACTCAGCGTGACTGGTGACAAATTTAAGCACCGCTCGCTCATATGATACCAGCATTTTCAAGGGTGAAGCCTTGAGCCATAGTCGTAGTGGGCCTTCCTGGAACACCCTCGAGACAAGCACCAAACAAGGCCACGAAGTCAGTGCAACAAGATGAGCTACGGCAAGAGAGATGAAGACGCCGACCAGGCAATCGTCAAGGTCGACAGGACTTCTGTCTTCCAGGAAGGTAGGCGAAATGGAACTCATTGAAGGCGCGCATGAGCTTATCGAATATCGCAGCACGGCTCTTCAACTCGTCCCCAGTATCACCCAGAAGATGTCGAATCCTACTTACGAAGATTGCCCTCCTTTTATTTACTGGCGAGAGGTTCCCCACCAACGAAGCCACGTCTCTCTTCTTCGGCATCTCCAAACTCTTTCAGAACAAGGATCCTTCATTAAGGCAGATGGTGTATCTGGTGATCAAGGAGCTTGCAAGTACTGCGGAAGATGTCATTATGGTCACGAGCAGTATAATGAAGGATACGGCAGTCGGGAGCGATGTTCTATACAGAGCGAACGCTATTAGGGCTCTCTGCAGGATTATCGACGTAGGTTATCTTGTGTGTCAGCTTTCAAGCTCAGAGCATGCTTAAATATGTGTCAGGCTACGACTGTACAAGCAATCGAGCGTCTCATCAAAACCGCCATAGTCGATAAAACCCCATCCGTCTCCTCCGCAGCGCTTGTTTCGTCGTATCATCTCCTTCCAATAGCCCGAGACGTCGTTCGAAGATGGCAGAGCGAGACTCAAGAGGCAGCCTCCTCAGCAAAAGCTTCGGGAGGTTTCTCTCTTGGTTTCTCCACGTCTGGAGGTCAACATTCGCTCGCCGCCGCCAACACGAATTATATGACCCAATATCACGCCATTGGCTTGCTCTATCAGATGCGGTCGCATGATAGAATGGCCTTGGTAAAGATGGTACAGCAGTTTGGTGCTCCCGGTGTCGTCAAGAGCCCGGCTGCTACCGTGATGCTAGTGAGACTGGCGGCGAAGCTGGCAGAAGACGACTTCAGTTTAAGGAAACCAATGATGCAGCTTCTGGATGGTTGGTTGCGGCATAAGAGTGAGATGGTCAACTTTGAAGCAGCAAAAGCAATCTGTGATATGCCAGATATTACAGATGCAGAGGCTACACAAGCCATTCACGTTCTCCTGCTGTTCCTTACGTCACCTCGCGCGGTTACCAAATTCGCTGCTATCCGTATTCTCCACAACTTTGCTTCATTCAAGCCTCAAGCGGTTCGTCCTTGCAACCCTGATATTGAGAGCCTTATCTCCAACAGCAACCGCTCCATTGCTACATTTGCTATTACGACATTGCTAAAGACCGGTAACGAGGCAAGCGTGGACCGATTAATGAAGCAAATATCGGGCTTCATGGCTGATATAACAGACGAGTTCAAGATTACTATAGTCGAAGCCATCCGAACACTTTGCTTGAAATTCCCCAATAAGCAAGCTGGGATGCTGACATTCTTAAGTGGAATACTTCGGGATGAGGGTGGCTACGAATTCAAGAGGAGTGTCGTGGAGAGCATGTTCGACCTTATCAAGTTTGTTCCCGGCAGCAAAGAAGACGGTAAGCCCTCTCTTGGCAGCCAGGCGATTGTTCTTCGCTGACTGAACTAGCCCTGGCGCATCTCTGCGAGTTCATCGAGGACTGCGAGTTCACCAAGCTTGCCGTACGCATACTGCATTTGCTTGGTGTAGAAGGACCAAAGACATCCCAACCTACAAAGTACATTCGATATATCTACAATCGAGTGGTCCTTGAGAATGCAATCGTTCGAGCAGCGGCGGTCACAGCGCTGGCGAAGTTTGGTGTTGGACAACAAGACCCAGAAGTCAAGCGTAGTGTGACGGTCCTGCTGACGAGATGTCTTGATGACACTGATGACGAAGTTCGAGATCGAGCTGCATTAAACCTTAGACTGATGAGCGAGCCGGATGAGATGGCAAATCGCTTCATAAAAAATGGTACAGTTACTTCTTTTTGCGACCTGCCGCTTACACCCTACTAAAGCTTACTAGACTCCATGTTCTCCTTATCTACCTTCGAGCATCAGCTCGTCATGTACGTCACGGCCGATGACAAAGGCACATTTGCAAAGGCTTTTGACCTCTCCACCATCCCCATCGTCACACAGGAACAAGCTCTTGCGGAAGAGCGGACCAAAAAGCTCACAACGGCTACACCTACTCTCAAAGCACCAAGCACAGGCCCCAAAATATCGGAAGCGAACGCAGGCACTGATTCAATTGCCTCAGCAACAGCGGCAGCAGAGAAATACGCCCAACAGCTCATGCAAATCCCCGAACTCAAAGCTTATGGCCCGATTCTCAAATCATGCCGACGTGCGGACTTGACGGAGAGTGAGACGGAGTATGTTGTCAGTGTCGTGAAGCACATCTTCAGAGTGCACATTGTTCTGCAGTACGAGGTTAAGAACACTCTTCCCGATACAGTCCTCCAAGACGTCTCTGTCCTGGCTACACCAAGCGATGAAGATGGGGTTCTTCAGGAGGATTTCATCATTCCTGCTCCCAAACTTGCAACCAATGAACCAGGGACAATTTACGTTGCTTTCAAGAGACTGGGCGGCGAACATTCTTTCCCCGTCACCTCTTTTACCAACATCCTGAAATTCACCAGCAAGGAGATTGACCCAACAACCGGCGAGCCTGATGAGACTGGCTATGAAGACGAGTATCAAGTTGAAGACCTGGAGCTTGCTGGAAGTGATTACGTTATCCCTGCGTTCGCAGGTAGCTTCGACCACGTGTGGGAGCAGACCGGAGCGAACGGCGAGGAGGCTTCGGAGACGGTCCGGCTTACTGCCATGAGGAGCATTGCAGGTATGCTACATCATCCGATTGATTACTTGCCACATGCGTACGCGAATTACATTGTTACTGACCATCTCCGCAACAATTTAGACACCACGGAACAAGTCACCAGAGCGCTCTCTCTTCAACCACTGGACGGCACTGATGTCACCTTATCAACGAGTACCCACACCCTCAAAATGTACGGTAAGACTATCACCGGTGGCAGGGTAGCTGCGATGGTCAAGATGGCGTACTCGGCGAAGACGGGCGCCACAACTAAGATCACTGTAAGAAGTGAGGAGGAAGGGGTTTCGGCGCTGGTTGTCGGTTCTGTTGCTTAGGATTGACTATTGGGGTTATGAAGTTCATAAAGCATTGCATACTTGTTATACTCCAAAGCCTAGATGGGAATGGACGGCTATGTCCGTAACTTGCAACACAGAGCCCTGGTGCCGATAATACTTCATTTGTTGATCAACGGATTATCGAAGAACTAATATCGTGGACAGCTGTGGCAATGAGTCCACCAACACATTCAAGTCCGGTCAATTGGCCGGTGTGACCAGACATGACGTGACTGAGGAGGCCGTTCATACTTTAGATTTATCAATACTCATGGTGACGTAACTGGATCCCGAAATATTCTATGTAAATATATTTGCCCCTCGATCACCCCACTACTTGTATATCAAGCTTCTTTTTACGAACGAGAAAACTGTTTTCTTGATTCTGCCAAAACTCTACCTTGTTCAACTACTGCCGTAAACTCTCGAGAGCCATCAAAATGAATACTTTCCTTGCCAATAAACTTGAACAGAAGCTCGGTGACCGCCCGACCGTCACGACCAGTGAACCCAATTACCGTCCCAATGAGACCATGCTGGCTCTACGCTGGTATGGTAACAGGGACGTCCGTGTCGAGGAGGTTCCTGTCCCTACCGTCACCGAACCTACCGACGTGATTTGCAAAGTTACCGGAACGACCATCTGTGGAAGTGACCTGCATCTGTATCACAAGGAAATAATGCAGATGCAGCAGGGTGATATCTTGGGACATGAATGGATGGGTGTTGTCGATGAGGTGGGGAGTGAGATCAAGAATGTGAAGAAGGGAGACAGAGTCGTTGCTAGCTTCCAGATTGCGTACGTTGAGCCACATCTTCGCACTTTCTTTCCGTCATATTGACAAAGGTCAAGATGTGGGACATGCAGTTTCTGCAAAGAAGGCCTTTCATCCATGTGCGACAAAACCAACAGCTCCACTATTCAAGAGAAACTATACGGCAAGCCCTTCGCCGGCCTCTTTGGCTACACCCACTTCGCAGGCGGTTTCGCAGGCGGCCAAGCAGAATACGTCCGCTGCCCCTTTGGTGACACGAACCTGCTCAAGATCCCAGACTCGGTCCCGGACGAAAAAGCCCTGTTCTTGAGCGACATCATTCCCACCTCCTATCACGCCACTGTTTGCGCCGACGTCGCAGAAGGGAAGTCGGTCGCAGTGTGGGGCCTTGGCCCTATCGGTCTTCTCGCCTGCAAATGGTCTAAACTCGCCGGAGCCCGCCGCGTCATCGCCATCGACAACGTCCCTGAGCGTCTCGCTCTCGCCAAGGAGACCATCGGCTGCGACGTCATCAATTTCTCCAAGACGACGGACGTCGTAGCCGCTATTTATGAGCTCGAACCCGAAGGCGTAAACTGCTGCATCGACGCAGCGGCCTTCAGATACACAAAGACCATGCTACACACCGTTCAGCGCGCCATCGGTCTCGAGACGGACTCCTCCGAGGTCGTCAACGAATGCCTCCGAGCCGTCCGCAAATTCGGCAGCGTCGCTCTTGTTGCAGACTACGCAGCGCTAACGAATCAATTCCTCATTGGCGCCCTCATGGAGAAGGGTATCACGCTTCGAGGGACGGGCCAAGCGCCCGTGCAGAAGTACTGGAAGGACTTGCTGCAGTCAGTCGAGTCCGGCAAGTTTGACCCGACTCTCATCCTCAGCCATAGGTTCCAAATCGATGAGTTCAGAGAGCTGTACGAGGCGTTCGATAAGAAGGAGCATGGCATCATGAAGACATTTGTGCAGACAAGATTTTCGGGCCCGCCCGCTCCAGGCACGCCTCCATTGAGCAGTTTGAAAAGTGGTGATATCAAGCCGAGCGCTGTCGCTCCGTAGAGATGTGGGGAGGACATTGTTATATTAAATACCAAAGCGGGCCAATTTATCGGTACTTGTTCTATTACACATGATACATTCTTTCATATTGATCGAAAAAATGTCATTGGAAAGTGTTGCAAGCCATCGCTGTCCAAGGTTGGTCAATGGAAAGATATCAAACAAGGTAGCATCCCCTTTATGACTGGACTCATCCACATAGCAGTTCATTGGAGGCCCCTGAATGTCAAACAACACAAATACACCACTCTTCACCGGTCCGTACCCCTTTCCGCCATCACAGTCTTCACAGCACGTACCAGGACTTCCTCCATACTACGCGCACCAAACCAAACACTCACCCTCAAAGCCATCCTCACTCAACCCTCCCCATATTCCCCCACCAACCTTCACGATCTTGCCAACCACCGTACACTAACCCGTAGCTCGTCCAAACCCCACAACCCCAGTAACTTGACTAATCGATTCCCTACCTACCTACCTACCTACATTCCCCACCCAATCCACGCTAAACCCCAAACCTTTTCCATTTTCTCTTCACGTAGGTATTCCTGGACTGAAGTGCGCCGCATGGCAATTATATGAGCTATTACTATTGCTATCAACGAGGTACAGAGTCTGGACGGAGAAGGATGAGGGGCTTGGTGCTGCGTGCGTTTTGTTAGAGTACGGCAGCTAAAGGGTCCTTGAAAAATCAAATCTTTGCCATCTGTTGGAAGTATAGATGGGTCGGAATTCCAATATATGGTTTGAAGCGGGTTGTGTGACACAGTGACATCCTGCATAAGTAGCTGCATATGGAGTATATATGTACATCCATCACTGACCGCCTTCAATCAAGACCTACTCCGTACAATATCTACATGTTACAACCCGCCCCGAACCAGGCCGCCAGCTCTACAATCCGTGGGATTAGTCTGTCCAGCAAGTATTTTATGCTCTCACGCTTTGGCGTCAATGATGGGGATGCCATCTACACCGCTGATCAGGAATCGGATTATGAAATAGATCATACTGATAATCACTAGCTCGGCGAGGCGTCATATCTTTTGATTTGTCACACCTGACATCAGCGCCGTTGCTAGTGAATCTTTCTTTATGTAGGCAACCACCAAGCGTTGACTGTCAATTTCTAAACCTCCAACTCTACTTTCTCACCATGTCGCAAATATCAACTATCATTCGTTCAGATACACTATCACACAACGATGTCATTTCTCTCAGCGACACACATGATGTGCTTACTAGAAGGGATTCAATTCCTACAAATGAACAGTTTGTTCTCGAATCCGCTGAAGCTCCCACTGTGGTCCTCTCAAAGGCCCGTACTGTCTTTGTCATTGCCACCTTGACGGGCATCACATTTACAAGCAGTATGAGTACCGGCATCCTCAATATCGGATTACCACGCATAGCAATGGATCTCATATTGCCCGAGAATTTGCTCTTATGGTAGGGTCATGAGTTAGCACTCGCCTACGCTTTTCCATTCCTGGGGTTCCCAGGCCTGTCGCACTGTCCGGCACCTCTCTTCTCGATCACTCCTGTCCCTGAAATTCTTGGCTATAGAAGACCACAGCTTGCTGATGAATACTTCTCTCAGGCCCGCTTCAGTATACGCGTAAGCATTCTCTCAATGCTCCAGGGAGACCCAAAGTTGACGGGTGAATGACAATTCTCGCAGACTAACAAGCTGCTGTTCTTTGCTCCTCGCGGGCTCGATAGCAGATTTCGTGGGCAATCGTACTATCTACTTGATCGGCTGTTTCCTGCTCGGAATGTTCATTCTAGCCAGTGGTCTCGCGAGAACGGGTATCCAGCTGATTGTATTCCGCGCGTTTCAAGGTATTGCTGTTTCTTTTTGCCTACCAACCGCGGTCAGCATCCTCACAGACGCCTTCCCGAACGGACAACGGCGTAATGTTGGATTGGCGTGTCTGGGATTAGGGCAGCCCCTTGGGTTTTCTGTCGGTCTCGTACTGGGTGGGCTCTTCGTGGATTCAATTGGCTGGCGATCCGGATATTATCTGTGCGCTGCCGCAAGTATCCTAGTATTTGGTGCCGGCATCTGGAACCTACCACGAGACCGCCATAGGGAGCCGCTCTCGTGGAGCAGACTCGCACACGGAATCGATTGGGTGGGAGCGGCACTGGCAAGCGCCTGTCTTGGTATACTTTCATATGTCCTCGCGTAGGTTTCTCTCAGGGTGGGTCTGCCTTTCCACTATAATGACGGTGTTTACATACAGGGTGGTGACAGCAAGCTCATCTCGCCTACGAGATGCTCCAAACATTGCCTTACTCAGCATCGCCGCAGCGTTGATCCCTGCGTTCATCTTCTGGATGGGTCGTCAAGAACGACTTGGAAAACCTGCGTTAATTCCCAATTCTCTGTGGAGGAACACAGCTTTTACCGCCATCTGCTTGATGGTTTTACTGTCATGGGCTGTGATACAGAGCATGGAGTTCTTCCTCAGTCTCTTGTAAGTCCTTCATTTGCTTGACAAGTACAAGAAGACGGAGCATGTGGGCACTGTTCCTCCAAGCTTCATGCATGTTACTTGAGGTTGAAGCAAACCGTCTCACCGATCATAGCTTTCAACAAGTCCAAGGCCTCTCTGCAATCCAAACCTCTCTTCGCTTTCTGCCGAATGTTGGAATCATCCTCAATGTCACGACTGGCCTACTAGTCCACAAAATTCGCGCAGATCACCTCGTCCTCATCACATCACTTATCAGTGCGGGGTCACCCCTCTTGATGGCTCTACTCAACCCACACTGGCCATACTGGTACGCAGTATTCTGGGCGGTGCTCCTCGGACCTCTCTCAGTCGACGGTCCGTCATCCTTGCGATCTCAAATCCCATCCCCGACAGCTTCAAGGCAACATCACTGACTCAAAACCCCCGCCACTCAGTCCTCTTTACAGTCTCCAATCTAGTAATCACAGACGTCTTTCCAGACAAGACCCAGGCACTAGCCGGCGCAGTCTTCAACACGGTCGCTCAATTCGGCACCTCCGTTGGTCTGGCCATCATGGCCGTCATCTCATCGTCCGTGACGAAACACTCGAAATACGCGGCCAAGAGCTCGCCGGAGGCGCTGTTGGAGGGCTATCGAGCCGTCTTCTGGGCGTGTTTTGCGTGCATGCTTGTAGCCTGTTCGATCGGTGCGCTGGGACTCCGCAAGGTTGGCAAGGTCGGCTTGAAGAGGGAGTAGCTTTACTTGTAGATCGTCGGTCATGCTGGCGTAATCCAGGCGTCTACCCCCACTCACCCCCTCATTCCCACCGCTCACTCCAGCAGTGCCACCAGCTTTCATGGTAGGTCTTTTCAAAAGGCCCGGACGGACCTTATTTGACGTTGCAAGCTACAGATCCAGATCAAGGATTGTGACCAATCACATGTAGGTGTTTATCCCGGCTTCGGCCCTTGAGGCGATCTAACGCTAAATTGGACCTAGTGTTTGCCAGGCAGTGACCGAATGAGATACTCGTACGTTGTTGGTACTTGAATACCTATAGGGATAGACATGTGTTATACACATTCATAGTAATGTAAGTGATGCACAAATGTTGAAACTGTTGGAGTTTGCAATATATACTGGTCTAATGACTTCGCGAGTGTGTTCACGTTTTGCGGTAGTTCAACAGAAACCCTGTTTTATATATCTTTAGAATTCTATATTTAACAGGTTATGAGAAGTGAATATTTAGTGTTGAAGTAAGCCATAAGCGGCACCCCCTTGAGATAGTCATACTTCCCCTAAACGTACATACCTTACTGAACAAAGTATCCCGAAGCCAGGCGGATATCAGCGAATGACGAGTCAAATCCATGGTCCAAAGCAGCCTTGTGTAATTTACCTAGATGGCCCTTGCAACTATTTATAGTCTTACACAACACAGTCACATCACATTAGAGAGCGATATTACGTTGGGAGTGGAAAATTTTAAGCTTGCAAAATTGACGAGCTACCTTTTCGCTATGCCTTCCCCTATGGTAGTCGTGACGAGCAGCAACACGAATAAGCAAAGGAACACATGCAATGAGACCACCCCGGAAGCGGCCCCGTTACATATCCCACGCTCTAATCCCCGAAAAACACAATGCACTGTCGCTCCCCTGCCACACGCTTGCTAGACACGCTATCCGTAGAGTAAGCTCTGCACAGCGTCCACTACCTCCTTCGACATCCGCCTGACAATTTGCCGCGACACATCTTCTCGAGCCAGGACCCTCAGCCGTGTAAAGGGAATGAAAGAAATATCGGAATGACAGCAAGCATACGCATGACAAAGGGAAACGTGAACATCTAGGAGAAATAGCAGGAAGGGTGAATTGGGATTATCGAAGCCGTAGTGGGGAATAGTCCGTGACAAGCGGTTCTTAGGATTGCGGACGACTGTCCAGCCTTTCGTGTATCCTGCGCAGTTTGTCCCTTCGTTCGATGTTACTTCCGATATCAGTAACAGATGTCTTCCAGGCGAAGTGGAGTTAGAGGATTAACCAACGCCATCGGGGTCTGATCCGAGACTAAAGGGTATTCATCGACGGCAATACTAACCCGCTGATGTGCCGTTCGAACGCCTATGCTTCCGAACCTCATGAGTTCCTCCATTGATTGCTCGCAGATGGAACAATACCCACCGCAAGACAGTTGGAGAAATCGAGAGGAGAAGTCATGTGGCGCACGAGCTAAAGCGAATGATGACCCAGTAGGACAGAACGAATTAAGGAGACAAGAAGGAAACCGAATAAGAAAAGTCGTGTAAGCCGCTCATGCAAGACCGAAGTCGATGTTGATTGTCGAGATCTTCGACCGTCGGGGTTCCAGAAGCCGAGATACGCGACAAATTCCAGCTACTAAGATGAGGAACTCTGGCAATGATAACTCGATCAGTACCATGGTGCGTTAGAGCCGGTATGATCCTCTCGCTTCACGCGGTAACCAGCAGCAGTACCAGATCCCGCAAAGCCAGCGGCACCAGCAGCTCCCTTAGATGCGGAACGAAGCCTATCGCCGGAGACTATAGCATTAGTCAGAATCCTTCAACTCTTAATCCCCCACGCCCAGCGTTGCATAAATCGAACACCAAACGCAGAGGAGAAGAGTTCCTTACAAGGAACCGAGGCTTTGGCAAGAAACTCACATCCTATCACTCCCTCCAACAGCACGATTCGTGTCGGGGGTCTCGACGCCTGCAGGACCGCTGGTACCGCGCTCGATAACCTTACGACGCTGGGTGGAGATGGCACCTGGCTTGCTAGCTGTAGAGGCATTCTGTGGAGTTGGATGGCCGGCAGTGGCAGCGTTCGTACCTGTAGCGTGACGACGACCTGGTTTCTCCTCCTCATCTTGGGCAGCAGGCTGATTGCCGGCAGCTTGAGCAATAGCTTGAGCGTTCTTCTGATACTTGTAAACTGTCCAGTCAAAGACATAATCGTACTGGAAACTCTCGCGGACGAAGAGATCGCGGAAGATCTTGCGAAGGTAGGAGTAATCCGGTTTGTCGTCAAAGCGGAGAGAACGCGTGTAGTTGAGGTAGATGGCGAACTCGTTCGGGAAGCCACGGCAAAGGACTTCAGTTGGAGTGGTCATCTTCTTCTCCATGATACGGTCGTACTTTTGCTTCTTCGTGGCAGCCTTGAGACCTTGCCAAGGTAAGGAGCCACGGCAAAAGTAGAGCATAACGTAGCCCAATGACTCCATGTCGTCACGGCGAGATTGCTCTAGTCAGGCAGTGAGTACAAGGCTCCAATGATGAGCGAGGCAGTAAACATACCAACTCCCAAATGAGTATTGATACTAGCATAACGAGCGGTACCAGTCAGGTTCTTGTTCTCGCGGTAAGGGATATGGAAATGCGTTTTCGGGTCTCGGTACTTCTTAGCAAGACCAAAGTCGATGACATTGACTTGGTTGCCACGCTTTCCAATACCCATCAGGAAATTGTCCGGCTTGATGTCGCGGTGAATGAAGGACTTGGCATGGATGTACTCGATGCGGGAGATGAGCTGATCTGCAAGAAGCAGTACTGTCTTCAAAGAGAACTTCCGATTGCAAAAGTTGAAGAGGTCCTCCAAACTAGGCCCAAGAAGATCAAGCACCATAGCATTATAATCGCACTCGGTGCCAAACCAGCGGACAAACGGGATACCGACACCTCCAGCGAGTGATTTGTAGACACGAGCTTCGTATTCAAGTTGGGGATGTTTGGCCTTGACGCTCTCGAGCTTGATCGCAATCTCTTCCCCGGAGATGATATTGGTGCCTGAACATTGAGTCTCAATAAGCAAAGGATAGGCAGTTGAGGGAGAGGGATCTCACCAAGGTAAATGTCACCGAAGCTACCACTGCCGATCTTACGTCCAATACGGTACTTGTTACCCACTCTCAGATCCTAATATACCCCAGATTAGCATCAGCACTGTCAAACAGAAGTTTGGCCCGACTGGCGGATTGATGGATTGTGTCCTTGAGAAGACGAAGATGTGCTGCTGAATCCAGATCTTCATCTATGACAACATTCTTATCGTTGCAGGAGCTCGCACGCCACCGGCACATCTACCATCTCAAGGAAAGGCAATCTGTGGATCGTTGCGGAGAGTAGTAAAGGGTGTATGAACCAGTGGGTTGGATTTCGATTTGGAAGCCGTTGCACCCACCATTGTGGTCATTATGACTTGATGAGACTCCTAGAGTCAAGACGGTCCGACGGTGAGACGTTCGATGGATGGATCTAACGTGATCGTGAAACGTGTCTGTGGAAGGACGGGCTTGCCTGCCGTTGCAGGAAGAGCGTAAGGTTGAGTGAGGGTTTGCTGGTTGAGAACCGTGAAGTGAAGTATCGTGGTGTTGCAATATCGTTGAACTTCAGCCTGTTTTAAACGAGGTGTGAGTTGGTGGTCAAAGGCGCCGAACAATAAGGCGGTGAGGAAGTCGAGAACGTGCCAGAAGGTCACAACATGTTGGTAAAGTTGAAGAGCGACTCGAGCAAAGAAGCTGCAGTTGGAGGTGGGGTTTTCTGACTTGTGAAGTGGTCGAAGTGACACGATGACTGATCACTTACCGGTCACGCACCCTTCGATCTCAATCAAGTGATGCTCAAGTGCTTGAGGGGCAAGAATATCGTCAATCGAAGGTCTGATCGAGCACGCGTTATTATTGACAGTAAAAGGCGTGGCGTTGTAATATCTTGAGATTATTGAGCTCCCTTTCGCAGGAGCTTACAGGACTTGGTGACAGCCCAAGCGTGCTGGAGATCGAGATTGAGATTATTATCGTGTCGGAGAGAAAGCGGGCGTTAATTTAGGTGAAGGAAGTGTGTAAAGTTACCGCCTGCTGACATACGCTTGTGCTTCGGCTCCTAATTTACAGCTCAAGTCTCTCTTCTCACTGGAGGTGAGGTAGAGTACTCGCAGCTGTAGAGTACTTCATACTGTAGAGTACTTCATACTGTTCATACTGTACTTTACTTTACCAGGTATGTACAAGTATCCTTTGAAGACTCCAGATGCATAGCTAGGTCGATCTGAAAGGAGTGAACTACGCATCACCTATTGTTTTTGATTCATCTACCTCTTTTGTCTCAAGTCTTTGTCCATACAGAAGACAGAAACGATTGGTCTTTCGCAGCCATGACCTGTTCGCGGCGTTTGACGAAGGCAAGCGCCCGTCAATTATCATCGACAAGATGTGAGTGGAATATCAATATCAATTTTGCCAGCTATATATGCTGTTGACATGATTTATCAGTGATTGTGCTCCGCCCTGGCGATGATCAGGCAGCCATACATTGCAGCTGTGTAGGGTTTCGAGTACCATCACCATCCAATTCCCACGAATAGCGGAGGTAACAGTCTTGGTCATCTGCATCGTTTACTGCGGCAGCGGTATCGATTGGGTTGGATTTAGCATCCTACAGATCGTGGGGAAAACGTGTTGATCTTCGTGTGACCTGGTCATGCTTGATTGGCACTTGTGGCGTTGATCCGTCCGCCACCTGTGCATCATGATATCTTTATCTTGATCGTAAGCGTTTGATGTGTATTTACTCGCAACCACAGCCCTTCTGGTGAACCCGAGCATGGGATGATGTTTCTTTAGAAAGAACACATTTGCGGTGATAGTACAACGTTCAATTTGTACCAGCTTCCGACTTCGATCTGATACCCGCCACCAAGGCAAGCCATTGAAGGCGCCAATGTGTTGCAAATGAAGAAAATCGTACGCAAGAGTCAACTTCAAGCACACACCTAAAACCCATGGTCGCCAAAGTATTGTTACATCGCGAGCTGCATCGCGAGTGCAAGAACGGAAGATCATGAACACCAGAGTCCCTTGACCAGAAGAACAAAAAGAGTACTGTAGCCTGACGCTGTTGGAGAATCGAAGGTATTTGAAGACCAAACGCCGCATGGGAACAAATCAGCTTCCGTATATCTTATTTCCCTTCAACCTGCACCTCCACATCATGCTCTTGTATCACCCATCATATCACGTTCATCCTTTCCCCGTCAGCATGTCTCTGACCCTGTCCTTGTCCCCCGCGCGTAGGACTCGTTGCTCTTCTTTCATCCTGCTTTGGATGTTCAGCGTTTGCATCCTTGGCCTCATCCGGTTCCGACTCTTCCAGATCGAGTCTCTTCCTCCAGCTAGCCAGACTATCACTGAGCTCGCCATGTGCACTTGTCGGCGTCCTCTCGAAATCAAATTGGCTGCTTAGTCGGTAGTTCCTGTTTGTCGTCTCCCAGTGAGTGCGTAGCGTCTCCAGCTCTGATGCTAGACTGTCGAGCGCAACAGAGCTTCGATTGTCGAGACCATAAGACGAATCCTGGGAGAGGCTGTCGCCCCGCGTGTGACCTCCCAGCGCGGAAGTAGCACTGGTGTTACGGTGGTGGCCGGGAACACCGTTAGGCTGGATAGGTTGCGATTGGCGACGGTAGTTGTCAACAGAGGACTCAACTTGGTCAAGGAGCAATGACACCTTCTGCTCCGCATCGAGGGCCCGTGATTCCAAGAGGGTGTTCTCATTCTTAAGCTGCTCAAGATCAGCTCTTGCCTGCTGTGTTACACTCGCCAGATGCTGATGTGCTTGTTCGCTATTGGACCTATACTGGTCGCGCTCGTCTTGCGCAACTCTCAATTTGTCTCGAATATCTTGCATCTGTCTTTCAAGCTCTGATACCGAGCTCTTGACGTTCTCCTGCATCTCCTCGATCTCCCGTCTTAGTGACTTCCGCTCATCCTCCGACTCCGCTTGCGTATCTTGATCCAGCGAGCGTTCGGAGATGGACTTGTGGGCTTCCTCAAGCTCATCTTGCATCCGCGCATTCTGGGTCTTGTACCTGGATAGCTCATCCTTCATACGCTTGAGCATCTTTTCGGTCCCTTTCACATAGTGCACAGCTGACTGATAGTCGTTCTCCAGCTGTTCAAGCTTCTCACGGTAAGCTTTTTCGGCTTCTTGCTCTCTTGTCTCGAGGGAAGACTTGGTCTCCTGATGAATCCGAAGGCTGGATTCAAGCTGCTGTTCGAGCTCCCGGAGACGGGCATGGTCAGGCGTTCCGAAGCGTGATCTAGGACTATCAAGATTTTGTGACCTCCGAGCTTCGGCGGCACTCATGCCTCGCTCGCCCAATAGATCTTTGAGAGCGCCATGCTGCACAGCTAATGCATTGGCGTCGCGTTGATGGCTCTCAAGCTGCTGCTTGATGTCGCTATGCTCGGCTTGAAGGGACTGCGTCTCCCGCATGGCGTTCTGCAGCTGCTTGCGAATCTGGAGACCCTCTCTGCTCGCTTGCTCTTGGTAGGCTTCCAGTCCGGCGATTCTCTCTTCGGCTTTACGAAGCTTTTCATATGCGGCATCTGCAGCTGCTTGATTGTCTCGAACCAGGGCGTTCGCAGTTTCTACCTGTTGGCGCAAGATGCCAACGCGTTCGTCCACGAAATCAGCGCTGTGCTCATCGAGGTTCCTACTGCTAGCTTTCTCAAGACCGGATAGAACTGCTTGCCGATGCGTTCTGGCCTCTACAGCGTGCCTTTCCCCGAGCTCTTCGGCGTCTCGTAGCCTTCTGGTCGTGTTTTCTAGCTCCGCAGTTCTCTCTTCGTGCTCTGCCCTGAGTTGCAGCAGCTTCCTCTCCATGCCCTCCCCACGAGTCCTTTCTTCATCTAGCTTGCGTTCGAGCAGGCTTGACTTGTCCGAAGAAGCTGCCACAGCCTCACGAAGCGAGCCTAGCGTGTTTGTGTGGATTTCAAGGTTTCGGAGAGCGTCCTCTAGCTTTGTAGTAAGATGTTCTTTGTCAACTTGTAGCAGCTTCAGAGACGCATCTGCTTCAGCACGTTTTACAGCCTCGTCTCTTGCAGTCTTCTCAGCTTCATGGAGCCCCGCCCTCAGGCTTTCCAGTTCCATAGCGTCCCACTGTTGATCTAGCTCTGCTACCCGTTTTTGCGCCGCATCCGCTGTATCATCAGCAAGCTCTCGCGCCCTTCTCTCCGCCTGAATCTCGGCATTCAAGGCGCTGATCCCGCTTTGCAACGTGTGTTGTAGAGCTAGTGCTGATGCCAGTTTCCGGCTTAATTCCGCCGATCTGTCGACACCTCGAAGCTCCCGCGGTGAGCCGTCTGGCTGTGGCGAACTTGTTTGGCTGCCTCCATGAGCGGCAAGTTTAGCCTTGGCATAAGCGGCTTCGCTAACTGCAGCATCTCTCTGCTGTTCGACTTCCGCAACGTGCTTAGACGCAACGGTTGCCTGCGAGTCCACCGACCCTTGCACTCTCGTGAGCTCAGCCTTCATTGCAAGCAACGCTTCGATCAAAGGTCGATCGTCATCACCAAATGATTGAGCTGCTCTCTCGTCCAGCACAGGACTTTGGGAAGAACTTTGTTGATAACCAGCCTTCCGAGCCAATGCCAGTTCTGAGGCGTACCAAGCATTGCGACTTCGTGCAGCAGCTAGCTCCTCCAGAAGAGCTTCGTCCCGTTGCCCAGAGATAGGAGAGCGTAGAGGTTCCACAACTTCAGTTTTTGGCGCCAGAAGCGTTGTGTCCTCACCGGTCTTCTCCCCCTGCTGATCACTCTGTATTCGTCTTGCATCAAGATTCTGCTCGAATGACGCTGGCTCGTCTATACTTCCTAGAGAAGCCTGCTGCCTTTCCTGGCGTGACCGCGATCGGATTGGCATGCCGTTGGTCATCGGAGGTTGTTCAAGCTCGATTGGTTTGCTGGCCAACTTCGATGGCTGCTGCGTAGGGGTGCGTCGGCCAGTAGCGACAGGACTTTGCGCTCGGACGGATGGGCTTTCTCGAGGGCTATCCCTTGTGACGGGAGACACGTTCTCCATATCCAAAGATGCAGCTCTCATTGTGTCCAAGGGAGGACCAAACCCCTTTTCTGGTCTAGTCGGCGTCTTACTTCTCGGTGCTCCTGGCGTGGGCAAGATTCCATTGATCTTTGGCGGCGGTGCTTGTTGTTGCGGGGGAGGTCCAGGAGAGGCTTGCGCCAGGGATGCCCGGGGCAGTCTGGAACCGGGACCTCCAGGAGAGGGACCATTCGCCATACTGGGATCCTGGCCTCTTCCAAATGGAACTGGACCTCCCATCGTGCTTTCTCGTGGCCCACTGGTCATCCTCTTTGGCCCTTCTGAGGGTCCACTGGAACCGTCACGCGGCATCAAAGCTCTACTTTGTGGTATCGCACTTTTTTCGCCACCACTTGGTCTTCGGTTCCCTGGAACTCTCTCGCCAGCGGGCGTCTGCTGGATTTGCTGATCGTTTGGATACCTGATCTTCACGGTATCGAGAACATACACCAAGCTCAGCTCGCCGGGGTCGCGAGGCGCAGAACTTGGCTCGCCAGCCAGGACGACAATATGTTTGCCATACGCGGTCATGCTATGTCCCGATCGTGGGGAGGGTGCCGGTCCCATGTTCTGGAAGGTGTACCACCTTCTTGACGTGATGCGGAACGCTGCAAGATCACCGAGATCGGTACCTTCTTCCGTCCGACCACCAAAGATGTACATGACATCGTTGACCAGGGCTGCGGAATGGCCTTCCCGCGGAGCTGGTATGTAGCCAATGCAATCCAGCTGCGACCACATATTAGAGCGAGGATCGTACGTCCACACGTCGTTGAACCATTGCACGCCATTAGTGCCGCCGAATCTATGATAATTATTTGAGACGCTGCCTTATGTTGTAAATTGTTTGCTGGGAGATTTCACTCACAAGTAAAGCTTGTCATTCCAACTGACTACAGTATGATTGGTCCTAGCGGGAGGGACCTGTCCCGGTGGAGGACCACCGTCATTACTGTTTTGTATGAGCATCTCCCACTGGCTACCAGAGGTTTGCAAAGCGTTGAGGTCGAAAGCAATGAGATCGTTGAAGAAGTAGCCCTCGACCTGCCCACCAAATATATATATCTTAGAGCCGAGTATATTGAGAGTGTGACCGTATCTCCCAGCAGGCCTTTGTCCTGGAGGCAGCGCTCTCGACCATTGACGTGTAGCTAGTTGACGTCAGAATGAGCCTTGGCTAGTCAGTTTAATTTGCCTAAAACGTACAAGTATTCAGTAAATAAAGCGTATCGTCCAACATATCCCTATCGTTTATCTTGGTGTCACCTCCAAATACGATGAATGCATTGCCAGCGAGCAGACTTGCATGACCGACTCTCGGGCCTGGCCCTTCCGAATGCGTAGGTACAGGATAGCAGGCTAGATTACCTCCACCGGCTTCCACAATCCACAGGTCACCCTTGACTGTGGATCCATTAATAAGTCCCCCCATGAGATATACATCACCCTCTTTCGAAGACACCGAGTTGACCGCTGCGCCATATCGAGGGAAAGGGTTTGGAGTTGATGTTGTGAAGGTTAACCGGCGTTGTGACCAAGGGTAAAGAGAAGCGTTAGTGTTGATAGAGGACGATGCAGCTGTGCCGTTGCGATAGATCTAATAGAAGCGGTCAGCGCGACAAGAGGCTTGGCGATGACAAAGTTCTCTTTGCATTTCCCTTGATTTTTACCCAGACAAAGAAGACCACTCTGATGTCACGCAAAGCTGGGCGACAGACGACCATAATAATTGTTCGGGAAACTCACTTGCGAATCCTGTTCAGGTTTCTCTCGCACGCCAGAAATCTGCTCCGGACTTGGTGTACCGGCTCCTCCGAGCGAATTCAGCGAATTGTTGACACTGCTGTTCGGCGTAGTATTCTGAACTGGGCCTCCTGTCTTCTCGTTTTCTTTGATACCATCCACTGCAGGAACCGATGGTTTAGGTTCCGAGGTATGGATGTCTCTGTTCGCTGGAGGCAATGCGTTGTTCTGATGTTTCTTCGACTTGAACAGGAAAGCCATAATGGGCTACTCGGTGCCGCGTGTAGCCACGAGCCGGCTCAATGCCGACACTAAGCCGAGTGTATATGTAAACGTAAAAGTTGGCACTACCGGATTGCGCAGAGCTGTGAGGTTGATAGGGACCGACAAATGTCAGGGAGGGTGCCAAGCGGTGGGCTCGTCGTGAGAGCAAAAGTTGAGAGTTGTACGATGGAGCGCATTGGGTGTAAGGAAAGGATGATTGCAATGGCGAATAGGTATTGGTGTGTCACTGAAGCGTGATCGGTCTGCGGCAGCCCTCTTGTGGTGGTGGTCGAGTTGGTCGAGTTGGTCCTAAAATTGTCGTTCCTGCCTTGGCGGATCCCGTTCCTGGCTAAGCGACATCCAGAAAGGAGTCCTCTACGACATATGACTTCTGTGAAGTACCTGGTAGATGAGATGACCTTGTCGCAACGGAGAACTGACTGATGCTCTGGGACGCCAATTCATACGGTCCAAGGCGGTGGAGGAGAAAGAGAGAGAATATACACGGAAAAAAGTGTAGTGGTGGCAGAATTCAAGTCTTTTGCTCTCGTCGCTCTTTGTCGGCTGTTTCAAGTTTTAGGGGGTAGAGAATCTAAGTCATCATATTATCAACGTGGAGTACTCTACTACTAAAGGCTGGTTACCTCAACTTTTCTGCAGCGCTCAATTTATATACGATTGACATTGTGTCAAAGATGTTTGTAGTCTAGAGAAGGTGTACCCGAAGTATTTTGCTTTTGCTATCGATAAAATACCCTGATTGTACGCAAATATTGATCTAATTTAAGATGTTCTAATCTTCTAGTGTTTTGTTATCGATAAAGGATCAAATTGCCCTCTTACGATGTTTTGACTTGATCACTAAGAGTAAGTGCCAGTCAGGTGAACTAGGGAGTCTGCTACCTGATATTGTAATTCTTCTCCTATTATGACATGATACTCTCATTCAAATATCTCTACGGAGGCAAAGGAGGTAATGATTACATGTATAAGCACAATGGCATATGGCTCTTTCATCATCCTCTGTGCTTGTACTCGTAGAAATACACAACAGTGTCAATTGCCCTGCATGATTGTTTGTCACTACCCAAAGGCCGTATGGTACTCATGTCTTAGGGCATTACAGTTACTCTGGCCCAGATAGAGGTATGGTTAACAGATGAGCACAATCACCAATATGTGTGGAAGACCCCACAACGACAACCCATTGGAGTCCGTAACTGTGTATGTAATTTACTAGATGACATGCTGTAATTGCATAGTCATGGCTCTGAATAGATATGGAGTCCGGAAAATCCGTAGGATCGGCAATCCTTTGTGATCCTCGGACCTAAGTGTAGATCTATAGTGCGGCAAGCTCCGTGGGACGATGGTGCACAGCTCGAACGAAGCTGAGAATGAAGCTCCCCAGTCTGTATGCCCTCGGCTCTAAAACGGTGGAGGGATCTCAAGCTTGGACTTCCCAGCTTGATAATCTACCACTAATGAGACAGGAAGCCGGTCTATCTATTCCCACCTCGGTCCACGTTCAGGTCGTACCAAATTGGTACTCGCGTGAGGCTATTCACACAACGACGGAGCTGTGAGTTCTTTGCTGCTAACACTACGGTCACAGGATCCGAATACCGAGAAATCACGGTAGATCACTATCGAATCACCAATCAGTGTCAGCGGGCTTAAAGCTTTAGTGAGCAGACGAAATGACTGCAGTGACCCTGTCGCCGCACCAGCTTGCAACCCTACAGCAACAACACCGAGATCTGCCTGCAGCGGAAAACCCGCGCAGACCTTCCCCCCCTCTGCTACACGCTAATCATTCCGCCTCAGCTCAACACCTTGGGCGTACCAATGCGCAGCCAAGTGAAATGGAAGACTCGGCGCAGGCGATGGAGAATCGACAACGCAATACCTCGGCGGACAGACCTGACCAGAAAAAGTTCGCTGGAAAGGGTCCTCGAGGCGGGAACCCACACCTGCATTTCGATCTCGGCGATCGATCCAACATGCATGCAAGCCTGAGAGCGCGAGAATCGAATTCGTCATCATCGATATCCGATGATCAAAGCCAACAACTACCAAAGCAAGCCGTTTCAGAGCAAAGAAACGTTCGACCGAAGACAGCGTTAGGTAGTAGCCGGACTGAAGCACCTGCATCATACCTCGTGGCAATTTCTCAACAAGTTTCCGATGTTGAAGCAGTACCGCATGCAGGTACCAATGGTTATGGAAGACCTAAAAGACAGCTTCTCAGGGCCAAGAGTGACCTCGGTCCTCGAGGACTGAGTCCGACGAGACCAGGTCATACCAATGAGGATGAAAATTGGCAGATGAGGCACGGTTGGGAGGATCAGTATAATTCCAATGAATACCTTTCCCTTTTGACGTCGGTTAGTAGAAACATCTATCTGAAAGTCCACGCTTAGGTCAGAGCAAAAAAATAGGACCATCAGGCAAGTACTAAGTCTTGCAATGTCATAGGCGTTCTACATGTACTACACCGACAAGCGTCATGAGACTGGCGGGATCCCTAAAGATGAGACATATCCACTGCAAGAATGGCGAATGCGAGATCGTCTAAAGACAGTTTCGGCAGCCCTAGCCATATGCCTCAATATAGGGGTCGATCCTCCAGATGTGGTCAAGACGAATCCTACGGCAAAGCTGGAGTGCTGGATCGATCCGATGACCCCGACCACTGCTGCACCCAAGGTTATGGAACAAATCGGAAAGAAACTACAGGAACAGTACGAGACACTCAGCATCCGAACAAGGTACAAGCAGTACCTGGACCCTTCAGTGGACGAAACCAAGAAGTTCTGCATATCCCTACGTCGCAATGCGAAGGACGAACGGATACTCTTTCACTACAATGGCCATGGCGTACCGTTACCGACTCCGTCTGGCGAGATGTGGGTCTTCAATAAGAACTACACTCAGTACATTCCGATCTCTCTGTACGACGTACAGTCTTGGTTGATCTCCCCATGTCTCTATGTCTTTGATTGCTCCCACGCTGGGAACATCATTCATAACTTCGATCGCTTCATAGAGAAGCATGAAAATGAGAATCTCGAGGCCCGGCAAAGAGATCCCAATGCACAAGTTCAGAGCTATACCGACAACATCCTGCTTGCAGCATGTGGCAGGACAGAATCGTTGCCAACGAATCCTGATCTACCCGCGGATCTCTTCACCTGCTGCCTCACTACACCAATCGAGATAGCACTTAGGTTCTTCGTCCTGCAGAACCCGCTCCCAAGTAATATTACGACGAAAGATCTCAAAAAGGTACCAGGTCGGCTGCAGGAGCGGAGGACTCCACTTGGCGAGCTCAACTGGATTTTTACCGCGATAACTGATACAATTGCTTGGAATCTACTGCCACGGACATTGTTCAAGAAGCTCTTCAGACAAGATTTGATGGTCGCAGCCCTGTTCCGCAATTTTCTACTGAGCGAACGGATCATGAGAGCTCATCACTGTCATCCAATGTCCTCGCCACAGCTGCCTGAGACTCATAATCATCCATTGTGGCAGAGCTGGGATCTGGCGATAGAGATGGTCTTGGCACAGCTCCCGGCCATGCTCAGTAGCCAAGAGGGAGGTGTACATTATGAATATCAGCATTCAACGTTTTTCTCCGAACAGCTCACAGCGTTCGAGGTTTATCTGTCGCAAGGTGCCGTAGAGCAGAAGGCACCGGATCAATTGCCGATCGTGCTGCAGGTCCTCTTGAGTCAGGTCCATCGACTTCGAGCTCTGATTCTCCTCAGCAAATTCCTTGATCTCGGGCCATGGGCGGTCAATCTCGCCCTTAGTATCGGTATCTTTCCATATGTGCTTAAGCTCCTGCAGTCCGCCGCTCAAGAGTTGAAGCCAGTAATGGTTTTCATCTGGGCTCGTATTCTTGCGGTGGATCCATCGTGCCAGACTGACCTGCTGAAGGACAACGGATATCAATACTTCGTTGGCATCTTGAACCCGACATCCGGCCTCCCTGTTGGCAATGCCAGCGAGCATCGAGCCATGTGCGCCTTCATAGTCGCAATGTTCTGCAAGGACTTTCATCAGGGACAAGTAGTCTGCCTGTCGCCTGAACTGCTTGACGGATGTCTCAAGCATCTTGACGACACGGAAAATCCGCTGTTGAGACATTGGTCGTGTTTATGTATCAGCATGCTCTGGGTGGACTACAACGATGCCAAATGGGCTGGCATCAAGTCTAAAGCTTATGAGACGCTTTGCAGAATGGCCCTAGACCCTGTTCCAGAAGTCCGAGCCGCAATGCTACATGCTTTGACCAATTTCCTTGGAATTCCTGACTTGACCGATCAAGTTGCTCGAGCCGAAGAGTGGATCGCTACATCTGTTATGGTAATGACTTCTGACGGAAGTAGCATGGTTCGGAACGAGCTCCTCGTCTTCCTATCCACTTTCGTCAAGAGATATGAGAACAAGTTTGTGGTAGCGGCATACGAGCACATGTTGGAAGAAAGGGAAATTCTCCGTCATCCGCAGCTCAACAATATGTCCGGAAGGAGAACATCTGGTGGTCTCACAGCCAAGCGCATTTCGCAGGAGAGACACCACCAGGCTTCAACACATGGGGTCGCTAACGAGACGATGTTTGCGTCAATTTGGAAACATCTCTTCATCATGACCGTTGACCCGCACCCTGAGATTGCAGGCAACGCCGACGTCATCGTGGACTACGTCAATAGTACCCTTCTGCAGTCTCCCTTGGGAACTCTAGCTCAGCCCGTGATCGACGACATAATCAGACTCTCTCGGCGGCCCGCGCCTCTCAACCTGCCAAAAGCAGATCCTTCATCGAACTCTACCGAACCATCCACGTCGCCTGCGCCTCAGACGGGCGCCAAACATCAAGGATATCTATCGCTTGGCATGAAGCGGACCGCAAGTGTGGCTGCCTCATTGAAGAATATCGCGTTCGGTGGGCAGACCGGTAGTGATAGTAGGCCATTATCTCCACAACGCCACATGCCCGCAAAGTCACTACATAATCAGAACAGACTTTCTGGCCCACCAAGAGCGAGGACACCTGCGGAATGGACCCGTCCTCCGGAAGACAATGACCAAACTACAACCGCAACTGCTTATCATCAGGCAAAGGTGCCGGTTTCGCGGGGTTTCAAGGTTCGAAATTTGAGGACAACACCTGTACTTCCACTGCGCAGTAGATTCTTCGAATGGTCTACAGAGGTAAGTCACATTAAATCAACAGACTCTTCAATACACGTCCCTTACACTTCGCAGTACTTTCGAGAACCTCAAATGAAGCCCAACGAGCCCGATGAGCCTGGCAGTGCAGATTACAACCAGCGACTTTGGCGGCGGGTCCGCAACGAAAAGGTATTAGCAACCACTCAGCCTTTGAAAGGCCTCGCAGGGGGTAGTCGATGGGATACCGGCACTGGCTTCTTCAACAATGGCAGCCAACCTATAAAAATGTGTTTCCATCAATTTGAGGACCATCTGGTAGCTACTGATGATCGGGACAGTGTCTGGTGAGCGCAGGGATTAGCATACTTGAGCGGTCATCCAGCTGACTGAAGGTAGCATCTGGGACTGGAAACGTCAGGCACGACTCAACCGGTTCTCCAACGGCAATCCCAAAGGATCAAAGATTAACGAAACCCGCTTCATTAACGAGGATGATCAAGCTTTACTCATGACTGGTTCTTCAGACGGCGTGATCAAAATCTTCCGCAACTATGATTCTGAAAAGCGAGTCGAAGTAATTTCAGCCTTTCGAGCTTTGACGGACCTGATACCAAGCAACAAGAACGCCGGTCTTGTCTTCGACTGGCAACAAGGTCAAGGCAAAGTCCTCGTCGCTGGAGATGTCAAGGTCATAAAAGTGTGGAATGCGGCAACTGAAATTTGTACAAATGTAGGTGATCTTCCATATATGTGGCCGATATCGGGTACTGAAAATGCCAGGATATCCCTGCCCGCTCCGGCTCATGCGTTACTTCTTTGACATCTGACCAAGTTGCTGGCAACGTTTTTGTGGCTGGCTTTGGCGACGGCGCTGTGCGGGTGTATGATCAACGGCTCAAGCCTGTCAATGCAATGGTCCGCGCATGGAAGGAGCACAAGCAGTGGATCACGAATGTACACATGCAGCGCGGCGGTCTTCGGGAACTCGTCAGCGGCAGCCGTAACGGTGAAATCAAGCTATGGGATATCCGTATGGGTGCGCCGTTACGGACTATCAGGGCTACAAGGGATACCCTGAGAAGTTTGAGTGTGCATGAGCATGCTCCAGTCTTCGCCACGTGGGTCTTACAGCTCTTACATATTGTAACCAGAACAGTGCTGATGTCAATTTCTGCACGCAGGGGTTCTGAAAAGCACAAAATTAACGTCTTCAATGTCAACGGCGCCTTCCTTAACAGCATCGAACCATACTCCAGCTTTTTACAGCATAATCGTTCCAACCCCATTTCAACGACAGCATTTCACCCTCACCGCATGATGCTGGCTTGCTCAGCGCTTCATGATAATCACATCAACCTTTTCACTTGTGAAGATAGGCGGCGGAATGCTCTTGACGGCTAGATCATGGCTTCTTCTCCATTGAGAGCGTCCAATCGTTGTTTGCCTTCCTTAGCAGGCGTAATGACTTGCATCATTGGAAAGCATTGGCAGCAAGGAGTTTTGGATTGATATGATAATAGCAAAGGTCCTAATGAACATCGAGGATGGTAGCCTGGAAGGGTTCTCTGTACCCGTCGCGGGGCTTCCTCCTGCCCTGGTGGGTTCATATACAACTTGTAGGTACTGATGGCCAGTGCTTGCTTGCTCAGTGGCGTACCTTCGTTCGCCTAAGGGACGTCCGTCGGGCGACCATGGATATCCAATTAATACAGTGCTACGAATGATCATGGACTGTGATATTATCCTATGTAATATGCAGTATTAGCACTTCGGTGATGAGGCCTGTTTAAGCACAGCTATTCTAAGCTCACATTATCGATTCTGGATTTTGGCGTGATTCCTCCGGCAAATGTGCGGGGTCTTGTTCAACACACGGAGATTCAAAATTGCTATCGGTCCCTACATCAGGTTCGTAGATCTATAAAGTACTTCGTACATAGGTCACACAATTCGAACGTTGTAGAAATCAAGGAAAAGAGTGACTAGACTCATAATTTACCGCAGATAGGTCGGCCCGACGTTATTTACGTGTGATATATTTCTCGAACAACCCCACCAGAGCTCCATCAGAAATTCCACCAAAGACCATGGCTTCACAGGACATACCGGAACGCCCCAAGGCTGAAGGTCTGGAGGCTGAGGGGAGTGCTCCTAGTAAGAATGCACTTAAAAAAGCACAGAAGGAGAAGGAGAAAGCAGCGAAAGCAGCGAAGCGGAAGGAGCAGGAGCAACAGGAGCACGCAAAAGGTGAGGCCAACGATACCGCCAAGGAGCTGTACGGCGATCTACCAAAAGATATTGTCTCCACAGGGCCGCCACCTCGTCAATTTGACAAGCTCACATCTATGGAGCCTTCCACTGAGATCACCATTAGAGCACGTGTCCACAATGCGAGGGTGCAGTCGGCAAAGCTGGCCTTTCTAGTCCTACGTCAGAGAACGGAGACTATCCAAGCCGTTGTCGCTGAAGGCGGTGGTCAAGGGGTCTCGAGACAAATGGTCAAGTGGGCTGGAGGGATCAATGCTGAATCCATCGTCCGAGTCACCGGTGTCATCAAGCATCCGAAGGACCCTGTGCACTCTACTACTATGAGTAATCTGGAGGTCCACATTGAACGGATCTATATCGTCTCTGAAGCTGCTCAACAGTTGCCAATGCAAGTCAAAGATGCAATGAGAGCTCCACCAGAAGCTGGCAGTTCAGAAGAAGGGCAGGTGGACGCTGAAGGGACTCCTATCGTAACCTTGAACACTAGGCTAAATAACCGTATTTTGGATTTGAGGACTCCCAGCAATCAAGCCATATTTGCCATCAACAGTGGAGTATGCGAGCTATTCTGCAGATATATGCGACAGCACAGGTCTGTCCAAATACAAACACCCAAGATGCTGGGTACCTCCACAGAAGGAGGCAGTGGGGTTTTCACAGTCGATTATTTCGAGACGAAGGCGTTTCTGGCACAAAGTCCGCAGCTCTACAAGCAGATGTGTATTGCAGGAGATATGAAAAGCGTCTTCGAGGTCGGACCAGTATTTCGGGCCGAGAACAGCAATACACATAGACACATGACGGAGGTAAGAAGAAATGATCAATTCTTTAGTTTCAAAAATATACTCTAACAACTGATCCAGTTCACGGGCCTTGACTTTGAAATGGAGTTCGAGAGCCACTACCATGAAGTTCTTGGATTTGCTGAGGATCTGATTGTTTACATGGTCAAGGGACTGCAGAAGGAGTATAGTCATGAGATTGCCATAGTACAACGAGAGTACCCTGCAGCAGGCGATTTCAAGCTACCAGAGAATGGCAAGGCCTTAAGGTTGACATTCGCAGAGGGCGTGAAGATCTTGAGCGAGGCCGGTGTCGAGCAATCAGAACTTGAAGATCTATCGACAGCCAACGAGAAGCAACTGGGCAAACTGATCCGAGAAAAGCACGGTACCGATTTCTATGTTCTGGACAAATTCCCTCTCGCAGTTCGACCATTCTACACCATGCCTTGCCCGGAAAACCCAAAAGTCTCTAACTCCTATGACTTCTTCATGCGTGGCGAGGAGATCATGTCTGGAGCGCAACGTGTTCACGACGTCCATCTGTTGGAGCAGCGGATGAGGTCTAACGAGCCGCCGCTCGACCCTGAGTCGGAAGGCTTCAAGGACTATGTCAATGCGTTCCGCTACGGCTGCGCGCCACATGCTGGTGGAGGCATGGGGCTGAACAGAATCACACAGTTCTTCTTGGGGCTATCAAACATAAGGATGGCGACACTCTTTCCTCGCGATCCTCAGCGACTTCGGCCGTAGAAAAAGCTGGAGAAGATGCCACATAAGGCTGCAGGTGCATGCTTGTAATTGACACAAGCGGGAGTTTGGCAATTGAACAAGCGGTAGACACATAGAGTTGATATGAGTGTGACTAGCGTTGCCGGTATTATGACCAATGATTGCATATCGTATCACCATGACGTGAAAGAATGCTGTTTGTCACATCGAGATCTGGATGACGCTGATAATATGAACCATCCGATTGGGCTAAGAAAACATATGCGTAACCCCTGAAAAACTACCTACTATCAACTACCTCAACTTGTTTTCATTGAAAACTCTTCTCATTATACAATACCTACGACCATGATGAGCAAGAAGAGAAAGAACAATGCAGCAACATCAGAGGGTGCGTCCTATAACAAACGGTCACGTCCGTCATATCCCGAGGGCGAAGCAGACGGTACGTCGAGTTCACCGAGTACTCAACCTCGCGTAGACCCAACCTACGGCCAACGGGGAGCTTTTCCCGGCCTCGATCACGATGGCGATGAGCTTTTCTACGGCCCTGCCAGTGATGGCTTGGAGTACCTCAAGATGGTCAGGTAAGCTATCATCCTCTCCAAAAATGTCAACAGCTACAAGCTAAGGCTTTCTTCTTCCCCACCCAAGATATCACCTAGTCCTCTCCTGCTGATATCAAAATCGACGTACAGATCCGAAGCCCGCGGCGTTCCAAACCTCCTCGTCGCTCCCAAGTCCACCCAAACCGAGCAACACGCAGACATCTACAATAGCGGCGTCGGCGACTCTAGAGGCTACTACGCCAACGGCGCCTACACCGCCTCAACCGCCATCGGCCCGTCCCTCCCAACGAACACTACCGCTGAAGACGAAGAGCGAGACCCGCAAGATGCATACTATACCTCTCTCCGCCTCCGCTTCAGCCTTCTCCGCGCTACATTACGCTGCACGCCCCCGGTCTCCGCCATAGCTGCTTTAGATGACGACCACCCGATCTCTCTACCCGCGGGCTCGAGGAAGGCGTTCGCGACGTGGCGCCATTTCTTAAAGACTACGGATCCGCTTCCCGCGCAGCTGGCGAGTTTGGATCAGGCCAGTGTGTTGAGGTTGGTTCGGATTGTTACGGGGGGTTTGAAGAGGGCGAGGAGGATCGATAGGAGGATGGGTGCATGGGCGTGGGGTTTGTTGGGAAAGGTGAGGGAGGTGGGGGAGTGTGGGAGTGAGGAGGTGGGCGTTTTGAGGGAGCTGGGGAAGAGGGCGGTTTGGGTGCTGAGGGGTTGGAGAGAGGCGGAGAAGAGGGGTGGTGGGGGAGTTGGTGGCGTGGATGAGGAACAAGAAGAGGATGAAGAGGGTCTTGAAGGCGGAGACGATGTCGGAGACGAAGCCATGGAGGAAACGGAGATTGTACACCAGCAAGACGACGGTGGAGCGGAGAACCTGGACAGCGGGGTTCTTGAATCTGGTGGCGTGGCTGCTGAAAGCGAAGTCGACCAAGGTCTGGTATGTGACAACGACGAACTCTTCGAGCCGCAGGTGGAAGTCACTTCGTCACATGGGACTGTTGCACATCCTCGAGCGCCAGAACAGGAGCTGCACGAAGTCCAGGACGAGGATAACTTGGCTCACGACAATGCCGAGGATGGCCACAATCACGAAATAGACGAACTCGCAGCCGCAAAAGAGCGCGTCAGAGTTAAATTGGACGAAAGTATGTACGTTGCAGGAATGCTAGATAGGGAGGCACCAGAGGTCGAGGATGCCACTTTTGCTACGTTGGATATGATTATCACGGTGGTGGGCGAGTTCTACGGACAGAGAGATCTTCTAGAGTTCCGGGATTTGTGGGATGAGCTCCTGCAATGAATATCAGGGAGACTGCGGACATTCTCTCGCGATCCAGACACGCTTCGAGTCTAGTCCAGAGAGATTCATAGACGCTCGCTCGGGCAGAGGTAGCTTCCATCTTCACTACTCGAACACCCAAACGCCCGCTTCAGACGTAGGACCCAACGTCCCGCTAGCGAGCACGGCCATGACTGCGTCTTCTCTTGCCTTTACCTCCAACAGATCGTTAAGGTCTTCCACATCCTCGCGGCCTTCAGGACTTTCCTGCCAACCCAGCCTCTTATTGACCCTGACACGCCTCAGATTGCCCAGTCCACCGTCTGAGACAGCGAAGAAAACCCGATTCGCGCTGATCCTACCCTCAAGCCTCAAATCTGCCGCTCCAGAGTCATCGAGCTCGAGCATCTCGAGCGGATGGCTGGGGGAAAACTTGCCGGCACTGACAAAGAACTTGTGCGATATGTAGTCCACGGATATACTGAGAGAACGTAGGTTCATAGCCTTGAACAGGATGCCATCCAGATAGCCATAGCTAAGCTTTGCCATGTGATAGGATATCTTAAGATGCGTCAAGTGGGAGGAAAGCGTGGGCAGTACACCCCAGATGAAGAACCGTGTAAGGTTGGGGCAGTGCTCTATTGTCAGGCTTGACAAAGTTTCAGGCATGTTCGTGAAGAAGAACAGTGATGTATCCTGGATGCCTCCGGCGAGATGAAGTTTTTGAAGATTCGTGGGCCACGAATAGAACAAGGAGTTTGATTTGGCGTCGTTAGTCGAAGACCGAGGGAAGCAGAGGGAGACAAGCTTGGTGAGCGGCATGATGGCATGTAAGAGATCTCTAAGTGCGATGGACTCCGATATCAAGGACAGATCCAGGTGGCGGAGGTTCATACATTTCGAGAGCGCTGCAAGGCAATTGACCCTACGGACCCGATAAAATCAGCTTGTCGCCGTACCATGGTCATTGACAGCTGATATCGTTGCTACAATGGAAGAAACTCACGCAAAAGAGGCCTGTGGAGCGACGAATTCTTCCAGATGGAACTTGACCCTCCCAAGCAGCCTTGCGGTCAGGCTTTTACTACCATCGTGTACCAAATTCCCCATGTCAAGTCTCCGTACCAGCCACGCAAGCTCGCTCTTCCGTACATGGGCGTTGACAGAGGGGCACACGGTGGCAACGAATTGTTTGAAATTCTTTCCACTGATGTAAGGGCTGTGGTACAGCTGGGAAATCGCGACGGCATAGCACTGACGTGATATGAGGCAGCACGAATATAGAGTCGCCTGTGAGGTGTAATGCCGCGGTACGTATGAGAGGATATGAGTGATAATCTCGGATGGCAGGTGGACGGCGCTCTGGTTCAGTAGTGGAACATCTGGAGCTGCCGAATTTGACGGCGTCCAAGGCCTGAAAGGCAGGTAGCATGGCCGGTAGTTATGTATTCCTGTTTTTCCTTCTTGTTCCACACGGTCTACCTCTTCCATCAGGACGTCCCATTGCTGCCGCGTACTGAGGGCCATGTTGATTCTGGGTGGTTGACTGAAACCCTTCGAAGGGCAATTATTCCTATCTGCTGTATAGAGCTTGGGTTGATCATCGATTAGAGAGAGACATCGCGGTCTTGTCCCTGGAAGTTGAATGTAAACAGCTGAAATTGATCCTGACCTCGGATCTTTGTTGCTCGACGGAGATTGCCGGCTATCGATAGAGCTATTATTCTCAACTACATGTACCTTGAAGTGTTATGTCTTGACAGTGATGGCAACCACTCTTTCATTGTTTCCACTAAGATGGTTTCCTCGTACCTGCTGCGAGTCATGCAGTCTTCAGCAATGTCGAGTAAGGATCGCCCGCAACCGTGTACGAAGGAGCCACAAGCGATCCCTCAGGACTTCTAGTAGTCCCCCTCAATCGCAGATTCCCGACTTTGCGTTCGCTTTTGAGTAAGCACCGACTTCCAAGATCTGCACAGTGTCTAGACTAAGGTGTTGAAGCGTTGATGGCGTCCTGCTCCGGAGCTCCAAGCCCATACCTCGCGCCCGTCAAGCACTCTCCTACCTTCAAGCTAACCGCATACCTTTCATCTTACTCACGAATGGTGGGGGCGAACATGAAGAGCAGCGAGTTCAGGAGCTCAGCGATAGGTTAGGGGTGCCTCTTGATATCGGCATGTTCGTGCAAAGCCATACTCCCTTTGGCGGATTGGTAGAGGGCAACGGCGAGCAGGAGGGCTTCAGAGATAAGTGTGTGCTGGTCATTGGAGGCGATGGTGACAAGTGCCGTAAAGTGGCAGAGAAGTAAAGTCAGGGACTCTGCGACACACAGTCAATTGACACTGACAGCAAACAGATATGGGTTCCAGAATGTGGTCACGCCAGGAGATATCATCACTGCACATCCTTCAATATCGCCCTTCGCACGAGTATTCGGCGATTACTACCATAGCTTCGCAAAGCCGCTCCCTCGACCTATACATGCCGAAGACCCATCCAAAAGCCTCAAGATAGACGCCGTCTTTGTCTTCCATGATCCTCGCGACTGGGCTTTGGACACTCAGATTATCCTTGACATCTTACTCTCCTCTCACGGCATTCTTGGCACATACTCGTCGAAGAATAACGATCCTGTCCTACCGAACCGCGGCTTTCAACAAGACGGGCAACCTCCTATTTACTTCTCCAATCCAGATTTATGGTGGGTAGCAGCATACCATCTACCACGATTAGGGCAAGGTGGGTTTCGGGAAGCGCTGGAGGGCGTATGGGCTGCCGTGACTGGTGGATCGAAGATGGGTGTCCAGTTGCAGAAAAAGATGATTGGAAAGCCCTTCCATGATACCTATGCCTTTGCGGAGAAAAAGCTCGAGCTCCACCGGCCGTTGATTCTGGGTGAAGGGGCCGCCCTGCCCCTGAAGAGAGTGTATATGATTGGTCAGCTAACCGCCTCTGTTTCCAACTAAGCCATTACTGACAAGCTGTTCAGGAGATAATCCTGAAAGTGACATCAAAGGTGGTAATGATTACAGAAGCCCAACAGGAAGCGAGTGGTACTCAGTGCTAGTGCGAAGCGGAGTCTTTAGAGGTGGCGAGCCAGCATGGAAACCGAAGGCCATCGTGGAAGATGTGTGGGATGCTGTACGATGGGGTCTGAAAAGCTCCGGCTGGAAACTTCCTAGTGATTGAGACGCCGCAGGGCATTTATGGACGGATAATGCGTTTATGGCTACAAGACCTTGTTCGCTTCTAAATGAACACTCAAGAAGCGACGTACTTCTTTCCTGTGCACCATGCACATTGATACTACCATATCTTATTCAAAAGAACCGACTTCAACTGACTCACTCGTCCCAAATGACACAGGTGATTTGCCCATCGATAGCAATCTCGGCAACCAGATCTTCCAACTTCCCAGTCTCAACATCACGCCGGAATATGACCACTCGATGGCTAAGCTGCAATCCCACAGCAACAAGTTTGCCGGCTTTATTCATGGAGAAATGACGAGGAAACCTTCCACCTGCTGACGAGAGTCCCATGAAATCCAACATGCCATCATCATTTACCGTGAATGATGCGAGGGAGTCAGACACCCCTTTGTTGTCTGGCAAAGTGAACAAAGAGTCGTTGCGGTTGGATATAAGAAGCCGATTATGAGACTGCGAATTGGTCAGCCCCTGAACATGAGGTCAATCGGGTTTTGAAAGACTTACCGTGATAGCTATCTCCGCAGCTGCAGCTCCAATAGGTGCCGATGGACCGCCATAGGTAGTATCTGCGAAGACCTCGGTAAAATGGAGACCACCGCTGCTCAAATAGGTGACGGAGTATCCCATTACAGAATTCGCCAGCTCGGTGACGACATAGAGATAGACGTGCCTGCTGACTCCCAATATGGGTTTCTGTGGGTGGGTACGATCAAACGTACCGTCACCTGTTGGGGACCAGAATACCGCATGGCGAGGGCCTGATCCCGACTTGACCCTCAGGGGGTTACGCTCCAGTAATACATTCGTCGCAGCATCAGTCTGGAAGACGCGGATGAGATCAGCGCCAAGGTCGGGGACAAGGATATACCGTCCTGTAGGATCAACGATGGCTTGGTGCGGATGGGATGCCTCTTGACGGTCTGGCACCGGACCTGGATGCGCAAGGTTGAACCTAAACTCCTGGAGCGGCTTGAAGGTGCCATTGCCTGCAAGTGACCACGTACTTAACGCACTCCCTGCGCTGATAGGTGTCTTTGGTCAGTCTTGACTGGTAGCCGTGAGGTGAAGATGATCGCTCATTAGTGCGCGATTGCCAGTGCAGAAGAGTCCCCACCGAGCCCATACCTGACAGCGCTAACGCCTCCAAGAATGGTGTCTGCCTCGGCAATCTTCGATAGAGAACCATTGGAGTCCGTCTTGAAGGAGGTCAAGCTGCCAGTAGGGCTAGCAAGTCCTTCGCCAATGCAGTAGAGAATGTCCCCTGATTTATCCAATGTCAACCAAGATGGATTTGAGGCACAAGCGTCGGTGGAAGCAATCTTGTGGAGGTTGTAAGAACCTTGTACATGTTGAGTGAGTGATAAAGATGTAATTTCACCCCCATAGGAGGCAACGTAGAGCTTAGTGGCAACACTGGAAGACGGTGCCATAAGAACTGCTCCGACTGGGATACGCATAATCTGCCCTTGCGCCAAAAACAAAAGGAGCTCAAGAGGACAATGACAGCTGCGAATAGAGAGAGCTACTCAAAGATTGCTAGAGTATATGAAATGGTCCAGCGCAGACCCGAAACCCTATATATCTAGCAAGCCCTTGCTCGCAAACACGCAGCTAATGCCTCTTGATCGTCGGAATATCCAATGAAGAGAAAGAAACGGGAGAGGGCTAGGGAAGGACGAGGTTAAAGCCTCATCAAGGACGACAATGGGTATGGGGTCAACGCATGTGCTGTGACTTCAAGTTTCATTCGAAATGTAGCTGGCCCCCGCTGTTGCGTTCACAGCGCACAAACGAGTGGAGTGACGTGTCTGTAACACTCATGTCTTCGGTTTGCGGACCCAGTAGCTTCCAAATGCTGTTAAATTAAGTGCCTTAGGTTCGATCATTAATTGGCTTAGATACATGTACTTCTAGCACGAAGCACAATGTAAGATGTGCTCCATGTAGATTAAGGGGTTCAGTACGGAAATTTCAGAATCTGCTTAGTCATACATATCTTTGGTTTTTCAACTTCTGTTACTACGCCGCCCGTCACACCATCTTACTGCGACCACCGACCGATCATAATGAGAGGGATACTCGTCTAGAAGCTCATAGTAGCGAGTTGTAATTCCAAGTGCCTCATGTGATCCCAGAAAAGCTCTATTTAGGAACTGCCGCTCCCGCGTCATCGCAAGGGCCCAAAATCTCAACTAAAGACCCCCTGGTCATCGCCGTGGTGGACCGCTGATGAATGAGGTTTTGTACGCCATACACTACATATGGTCCGCTATGTGGAAAGCTTCGACATCTTGCAGCCGTGCTATTGGTCTCAGTGAACCATCGGATGGCGCTGTGGATAACTCTGTTAGAGCACACATCCAAGAGCTCTGATACAAGGGTCACTGATGAGGCTTGGTCCATGTCAATACATCACTTCCTCACGCCGGAGATCATGGGTCCTGAACGGTTCACTTTAAATCAGGTTTAATTAACCACTCTTGGCTACATATCTTGCTGCGAATTCAGATCTCTTATGGCTTACTGTAATCTCCTTACTTGGCAAATTTCTGAAAACATCTTAGCATCTTTTCACCTTTCCTCCGTTCTATTATGTCATGATCATTCTTTGATTCTCTAGTCTGTAAGGCCGGCATAAACCATCTCAGCAACACAGCACACCGCCCCCGCAGGTGTCACACTTCTCTCCGTAGGCGTTGAGGGACTGCTCACAGCCAAGCTAATTTCGAGTATGCAAGAAGCTTCTAAAGGGACTTCGATCTTGTACTTGCGATCCTCCAGGTCCAAGCAATCGGAGTCCACTCTATTTAGTTGTTGAAAGTTCGAAGAATCAAGATCATTTACCAGCTACACATACTTCCTCAAAGCTTCTCAAGGTATTCGACTACTTGACAGCACTTCCTCCCTCCAGCAAACCCCTAGAGAGGTCAGACAACCAAGTCAAAGTCCTGCTCGCTTCTTTCACCTTTGATGTCAGCTCATTCTCATTTTTACTCTGGCATTGCAATGGTCTAGACATGCAGCAAGCTCGATCTGAAAGTTCATAAGTACGTTTCGTTGTATCCTCTATCTTACTCGACATCAGCCCGCAACCCTCACAATCGTCTAGAGTAGGGCTTGTCTCTAAATATAATCACTAAGGAACTTATCGCTTACATTACCGAGAATAGAAGCAAACTCATTTTCAGGCAGGGCAGATCCATATCATGAGAGAGCGCTTCACACAATCCTCAAATCTGGTTAGAATTTGAATGTCCAATGTGAGAAGAAAGCAAGATTACCATTGGCGATATCGCTGGAGCTACCTTGCGGACCGAATTCCTTCTCTTAGTCAAGCTACTCTTGCTATCTTTCGGGACAATTGCTCAGAGCAATCGTCTGCCATTCTCCCTATCCTATCGCAATTTCATGACTTTACGTTCAGTCTCGTCTCCAATCAGCCTGTGCAGGCAAGATAAACATCTCACCAACTGGGTCAATAAGCCGCAAGACAACGGTCACGAAATCGGATGTTGATGAAGACAAAAGTATTCTTCTGTAATACTGACTTATCTAGCTTCTCTATCTCTGCAGACTTCCCCCACTAGACTGCAAAGTGCGTGTCATCCCCTGGACGGAGACAGACATGCTACTGTCATCCTGTGGACATACTAGCAGCTTTTCTTGTGGTTTTGCCTGTCGAGAATACAGTAAAGCATCCCAGGCCTGGGCTAATCGGCTCAGTGTTGACGAAAGCCTACCCTTATGGATGACAAATAGCCTCAAAGAGCAGGTCGGAACCAGGAAGCGACCATGGGAGAACTCATATGCAGATGAACGAAACAAAAGACTAGCCTCAGGCCGCCTAACGTTCATCCCGGGTACTTTCAAACCTGTCATTATCTTGGACGATGATGACGGTACCGATCCGGTGGTCCCGCGCATCATTGATCGGTCTGGTCGGAGCAAAGACGATCCCATGATTATAGAGGAGGATGAGAGCAATTCGGGGGTTGGAGCATCTCACGCGTCAAACCCTCGATATCACGATAGGCAAGCCTTGGCATGTAGTCACTCAAGAGATGGTGCTACCGAGTCGACCACTTGTAAGGCACCTGATATTGCTGGTTCGCCCTCATCAAGGACGCAGAGCAGAGCACAAGAGACGCTGCTCTACGAGTCGGCTGTTGTGATTGGTACCGGCGTTCAAGGATCCTTGGAGCCTTCCGATGCGGACTCTACGGAGGATGCTGTGTCGTGGACATTAAATGAGACCGGACCGGATTTGACGTATCTTTATGGCACGCCCCTAAAGCACAGGTCAAGAAGTTTGCCTATATCTCTGAAAGGCTCTAGCGAACTGGTTCGTTGCTCTCGGCTAGAAACTCCAGAGAAAGACAGTGGGGCCTGGAGTGATAGTCAAATTTCTCCTCCAATACGAAAAACCCCAAAGGATACACTATCTCTTCAAGACCGGAAGAGCTTCTTCATCCACTCGCCCACACCTGCATTGGAATCTGCCATGGCAAAATGGGTTTCTGAGATTGACTCTGTGCTTGACCAGTTTCGTGAGGAGGACGACTGTTGGCTGCATCCATCCCCACCTCCTCCTCGACCTAACGGCCGGGCCAGCGGTTGCTTGAAGCGCGATTTCTATTGGGCCGACGAACGTGGAAGACACAAGATTACAATCAACTTCGGAGTTATTGCACTGATTGTGCAAGACCGTCTGACGGAAAGGCAGAAAGACGGCTGGATAATGCACAGCTGGCACCTAAGTCATCTTTGCGGCAACTGGACTTGCTGCAATTGGAGGCATTTCACAGTCGAGCCGGGTATCGCCAATATTACTCGCAATTCTTGCTTTATGCACCGTAGTGGCTGCGTTCATAATCCAAAGTGCATGAAAGAGAAAAAGCAGCAACTAAACCAAACTCCCAGGGCCTCCGAGCTCAAAGAGGAGTACCAAGCTTTTCAACCAAGGGCGGAAGAAGTTGAGCACGCTGGCAAAGCCAAAGAGAGGCCAGAGGTCGCACTCTACACGGATGGAGAGGACATATTGATGATGCCGGAGATCGCGTATGACATGGCAGATGCCATGCAGGCTGCCAGCGATGGACGGGAGCACTTGGAGGAAGACGATTGGCTGTATTGATTTGCTCTTCGAGGTTGCCCTTAATGCACATCATAGTGGAGATTTTAGGGAGGAACCCGAAGCATCACACTCTTGATATGAAGCTGCACGATTTTCCAATTTTATCAGGCTCAATGACTCTTTTTTTAAGTCCAGTGATGATGCGTGTCTTTCTCTGGCACTGAAACTTCGCTATCACATCGTTAAAACAAATACGGATAGCTTGTAGTGACTAGCCACCCAGCTGAGTTAGCGTGATCTTCCGACGTGGTGTCCCGGAGATCGCCAACGCTTCGAAGTGGCAAGAAACGAGCGATTTCGCGATGTGCAAGCAGTCAAGGCCCCCCATGATAGAGGCAGATCGATGCTCTCTGATCCTTTGGCAATGAAGTAATGTACCGAAGCAAAGCAGGGACTGACATTGATAATGCTGCTACAGACGCGTTCAAAATACGCTCACGGAAGAACTCTAGATGCTTGAAGCCTCTATATTCGCTCCCGTTACTACGCTCGAGGACTACACGCACTCTGTGTGATCACTCACGATAGCTGGCGCCAGAGATATTGAGAAGACACAGTAGTACATCAAGCTTCAGCTTGACCAAGCCTGGAGAGCGCGCCACCGTTCCACAAGGTCTTCGCTCGAAAGAACTTCAGATCGACTGGCAGCAGCCCAAGTCATATATCTCAGGATGAACACAGACGGTAGATCATCAAAGGACGTTTGGCATAAAACAAATAGAGTGATCGCCGGGCCGCCGATCAGTCTCGCTCCTAGACATCCACCGCAGACAGCATATCCATCGACTCATCCAGATCCCGCCATAGTATCTCCTTCACCGAAGGTCAGGTCTGAAACAGTACAACCTGCACAAACGAGCGCTGAGTTGCGAGCCTTGACCGTACTTACGGGACTATAGGCCCTCCCATCGCTCCACCGAAACAGAAGTATAGGAGGGCCCGGACGTCGATCATGACCACTGCTTATTGAGCTCGAGGATGCCAGGCTTCGGCTACCGCGGCACTGGCTCAGATATAGAGGCTCACATCGATGATAACATGCTTATCCCTCATAAAAGAGCCGAGCAATGGCGACCTTGAAGAATGGTATAAGGTCGATAAGTACTTCATGCACGAAGAAGCCCAACAGTGGTCATGTAAAGAACGGTGCAACGTCTGAAGATAAAGATTAAGGAAGACTCTCGCATTTGCTGCGCGCCATTGGGGTGAATCAAGCAGCTTGGAGTTTTATGCGATTGTTATGAAGTATGCTCTTTACTTAAGATTTTTCAGGATATATTAGAAGCGTGCTTGATCTGCAAGACCCAAGATTGTGCCTGCAAGGCCCTCATGCTTACGTACATACAGTCTCCTTTCCAGCGTAACCCGCATCTTCCTTGTAGCTTTGGTTGCGCACTGTGAACCAGCCCTTCGACTCGATCTCGAACTATTGTTGCATGGTTTGAACGTTGACGCGATCCTCCCAGGCACAATCTATCGCTATGTGGAGAAGGCTGTCAGAACATGTTGCTCAACATTAACTTAGGAGTCCACTAAAATAGGGCTTAGAAGCTGACTGATGTCGATATACATCATTCTACGCTCGTGGCATTTCAGCTTATGTCTCATTATATGTCCCGTGAAATGTCTTCCGATGCAGATACTCCTCAGATGTACAAATGATAAGGGCACAGTTCTTCCTGTATTAGAGTGCAACGTATGCAGAGTTGTTGTTTTCATCTCTTCGCGACCTCTGCCGAAGCGAAGCCAATGTTGACCATCTCAACAACACTGAACAGCCAATAATCTTTCTGAGATGCTCCAGACCTTTCTTCATGCACAGACTTCCCTTTGACCAAGTTGTTCACATCGAAGCAAGCATTGCATTTGCCAATCTGGCAGGGCGAGAAACCCCACGCTCTCGTCGTCACCGTAAGTTCTCTGACCTTGAGTAACACTTGCGTCAGAACTCCCTATCTCACGACAGACCCTCTAGGTACGGCGGGGCGACGGACATCACAGCAAACAGTTGCCACTACAACACCACGACGTGCTCCATTAGGCACTCCGAGACCGACTCCCAATACCCCATTCTCTCATATCCAAATCATCCCAAAGATCTCGCCTGAGGGCTCGGTAAACAATTCACCTCAGCCAACCTTCCGCAAACCTTCCTACCAACAAGAAGCAGAGGTCACCATGTCAGCTGCCGACAACCCTCAAGGCTCAAGCTCTCACCTAAGTTTGGCCAGTAACGCCACTTCTGGAACCACGTTTGCTGCCAAAGCTAGAGCTGCAGAGCTCAACGCTGCTAGGGCAAGAAGAGCTTCTAAAGATCTTGAAGAGGGCGAGGTATCTTCTCTTCCGCCGGTCTCTCTTGGAGCCTTGACAAAGTTCACCAAAGCTCGCAACAAAGGGAAGGCTTGGAAGCCATTCAACCTTAACTTAGGCTACGAAGGCGCTACCGGAGGACTTTCAGAGGGTCCTGAGGAGCTGGATGAATCAGAAAGCTCCAGCGACTACGAAGTCCGCGGGAAGGGCAAGACCGACGAGATTTACAGAGGCCCAGCAGTGCTTCGCGACATAGTCAACGTCAAGAACCCACACCCACTTCGTCAACAGCTCGCCACGGATGCATCCATAGGCACTAGCCAAGGAAGAGAGTTCTCTCCGGAGTCACAAGCGTTATCTCGAACGGGAATTCACTTCGACACCGACGAGTGGGACCCGAACCTGCCTCCAGGGCCACCTACTGAAGGCTCTGTATCTTCAATTTCAAGCCCAGCGAGACATCAACAACGTGCCACAACCACCATCCATGTCCCCCAGGATCTTACGCTGTCTGCTGATACCATTCTTCCCCCAGGGCAAGAAGCCAAGCTCGCGTCGCTTGGAGTACTTCCTCCCGTTTCCCGTGATCCAAGCAAACATCCTATCCCGTCTGTGGGTGTCAGAGCAGAGGCTCCATTCAAAAACCAACAGGTCGGCAATAACGTGCATATTATGGATAATCAGAGATTTGGTGGTGCATATCAGTTCGATGCGAATTCGTCACGGCGGTTTCACGAACCAATGAATTTTGATTTCCGCTTCCCACCTCAGCAGGGGCTGTATCAATATAGCCAATACCAGCAGTTGAACCAGTACGAGCAACAAGGGTATTTTCCAGCCAATCCGCAAGCTCAGATGGCGTCTTACACTCAGGAAGGCCACGCTTACCAGCCAGTCCATGGTGTCGCACCAGCAGCAAACGTCGAGGGGAATGGCGAGCATCAACCGTTCTACGGCAGTGCTCCCATAACCAACAAGCGGGACATTTTGTTGAAGTCTCTGCATGATGTGGTGGAGTCCTCAAGAGCACGGGAATCCAGCAGGACAGTCCTATACGATCCTGTTGCGCAAAGCGGGCCTTCTCAGACTCAAGCCACCGAGGTTGAGCATACTGTGATATCTTCAAAGTCGGAGCATGAAGTCCTGGAGGACAGCGAGCCCTTGCCTGGATGGAAGACCCGACCCGTCGATATTCATGATGTATTGACTCCAGTCATGACGAACGCTGAACTTGCAGCCTTGAGCAAATTACCCACATACGACATCTCCCCGGGCAATTCCAGTAACGGAATCAAGGCTCGAGCAGGGTTTCCCACGGGATCAATGACGCACTCCTTAGGCCGTCTGTCCCTGGTGCAGGAGGCTGAAGAGTGGTGGAAGACAGATCATCGCGGTGAGGGGGAGCTTCGCGCGTACCTCAATCGTGTCGCGGAAGAAGATAAGGTCAGAAAGCAGCTCAAGGCTGACGAGCGTGCTGCCAAATTGGAGCAACAGCAGGGAAGTACGACCGATAGCTGGTCAGATGTGTCCAGCAAGACTGTCGTCGATGCAGACCCCTCTACCGGGGATATCGCGAATCGTCTTTTGATAGACGTCTTGGCAAATTTCCATGGATATCTCGCTGGTCCTCCGGAGGCTCAACGTGGGCAGTTTGGTGGCTTTGGGAATGTTCCTGAGTGGTGTATCGACAAGGGGCTTGGCGGATCTACGAGCTTCTTCGGTGAAGATTGGGGAGCGCCTCCTCCACGCGTGGGGAGAGATCCACGTTATCGTCCTATGCTGCACGAACCTAGGTATACGTTATATGAGGAGCTTGAGCGCCGCGGAAACGGTGGTGACATCTATGGGAGGAGGTTTCGATAAGCTTACCTTGAAGGATGTAGGTTGCAGCAGATCTACGTGAGATTGTGTCCATGCCGGCATAGGGCAATGAACAAGGGGACTGCGGCGGGGTTGAATAAAAGCGTGGAACTACTGAACTGCTTGCTTGCACCGAGGTCGCTAATTGCTTTGACAAAGTGATCATCTCCATGAGAGGAAGTCATAGCAGGTCAAGTACCTTCGCACCTAATGGATCTTTGCAGCAGATAGCTTGATGTATTAGCATGGCCGGGAGAATTGTTGTAATGGATGTCACCGTATGACTGAGCAGGCATACTATGACTGAGGATGCATAGCATGATGACTTCCCGTATTCATGCTGTTGCATCCCACCTTTATGATGTACGACGTACGACGTTAGCATATGATTTGCCTGATTTTGCGCAACGTCTATCTCATGGGCCGGAGTGTCTTGCAATATTGCTTGCTCTTTAACAATCTCGAAATTGGGTTCTCTGCGACTATGGCGGACACATCAATCTACATGTATATGTGTCATGTTTATTTAACAGCATAAGATCCGCGACTTATAATACCACTTTGCTCTGACCACAGTAAACCTTCTGCGCAGTCTCCTATCACCTACCGTTCATGCAAGCTTTGGCTGACCCCATGTATCCGGTGGATGCGGCTTTCTTTTGGATATCTACGCCTCCTCTATCATTTTTCTAACAAATTTACTATCCTTCTTGTACGTATATGGCCGGATGAATCCCCAGGTATATCTCATCATCTGCTCCAACATCTATCAAAATCCTCTCGGTTATAATCGTTACCTGTTCATAAAGTGGTCACACTCTCCCGCTAGTACTTCTTTACTTGGATCACCACAGTCGTTTGCATCCCACACCCTTCTCGCAATAGAGATGTGGAAAAAACTAACAGTAGCCTCTACCACGCAAGAAAACAAACCGAGGCATACTCCATTAGATCTTGATCATGTAGGACCGATATACGAAGGACCGTCACCTCTCTCCACCATCGCTTTGGCTCAGATAGACCTCCAGATTCGCACAGCCTCTCTCTTCTCCACGATTGATCCCAATCCATCACCCTTGGCTAATTTGAGCGGCGGAAGCGAGCGTACCGATTCCCCTCTGCCCATGCGGTGCAGCGAAAACATACGACCGGTAAAGAAGAAGTGATGCGGGCACCGGGTCCCGAAATAGGCAGCTCGGAAGCTATAGAGTTCACGCGCAACCACGTCCGTGTAAATGCGCTGAAGTCTCACGGAAGTAAGATGATGAGGGAGCTTGGCGTGATCGAGTCTGCTGCACGAGAGCTACCGCACAGCTCAAGCCCCTCTGCGAATCGGGCACCATGGTAAGTTTGTTCTGACAACGGTGAAAGGGACGGGTCTAATAGGGGCCGACGTGCTCATGGCCGTAAGATATGGCTGAAGCTTTCGATGAAGCGAGGAGAAGAGATATTGTGTTGGCGGATTTCGCGGGTCGGACGCACAAGACGGCGAAGAGCTGCGTTAGAGAACCGAAAATATTGCTGATCAGGGGTTTGAGGCAAGCTAGACTGCTCGCTATATTCGTATATCGCTGCCCTCGCTCCCGGTTCTTCCCATCATCTCCTCAATAGCATCGGTACTTTCTTGCGCCATGGACCTAGAGGTATTGTGGATGATTTGTGGTAGTAGTATCTGGAGCACGCCGTGCAAGAAGCTTGCATCGGCGTAGTAATTGATAGGATTCGGGGAGTAGAGAATTTAAAGATCAATTTAGAGCAGGAGAATGGGCTAAATTGCTAGCTCGTTGCAGCGTGCTGATTACTCAAACGAATAGTGGAAGTTCTGTGATCGCACCGACTTATAACATGTTACTGAGAACAGTCAACAGAGTATTAAATACGCTGCTAAGCCGTTGACTAAGGTTACAGTCCTGCTGATATAGTTCCCTAGAAGACAAAGAAGAACAGGAAGAGAGGTATCGACAGACTGACCAGCAGGCTCTGTGTGGTATGATCTGATGCATTGCAGTGAAATACACCTGGACCCAGAACAGGGCTTGAGAGCTCGGGCGTTTCCTAGGATAACGGGAGATTAGAAATCCGGCGGAGTAGGTGCTATGCCGGTTGAAAGAAGGACGCATTGAGCCCCGAATGATCACCGACATCATAGAGAACTGCTCATCGACTCCTGCTGTGCTAGGCCAGGTGCGGCTCATAGCTCTGAAGGGCTTTCACTTGAACCGGCCACTCCCTCTGAGAGAATTACTCCAACTGGTGTTTCGCGAGGAAAACCGGATCAATGCCATGCCTGATCAAGAGTTGCTTCGCTTGGACCATGGAAGGCTCACTTTCGCTGTGAAAGCTCTTTCTGGTGTACTTCAGATTCACGGGACGAAACTTCCGTATACGGGTCCTCAAATAGCATTCGTCATCCCTTTTTCGCTTGATCAAGTTGACGGGAACGGACACCGGTGCTAGACGATCGACTGCAGCACGGTCCGAATTATGCTTGAGCTCGCTCCGATACTGAAGCCCGCAATTCTCGCTGGTCAATCTTGTTAAGTCGTTCTTGAAGAAGGGGCCTGCCCGACTATTCCACTCACCATGCGACGCTGAATTCTTTCTTGCCTTGGGGGTTTTCAAATGTTAAACAAGCTGGACACCTAGCGGCAGGCATCGAGAACCCCCCGAATACAATGCCGATGTATACCTTCCGCCCGGGAATAAAGGAAGACTCCCATGGTGTATCAAAGCTGATCGGTCGATTCGTTCGTGCGTCTTCTAATAGATATTGCCTATGCGCAATCATATCAAGCTCTGGCAAGTCCATCCATCGACCGATCAAAGCGCAGTGGAATGCCTTCCGATTTTGTTAAGCAAAGTATAAGCATACATGATCGAGCTTTGAAGACTCACTTCCCGAGAATTGATGAATTCCAGATGAATCGGAGTGCGTCGCCCGAGGGCGTCTTCTAACATCACGGGCTCCTGATTCCAAGTGCGTTCAAGAGTGTTAGGGATCTCCATTTGGAGGGCTTCCAAAATCTTGTAAGTCCTCACGTTTATAATCCTTAGGAATATATCAGTACGTGCGTAATTTGCGTCGAGCGCCTCGTCACCAACCATATCCGCTGCATGGGGAACCTCAGCTCTGAGCCTAGTTGACGGAAGTAGTCCCTTCCCCACCGCTGGTAAGCACAAGTACTGAGGTATGATCTGGGCAGAAGCGGGTGCCTTACAATCCGAAAGACTCAAAAAGCTTACTCGACCACGAGTCCGGGTCTGCAAGGATTGTATTTACTTTCTGGACGCCCTTCTTGATTTCAATAAGCATGCCTCGCTCTTGCCGTGCAGCCTCTTCACTTTTGCTTTCAGCTTCATCGAGACGAGCATGCAATGACTTGTCCTGACTTCTCGTCATATTGCTGCAGATGGTAAGCTTGAGTGAGCAGAACGCCGACGGCCTTACGTACATGCCGGAGGTTAGTAAGAGGATATCTATCGAAGAGAGATGGCCATTAATGATAGTCCGAAATTTCTGGAGGTCATCCTTGTGTGATGTCCGCCAATGTATCTTCCAAAAGGCATCTCTCACAGAGCTGCCTGACCCTCCTTCGCGGAGACTCGATCTGTATCGCCGGATTTTGCGGAGAAAATCGTCGATACTCGAGCGGCACTGTGTTGCAATCTGTTTCGCTGTCTGTTGGAGAGCGTTGATCTCGGCCAGCTTTCCACAATGCGAGGCCAGCTGTTCAACTTCGAGCAAAGCGCGCTCAAAACTCCACAACTCGCGCATCAGTCCTTGGTACTCCGACGAGGATCCTCTACAGTCGTTGAGCGCTTGAAGAAGCTCATTGACAACCTGGCAGACTGATATGATGTCTCCGACTGACCCGAATGTGATCGGCATCGGCAATAGTGGCAGTAACAAGTCAAGAAGCCGATATACTGTGAGAAGTATCGCTATCGAAGAGGAAATGTTCCAGCGTGTTGCCGCAAACGGAAGCAGAGAAGTAAGATTCAAACTGGGGGAATGGGTCTGAAGCTGTGATGCGCATACCCTTGTAAGGGTAAGCACAGCCTTGTGCGACCGCGCAACCAGTAGAATATATCCATAAACGTTGACAGCTACAAGTACAGCGTGAATCTTCTGGACAGTGGGTACTGTGCCTTAGCGAACCGCATTGAGTCCAAGTGGCCCATGATTGATCCTTGCGCAGCAATCGCGAAGCCTTCCTCCTAGGTATGGCAGCTGGTGGTTGATAGTCTTTAAGTACTTCCAGTTCCAAAGGGTGATTAATCAGAGCATAGACACAAGAATTCACAAATGTTTCAAGGCCGATATCATGATGCTGAGGTCTCTAGTGCCGTCAAACACTCATGACTCTACTGAAAAGCCCTAAACCAGTCAGCTTAAGCCGTGAACATTGGACAAGAAAATATGTGACACGAGCTTGAGCAGGGTCCTCTAAAGCCAGAGAAAGAGTACTTGTGGCCTTCGAAAACGGTAGCCTTGCTTCATGGCCAGTATACCCTCGTGAACCCCTATTCCGTGTTATGATATTGGCGAATCTGTCAGATACAGGGAACAAAGGACTGTGACTCAACGCGACGGACAATGGCATTGTACACGTAGACAAAGAAAACCCTCTTAACACACCCAAATATCAGACACGACAATGGCGCGCCGAGAGCGATGGCAAGACGTGCGTGGACCAGATACCCACAACTTCTTCTTTCCCTCCGACGCCAGCGAGTTTCATCATCGATAACGAATCGAGTAGCTAACAAGCTGGGATCACTGTCAGCATACCTGCTCGTACTCTTGACGGTACCTTTGATTTCAAAAGACCATGACGATCCTCGAAAGACTGGCACCTATGGATAGCGTAGACAGCTTTGGCTCGCTCTACGGCAATCTGCGCCGTCTCAACAATGTACTACCACTCTTGCCATACCGCTTCAGCACATCCTGCTCTCTGCCGTCGAGCCAGTCGAATGTTGCTCCAATCCTTCGAGGAAACCATCAGCTCCAGGCCTCGGGCGGGCACACCATGACCGCGTTTCGTCCCTTAATGCCGGAGACTGTGTCTGGACGTCCAGGACCCGAAAAACTACCTTTAATAGCGTCACATATTGGTATGCCATCAGACAAGCTGTTAGTACTTCGGATCCTCCGAAGCAATCACCAGCAGCAATACGGCAGCAGTAACGTTTCACTGCCTCAAGGGTCGCCTAAGACTCTTTCTTGCTCTCCGAAGATCACAGCCTCACACATTCCGAGAAAGACTCCCTTGGGTAACAATGCACTCGGAGTTTTCACGGGTTCGAACGTCCAAGGCCAGGAAGCTACCAGCACGGTCAACATCTCGAGCAGTGTGGCCGACGACGTTGTTTTGAGTACCAGTCATGAACTCAACGGCGGTGATGCAGAAGACGGAAGCGAAGAGGACTGGGAGGATTGCAGCGATTGCTCAACGCCTAATGCGTTTCCAGCCAAGGACGGTATTCACGCTGAACAAGCGCCTGAAGATAAGAAGATCAACGGACTGGTCGACAAGATCCTCAATGGTCGCCAACTCCACTTCCGTAGTTTACCGGACGAGCAAGGCTATCAGGTGATTGATGAAACGGAGACAGCGATTGCCAAAGCACCTGAAGAGCTTGGCAAAGTCCCCAACGATGTCAAGAAGTCGATCAGGACCGACTCGGCACGCCAGAGGTTGATGGATTTCGATACGCAGATAACGCCAGCAAGCCTCCGAAAATACCGTGATGACCACAATGGAGAAGCCAAATGTGGACACTCCAGCAGTACATCGAGCTCCGAGTCGTCCGTCGATCAGGGTCCCTGGGTCATTGGCATCGGCCACAACGGTATCGAAGCGTACGCAATCTCTCCGATACCATTCGACATTCACCAGCCTCGGAAGCCCACCGCTACTCCGCCCATCGAGAGCGAAGGGTCAGAATTAGAGTGCACATCTCCACTGTTTCGAAAAGCTTGCGCTCCTGTCACGAGACGAGCTTATCTCGAACTGGCTCCTCCTGCTTCTGCTTCCGGTGAAGCTAGCAGAGATATCGAGACTAGAGCCTCGATCAATGTCTGGCGTGATGGCAGCAGTGGCTCGGACTCCGGCGGGAGCTCTAGAATCGTGGGGAAACTGGGCACAATCCTCAAGGACGTCAGCAACACTCGTCAATCATTGCATGCTGTTCAGAAAACGTGGGTCGATGAGTTCCCAGCAGAGCAAAAGAAAGAGCGTAATCAGATTCTGGTCCAGCCCCGGCGCTCCCAGCACCTCAACGCCACTGTCGCAACTCTCCAACGTTGCTCCTTGAATCCGGATGTTCAAGAACCCAAAGCCGGAATCAAACCACAGAAGTCTGTTTGGAAACCAGCAAATGACCCTGAGAGGGCCGTGCACTTCGCAGCCGCGCTTAACGCACTCGATGGCCATGTCGTATTGCTGAGAACACCGGAGCCGCTGGTTCGCTGCGCAGACCAGGTTTTCGGAGAAGATGTGCTTGTGGATTATCCTATGCCAGAGTTGCTTCACCCAAAGCCATTGAGGATACTAGATGTCCAAACGATGGCAGAAAAGATGGAAGAGAGAATCATAGGCTCGATGTGGGATTATGTCTTTGCTGGGGCAGACTTGCAGGACAGACCGAGCAATCCAACACCAGACGCCGCAGAATATCACTATTCTTGAAGGGAATTGAGAGTTAAGACTGAGCTTTGAGAAGACTTGTATGCCTAAACCAGCGATATCCTGTAAAGACTGTTGGAGCAGAGCGCGGATATCCGAGGTATGAACAATCGCATGGACCTAGAAGGAAAGATAATTGGCTAGAAGAGATATCCAAGGGAGGTTTGTTGAAGCTTGCTTAAACAAGGAAGAAATTGGTTGCAACTCTTGGATGCGAAGTCAATCCTTCAAGATTTTCATTTTCAGACGGGGGATTATGATGTTGAGCATGTGCGCTCAGATGATCTGATCTTTGCTGTTAGATCATTTGCGCTTTTTCTTCTCAATTAGAATATTGATGTGTGACGGGATTGTTTCACTCGCCGCTTGCATGTACGAAGTACAGGTTGACCAGGTGATGATTGTCGTGTCTGTTCCGACCCAACGATGGTCAGATTAAGCGGCACGGTAGAGTAGAGTACACATGTAGCTTTCAAAAGGTACTTGAGGGACCTGTGCAGTAAGGAAGGGTACATTAATGACTGATGGAACGGCTATCGATTGTCATGGAACCAATGGGAGTTGCAGGATCTTTCACCTCTGACGAGTACGAGTACTTCGTACTCTAAATGTATCAATGCCAAGCTCGACTAATCATCATGTGTTCGGATGAGGCTCCACACAATCTACTTCCATAGTCACTGAAGTGCATTCACGGGGTACAAGCTTCAAGTCAAATTATTGCAACGAAATGTTTGATTTCCACTGATTTTGGGAAAGCCGGATCGAGGGCAAGCCAGGTGGTATCGTACACGTTAGGCGTCAGTCATGCCCCAAGTAAGCTAGCATAGGCAAGCAAGGTATCATTGCAATAAGAACCCGCCGTGCGCCAGAGAACCCCGGACCATTTTACTGATGTCCACCGCCATAAGCTCGTATGTCGTCACCGACAGTGCTGCCATGACGACCAGCGCGATTGTGGGTAGGGTCATCGTGCATGATCTGAGGCTCCCCGAGCTGCCGAGCAAGAACGCTAGGTGGAACTTGCGCCGCATCACGAGAGTCCCTATTACCTGTACCAGTAGCAGCCCTGCAACGTGATCAGCTGCCCGTCACCCTAAATTGGGTGTCACACCGGGTAACTGACTTACGACTGCCTATTGCCGCCAACACCCCTGCTGCCATCCATGTCGGAGTCCACACTATGGAGAGTGTCAGTCACAAGCTTCGCTACAGGGAAGTTGAGTCTGTTACCGAGGATCTAGTTTATTCATCATGCCGGAGCCGTGGGGTCCTGTAGCTGTTTGGCCTGTGCTCGAGGATGTCGTGTTGTTCCCGGTCAAGCCAGAGCCTGTCGTACCAGAGCCATGCCCGGAGCCACTTGTGCCAGAACCGTATCCAGGACCAGTTGTACCAGAGCCGGTCAAGCCAGAGCCGCTTGTGCCAGAGCCGTATCCAGAGCCGGTCGTGCCAGAGCCGGTCAAGCCAGTGCCGCTTGTGCCAGAACCGTATCCAGGACCAGTTGTATCAGAGCCGGTCAAGCCAGAGCCTCTTGTGCCAGAGCCGTATCCAGAGCCGGTCATGCCAGAGCCGCTTGTGCCAGAACCGTATCCAGAGCCAGTTGTGCCAGAGCCGGTGATGCCGGAGCCAGTCGTGCCAGAACCGTACCCAGAACCGGACCCAGTCTTGCCAGAACCGGTGATGCCAGAGCCAGTGATTCCGGAGCCGGTTGTACCATGGTGGTGAGTGCCGCGGTCAAGATCAGAGTCAACCCTTTCATTAAAATCAGCCTATAGCCGTTGAAATGTGAGAAACATGCTTACCTGGGATCAGCTTTGTTCATAATGTTGGAGCTATGAGGGCCACCGCTTGTGCCAGTTGAGGTTGTCTCCAGAGTGCTGCCTCCACTAATGTGTGGGTCGAGTTTGTTTGCAGTCTCGGTGACGTGTGGTCCCCCATGGATAATGTCTTCGTGATGGCCATGATGGCCGTGATGCTCATGTTGGCCTGTCGTCGAAGTAGAACCGCCAATACCAGTTCCAGTCATACCGCCCGTAGAGCCACCGATACCAGCTCCAGTTCTACCACCTGTAGATCCCATACCAGTGCGTCCATCTGTTGTACATTATGTGTCAGCCTGGTCAGGTTCTTCTGACGGTTTGCACATACCCCTATCGCTGTCAACACGCGGATCCGCCCTATTGGCAAGGTTGGATGAATGAGGGCCAGAACTCTGAGATCCGGTGGTCGTAGAGCCCATGCCACTGCTACCAGTCAACCCGGTACCGGTCGTACCCGCGGTATGGTGACCTTGTTCTGAGAAGCCATTGTCAACTGGTAAGGCATGAGAATATTGAAGGACTCAAGACTTACCACGTCCTAGACCTGTGGTGTTGGTGTCTCCAGTCAAACCAGAGCCAGTCGTACCCGCGGTATGGCGACCTTGTTCTGAGAAGCCATTGTCAACTGGTAAGGCATGAGAATATTGAAGGACTCAAGACTTACCACGTCCTAGACCTGTGGTGTTGGTGTCTCCAGTCAAACCAGAGCCAGTCGTACCCGCGGT
>JAABUP010001272.1_pt1 | contig 52933 bp, 73 predicted proteins | sample 5559201 | NCBI WGS metagenome assembly JAABUP01 (sample SAMN10711887, study PRJNA513373) | rock metagenome | isolation source: Antarctica rocks | place: Antarctica | reverse complement strand
AACATCATTCTGCATACATTCATACGGAGTGGTGGGAGTAGGTCTGATCTTGTTGAAACTCTGTTTTTGCGGCATGTAACACACACAAAGGTATACTTCAGGACAACCAAGCACAACATCCTTGAGCTTCAGCCAGAGGTAACTGGCATCAGCAGCTGCTTTAACAAACTCAACACGCTGTTTGACACGACTAGACACAAACACACCAACGCCTCCTGAGTGGCGGCTTTTTCCATCACGTACAGGTCTACATGCTGAATAGTACGTATGTTCAGGGAAAGCATCAGGTCTTTCATGCTCAGTCAGCCAGGTCTCATTCAGACAAATGAAATTTTGACATGACAGGTGTGCTAACGACTCAGCTTGTTTGTTGACACCTCCCCTGATGTTCAACAAAACACAGGAGAGGACCCCCAGTTGCCCCCTTGTTTCCTAGAGGTTGAGCACTTTGTGCTCAACAAAGTGCCCCTCCTCCTTCACAAATAGCTTTTCTGCCCGCCACTGTGTCTTGACATCAGTCCTTGAAGACAGGCCACGTGGGAGTAGTAAGAGGCGATATCTTACAGTCACGTGGGGCGGACCAGGTAGAGATCTTTCGATATCCATGCTTAAGCAGACATAAGATGCGCTAGCCAACAGCGCTGTTGCTGCTAGGCACACGACCGATGCTGCAATGAGTTATCGAGAATGATCGCACTTGCTGTGAAGCCGGCGTGTGTCTCCCTCAAGAACGCAGAGCTCGCTTAGTCTCAGGGTTGCTTGTGCGCCTGGCCCAAAAGAAGACTTGCAGGTCTTACTTGGCCCACTGGCTGTGACTTGTGTGGTCTTGGTCATGTTCTGACAGCAGCCACAAGCCAGACGAGAGTCATCCCTAACCGCCCAGACCTCTCTGGAGGTTGATTTGACTGGCAACGACTTTTAGCACGGAGTCTATGGTATGAAGCCTGCCTACAGGCTGCAGCAGCCCACGGAGACGTTTTTAGACGAGTGCATGTCTCCTGAAGCTTTGATGAAGCAGCAACGTCTTGCTAAGAACAGGGCAACCGCATCTGTTTCTAGGTAGGCTAGATTTGAGCCTGTTGCTGGCGCTGCCTACATGCAACCTACAAAACAAGCTGCGTCTGACGTGTGACACAACACATTTACAGGGCTCGCAAGCGTCAACACCTACAGAATCTCCTGGCCAGAGTGACAAGTTTGGAGCGCGAAAACATACGCTTGTCACAGAAAGTTGCAATAAGGGAAGCTGAGCTAAGGCAGATGCAGAACGGCAGCTCTGTCCAATGTGGAGGTATTTCACAGCTGCGCCTTAACCAGTGCTTGACTTTGCTTTGTGCAAGATTGTTGACTATCTGCTTCACACTTTGCTCAGACTCGCGCTCAGTGCAGCTCCCCTTTAACATCTGTCATCAAGCTTCTGCAGCGTGTAGACAGGGCTTCCTGGTCTTGTCTTTGCTTGCCAGCATGTCATTTGGCATAGGTACAGACAAGGTCCTGCAGGAGGAACAGCCTGTGGCCATGGAGGACGCGCCCACCTCACCCAGGGCCATTTATGTTCAGCCTGCTGCCTCTGCCCTTCCACACATCTATTGCAGGGTCGCCAGTGCCCAAAGCAGCAAGCACCCTCTTCTGCCTAGTGAATCCAGTCCAGAAGTTTCGCTGCGCAGCATTTCAGTACAGGATAAAGCCACTGTACAGCATAGTAGCTCTGATGCACAGTCAGCCAGCAGGGACATAGAGCCAATGGCAGCTGGACAGCATCACGCCCCAAGTATCAGCGTTGTCCAAGGCAGCATGCCAGGTGATGAGGTCAGGTGCGCACCAGCAGCATCCTATAACATTGTCACTTCTGGGGAGTATGCCTCTGCTATCGAGCACGAGACTACAGTCAGCATTGCTCCTGGAAACCCCCTTTCAGCACCACCACATGCGCATCTGATCTCAGACGAGATCACTGGCTCATACAGCTCACAGGAGTTACCTCAGCATTACTCAAAGCAGCAAGATTTTTTTCAAACACTGTCTGAGCTTCAAGATCTTACTTGCCTCAGAGCAATCTGTCACCAAGACACGCATTCACTTCCAGGACAGCCCAGACTTCAGCCTGGCGGCAACAACGATGACAACTTCTTTTGCGCAGACTTTCAGCAGGCTCAGCATGCCTTCCCTGAGTATGACATTGGCAACAAATCAGTCAGAGATAGCAGCAGCTGGAGTTGGGCTTCAGCAGATGCTGACAGCTTCCAGCATCGAGATTGCCTCTTTGAGCAAGATGGCACACTGACAGTGGCATCATTGCCTTCGGCATCTTGGAAGCAACAAGCATGGCATGAAAGTTGTCAGCAGCAACAGCATCAGCTGCAGCAGGTACGTTTGTCATCAAGTGTCCAAGATGCACCTGCTCAGGGCTCAACAGAGTGGGAGCCCATGCTATTCAAGACAGTGGCCATGACCACCTCCATGGATGACATGTCTGGTGATGGCTTTGTGGCCGAAGCGTCAAGATGGATTGTGCAGAACTGCGGCAGTCATATTCCAACTGAATCCTTCCCATCTGCAGGTAAGCTGCAGCTGCCCTGCATGCACATGTTTGATCAGGGACAATATGCCTACTTACATGATAGTGTGCCTGTCCACCATTGTGCATGCTGCATTGCTCTGAGTTTTGCCAGATAGCGATCTGCTAGACGCGGTCTATTGATATTTCGGGCGGGCTGTACACCTGCAAGATCAAGGAGTAATATATCAATCGAAGCAAAAGGCGTCGTAAGTTTTAAGCACGCAGCTGTTTTGCTACAGGTAGTATTGCCAGTGAGGCCATGCCTGTCAGTCAGTGAGGTCGCTACAACCCAGCAAATGCGTGTGCGGCAAGCTTGTTTCAGACAGGGCCAGGCACAATCAGGTTTTAGTGCCTGCTCAGCTGGGTGCAGATCTTGTCATTGCTCTCACATTCTGTGAGATTGCAAGCCTAAGGTTTGGTTGCTGAATGAAACTGCTTACAGTCTGCCACTCAGGGGTGAATGATGTCAGAATCCAGTTCAGATTTTGCATGCACAGAAGATCTGGCCAAGCAGCTGATCACATGGAGCTTGCACTCCGATTTGAAAGTCAACGTCAGCATTCAGACTCGGATTCCGATTCAGATTGTGCATTGATGTTGTATTGTTGTTTTGGAAACAGTCTGCTTGATAAGCAAGCACGCAAGTTTCTGAGAGAATTTGCTGTCTAGTTTGAGGGATTTTTTTGTGGATGCTTGTTTGGATCATTTGCACTTGTTTTGGAGAAGTACAATAGTTCTTTCTGCCTTCAGTCAAGGTGTAGTGCAGCTTAGCATTGTCAGATTCAGCACTGACTTGAATTCACCCTCAGCCCTCAGTTTCAGAGTCAGATTTTCCTTTCTGCGTCATCTTGCATAAATTGTGTGGAAAGTACCCTTGCAGTTCACCTTGGGGACTTGCTGTTTTCTTGATAAGAGGTCTTTTGCAAGAACTTTGTTTGAGGGTTTTGCACTTGTTTTGGAAAAGTGCACTTGTTGAGCTTGCATTTCTTGGCTCAGCATTTACTGGCATGTGACAACAAGGTTGTTTAGGTTGTCAGATTGTCATATTTTGGCTTAAAGTCTACCTATGGTGCAGCATGGTCATGTTGTGCACAAACTCAAGGGAATGCATTGTAGATGGGGGGGGGGAGAGGGGGCTTTGCTGTGCAACGTTAAACATGATTTGTGTTGCAAAGTTGAGCATGAGACAGTCAAGCGCATATTCACCAAAGGGGGGAAGGCTTCTTTGAATTGTAAAGTGTTGTGATTACTGCAAGGGTAGCCAGTTTCAGTCACGCTTGTGCGTCTCAGTCAGCATTTGCTAGTGCAGTAGCAATATTAATGTCAATGTTGATCAGCGTATTGAAAAATGTTTTAGGGTCTCAGCCAGCACTTGCCAACAGGTATTCAAAAATGATGATTCCGCTTAAGCTTCAGAGTCTTGTCCGCATTGTATCCAAAGTATTAGCTATATCAGCACCATCTTCGGCGTCTGTTCTGTACTGTCACAATCAGCCCTCTCAGCACTGTCTGGTCACTTTTGCTCAGCTCCTTTGTCACGTTCATGCCTGTAGGGTGTGCTTAGTGCAGAAATGTATATGCTTGACGTGCTTAGTGGATGGTCATCCTGTGAAACATTGAGTTCAGCAGCTGCACTACAGCTTCAAGCGCATGCAGGTCAACTTTTGGCTGCAAGCCTATAAATAACCTGCAGCTTTGATTTATCCTCGTCAAATGTTTATCATCACTTTAGGGTTCTACAGTAGCCAGCTGTCACAGGGGCGGAGCACCAAAGACGACAAGAAGGAGCTTCAAACCAAGTTGCTGGGCAACATGGAAATGTCACTTGCGCCAAGCCTGGCAATGACGTACGACCCGCACACTTTGACGGCATGACTGGCCCTGTACACCCGCCTTAGCAGTAGCGGGCTTGAACCCGATCTCCTGGTCTCCAGGGGTTCAAGAGTGTTTGTCAACTGCAGGTTGTATAAGCTTTGGTGCCACCTGTCTTCTGCCCTTTAGATGTGTAAGTTTCAGCTATACAGACAGTTACAAAGCCACGGGCTACATAGGCGATATATGCGCCATTAGGTCATCTCTATTCCTTGCAAAGGGGGTTTGATTGTCGCAACTCCCTAGCGTAAATCGCGTCATTGGTATGATAAAGTACGCCAGAGCTACGGGAAGACAAATGTTAGCGGGTGTTAATACAAATATCATGTGAGCGAGGCAAGCAGGCAGAGCACATGAGCAGAACTCAGCAGCAGAAATGCAAGCAATGAGCCATAGTGTGCTGTATATGCTGAAGCTACATGTCATCTTTGAACCGTGTGGCTGGCTGTGCTGAGCTGAATGCTGACTGTGGGATCTGGCTGAGTTGTGCGGATCGTCACGCGGTCATGATTAGAACGCATACTGTGGCAAATCTGTGACGGAGCAGAGAGTAGACTGTGATACATTGTGAGCAAGGGCATATGTATGCATTCTCATGTGATGGATTTTGCATGTGGGGATAGGCTATTGATCCCAGATTCCTGAAGTGACTGCTTACTGGTGGAACCTTAGCAGCCACTATCAAGACTTGACAGACACAGAACGTTAATTGTCGCTAGGTCTCGGCATCACACAACAGGTGCACGCCTTTGGGCTGTGCACCATTCATTATAAGTCTCGCACCCATTCATATTGCCTGTTCATGTTGAGCTACGCCCCTCACCGGGCCGAGCCTTTCTGGCATCACAAAATTCCAGACGCAGTATCGGTCAGGCAAATATATTACATACCTGTAAGCAGCAGTATAGTTCCTTGCAATCACAACAAAGCCTCCGAGATGCATTTCAATGCATTTCAGTGCATTGCGCAGCCTAACACAGTCTTACATGACTGCATACTGTATCTGCCACAATACTATGATCCAGGCATTTCACCGGGCTCTGCAAATCAGTGCATCCTTGGGGGCGTGTATCTGAGATCCAATATATCAAGGAACACAACAAAGCACGTGCATCACATGTTTGCATTCAATTGGTACGGTGAAGACCAGGTTGAAGACTGCGTTTTAGTCAAGCGGCAACAGAACTTGACGAATCTACGTTGTACAGGAGATGCAGGCTTTGCGGCCCTTACCTGGCTCTGCTGTTTTGCGTGGAGCTGATCTAATGCTTTCCAGGAAGCCACTAAGACTGACCACCAGGCTAAACTACCTGCGCCAACAAGCTGCTTGCTCAAGCGTCTCGGCTGACAAGTGAGTCCGCAAGTCCTTCTGAGACAGAGTCAGATCCGCTCAGGTTTTGACCCTGTGACCTATCTGCAGAGCTGCACAGTCAGAGTCTCGCACAAGCGATCAACACGGTCAAAAAAGGAACAAAGGCAGCAATGCAGCAAGCACGTCTTCTGCGGAGGACATCAGAGCCTTGAGGCTTGACAAGGTCGGTACGCTCAGGCAAACTCAGCCGAGCAAACTTGTGGTCAAGTCTGCAAGCTGTATTTTGCCCTGTGTTGTGCAGGTTCAGCAGCTCCGTGATATGGGTAAAGACCCATACGCCTATAAGTTTGACAAGACACACACTGTAGCTCAGCTTCATGAGCAGCATCGTGACCTGCCCGCTGGACAATTGGCAGAAGGCAGTGCCCCTGTCCAGGTGGCAGGTAGAGTCAGAGCGCGCAGGTTCATGGGCAAGCTGGCGTTTGCAACATTAGCAGATGATAGCGGCGAGATTCAGCTGTACCTTGAGAGGACAGCTCTGAATGAAGCTGCTCCAGACAGCTTCAAGTATGTCCTACATATTGTGCCTGTGACCGCATGCATAAACACCGGCAGTGCCCCTGTCTTGGCATGTCCCCATCTTGGCTGCATGGCTTGACCAGCTCTTTGACAGCTGACTGCATGGCGACAGGCACCTGAAAGCCTTCCTGGATATTGGAGACATTGTGGGTGTCACAGGACCGATGAAGAGGACCGACAAGGGTGAGCTCAGTGTTGCTGCTCAAGACCTGCAGGTGTGCTCTCTAACGCTTGCACAAGTCCTTTGCGAGACTCCTTCACAGCGATGTCTTGTCACTCCAGACCTGCACCATGTGCGCACACTGCTGCACATTCTGTTCAAGGTCATTCTGAAGGCCTATTTTCCAGTCTTCTTGTTTGCTCTGATGATTGTGCATCTGTGTTGCCTGTTTTGCATAGGATCCAAGTCCAGCTTTTCTCCTGCAGCAGACGTTACGTGGCATGCAGATCTTGACTAAGTCCTTGCTACCTTTGCCAGACAAGTACTACGGCCTGTCAGATGTGGAGCTCAGACATCGTCAAAGGTAGACCATCCTAGTCTAAACGCAACAATCTGTCTGCATGCAACACTGATACAGATCTATTGTATCAGTCATGGCTGCGCATTTCTGTCCTGCAGCAGTTGCAGCATGCTGCCTAGTTGTAGGCTGATTCTCATCCTGACTTGGCAAGATGTTGCTCAGCAAATTTTGTGACACACACACACACACACATGATTATTACACCTCTTTGTGTCAGCCCTGGTTTGCATTGGAAGTTTCTCTGCATTGGACACCAGAAGTCCCTCTGCATTTAACCACTTCTTTCCTCACCATTCCCCCCTTTCCACTACTGAGTGTCTTCATCATTACTTGCTTCCCTTTGCCACTGCTGCCCTTCCCTTCACCACCACTGCCTGCCTCTTCACCACCAACCCTCATCATAAATGACCACCCTTCTTCACCCTGCATTCCCTTCCGTCTTTCTGTTTCTCCCCTTGACTGCACGTCTGCTTGCTTTCAGGTACCTAGACATGATTGTTACAGATGGTGTGAAAGATACCTTCCGCAAGAGGTCCAAAGTCATGTCAACCATTCGCCACATGCTGGAGCTGCAAGACTTCTTGGAGGTGGAGACGCCTGTCCTGGAATCCACTGCAGGTTGGGTCCATGGTTGCTGACTGTATGTGTCTGGCCTTCATCAGTGCTAGCAGTCAGATGCTTTATTGCTGGCACATTGAGACTTGCTTACAACCAAAAGGGCTGTTGCTGTTGAGGCATAGTTTGACTACATGCTGCACGTACTAGCATATGTCAATGCACAACTCGCAACTGCTTCCGTCTGCTTTCACAATCACATCTGCTCAGCCATGTCCATGTGGTCAACGCTTGCTGTGTTGCCAACATCAGCATGAGACATCATCTTTACGGCAGGCCACAAATTTTTGGCCCTTACAGCACCCCGAACTCTGAACTTCATGTCTCCAGGTGGCGCTGATGCCCGTCCCTTTGTCACGTATCACAACAGCTTGAGCCGCAACTTCACTTTGCGCATTGCTACGTAAGTCGCCACTTTGGCCCCTCCTTCAGCTGAGTTGAGATCTTGCCGCTGCCGTAAACTTGCTGTACACAATCTGCTGCCAGTTGATGCAGCATGGTGCATGAAGGTTGCTGTCTGTGTGTGTGTCCAGACTAATGATTCCACAGGTGTGCACTACCACTGTGACAGCAGGAGTCAAAAGCACAGTCTCAGACAACAGTGCCCAAATTGTTCATGGTTTGAGCTGTCATGGCATAGCTTCCCCATTATCTTGAGCTCACATCACTGCTGCGTCTGCTCTGACATGCAATTCCAGTTGCCCTTGTTCACTGTGTCGCTTTACAAACTCGTACACCAATAACTGTCGATCTGTACTTGAGCAAAGGCACAGGTGCCGTCCAGCAAGGATTGGCATCAGGTCCAAGAGGTGATGCTTTGCGGGTTTCCCAGGAGGGATTGCATGCCTGGATGTCTTGAGCACACCCACTTGTTTGCATCTGCATTTCAGTGAAGCTTATGCTGCACTCCTGTGTCCAAGCACTGAAGGCAAATGCATGCCTGAGCATGGTCTTGGTGATGTTGCAGAGAGCTGCATCTGAAGCGTCTCATAGTTGGCGGCTTTGAGAAGGTCTTCGAAATAGGGCGGATTTTTAGGAATGAGGGTATCAGCGCTAGGCATAACCCAGAGTTCACCTCGATAGAGCTGTACCAGGCTTATGCTGACTACAATGACATGATGAACATCACAGAGGATATCATCAGACAAGCAGCGCAGGTATGCACTGCTTGTTCACAGCAATTTTTTCCAGTCTTTGCTGTCGTCTGTCACATCCCATGGGGATCCATACACAAGTTGCACAGTCCTGTGTGGACACACCTATGTTACTAAGCTTAGATGTTGATCAATGTCTGATGAAGCAAGCTGTCAACACATGATTGTGATGCAGGCTGTCTGTGGCACACAACAAGTACCCTACCAGGGCCAGACGCTGGATCTGGCAAAGCCCTTTAGAAGAGCAACAATGCATGAGCTTGTACGGGAGGCTCTTGGTGAGAACACCTGTCATGCTACTGCTACAGAACTAACATCTGAAGTAACACATGACATGCTTAGCTGAGCAGACTGGGCCTAGTTGCGGCACAAGTCAATCATGCCTCAGTCCTTGCTCTGTGCCAGCTTGCTGATACCGTGCACTGTGAATGCATTATGCAAAGCAGAGCTTCAAGACAGCTGAGGAGTCAATGTTTTGCGCGGTCGCGTTACTCAAGTGTGCTGACAAGGCAACCAATCATGCCATGCTGCTTTACAAACACATCTGGCATCAACAGAGTGATCAGTTTGAACTATATTTTCATTCATAAGCCAGGTCATGCCATGCTCTGTATGCACAAGTATATATTAGTCAAGCAACCTATGAACTGCCACCCAAGCATCTTCTATTTTTCTGATTCTTTGGGCATGGATCTGCACAATCACGGGCCACCACTTTGTCTGTCTGTCTGGTCACCTGCACCAAAATCACCTGCATGTTAGGGATGCACCTCACACAAGCCATGCTGTGTGTTTGCTGCAGGTGTGGACTTCTCCTCCTTTCAGAGCCTGGAAGAGGCCCAGTCAGCAGCCACAAGAGCTCTGGAGCACCACGCAGCCGACCAGGATGGCTCCAAGAGCTCCAGCCTGCGTAACATACAGTCAGCAGCAAGCATAGGCCAGATCCTGGCCGAGTGCTTTGAGGCTGCTGTGGAGTCAACGCTGCAGCAACCTACCTTTGTGTTGGACTTCCCCGTTGAGATCTCACCTCTGGCCAAGCCTCACAGAACAAAAGCAGGGCTGGTTGAGCGTTTTGAGCTGTACATTGCAGGTGCGTGTTGTGCCCTCAAGTACAGCTGAGACATGCATGTGTGAACTGCCTGTTGTGTTGCAATTGCATGCTGCACCTTCCCTGGATAAGCTCTAGTAGGAGCTCTCCTTGAAGCTGTCACAGAAGGCAGTCAACCTGTGTGTTCTCAGTTGGCTTGTAGATTGTCTGCCTCATCAACACTTTGTTGACTATGAAACAGATGTTTCACAAGCATCTGATTTCTCTTGCAGAGCAGTGTTTGCCCAGCAGCTTGTCCAAGTTACCAGATCCCACACAGTAACAGCATCTACATCAAACAGCAAGCGCAAACTTGAGCGTCGCTCGATTTCATTTATCTGTGACCTGTTTCAGAAAGCAAGCGTAATCTTCAGCATGCTCAATTATGTTTGTCCCTGATCATGCAGGACGCGAGCTGGCAAACAGTTTCTCTGAGTTGACAGACCCTGTTGAGCAGCGGCGTCGCCTTGAGGCTCAAGTGGCTGCTCACCAATTAGCTGGCAAGGCTGCCAGTGAGGCACAGGCTCAGACGCTGACCAATAGCAGCCAGTCAGAGCAACCAACTGACACTCCACATGAGGTGAGCTGCAAAATCTGTGTCACACGGTAAATGGCTACATCAGTCAGGTCGCTTGTCAAGTGTACATGCTGTCCTTGTGCTGCATGGCACTGCGTTGGTCGTGGCGTGAGTGTTGATGCGATGGCGCTTGCGTGTTTCTGATGAAAGAGGCATGTAATGCTGATTTGCCATAACAGCATGTATTTGTACCGATCAAATGTCCATGTTGGTGAACTGTCTGAGCTTGTATTGTGTTAGTTTCGTTGCTGGAGAACAGTCTGCTCTAGGTCTGCAGGAGTTGTACTGTGCTGTTTGCAGACATGCAACGTTGCAATGGATTTGCTTGTGCATGCCAGCCTTCTAGTTTCTGGTGTCTGTTGGTATGGTTAATTTTGTCTTGTCTTGCGATAACAAGAATTATGCTTTGTGCAGATTGCTGTGGATGACGACTTCATTACAGCTCTTGAGTATGGCATGCCACCTACTGGAGGCATGGGCATGGGTCTAGACAGGCTGGTGATGCTGCTTACAGATCACTCAAGTATACGTGAAGTCATTGCATTTCCTCTTTTGAAGTAAAGCAAATAGTGTGTCTGATCATCTGACACATGATGTTTGTATGTTGAAGTTTTGGATTCTTTGCTGGTCCAAGCAGTTGCAGTCAATGTATGCCGTGAACTCAACAGTCACTATTCTTCAAAACAGACAATACATGAATGCACAGTTCCAGTTTTGCGCTGCACCAGACACCAAGGCTGCACTAGCACATGGCATAGTCTGAATATGAGTCCATCATTGGCTTGACTGTTGTAACTTGCTCCCTCCTACTCTGTCTCGTGGTATAAGTCGCAATTCCGACCCATGCTTCAGAAAAACATTTCCGGCTGTCTGGGAGGGGTTGATGCCGACCCCATCTGCATGCAGTCAGTATGGTTTGCATCCAATCCCCATTGGCTTGCAAGGCATGGGTTGACACGCCACTCTCTGAATTGAGAACAAGGAAGACCTGGAACTTACCGTTTGTGAGAATAGCACTTGTCTGTGCAGGCACTTTGAACTGCAAAACAGATTCCATTGCTTACAGTTGCTGAACAATGTCAACACAGTCATGGAGTTCTGGACAGGAAAACCATGTTTGGCGAAGCTGTACCTCCTCCGCTGCATACTTCATCACTGCTGTAAAAGGAGCTTGCTCAGGAACGCTGAAACTGCAACACATCCCGCACGCTTGCGTTCGGATGCAACAGACAAGAGATCACAGAAAGCAGTAAGACAGCATTGCTTACACTCGATAGGGGAGCTTTGGATCCGATGTCAGGGTGACCTTGAAGGTGACTTTCGACCTGCACAGCAAGACTCACTCAACGTTTGGCGCAATGTAAACATGTGCCGCAAATTCTTGTAGGCACCTACATTGATGTCTCTGCCTCCTGTGCAAATTGTCTGCCTTGTCAAAGTGTCACACACTACCTTTGTCACACACTACCTAATGAAGGCGTTACGTCTTACAGGTAATTCCCTTAGGCAATTCCTCAATTACCCAGCTAGCTGCAGTTCGAGTGCACTGGTCGACATGCGCTTCGCCATAGACTTGCGGTTGAAGTGACAAAAGATTTTGGTTACTCCGCAAAGCAGCAAGCTGCAGTTCTGCGCCTGCGTGTGCATCTTGGTCATTTCGAATTCGACTGGTACTGGCTGTGATCACAGCAGCTGCGCAGACAATCTCGTGATTGACAGCTGTGCCACAGTGTATTCTACTACTTCTGTCGCCGGTAAAAGTTGAATGTCGACAAACTCACCCTGACTGGGTCAAGCTATCAATGTTGCCAACCCATACTACACCTCGAAGGGCTCCTCCGCGGAGGAGCTCATCTCTGCTTCCTACTTACCTGCGAAGAATCATCAAACCTAAACAGATGGACCTCGAGTGAGCCCTCAACAACTTGGCACTGGTCTTGCTTCAGGTGCTGCTTGTGTTCTACCTAGAGTCTCTGCTGCAGGTACACCTTTTGGTTGATGCTGCAGTTGTGCATATCTCCAAAAACAGTGTAAGCCATTTATGTCAAGCTCTTGCAAGGTGTCAACCATACTCTTGCACAAACTCCTAATTACTTGGCACACATGCAGATATCGGCATACATCATACCATAGGCAAACCAAAAATCAGTGGGCCAGGGATGATCCAGCATTTGTCATTGTGTGTGCAATGCTGGTGGCCTGTGCAGCCCTGGCATACTGTGTTGCGTAAGCTCTACACACCTTCAGCTTACATTATTGTTTGCCAGCTCTCTGCTCTTGACCTTCATTTGTTGTTGCTGCAGATTCAGCAGCGGATTGTGGCACACGCTCAGAAATGTTGCTTCCGCAGTTGCTCTTGACTTCCTCCTGGTTGGGTTTGTGATATGTACCGCAGGCTGGTAAGCCTTGGCAGTTTGCTCCTCTGCATGTGCATGTCGGTGCGGCATTGCTGCTGTGCTGCAATGGACCAGTCTGGCACCTGCAATGCTGAACACAGAATCCACTGTGCACATTGGTACAAAGTGAGGCTGGAACATGGCAAGGCAGCCTCTTGGGTGCATTGTAAGATGCACTGTTGCCAGCACTCATGTATTTCTTGCAGGCTCTTGTCAAACCAATTCTTGAAAAGGAAGAGCCAACACAGCCATAGTGCAGAGCATCATGTCGAATGGTACACTCCTACTATTTGCCAATCAGACCTTGAATGCAGATTCTGATTGATGTAGTGCTGTTATAACCCCATCTTGAATGCAGTTGAAAATGCAGAATAGATTAAGTGTATCACATGTCAATGACAGTTTGTGTGATGCAGGATGTATGCTTTTGATGTCCACTGCAATTCCTACTTCCCCTTATTTATCCTGTTGTATGGTGAGCAAGCCTTCCAATTGCCTGCGCAAATATAGTTATTGCAGTCACAGCAGCATACGTCAGGAACTGACATGCTTTGCTGCTTCTGCAGTGGTTCAGTTCCTGTTCTCGCCTGTCCTACTCCATAGGAATATGCTGTCTACCATCATTTCTGTAGCACTTTATGTGGTGGCGCTGAGCTACTATCACTATCTGAACTTCTTGGGCTACAGTGCTTTGCCATTTCTAGATCATACAGAGGTGCGTCAACAGTTTGCTGGAGAGTATTTGCCTGTGTTCACCATCAGCAGACCTTGATCATGTGGTGCTTGCAGGTTTTTTTGTGGCCCATTGGCGGTGTAGTGATGGTGGCTCTGTTTGCAGTGCTGACAAACTTTAACCCTACCAGATTTACGCTGAGCATTTACTTTTCGTAAAATGTACAGGATACTCACCTTGCCACTCATGATTATCAGGCTTTCTGCGTGTGACATGCACGAGCATCAATCCAGTGTAGCTATCAGCTCCCTACATTGTTCCTGTGCAGCCTATCCTATGACATCAGGGTCGCTATATTGTCAAGGCCTTCTAGAAAGTAGACCTCCTTCACTTCTGGTATAAGACACTTGCTGAAATCCCTGGGGATTTCAAAATTCGTCGTGACCTGAAAGGGTTGAGGACGACGCTGCTTGGCTGCGGGTGACATGTCTCACCACACAAACTTGCGAACAATTCGCGGCTTCGCAGCTGTTTTCCCTGCATTGACCATCCTCGGACACAATTATCACTGCTGGTTTGGACCGTGTTATGCAGTTCTATCTACAGAGTTCAACAGAGTGTTACAGTTGCGGCAGCGATAGAGGGCCTGAGCAATCAGCGTCTTTATGTTATACAGCTCACATCGGTAACAAGCAGCTTGTACAGAATATACAGAAACAATGGCGACTGTCAACATTGGACAAGGCAATGCTGGAGACCAGTTTTACCGCTACAAGATGCCCAGGTTGCAAGCGAAGGTAGGACCTGTGCTGCGATTTGGACTTGAGCTTCAGTCTCCGCCGCTACAGGTTCGTGGCGATCATGGTATTCAGTCTCGCTGGCTGCAGGTGGAGGGAAGAGGCAACGGTATCAAGACGTGTGTGGTAAACAACGTTGAGATTGCGAAGGCTCTAGAGCGTCCACCTGAGTGTAAGCCTGTTAGTGCCTCTTCGTCTTGATGTCAACATGCATGCTGTACTAAAACTCACTCACAGGTCATGCTTGCAGACATCATTAAATATTTTGGTTGTGAGCTGGGTGCTCAGACCAACTATAACAAAGAGTCAGGCACGTCTATTGTCAATGGAGCACATGATAATGGCAAGCTTTTAGAGCTTTTGGAAGGCTTCATCAAGAAGTATGTCCAGTGCTATTCCTGTGGCAACCCTGAAACCCAGGTTAAGATCAAGAGGGACAACATCTACCTTAAGTGCAAGGCCTGTGGAGCTGTATCAGATGTGGATATGCGTCACAAGCTGAACACATTCATTGTCAAGAACCCTCCTGAGGAGAAGTTGAGCAAGGCTGAAAAGAAGTAAGCTGTTTCTTTGTGCCTGTAACAACCACAGTATCTGCGCAGTGTGGCTTGCCGGTATTCTGTTTTTTTGGCTTGCAGCATTGCACACTGAGCACAAGATGTATGACCTGTTTGCAATTGCACATGGCAAAAGAAGTAGTTCAAGGTTACAAATGTTTGTTTTCTTTTCAGGCTTCAGAGAATGGAAAAAGAGCGCTTGGAAGAGGCTTCTGGAGATAATCTTGACAAAGAAGAGAAGAAGAAAAAGAAGAAGTGAGGCTGCTGCTTTTCGGTCTGTGCTTGTTGAAGGTCCATCTGCATTTGTGTTCTGCCTGCTGCTACTTCTGCTTGCACAGGCTGTTTTGATTGATTGATTTGTTCCTCTTGTATCAGCGTGAAATGGCTGTATGGCAATAGTGTCACGGAACACCTGCTCCATGCACAGGTCACCAAGATTGGATGTGTCCAGTAGTGATCGGACAGCTGTTGTGCCCATCACGATGATTGCATTCATTTGTTCAAGTATGAGTTCAAGTGTGACATGTGGCAAACGACGATGGGATGAATGAATGCACCAGTATGAGATGTGGCAGACAGTGATGGGATAGACAAATGTATGGTTGAACATGTAGTTATCCAAAACACAAATGTTCAACCTTGGCTTGATGGTGCCTGCAGGGAGAAAGACAAGAAGAAGAAGAAGGGTGGAGATGCAGATGCAGAGTCTGGTGGTGAATCCCCTGGATCTACTGGTGAGGACGGTGCAGCTGACGGTGAAGGAGATGTGGTGTGGATGACTGACACCTCTGAACAAGCCGCCAAGGACCGCGCTCAGGCGCAACTCACCAAAGCCATGGCAGACATGGTCACTCAGGTAAGCTTTGCTGCTGTTCTATTCCTTAGTTAAGACTGGCTGCGGCGATGTTGTATGCTGTCACACTTGGTCAACTGCCAAGAACTGCCAAGCAGCATGTGTTACAGAATCACTCTGCAATTGCATGGCACTGATGCAGTAATAACTGTCTCAGTCTTTGGCTGATCGTGTTGCACAACACAGCTTGCTGCTCAAACAGTTGAGTGTCAGAGTGCACATGCTGCTGCAGATGTGCCTTGTGCTGCTGTGAATAACAGTCAGTCTTGAGAATTGCCTCATACACAACAGGTAGTGCTGTGATACTGCAGGGCAACATTGAGGCTGAGCAGGCTGAGATCCGCAAGCGTGAGAAGGAGGATCGCAGAAAGCGCCAGGAGGAGGAGCGCAAGCAAGCTGAGGAGGAAGCTGCTGCCGCAGCTGCTGCTGCTCAGGTGAATAACATCTTTCCCAAGAGACACATTGTCATGCGTCGACTCCAGCTGCCATTCAGCTGGCTCAGTTAATTGAAAGGTCGACATGCAGCTCTGGCCTAAGGTCTGGCAGAATTGTGCCAGAGCTGAAATGAGTAGCAGCTGCAGTTGGTGCATGCCATGTGCTTCTGTCGGCAAGACATGCTACACTCCTATGCAGCTGCTATCACGAGTCACTCTTGTTGTATCTGCTAGGTAGCGTGCATGGCAAGTGGTCAGCAAATGGAGCAAAATATTCTAGTGGCTTCATCGGAATGCACACTATGTGCTGTGTAGGCTGAAGAGGAGAGGCGTGCAGCAGCTGAGAAGGCCAGGCTGGAAGCAGAGGCTGCTGAGGGGGACCCTGCTGTGGCTCAGATGAGGCGTGTCCTCAACAAGACCAAGAGCGGAGCCAAGGTGGCTGACGCTCTGAAGGAGCTGCAGGTTGAGGGTGGCCTAGCTGGCAAGTGGAGAGTCCTGTATGAGGTCAGGCTTCTAAATAATACTTAGAACTGAAGAAAATTGTCATCAGCAACTGTGGGCAAAGCCTGTTTCAGTTGGTCTAGCTGTCTTGCTTGGCTATGTACATTGGGATGCTGGGCATTGCACATAGCCGCCATCATGCCTTCCTGTGTTCGACCTTTCTGTCCACCCTTGCTGCAGGCTCTGTTTGCTGAGGACAAGGACACTAAGTTATCAGCCCAAATCAGCAAGCATCAGCCCAAATCAGCAAGCGCAAGCTCATTCTGAAGGCTGTGGGGGATGATCCTCCTACTCAGATGGCACAACTGCTTGCCCTTGAGTACCTTGTTGGCGTAACCGACCCTGACAGGCTCAACCAGGTCAGTAGCTTGTCCTGATGTTTGTACAGCCTTCATCATCAACTTTTGTTCAGTAGGTAGGTGCACATTGCCTGGCACATGGTATATATTGCCCAAATGACCCATGTTACATTTCTTTCAGCAAACAAAGGACGAGGTGCAACCAGGCATTGTACTGTTGACTCAGCACGTGCTTACACTGTTGCAGGTGTCTTTGGCGCTGAAGGCTTTGTACGAAGATGACATTGTGGTTGAGGAACTGATCATTGCGTGGCATGGTAAGCCCTCAGCAGGCAAGGTTCTGGGTGTTCCTGCTCCTGCTGCCAAGGCCGTGCGTCAAGCTGCTGCTAAATTTGTGGAGTGGCTGCAAGAGGCTGAGTCAGACGAGGATTCAGATGAGTCTGAGGACAGCCTTGCTGAAGAGGAATGAGCTCAAGTTCATGCTGTGTCTCCTTTTTCTGTTCAACCTTTTCAAATCGGAAATTTCCGCTGGCAACATTTTTTGGTCTGAAATATGCATGTGTATGAACGATTTGCGATTGTGTTTGCTTCTCTTGCTGTTAATCCTCACGTTCAAAAGTTCATGTTTACTAGTGGCAGGTCAAATCACACCTAGCTCCTGAACTTTGGCACAATCCATTGCAAGCTGGAAGAAGCTACAAGCCCTGCTTGCAGTTATTTCATGTTTTAAATTGTCCTGATGACATCCCGTCAGACCTGATATGTGTACGCATGTGTGATGAATCAAGATGGCTTCACAACCCCGCCTGGAATAATAGCATGTGAAAGAAACACATCATGTTAACTGTATGCCATAACGGAACTCATGTTGACTCACTCAACAGACCACAACCTGCTAGCACCTTGTATGAGACAAGAATGATGAACGTTGTCTTTGACCAGAGGGATGGTACTGCGAAATGTCACGTGGACTTGAGGTCCTGCTCTTGTCTGCTTATTCTTTGCGTCGATCTCCATGTAATTACTGGCAGAGTCTCCAAAGGTTGTGGCAGCGCTTGCATTGCTGTCACTTGAGTCCTGCCTAATCAGTAGCTGCGTTTGCTCTGATATCTGCACACACAGTGCAGCAGTATGCATATCTGATATACTAAGCAGCAGGAAGCCCCACTCATCTCCATTGACATGGCTATCAGATTGAAAGCCAATCCTGTAAGCTGTGTCTGAAACTCTAGCTGCTGATACTTGCTGGGTTTTGACTGCAATGTCATCATCCTTTTGAAGAAGAACAGAAAAGCCCTTTAGCCCAGGAGGGGCGCTGATGCCCTGCCCTACTGCTTTGACATAAGCCTCTTTCAGTGTCCAAAGCTGCACAAAGCGCCTAGCACGCCCTTCTGTAGAATGGATGCCTGCACATGGGACAAACACTGGTTGCACATATTAGGTGCAGGTAAAATTTTGCTCGCAATATTGCAATGTCGCTGAATCAGCAACTCTGTGTGTTGTGCTGCAGCCTTTGTGATGGTAGTGGAGCTCAAAAGCACCATGCAGGGACAGCACCAGGCGTGGGACTTTGTCTTTGGTCCGTGCTTGTTCAATGTCTGTTCACCACAATGCCATGTGTGCACATACATGGCTTACTTGCCCTAACCCCATCCCAACTCAGTAAGAAATGCAAGCTAAACTTGCACATTTCATGGCATCCTGGCGAGCTCCAAAAGAACCAGCGTAAAAACAAAGACCTCAGTCGACAGACAGCTGAAAACACAGTTGGGAGTAGCTGTAGGACCTCAGCAACAAGGTGTTGCTTACCTTCCAGGCTGGCAAGCTCAAGTGGGGCTAGCCTGCGGCGAGCCAACCTGAGAGGGTCGGCCTTGGTATGACGGTTGCTCTCCTCCACATCCAGCCCAACTAGACTGCCACAGGAAACAGCAATGCCTGCACATCAATCGAGACTTGTTGAGCGGCTCATCAAACGATTGTGGCATGAAGGAGCATGGGCATTGCAGTTGCTTCCAGGAGAAATGTATTGGTGACTGTGCTTGTGTAAGAATGTACAGCCAGTGGTCAATATGCAAGCTTTGTTGAGGAGGCCTGTTTACTTATGCATCGTGTGTCAGAGGATGCACGCTGTGTGAGGCAGGTAGTGCTGTGATCTTACCCAAGAGGGAGCTGGTGTGAGTAAGACTGAAGTGTATAGGCGGATCTGGCTGCCCATCTGCCTCTTCCCAGGAAAGTTGAGGTTTTCCATGTGCATTACGCTCAAAGCGCAGGGAAGGAGGCTCAAAATCTTCAGAGCAGTATCTGTGCAAGATTTGTAGCGTTGGGTGAGGCAGCACGAGCATGGCAGCTGGCCTTGCACAGATACTGCTCTATAAGATGCTGCAGTGCACAGCTGCCAAGCACAGCTGCGCACGCTACACAGCGCGGCTGCCTGTTAGCACAATACCTCGCTAAGACTATGCGCTGCAAAGTCCTGGCCAGTAGGCGCTCCTTTTGCATTGCATCTGAAGAGCCTTCCTGCACATAGCTCTGCTCTTCAGGAGTCAGCAGCTGCATGTACCTGCCAAGAAGGCTGACGTCTGATGCCTGCAGTGGCATTTTGAATGATGCCAAGTTTTAGTTTCTCACTTGCAGGGTGCAGGAGAGCTTGAAGCTTGGGTCTCGCCTGCTCAGGGTGCAACCACCAGACATCAATCTGCCCAGGAGCGAGTGTAATGGCATCTTGTTGGGAAGACTGCTGATGCAGCCGCTGGTATGTGGGTGACTTGTAGCCTCCAGTGATCCGTGGTGACAAGGGGCTGAGACTTCGTTTAGCTCGTGCACCTTGCAAAACTTGTCTATAGAAGCAATAGCAAAAGCTTTTCGTTTGCATGCAACTGGTGTCTGTTGACGCTCTGCGCAAAAGCCAGCAAGAGGTTGGTAAACCCGTTAGTGAACAAAAGCTCATCAGCTTGTGAAGTGCCTGCTACCATATGCTGGCACAACTGTCAAGATTTCGCAGACCTAACGTGTGAAGCTCTTTGTCGGGTGGCGATGATGTACTGACCATGCTTCGCTAGACTTAGCGTCGACGCGAAGTTTATGGCAGCGTTCGAAAGGCAACAGCCCTTTGTTTTCTGCCCTAGAGAGTGCCAACAAAGCTCTGGGTCTTAAAATTTGAGAGGCAGCTGGGGCTGCATGGCACTAACACTACTCTTCGTTGCATCTGCTTTGAATCAGTGGCAAAGCTGCAGCTACATTGTAGATGGTGTTATCATGCTGTTTTGCATGCAGCCTGCAGACATCATGCAAGTAATCATGGTCTTGCAAGTATACATGTTGACAACTGGTTCAGTCTTTCATCATGGCACAGAAACTAGGCCTGGCCACAGTAATGATGCACACTGGTCAGTCCTTACCATTAGCTATCAAACAAACCATGCTGCTGTGTTTGTAGAACAGAAGCTGAGTGTAATTTAACTAAGCAAAAGTAGCTGCAGAAACTGCTTGGCTATGGGCAAGCACACACAAATGTGTCGTGTCAAAGTATTGGTCTGAACCTGCATGGCCTGAAACTAAAATTCTGCTACACAGTTGTAACTCTGCTGCACAAAAGCCGAGATGATGTCCAGTTAGTCCTTGTAGTCCACAATGCCTTCAGAGCTGATCTGATATGATGCCTCACCTTCAGCTGCACAGCACAGCGCACAGTCACATGGCAGCAAGGCAAGATCTGCCACTGATGTGCATGCAAAGCTACTGGCGCAATTGAGTGCGATCCTGGGTGTTGCTGGCAATCAAGGACTGAGTACAGATATGGTGTCAACAAACAAATACAGATTGCTTGTCAAGATGTCAAGTTTTTTTTGTTTGTACTACCCATACCATGTCATGTCATGCCATGCCATGCCATACCATGGCCCGGCTGCATCAGGCAAGCCTCACATGAGTCACGTTTTCTGAAAAGTGATAACAATACAATGTATGAGAAGCAATGTAGCCAAAGCACAAGCAGACTTACGCAGATTGGGTGAGTCCACCACTTTCATGACTCGCTGCTCCCCCTTGCCTTTGCGCAAGGACAGCCTGATGGTGGAGGCATGGGCCATGACATGACCCCCCAGGGGCTTCTTGGGGTCCACCACAAACATTGCACCTCCTGAAGGGTCTGACATCACTTGGTTGGTCACCAACACTGCCACATTGAACTCCTCTGAGATCTGCACAGCCGTCAGACCCATTGTCAGCATGCACAGTCCTGCTTGCAATCAGAAGCACTTCGGATTCTGTCACTGTAGTTCCACTCTATAAGGGCAGTACTGGTAACATAGCTGCTTGCCTATGGCCATGACTTCAGCAGAGTAAGGGCAGACTGAGCCTTCAGAGTCCGCCATGCTTTGCCTGGGCACTACTGGGAACCAAGGTGAGGCGTAATCTTTCATATCACGCTGCGTTTTGCTATCTGGAGTCACAGCTTACCTTCCTGAGCCTGGACATCATCTGGCCCAGTCTCTGTTGTCGCTCTGCCAGCTCGCCACGCCCAGTGAAGTCCACCCTCAGGTTCGCAGTGATGCTGTCTACTATGAGCAGCTTGAAGGGCTCCTCTGCCATCATGGCTGCTACAGACTGTATCAGCTCCATCTGCTGCTCATGGGTGTATGCTCTTGCATGGCACACCTGAAGACACCTTTGCTTGTCTCAAGAGGAAAGCAAGCAAACAGTTGCATTGTGGCAAAAGGGGACAAGCATTGTTGGACTTGCCTACAACTCCTGATTGCAAGGATGCACTTAGGGATGCAGCCTGCTGGTTGAGATATAAAACCACCAGCATCTCATGGTCCAGTTCCATGTGATCAGCAGTGCAGTCCTTAACTTCCCGTTGGCCTCAATGTGAACAGTGAGTCACAAAGCTGCGCAAGAATTACAGCGTGCTTCGAATAAACAGCCGGCATGCACAATATGGGAGTGTCAAGGCAGATTAGCGAGTCATGGCTGCCTTAGGAGAACTTACATTGTCTAAGACCGCCTCTGCATCCAATCCAAAACGTGCAGCAATGGAGTGTATTCTCTCTGGCCTGAAGGTACCTTCTGTGTCAATGTAGGCCACCTGTGCACAACATCATGCTGGTGTCTGCAGCAGCAGCAGCAGCAGCTGCAGCAGGGGCTAGCAATTTCTGCAGTACAAGCATGAGCTGGTACAAGCATAAAGTCAGACCAGCCTTTGCAAATTCACATTGCAGGGACACAGGCAGGCAGATAGGCAGAATTATGAGCTGACAAGACAGGATACCAGGAAGCTACCTTGCCAGCTCCGCCTCCGGATTCAAGTGGCATCTGTGTAGTGACACACAGCGTGTGACATAGTTGTGTCTTGCCAGTCCTGCACCACAAGAGTGACTGTCAGCATCCAATTTGCACCCGACTGCAATACTGCAGAGAGATCAACTGACCATTGCAAGCAAGAGCAGCATGTATGCAGGGAGTGACAGATCCCACCTGTACTCCCCAAAGATTTCAGTGATGGCCTTGGACTCCAGACCTCCCCCAAGAAGGTCGTTGATCTGTTGTGCTCCAAAGTTGATCCTGTCTCCCGTGCTCTCTGCACAGCAAACAATCCTTGATTCACAGCACGGTGAGCTGTAGAGAGTCAGCAGCTGCAATTACTGATGCAGTAAGCACTGCACACCATGTCAGAGTAAGTCAAGACCGCCGACCTGCTTCTCTACTGATGAGCCTGTTTGCCAGCCATAATTTGGCACGCACTTTCTAGCAGCCTCCACCATCTTCTCGATTTTGGCATCAGAGAGTCCTTTGATCTCAGCCAAGCTCTGCAAGCAGCAGCAAGAGCTTAGGGCGTGGCCTATGACTGCATTTCACAAATGTGGCGCATCATCCCATTAAAAGCCAGCTCAAGTCACCTTCTTGGTCCTCATCAAAAAGCATTCACAGGTGTGCACACCACCCTCTTTTGCTTTCTTAATATCACCTGTGAGGCAGGAAGCAGGTCTCAGTGTCACGAGCTTCAACCAGATCTGAAACTATGAGAATGCCTGCAACCCTACCTGCATTGATCCCCAGCTGCTGCAGCTTATCAATAGGCTGGAAGTCCTCGACCTCTTCAGCCACTGTCTCTTGTTGCTGCTCTCTGCAAAGCAGACATAGGCGCGTCAGGCAGCTTCAGGTGCAGAACAGCTTCGAACGCTAGCAGCGGGCAAGTAGTCAACACAAGTGCTGGCTAACACGTCTTGGAAGCGGTGGTCGATGAAGCGAGAGTCGGATCGTACTGCACAGCCTGCTCTGCCTCCGTGGCCATGGGACCTGATTGTGCAGAGAGAGTCAAGTCTCAGACGCAGGTACAGTTAAGTTGTTCTGCGACTGCCGCTCACTCAGGCATAAGGGTTGCTCTGGGAGGCAGCCAAGCAACTTGGACAAATGCGCGCAGCAACCGTGTCTGGTGCCTTGACGTTGCTGGTCACAGATCTAGTGCTTGTCGTGTGTGCTGTGCATGATCATGTTCAAGTTCAAAATCGCATTGGTGTGCTAACGCCATAAGGCTCGGTTTGAAGTTCGGCGGCGGTTGTCCATCGGTAAAGGCGGTGCAGCCTAGGCAAATTCTTGCCTACCTTGCAAACGAAGCATCAGTGGCTTGTCGATCCTGGGTGTTGCGGTACCTACAGGCAACCAGCGCAGCATCCATGTCATTCAGATGATTCAGAAGCTTAATTCTGCAATGTAAAAGCTTGCGTCATTGGCATCAACTGGTCCTTTGGGCAGTGTTGTGCCGCAGTACGCTCGACGAAATCTGCGGCACTGCGCAGTACGCCGCAGTACCGCAGTGTGATGCGGCGAGTTACACTGTGTTGTTGAAACTCAGAGTGGTGCCATTCGAGTCTTTCATTGCGGGCATTCCAATTCAGCAAAGAAAGTTTTTTCCCCAAAGATTTTATGTCTGATTTGTTTGAGAGGGAAATACCTATAAATCAGCAAGTATAGTATCAAATAATAACTTAATGAATTATTTCAAATGAATAAATACCACAAAATATTCAACCGCAGTACCCGCAGAACGGGGTCCTTCGCCGCGTACTGCGCCGCGCGTACTGCGGACTGCGGGTACTGCGGACTGCGGACCTGCGGCACAACACTGCCTGTGGGTGTCTGCGCTTTGGATCGATCTATACCGACTACATGCCCGCATAAGAGATTGCAGGACGGCCAGCTTTATTCAGCAGCACAATGTATGTATGCATGTACTCTGTGCAGTAGACTGCTGCCTAGTCTCTTCCTCTTCTTGGTGCCCCTGCTGCAGCGAGCATTTCTCTCTCGCAATGGCGTTGACCAGACTGACACAATCGCTGTCAGAGCGTGACACTGCAACTCCACGATGAAAGTTGTTACTTAAAAATTTACTGAGATATAGCATGGCAGGATTGCCAGCAACGCTGTGACCTGACGCATGGTGTCGTGCAAGCATGTCAGTGCGTATCGCAGTCGGCAACCGGAGCGCGCGAAATATTTTCGACTGCAGCGAGCATTATTGGCGCTTTGGAGAAAGGACTCTGTAAGCGTAAAGCTCTGGCACATTGCTGAAACGCTGCGCGAGCTCATGGCCATGCTCACTTCGCTCTCACGGTGCAGAGGCTGGAGGACCGGCTGAAGCAAGCTGACCAGACTCCGCTTGTTTGCCTTTCTTGCGCATTCTCTTCAAGCACATGCGCACATCACAAACATCAGCATTACGCACAAGCGAAGACTGGTGAGTTTGCAGGTCTGTTGCATGGGCTACCTTTTTTGTGGCTCACTCTGCCCATAGGAGAACAACTGGATTCACTTATCCAGATGTGCCAGCATGGAAGTGCAATTCATTCACGTCCCTACATACTTGTTATCTGACTCTCAGGTCATGAGCTGGCTGTGGACTTGCAACATGATCAGCTGTACTGTGGAGCCTGCAGCGCCTATGTACAGGATGCTGCCTTTGAGAATGCAGTCAAGGTCAGTGTCTGCTGTTTAGTTGACCTACCCTGCATCACCCAAACTGCTCTTGCCCTCTTGTTTTGCAAGCTCAACCAGTCAACAAAGCAACATCAGATTTTGGCTGTTTCAGGCTGCCCGCGCTTTGGCCTGCTCTGGTGCTGATGAGCACGGCATCAAAGTTCCCTCTGCCAGCAGGGAGTACACTGAGTCTGTGCAAGCAATGCCAGTGCTTCTAAAGCGCATGAGGCATCAGTCAGGTCGGCACATCACACTGTGACAGTCTTGCACTGACCGGCATCGCTGTGATACTTGAGACATCAGCCAGCAATGACTCTTGCAGCATGTATGTAGCACAGCACAAAACTGCCTGTCAGGATGAGTGCTGTGGCATTCTGCACAGGCACAGCAAGTCCTCAGAATGTTGGCAATAGACACAATTGTGCATTGCGTGTGGTCATACACGAGCTTATGCATGCTCTTGGAGCAGCATATGGCTCATTCAGCCATCCCCTTTTTTGCAGTGTACAGCTGTGCACGTGACTGAGGCTGACTGGACAGCAGCTCTCTAGGCATTGCAACAAAAAGATTGTATGCAAACGGCACAGAAGCTGTACATAGGATTTCTCAGGGCTGTACATGATCCTCAACAAAGCCCTGCGTCAAATGATTCAGTGAATGACAGTGAAGTATGATCACACTTCTCATTATTATTTAGGTCTGGATTGGATGGCAAATATCTGATATAGGGTGTCTATCCGATACAGTGTCTCCAAAAAATGATATTGATGGAGTTTCAGGTAGGAAAGGCTGAGAGGGTGAGTTTTGACCCACCTCAGACGAATGGTTTAAGAGCTGAGTCTGTGTGTAAATGAATGCTTGACAGTGCATATAGATGTGCATGCAGGCTGTGAGCAGCAGCCAGCAAAGAAAGCGAAGCATCAGCAGGAGAAGCTCAGAGCTCCTGTAGAGGCAGTGCAAACAGGCACCGGGTTTGCTGAGGGCTTGAGGGGCTTGAACAACCTGGGTAACACTTGCTTCATGAACAGCATACTCCAGGTCCGTGGCATGCTGTTGCCTTGCCTATTCCATCTAAGCCCTGCCTATTGCATCTAAGCCCTGCCTATTGCATCTAAGCCCTGCCTGATGCATCTAAGCCCTGCCTATCGCATCTAAGCCTTGCCTGCTGCATCTAAGCCCTGCCTATCGCATCTAAGCCCTGCCTATTGCATCTTAACCTTGCCTTTTGCATCTAAGCCTTGCCTATTGCATCTAAGCCCTGCCTATTTCATCTAAGCCTTGCTTTTTACATCTAAGCCTTGCCTGTTGCATCTAAGCCTTGCTTATTGCAACACCTGCATGTCCTGTGCATACCAAAAAAGTTTGATAGGCACCATGGGCCAAGCCAGCATCACGCAGCTGCCGCACATCAAGGCTATGTGTTACAAAGGTGATGCAATGTTGTATATGACAAGCAAGAATGAGGAGCCTTGAGACACCATGCAAAGGTTGACAAGAGTCACTGTGGTGCACTGCATCTTTGATAAAGTATGGCTACGACACAATATACCATGCCGCTGTATCAGACGACGGCTGTTGGTCCATCGCTGTTGGTCAACAGCTGTAATATGTGTGCAGGTGTTTGTGCATGTTCCACTGCTTCAGGCTTACTTCTTGGGTGGTGGGCACATGCATAAGCTGTGTCCCAGATTGACAGAGCACGACAAGCCTGGCAAATGCCTCAGCTGCGAACTGGTGACACCCTTCAGCCTTTCATTGTGCTTGTCGCTGTGCTTGACATTGTGCTTGACATTGTGCTGCACATGTCAGCATGAACCACAGGCTGAGTGCTGATGTGACCACACAGGGTTGATCGCGCTGGTGGTGATACATGTATGCTTACCAATGTGTGCTTGTGTATGAGCTCTTAAGCAGTCAGCGATTACACGCCAGCCATCCAACTCCTGAGATATCTCGCAAGTTAGAAATGCCTGATGCGAGTCCCTGGGCGTCCCTGGGGTTTAGACTTGCACAATGAAACGGGCAACTTTCCCAAAATAGTGACGTTTCTGTACCCCCAAGAGCTGGGCGACACCACCAGACAACAGCCTGTGCACCATGTCCATTCTGCTTTGCTCGCCCACCACACCATTTTTTTCCTGACCCTTGCATGCACCAGATTTGTTCTTCATGACATGCTATGCTCTCATGCTTTCTGCACCTCATGCTTTTGCCCTTGATGCCATCAGGTCCATGATTAAAAGCGCCACAGTGACAGTCACTCGCGTTCCAGTCCAGTCAATCTGCCTTTCCCTATGTCACTTTGCCTTTCATGCCTACACGGCCATGTCTCCTCAGAGGCCTACAGTGGGCAGCATCTGCCTTTCAGTCCAGGCTACCTTCCTTTCCCCATGTCACTTTGCCTTTCATGCCTACAGGACCATGTCTTCTCAGAAGCCTACAGTGGGCAGCGCCTGCCTTTCAGTCCAGTCAAGTTCCTAGACACCTGGTGGCGCAGTGCAGAGGGCTCCTTGGCTGGCTACCAGCAGCAGGACGCCCATGAATTCTACTTGTCCCTGCTGGATGGCTTGAGTCAACCCACTGAGAGGTCCACTACCCCCAGTCTGTCTGGCAGTCTGTCTCCGGCCCCTACCTCCAAGTCAGCCACGCCACCTGTTGAAGGTGCTTCACCTTACATCTGGCTGCTTGGCACTTAGTCAAGTCTGCTGACATATTTGAATCATCATAGTCTGATGATGAACCCGGCGAAGGCATACCATCACAACTTGATTCTGACATCAGATCATCCGATGATCCTGTGAGGCTGATGGCCCTTGTATGAATGGCTTGCGCCACCCAACTGGAAAGGCCACTTCCCCAAGCGCTCCTTATCACCCCCACAGTCACTTGTTAACCTGCCATCCAATCCAGTAAGCTTTCTGGCAGTGTGGAAAAGGCACCCTTGCATGATGTATCTTCTCGCACATCAAAGTGTTGATGAAGCCACATGACAAGAACAGTCAGCAAAGGTACAGACATGGACGGAAAACTACTAGGCCATGCTTCATGGTTAAATGCAGGGTTACAGCCAGCGTGATACTGAATACATCATACGTAGCACCCAACATGTAATACTCAGTACCTAATTGCCCAGACACATGACAGTCATAAGGTAATGATGTTTGCAGATGCGGATGGGGAGTTGCTAGGCTCTGCTCCATCGCTGGATGTGTGGAATCTGACTGGCATGAGGCGTGGTCAAGCTGATCCCGGGGTCACTGAGCTGGCCACTAGCAGCAGCTCAGGCTTAGGTGCAGCCCCCTTTGTGCTGTCCCCACTGTCCCCTTTGTGCTGTCCCCTTTGTGCCCTTTGTCCCTTAGTGCCCTTTGCTCTGTCCCTTTTGTGATGTCCCCTTTGTGCCCTTTGCTCTGTCCCCTTTGTGCCCTTTGCTCTGTCCCCTTTGTGCCCTCTGCTCTGTCCCCTTTGTAATGTCCCCTTTGTAATGTCCCCTTTGTGCTGTTGCATGCAACAAGAGACTGCTGGCTGCCGTCATCTAATTGGTCCACAAGAATTGCAGGCTGCCTAGAAGGGAGATCATGTGCTGAGGCTCATCTGTAATGTGGCATCCTGTAGTGCGTCTGAAGCCCTCATGCTGCACATTCAACAGCTGTATCAGGAGTGCATGTACCTGACTCTAGGGGAGGGAATGTCTTGAATGATTGAATGAACAATGGATACATGAGTGGATGGTTGGAGGGATGCATGGATGGATGAGAATGAATGAAGCACTGACAGAACAAATGAGGGAATCAATGAAGTGAACAAATGAATGAATGAATGATGTGACAGGCTGCAATGTGCCTGTATGCCCTTCAAGCGTCACTGTAGGCTGCTGCACTGCAGAGAGCTCACAGCACAGCAGACAAGAGGAGGACATTGAAAGCACAATGGACCAGATTTTTGGTGGCATCCTGAGATCAGATGTGGTGTGTGGGACATGTGGCTACACATCAACAGCACATGATCCCTTCAAGGACATTTCAGTGGACATCCCTGAACCTTTGAAGCACATACCCACCCCACCCCATGTGGACACCCCCAAGCCCAACCCTGTTAACAGGAACGGCAGAGCCAATGCAAGAGGGTCAAACGGTGAGTGGTGCCATGCACGTTGATCACATTTGGCATCCATACACTTCATGTTACCTTCTCATCTTCGTCCACCTGGTCGCCCTAGGTCTAGTTTCAATGATGTTACATTACGTGACTGCCAACACTGTTGTATTAGTGGGCCTTACAGGGATGCACAAGACAGGCTGCTCTGAACAGACAAGACTTGTCCTGCACATACCTAGCTCGTCAGCAGCCGGGAAGCGTTTATCTTTTTCTTCTTCTTATTATTATTATTACTATTATTATTATTACTATTACTATTACTATTGTTGTCGTTGTTGTTGTTGTTGTTGTTGTTGTTGTTGTTGTTGTTGTTGTTGTTGTTGTTGTTATTATTATTTTATTACTATTGCTATTACCATCATCATTATCATTATCATTATCATTATCATTATCATTATCATTATCATTATCATTATCATTATCATTATCATTATCATTATCATTTGTTAGTAATATGGTTGTCATCTGCTGCACATGAGCCGCCCCAACCCATGCTGATACCTGAGTCCAAGTCTATCACATGACAGGGCAGAGGGCAAAGGCAGGTCAGCAACCAACATACGTGACAAACATTGCAGATGATTAGTCACGCTAGCCAGTTGACGGCTGTGTGTAATCGCCTATGACAATCAGCCGTGTGTTCAAACAACCTCATGTGGATTTGCCTCACCTGCATCCTGTTGAAGCACAGCACAAGCAGGGTTTTGCATGGTGCTCGTGTACTTGCCAGCAGGCACGCAGCGTGCTGATCATCAAGCCTGTCTATGTGACAATACTACTCAAGGAAGCAATGGCAGGGAGCCAGCTGCTGCTTGCTCCCTGTCTTTGCCTCTGCCTTTGCAATTGCCTTGGCCCAAACTCAGTCCTTGTAATCACTCTCGCCATCATTGCTTTCATCATTTACAGCATGCTACCAGCACTTGTGGTTTGTTTGACAGACCCTTGCAGTTGCTAACACCACCACTGCTTTCGTCATTCACAGCATGCCACCAGTAGATTCAATTGCTTGACAGGTAAGACAAGCAGCAAGGCCGGGCGAGGCGCTGGTGTGAAGCGTGCTGCTGAGGTGCTGTTCCACAAGGAGTGGGAAACAGAAGCATCTGAGCCCGCCCTCAGTGAAACCAGTGCCCTCCCTGCCACCACTGAGGCGTCTGTCAGATGTGAGTCCGTCTGTCATCCTTCATGTCTATGAGCAATGTCTCTTGTCAAGGTCAAACCAGAAGCCTGACTGGGCCCTGTGTCAGGTGCAAGCTGGTGTCAGGTCCTACTCAGAAGTGAGTCTCCCAGCTCAGCTGCATGCTCTGTCTGTCTGTCTGTCTGTCTGTCTGTCTGTCTGTCTGTCTGTCTGTCTGTCTGTCTGTCTGTCTGTCTGTCTGTCTGTGCAACTGATGCCACTTGCTGTTCATGCTGCCTCAAGGGCATCTGCTAGATGCATACGCTGCATGCTGAATGGATGCAGTGACACAATGGACGTTACTTTCAAGTCCTACTGACTGCTGTGCTGCTTACATCAGCGCTGTTTGCATTGTTGCTATTTACACTAGACAATCCTCTTTCACCACAGAGACTTTCTTTGGGACATGGTTTCTTGTGTAAGCAGTGTTATGTTTTATAGATATTGTCACCCTAGGCATATCCAGACCTTTCCTGCAAGCTGATGCTGGTGACATTTCTGCTTCTGTATTTGCAGGCAGTTCAGTGGATGACCAGAGTTCTGTGGCAGGCCATGTTGATTCTGAAAGGGACCAGACTGTGTCATCCCCCCTGCACCCCTCAGCAGCACCCCAGCGCTCCCCCACACCTGAACCCCCTGCCACTCACCAACCCCATGCCTCTACTTCCCACCGCCCAGCGTCTGCAGCACAACAAGCCACAACTGAAGTGCCGTTATTTTCTGCAAAAGCTGCGGTGCAGCTTCAGGCCTCCGCAGCAAGCGTAGCAGCCGCTGACAAAGCTGCTGAGGCAGCTGCTGCTGGTGCCAACAGCAACCTGGTCAATGCTGTGTTGATTCCATCAGCATCACGGGGCGACGCACCAGTTGTGGCTGAACCCAAGAAAGATGGTCAGCATGTGTCATCAGCTGCAGCTAGAGCGTCCAGTAGTGGTCAGCAGAGCAGCATGAAGGACTTTTTGCAAGGGCAGGGCACTCAGAAGGGCTTTGCCCCAGGGCAGAGACCCAGCACTGCCCCGGCCTCTCCTGCACCGTCCAGGGGCAAGATCCAGAAGCCATCAAGGTGCCAGAAGTGCCACACTTGCCGCCATAAGCAGCTCAAGAAGCAGTGCCTACGCAATAAGGTTGGTTCCTCATCACCATCATTATTCATTAAGGGCTGCAGGGCGACTACAGGGCTGAAGGGCTACAGGGCCTGCCCAGGTTGGTACAGATAGAATCAACCAGGTTGGAGGGAGTTTGCCCTTGTTGTCGTCAAGGATGTAGCAATGATTTGCAGCCACCTCCTCATGCATGTTGTACGCAAAGTGTAGTAGGCTGATTGACTTAACAGCGACGCCTTGAGAAGGATGCTCAATCCTCTGGCTGGTCCTTTTCATGTCAGCCATACAGGGTGGTCAATGTAGGTCTTGTTTAGTTGCATAGCAGGTTTCGTGGATAATCTCAAGGTTGTGAATATACTCAACAAGCAAAGGCTCTTTGGTAAACGTAATCTAGCATGGTTGTATGCTCTGGTCAGAGGCTTGTTGCATTGTTATACCACTCCTTGCCATGTGCGCTTGCACACCCATACACACTTGTTAGCAGAGCTGTATGTCTTGGTTGTTGGTATGCTATCTGCCAATCATACAAGGAGCTACTTAGAGCTGTACATACTTGACCCTAGGGAATGGCACACTGTCAATGAATGAATGAATGAATGAATGAATGAATGAATGAATGAATGAATGAATGAATGAATGAATGAATGAATGTCTTTGTCGCAATCTTCACACAATCTCCGCCAGAGACAGGTGATATCACTGCAGTACTCATTTGCCGGTCGACAGGTGTCGGTGCTGGTGAACCTTCTCAGATTAAAACGCACTAACCTATGTTGTGCATGCAGGCTCTAAGCAGTCCCACCAGGAAGAACATTGAGGAAGCCTTGCGAGGTGGGGTTGAGGCAAACGAGCTAACTTCAGTTTTGCCGGCCCACCTGCAACCACCAGAGCCAAGGTATTGCCTTCTATGTCCAGTAAGATCAATACTATACATGTCACAATCTGCACTGTGTGCACCTTGTAAACCACAAGCATACATGCAGATCACTGTACAGGTGTCTGACCTGGCATGCTCAGAAGCAAGTTCTGTGCCTGTCCATTTAAGCCTCACTATATCAGGGGTCTGCACCAGCCTTCAGTTGCTCACGCTAACGCAGAGCCTTGCTGAGTTATGTGTATGCGGATTCTGATCTGAAAGCAGCTGGGAATGCTGAAATGGTCTGTCTGTACAGCATGAGCATGTCCGTGATCAAATTATCACTCCACTTCCTGCATGCTGCAGGGGAGTCTTGAGCATCGTGTTCGTGCAAACAGCAGTGCTGGATGCGTGACACATACTGTGCAGGCGTGATACAGCCTGTCATGCAATCACATTTACCAAAAATCTCATCTGTGGTGTGCAGCAGCTTGCCAGGCAGAGACGGTCAGTCATCTGCTGCTGCATCAGCGCCGAGGCTGACACCAGTACTGCACAGCTCCAAACACCGCCAGGCTGCACTGCTGAAGGCCAACCCACCCTCATGGGGCTCTGACTCGAAACCACCTGACCCCTTGAGCCAGGTCCAGGGTTCAGGCAAGCTGAATAACCAATCCCAGGGATCAGTCAAATTTCAGAGTCAGTCCCAGGGATCAGGCAGACTGCAGGACAATTCCCAGGGATCTGGCGACGCTGTTCAACCAGCATCTGCTGTGTCATCAGAGCCTGGGAATCCAGACTCCAGGTCCCAAGATTGGGCTGCAGTCCCTGCCCCACCCCCACCCATGCCAGTCAAAGCAGACCCTAACAGTAAGGTTGACACCACCCATGAAGCTGTACAGCAGCAGCTTACTCAGCAGCTTACTCAGCAGCAGCAGCAGCAGCAGCAGCAGGGTCAGGTTGGGGTGCCAGGGGGGCTTGATCTTGCCAGGCAGGCCCGGGATGGGTTTGAGCAGTCTGTGAGTCAGAAGGAGACGAGGAGGGTTGAGGATGGGTGTGGGGATGGCACGGCAGTGCTGTTGCAGGCTTGCTTGCATCGCTTTGTGCGGCCTGAGACGCTTCACAGATGGGTCTGCAGCAGGTGTGTTTCTTGCGCATTTATGCAGCAGTGACAGCAGCAACGTAACAGCAGCAGTTGTTCTGAGTGTAATTGGATGTAGACTGGCGCTGGCAACTATCGGTATCCCTCATGTGACTAGAAACAGATGTGACTTGTAAGATGCCCTGCTTCAAAGGCAAAAAGTGGTATCAGCGTACCGTGCACAAACCACAGCCTGCAGATTTGGCAGCTCATGCAAACAGCACGGATAGGCCTGATGCACCAACAAATTCAGCCTGCTTGCTAAGGCATCTGTATGTCACGAAGCACATCTGCATCAGACCAATGCATTCTGCATGAGCACAAGCTGCCTCAGTGTGGAAAAGCAGCTACTGATGCATGGTCATGCAGCCCTTCATGGCCACCTATAGGTCAGTCAATGCAAATGCTACAACTTTGCTGACCTCCTGACCTTTCTGTGCTGACCATGGCTGCTGTTGTTGCAAACTCACTGACCTGCCGAGGTCCACATGCTGACCATGATCGCTGTTGTTGCAGGTGTCAGTGCGAGCGCACAGCCATGAAGCAGATGTCCATCAGGCAGCTGCCGCCGGTGCTGTGTCTGCACATGAAGCGCTTCAAGGCCACTGACAAGGGCGCCACCATGAAGGTGGACAGCCGAGTGGTGTTCCCTGTGGGCCATCTGGACATGGCCCCTTTCACCTCCGCCCCTGTGTTGGCAGCTCGCTGCCATCTGAGAGGACTGTTGCTTGCTGAACCCTCTAGGTATGTTTTGCTGTCGCTCCTTTGCTTCACCCTGCTGCTTCAGACATCTGATCTGGATATGTCTGTGTGATGCATTCACCAATGTCCTGCTTACTGAGTTGCGGCAGTACGTCATTCGGCCTACAACTTGGTTTGACCCTGCTGGTTGTTGTAGGTGAGTTTCACACGGGCTGTGTTGACAGCTACCTTTGTGCTGGTGGCCAAATGAGTGCCGTTATGTCAAGTGAATGCTGCTGTACCTGTTGGGCTGTGCCAGGTCATGCTGGACTTGGATCACCTGTGAGCGTGTGTCACGCAACTACTAGTTCTTGCGGTTCGATGCATTACAGACAGGTGGCACTGCAGGCAGAAGGGCGCCCATGCTACAGATGCACCTCATGGCAATACCTCCTACAGATTGCAGGGAGTTGTGTGTCACACAGGCAACCTGCTGGGTGGTCACTATATTGGCTATGTCAGGTATCATTGCTGCTGCTCACGGCGACATTAGTTCGCCTGTCGTTGGCTGCTGCAGTTTACACTTGACTTGCCTGGTAACAACAGCTTTAGTTATCCTCAGCAGTTTGTTCAGCACGATGCTTCACGGTCAGCAGGAAAGCACTTGATTTCACACACCAAGACACTTGTGAGTATCACAATGATTGCAATCAAGTTGTGCGTCATGTGCAGATGTGGGGAGCATTGGTATCAGTTTGATGATGCGAGGGTCACCCTTGTCCCAGAGGAGTATGTGCGTATGTCCAATGCATATATGCTCTTTTACCTGCAGCAATGAAGCATGTACATTAACTCAGCAGTCCATTTTCAGCTCACCGCAATGCAACTGTCAGTTCGCTATTGCAATTCTGTCTGTACATTGAGGGCTGTCGAATTGCATCAAATCTGTTCTGTGCTCCGAAATTGTGATCTGGCACGATGCAGCTGTCCAGCCACAAAGTCCCAATTGAGATACCTGCTTGCTGTGCAAGGCGTTCTGCTAGAGGTATAGCATAATGAAGAAATGTTTAAGTTACATGTTGAGCAGTGAGCAAGCTTGTAAGAATTAAAGACTCATTGAACAATGAATATAATCTCAAGCTGAGTGCTGGAGCCTCATACTTGCTCAGCAGACTGCAAAGCAGCTCTACTTTTCGAGTCCATAAGCCTAGGACAAAAGATGACTCCAATTTTGCAGACTGTGCTGCTGACAATTCAGTCAATGATAATGTCAGACTTCAGTGCCCATGCTATGCCCAAGCAGAAGCAAGCTAGTACACCCACAGCACGGGGTGGTTGCTACCTCATGAGCTGGTAGGCAAGTCCAATAAATACGTCCTCAGCTGATCCAGCGCACGGTATCTGCATGTATGCATCACTGTTTGCTCAGTCAATACGTGTCAACACTGGGCTTTGCTGTGTTGTTTGTCAAAGGGAAGCCTGTTTCTGATGCAAAACACAGAGAAATTTCTGATCAAATAGGGGGAAATGATCACTGCCTCTGTTGCCTGATTTGCTCTCAGCATTGCACAATGCATGTGTGGCTGCAGACACCAGCACACACAGCCTTGCTTACAGGATCAAATCCAGCATTGACACAGTTGAGTGTGCCAGATTTGGCATGGCAGGCCGTGGAAGGGCTTCCGTGTCTGACTGGCATGAATGTCTGTGCATACCACGTACCTGTGTGAAATCGTGTTCTTCACTTTCTTGTCCAGCTCAGCGTATGTCTGGTCATAGCCATCTGGGAGGAACACTGGATCCCACCCAAACGTGGTTTGACCTTTAGGCTGAACAATCTGGCCTGGCGTCCGTCCCACAAATATCTTGGGATCTGTCTGGGGACCTGCATGCAATCACAGCTGATTGGACTCATACGCTTCTGGAAGACACAAGGATAACCTGCCACATCTTCATTGCATTCAGGCTCAGCTGCTGTGCAGCCTGGTATCTGTGACCATCTCTTGCTTAACTATACAGTCAGGCTGTTAATCAATAACAGCTTGCTTACAGTGGCATCAAATGTGCATGACTGTCCTGGCAGAGGCTCAACAAGTGTTTGACACCAGCTCCAGCATGTGTCAGTCCACTACAGATATGACACTGGCAGTAGACAGCTGACCTGGAGTGTAGACAAATATGCACTGCGCATAAGCTGTCTTGTCCTCAAATCCAGCTGCAAGAGCATGTCAAAGGTTCAAGTTCTGTGCTTGCTTGCCACAGATGCCTGACGCGCGACAATTGCCAAAACTTTGCAATCACTGGATGCATTGCAACTGCACAGCACAGTAGCCTGCCATAAAGGCTCTTGAGCTGTTCAACAGTCACCTAGCATCTTCCAAAGACCCTCTGGACCCACTTTGCCTAAGAACCATTTGATGTATGGACCTGTGATATACACAACGTACATCAGACGACTTGCATGTGGCAGCTTGCTGAGTGACCCTTGGACAGATTGCAAAAGTGTACTTGCCTGGCAAGCCTTTGTAAGCATTGAAGCAGAGGCTTGTGTCCTCGACCATCACAGCACCACCAATCTACATGTCACACAAGTCAGTGGTCATGAAATTAGTATATGCAGCAGCCCGTAGCCAAATGAAGACTCTGGTTTGTCTTGGACCTGCTCGGCAGCTAAGCGACACTTCTCTTTTGCAATGTCTTCTGGCTCCCCCTGCAGCAGAGAAAGCCTTGCTCAACAAAGAAGCATAAAGCAACAGACAGTGGCAAAAAATAGCACTGACCTGTAGCTCTGGAAGATCAACATCTGCTCTACGGACCTTGAAAGGCAAGGGATGGCCAGCCTCCAATATGGCGACCACCTACTAGGAAAAGGCAATCTTTGTATTTTGCCCTGAGCAAACAAGATTGCCAAGACTCCTACCTCTTTCAGTTTGTTCTCGTTGCCAGTTGCAAAAGCAATCTCAGAGGTGGCCATGTTGGCTTCAGGCACGTCAGGAGCGTACACAACCGCAGACAAGTGAACTTTTCGCCGGTGAGAACTGCTAAACTGACTGCTGACAGGGGGATCACAAAGGATTGTCGGCGGGATTAGTGGAGATTTGGTAAGTGACGCGTGACTGTTGGATTGAGCGACGACGTGACAGAGCAACGATTTCCTTGTTCGACAGACCCGACAGACGCTTGATCGCTGAAGAGCTCGACACTGCATCGGCAGTCAACGCCTGGACCGCAAACCCATTATATTCACATCATCGTAAGTGCACAACTTTCCATGCGCAAATTACTGCCTAAGAATATCTGTTAATGGTCGTCTACTCACGAGCTGTCACAGACGAGAGTTTGACGCACAGTCAAACAAGCGAATACCAAACGGCGTCAGTCAGCAAGATTCTCTAATAAGTGTGCAGGCGTTTTCTTGATTCCCTAATGCGTCTTTTTCAGAGGCATTTTCTCCAAAATGCACTGACCCGTAGGCGGTTCTTCAGGACAATGCCGCATAGCAAGCCAAAGCTGAAGGAGATACCACATGACGGTAGCTGTTTATTTTAAACCTTGCTACAAATTACAGCTCGAGTTCTTAAAGATCTGCCACCAAGGTAAGCAGTTGAGCACACATCAACACGCTTAAGGCCACACATCTCAGGACACCATTATTGTCTTATTTGAGTCATCTGTAATGTCTTCTGTAACAAACAATATGATACACCAACTGGCAACAGCAAACACAAGCACACTGTAACCTCTCAGTCATCATTACTGAAGACATCCCATATCTGAGAGAAGAGGCCGCCCCCGTCTCCATCATCCCCACCCCCACCTAAGTCCATGTCGGATCCCAGCTCTCCCTCACCCCCTGCACCACCTGTACCAGAAATATGGCTATGTCACAGCAGTTTGTGCTCGTGATTCGAATTGGACAATCCCCATGCGGACACAAAACCATTCACAGGTTGGCAGCTAGTCATCAGCCATACTTCCTAGACAATTCAGTCAATGCATGATGCACGCAACTACTGCATGACTGTGAACCAGCGCTTCAAGTAGCATGATCACAACAACAATCTACAGCATCTGGGTCAATCCACCACACAACAAGTTCTCAACAGCAGTCTTCAAGCTCTTCTCACCTGTTTGACCCAAGTCAAAGTCATCACCACCCAGATCACCCTCCATGGGTTGCTCAGGAGAGAACTCACTGCCTGGCTGTGGAGAACTAAATTCAGAGTCCCCTCCAGCAGAGCCAGCGTCTGCAGATGACGGGGCTCCAGTGCCAGCTGCTGCTGCACCTGCTCAGTGACACAAAATCAAAACAGTGTGCCGATTTTGTATTCTTGAAGGTACAAGGCAGTCCTAGCATATAGCCAAAGCTGTACAAGGTCTTCAAGACGTGCATTCAGGTGACCAGTAAAGTTTAGTCATGGGCCATGCAGCAGTCCTTGTAAGACAACGATGGGAGGCTGTATACTGGCAACACACATGGGAGGCTGCATAATGGCAGTACAGATGAGATGCTGCAAGATGGCAAAACAGATGAGAGGCTGCAAGGAGCAGCAGGGCCAAAGCGTCATGTAAGAGAGCACAAGCACAGAAGATAAGTGAGGTAGTCGCACAAAGCTGCCACAAATGAAGAGCAAAGATGTGCTGTTGCTGCCATGCTCTAAGGGATTGAGTGACCCCTGGATCAAAAGCATTCCCAAGCAGACCCAAGACAGCATCAGGCTGTGTCGATAAAATTTCATTGAACCTGGTGTTGCCATCCAATCCTACCTGCATCCCCGGGCACTGCTTCCCCTTGGCCTTGATCACCCCCCTCAGCCCCCTCTGCACCCCCCTCTGCGCCCCCACCGCTGGGGTAGGGTACTGGAGGAAACATCATGGGGGCAAACCAGCCTGAGCCATGTGAGTGCTGGGAGAAGTAGTCATAGTCAACAGATACAGCAGCTGCTAGGGCCACCATACGCTCACTCAACATCAGAGGCCGCTGAACTACCTGCATGTGCACAACACTTCCTGAGAGCTGCGTGCACATCTAGCATGACGTCGCTGGCTTGACATGTCATTCCAAAGTGTTGGACAGGCTTGCTGACAACATCAGCATGCCAGTGACCTTGTAGTAAGTCATCCATCGCTGACAAGCTGTGAAGTGCTGCAACATGTGGTGTTACACAGATGCATGCAAATTTCACACACCAACTGGTATGATCTGCGTGTTAGGCTCGGTATACTCAGCCATAGCTGTGGCAGGCATTGCACACTTGTGCATCCTGTCAGGACATGCATGGTACCCCTTGCGACATACCAGTTGGTCAGCTGTCATGGCGATGACTTGCATTTCAGGCTTTCTGTCCGTGCAAACAGCAGCAAAAGGGAGTCACACAAGTTGTGGCCAGAAACATGACCAGCACACAAGACATACCAGCTGGTCAGCTGTTGAGGTGGCAATGACTTGCATGTCGGGGTTTCTGTACTTGGCAACGGCAGTGACAGCCGGTGCTGGCTTGTCTGGATGAGCAGCCTGAATTGTTTTGGTGGCTTGTGATGCAGCCTCCATGGGCTTGTCGCCAAAATGGATCACATACTTGCCGGCGTCGGTGAAGAGTTCCTTGCCAAAACCTTGGAAGTTGCGGTCGATCAAAGCCATTGGGCCTGTGGACACAGCCTTTGATGTTTTGAAACCAGAGAGGGTGGTCAACATGTTGTTAAACTTTCCAAATGATGAGGTAAAGGCTACAGACGGCCTTTGCTGTGTTTTAAACCCTAGACTATTACTGAGCCTGACAGACTCCATTCAGCAGGCCAAATGCTTCCACTACACCAACTACAGTAACTACAGTAGCTACAGTACTGAAGTTACAGTGGTGGAAGCATTTGGCCTGCTGGTCCGGCTCTGTCAAGCTGATGAACAGTGTAGAGGAAGGGCTTTCTTGCAAGCTTGCAACCTCACAAGCAACTGGGCATATTTGTGTGGAGGCATATGCGTGCAATGTCCAGAATGTTGATGCATCCACCGCAATCAAAAACCAAATTTACCAGAAGCAAGACAGCACACTTCAAGCATAACGACATTCAAAGTACATTCAGCCAACACATCACCTCCATCTTTGTCTTTCAGAAGGAATTCCCAGGCCCACAGCCCACTGTTGATAGTGGCATACTGCTTACGGTCAATGTACAGGTCGTAATTACGCTGCCAAAGATGCCAGCGCTGCTGAACCTCTCCAATGGTGTTGCCTTCCCCATCCTCCACAAAAATTGAACTATTGATGAAGTAGAAGGGCCGGCGGACTTTGAAAATGACCTGCCCACCTGTGAGAAGTGCACCACAGGAATATAAATTGACTCACAAAGTCAGAGACACATCAGTCATGCTTGGCATGTGAGTCATGGTGCCCCTCTTTCACTAAGAAGTGTTGATCAAATCAAAAATATAGGGCCACTGCAGGTATGAGACAGACCTAGGTATCACGTTGAGATACAAGGTGTAATGTTGCAGGGGCAGGGACAAGGTGCATCTGGGGTTGAGCTGCATGCATTTTGAGGCTACACAGGCTATGGATGACATGACTGGCATGCTGGCCTGCAATGCTAAGACTTGCTGCAGTCAAGCCACGGAACCAATCCATGCCTGCAGGTCTCAAAGCAAGCATGAACAAGCCTGTCTTGGTGATGATCAGTCATACCGTCTGGACTGAAGACAGTTGCAGTGAAGGGCCGACGTGTTCTGAGCAACTGCCTGCCCACCTCCTTTCCAAAACTACCTAGCTCTTCTGCTAGCAGGGCAACTACATTGCCTTCTTGGTCATAGATGGTGTACTTGTTTGCTTGCTCAAAGCCAAAGATCACAGTTCCCCATTCTACATTGCGAGTAATGACCAAGGCTGGGTGACCAACGACGTCTTCCACCTGACAAGGCAAGCCATTGCTTTGGATTCTGGAGGAAGACACTGGCATGGACACTTTGGAAGCATGTGATGGTTTGTGTAGAGATGCTGATACATGTGTATGCACTGTCAGCATCCAACAAGCTGCTTGGCATGCTTGTGTGACATTGAGACACCAGGTAGTGACCAGTGCCAGCAGCAAGAGTTGAGGCACCTGTAAGTCGGTTGCCTGGCTTTGGGAAGCCTGCACAGAGGACTGGTCCTGTGGTATGGTTTCAACTGCCTCATTGCTTGTAGGGTCAAGTGCATCAGTCACTGCTCCGCCTCTGCCACCATGCTGTTGCTGTGCGATGCGTTTGGCTCTAGCAACGCTCTGTTTAAGTCTGCTTGCTGACTGTGAGGCAAACCCTCTGCTGCAGACGAGGCTACTAGGCGATGCTCGGAAATCGGCCCTCCAATGCGACTGCAGATCTTGAAGTGGCCAAGAACAGCATAAACAGGCAGAAGGCGTCTGCTGACTAGCCACACAGCTGGACGAAATCAACTGCCTGCTGACAAGGGTCTGTCCTGCTTGAGGGGTCTTTGCCGCAGTAAGGTCGCAGTAAAATTTGGCCAAAGACAGCAAAGATCGAGAGATGCTTTGAGCTCTTCGTAGATGTTGCATGAGCTGCGCTACTTTCCCAAATACCAGATCACAGAGAGCGCATCAACAGCGACCAACAACCTCGATGGGCAATTCAATTCTCAGATGGAATCAATAATGTCAACTAGGGTTGGCGGTGATGTTGCATTAGCAGGTCCTCGGTGCAGGTTCCGCGATCGCACATGGCCAAGCTCACAGTTCACAGTCCCATGACCTGGTTTCGGAGCCAAACCACAAGTTGGCGAGTTAGGTCAGCGAGTTGCTACAGCAGGGGACGGTCACATTGACTTTGAACGCATCGCTTCTGCGCGATTGCCTGTACACCGCTTCTCTAATTGGTCCCTTGCGGAGTTGCTAGCGTTGACTTCACCGTCAGCGTGTACCAGGCAATATCGAGTGAACGCTGTCCTGTCAGATCGACTCTGTCATAGCACGGCGCCGCTTGCCAGTATTTCATCTTCTCAGTATTGTCTGTTGTGACTCTAGTCAGCTCCGTTGACCACTCATACCTCATCGGTCTTGGGCCATGGCCAGCGACGCCCTGACAAATTTGACTCAAGCAGCGCAACATGTTGCCGGCAACAACTCTTCGTTGTCAGCATTCGCCGATAATAATGTGACTGAGGAGTGGACAATAGGCCCAGACGGCGAGTTTGATGGAGATCCCGAGGAACCTAGATTTGCAGTTTTGGTCTTCTACTGCATCTTGGTAAGCACTTCTGCAGTGCAGCTAAGCTGAGTGTGCTGACACACCACCTTTGAGACTTCCTCAATCTGTGTTGCAGGCTGTGATGATTGGAGCGCAGAGTGGATTATTCTATTGGAAAAAGCAGCACAAGCGAAGCTATGAGCTGGTAAGCACTGTTTGCTTGGCGTGCTGCAATATGCGCTGTCCTTCGGCCCCTGAACCGACACCTGCTGCCTTTTGCACTGACACTTGTTGCCTTTGGCAGGTGACATTGATGGGCCTTTGGTTGGTCCCAGTGGTCATCAGTGTCTATATGGTCTGGTGGAAGTTTGTCTTGGTGGGCTTGTTTACGTTCTACACTGCGGACAGGCTTCAAGCTGATGTGTTTGCATGCGAGTGTAATCAACTGCAAACCACAGGCTGCATCACCTACGCTCTATCCATACGTTACATCGACATATCGTGTCTCATTGTCAGAATCCTGCCAACCTGATTCAGTACTGATTACTGCGCATTACTGCAGTGACTTGTAAGCCCTAGGTGGTCATTATAAGAGCTGATCTGTGCTGCAGGTGTGGTTGATGTATTCTGGGATCACAGGATACTTACTGTATGCATGCGGCGCTCAGAAAAAGATGGCATCAACAGTGCCCAGAATGGTACACATATATTTTCCACGTATATTCAATTTTTAACTTCAGGCCTATTATGTCATAGCCCTGTGCTGTGTCTGCTCAGGAGCTGTTGTCTCACATCTTCAGAGCCTTATATAGCAACGCCGTGCTTTGTGTTTCATGCTCCATGCATGCACACTCTTTTGCTCCCTGTCTTCAAACTCTTGTGTCACATGTGTCACATGTCTTCAGAGCCTCATGGTGCTGAGAATACAGTGGCGTCTTACACACACACTGACATGCTACTTGAGCAGCAATACTCAGGTTCTGTTGTCAAATCACTTCTTGTTCAGCTGAGCAAACTTATGACTACAGGTATACAGCTGGTTCCTCGGATGCCATAAAGCCTGTGTGGTCATCGGAATTGTAGGATATGCTTTGCTAATTCTGGAAGGCGTGGGTTTTGGTCTTCTGATAGGGCCGTCATGGCCTGATGGCATCTCACTGATGCTGGTATGGTACGGCCTGTATTATGGAGTGCTGGGCAGAGATCTAGCAGAGGTTGCTGGCGACCGTATGGTAAGCAATGCATGGGTACTCCTAGCCACAGCAACTCATGGCATCTAACAGCAAGCATGCACGCTGCTTGTAACAGCATTCTGAAAAGATTGGACAGGGTTTAGCTGTGACCCCATACAGCGTATGCCTGGCAGATCCGATGCCATATTCAGACATTGGGCATGCTGTGGGGCAAGCATTGACTTGTGCAAAAGCCTGCTGCCTTGTACACAGCGCAGTATCATTGCTGTACCATCAGCTGCAGTCCCTCCTCTGTGCTCATAAGTATACGCTTGTGACATCTCACAGTTGCAGACCCTACAGCTGTACAGGAAGCACAGGTCACAAATGCTGTGGCCCTATTGACTTCCTATCAGTTCCCTGTTGACTGCCTGTGGAATCCCTTTCAGTTCACTATCAAATCCCTGCTGACTCCCTGTTGAAACACTTTCGACTTCCCACCGAGTCCCTGTTGAACCCTCTTCTTCTTGATGGCCCTGTATCGATGTGCATTGAAGCTGTGCTGTGCAATGACTAACATGGGTTACACTGCAGGTAGCCACAATGGGGACCAGGCGCAAGCTATCAGTGTCAGTCAACAGCTGTGGCATCTGCGGCGGAGTGCTCAAGGTGAGCTGTGCAGTCGTGAACGATCAAGCGGCAGTCAATGATTGCAGCATGGCAAGCAGTGCTGCTGATTGGCAGCATGCTTGATACGTGGCTATTGCGGCCTCCAGCGGCCAGTCTGGCAAAAGCTGTTGATAGCTGACTGCATGAAATCTTGTTGCGTATAGCGCTGCATGGCCAGTGTGACATTGAGGCAACACCAAAATGCTGAGCAGGAGCATGCTGGTTACCAGGTTGAAGGCCAAGGTGTAATCACGGCACGGTCACACCAAGTTCCCCACCGCCCATTTCATGATGCTTGTTTCCCCGAATTTGTTGCTTTGTAACTTGTTTGCCATAGCCTCACGAAGAATTGCAAGTCTGTAGGACCAAAGTCTGCAAATTGTGTTGTACACTACATTTTTGTGCATACGTAACCCATGATACAAAACTGAACACGTATGCACAAATCTCAGCATTGCTTTTGTGCTTTGCGCAGGACAACCAGCACCTGGGAGAGGAGCTAGCAAACAATGAGAAGACCGTACAGCTGACATGCAAGCACCTGTTTCATGACCAATGCATACGAGGGTGGACCCTGGTCGGCAAGAAAGACACGTGTCCAGTCTGTCTTGAGAAGGTGGACTGGCGTGCTCTGTATGCTGACAGACCCTGGGACACCAGGAATCTCACATGGTAAGACTCACGCTACCAAGCACCATATGCTGCCATGCGTCGAGCTGCGCTGGCTTTCTGGCAGGCATGAAGGTAGTTGGATGCAACTCAACTTGCGTAACCTGAGAGTCTGCACCCTGACACTCCAATGTGGCCCTGGGAAAGACTTGCATCATTGTATGTTCAAGCGTGACAACAAATGCGCTTTGCTCATGCTGGCGTGTAGTCGAGCATGGTGTTTATATCTTGGGAGCTGCATCCTGACCCTGCATTGAAGACTCGCAGAGCGCTGTCGTTGTCTTAGATGTATGTGCTGTGGCAAAGCTGCATTGCCTTCATGCTGCTATCTCAGATTTTGGTCGGGTCTGGACTTGCTTTCAAGTGATGTGTGCCTCATTGTGCAGGATTCAGATGCTGGATGCTGTGCGGTATATGGTTGTATGGAATCCCATCGTTCTGCTGGGTCTACACTTTGCTCTCAATGTGCTGGGAGTTACACAGAAGCAAGCTGCCCTTCATGAGCACAGCAAACAGTTGCACCAATTGCACATGAACATGACCAATATGAACATGACCCAGTCGTTGAATGGCAGCACCACTGAAATGCTTGCAAACCTCACAAGTACGTTTTGAACTGACATGCTTTCTGCTGTTTCTGTTTCAGTAGTAAGTGAGTGAGTGACTAATTGATTGATGGACTGTGGGGTGACATGCATTATTGGGACTCTACTTCAACACTGTGTGCACGAATGCTGATTTTGGTATCTTCTATTCAATCAGACTACCAATCAAAAAGTCACATTCATGCACACTTTTTGCCAGTCATTGCTGAAATTCTGCCTATTTGGGATGGATTCCGACTGTGCAACGTCAAAGATGCATCTGCTGGCATAGAGCGATGTTGATGAATGCCTACGTGTATACAAGCAAGACGCATGTGCAGCAAAGCCCACGGTATGTGGGTGAACGCAGCCATCACCTGGCTGTTGTGCCCCTGCACAGGCCATGGTTGGCAGCTACCTGGCCTGCAAAGCAAGAAGTTGCCTGCTGTGCTGGACTCATTCTTGAGCCTTGCATGGGGCATGGAGGCATCCGTGATGAAGTGAGGAGGAATAGTATGACTAAGGTGAAATTACTCAGGCAGGACAGGAGTCAGCAGGAGCTACAGTATCGACCCTGCGCAATTTGCAATTCATTGCTAGTCAGTGCTGATTGTTGGTGCGTGAGGTGTTCGCAAGCGTCCTGTTTATCAGGCGCACTCGGCCCTTCACTTTCCTGTTGCTGCTCTGCTTAGTGATCTTCGACCTGTGACTACGTCTCCGAGCCCAGCCTCGCGCGAATTGGAGTCACAGTCGTCACCCTCGCTAGGCAGGGCTCACGAATGGGCGCAAACTCCAGCAAGCTAGAGAAAGCGCTTGTTGATTTCCCTGAGGGTGAACGCTACTTTGGCTTTGAGAACTTTGGCAACACCTGCTACGCCAACTCCGTCCTACAGTCTCTGTACTTCTGTCGGCCCTTCCGGGAAAACCTATTGCAGTACGCTGCAAAATTGCCTAAGGACGCAGATGACAACTTGCTGACCTGCCTGGCAGACTTGTTTGTTCAGGTATCAGCCTGTTTTACAGAGTATGCTTGCCTAGCTGAGCATATGCTTGCTACGCACATACTGTGCAAGAAGTTCTATGCATAGCATGCAAGAAAGTCTATGCATAGTATATTCAATGCAGATACACAGTCAGAAAAAGAAGTCAGGGGTCATAGCACCAAACAGATTTGTGCAAAGGCTGAAAAGGGATAATGAATTGTTCCGGAGCTATATGCACCAGGTATGCTTGCTGTTTTGGCTTGTCACACAGTCTCCATCACACAATCCTCAGCACCCCGCTGAGCCTTGCCTGAAGCTTTGAAAACGTGATTGCAGGATGCGCATGAGTTTCTGTACTTTCTCTTCAACGAGATTTCAGAGGTGCTTGAGAAGTCAGAAAAGGACAAGTTAAAGGCAGCACAGAATGGCAATACATCTACAAGCAGTCAGCAGCCAACACCTAAGACCTGGGTGCATGAGCTCTTCCAAGGCACAATGGTGAATGAGATGCGTTGCATGCAATGTGAGACTGTCACTAGCAGAGAAGAGGCGTTCTATGATCTCAGCCTTGAGATTGAGCATAATTCCTCAGTCACCAGCTGTCTGCGAAACTTCAGGTGAGCTGTGTCTATGATCTTGTCGAGCCGCACACTGCATCTGTACCACATTGTTTGTTGTACAACACACACAAGTCCACCCTTCAGTGTCTGTGCTCCTGCATGTATGTCACATGCAATTTTCCTCCTGTTTCTGATCTGCAATCAATGGCCAGTTGATGCCATCTGGCTGAAACAACAGATTCTGCTGCAGCGCGACAGAGACGCTTGATGCAGAGGACAAATTTAGCTGTGATACGTGTGGGTGTTTACAAGAAGCACAGAAGCGCATCAAGATCAAACAGCTGCCCAAAGTCCTGTGCTTACACCTGAAGCGCTTCAAGTATGTAGAGGACTTGCAAAGGTAGCTTTGACTTCTGCTCAAGTGGATCTTGTGCTGTGTAAGTCTTCTCAGCATAGTACGGCCCTTGCTCTGCCAGACTGGTCACCTCCAGCATGCACATTCACGGCAGGAAGCAGCTTCAGGTCGTTCTTATTGTTAGCAGCTCTATGTGATGACATTGTCAGCAGGCTGACATGGATCAGCATGGCCTGCAGGTTGCGCAAGCTCATGTACCGCGTTGTGTTCCCCTTTGAGCTGAAGCTGGGCAACACATCAGAAGCCTGTGATGCAGCTGACTCTGTTTACAACCTTTTTGCAGTTGTAGTGCACATCGGTAGCGGCATGAACCATGGTAAGGTTTGAAATATGTATTGACTCCGTTATGTGTGCGCTCACCTCTGCTGGTTGCTCATGCACTTTTGAAATGCTTGCAGGTCACTATGTAGCGCTTGTCAAAAGTCACGATCACTGGCTATTCTTTGATGACGAAACGGTCGAGCCTATTCCGGAGTCAGTTGTCAGGACTACTTTTGGCTCGACCCAGGAGTACAGCAGTCATATGGATCATGGATACATTTTGATGTACGAAATTCAGTCCCCAGAAACACCACAGACTGCCAGCAGCAGTAGCTAACATCACTGCGACTGGTTTGCTTTGCCGTGTACAACAGCAACTCATGCTTCTGCTGGCATTTGTGTATGAGCTGAGTGAGCTTATTGAAATGTAATAGTCACAAGAGGCCAGCATGTCTACTGTGCTAGTCTACACGCACCATGTCTGTTGTCCTCTCGTCCTGAAATGTATATCTTGACCCTAATGGGTGCAAGTTGGTATCGTCTCAGCAGACTCACCTTGGACTGTATCTCAGCAAAGGCAACAATGCACCCTGACAACGTCATATGGCACAGCTCTCTAGCAAGCTAGCTATAGCATGCATCGTAATGATGCATACAAAGCTTTGTTCATGTCTAGCATGTTGACTGGGACACAAGATTGTTTGCAGGATATGCGTAGACTGCTGCAGTGATGCATGAACAATTGTGCCTTGATTAAAAATCGCGGAATCAACACAAGACGTATTGTTTACTAGTATAACTACCAGTTTGGCCATCGTGGCCGCTTACAGCTGTGTGTGTGTTCTTGCACTGCAGCAAATGTACACTTGGGCCGGCATGATGTCTGTGACCTGTCTCGCCTCCACTGTGCGTGCTGTAAGGCCATGTATGATAGCCCACGTGCTATGTTTGGATTGTTTGATTCGGCTAGACGTTGACTGTTTCAACATTTGAGCAAATTCTGCTTTTCCTTGATAGATTGGATCTCAGGTACACGTTCCCAAAGAGCATACTTTTCTTTTGGTGCCTCGCAGGCTTTGATTTGTCTGTAGTAGAACGCCATGGCTCAACCAAATTGCTGCCACCACCACACGTGTTCAAAACTGGGGCCGCAAGCATGTACCAGGCTGATCCTGGAGGCTAACTGTGGCTCAATCTTGCATGACTTTGTGTATTTGCTTGGCATTGCCACACATGGCACCAATTCGATTGAAATGCTCACGGATGACACCGAAGTGACTTTCATGGCACAGCCCACGTGCCTTGACAGAAATCCACAGGCACATGACACAGCAGGATATAATGTACACGTTTAATGGGCACTATGAGACCTGTAAGCACCAGTTGATTACACCACAAGCAAAGATGGGCAAACAAGCTAGTACATGGCAGCGTTTGGCCTGACAGCCTTGAACACCGTCTTGTACTTCCTCTCTGATGGCCTGCAATATCACTGTAAGCTATTGGAAGTTGCACATGAAGTTCCCAACCGCAAGTGGGATACGAGACAGGAATGCAGCAAAACAAGTTAAAAGACAAGCGTAACACAGTGCAATGCAGCAGCTCTGCTTACCAACATGAGTACGCAAATTGCAGCTGCATATGTAATGCATGGGAACCTAATATGACACAAATCAGCTACCACTACTATGCAAGGCAGAGATCAAAGAATTCTGACCTGACCAACTTCCTGGTAAGGGGGAACTTGACCCGGACCTGCTTGTTGATCTTGTCATCGTAAACTTGGTGGAACTGCTTGGTGTTGTCACGCTTGCAGTGGTCGTTGGGCACAGTTGCTGTCTTGATGATGTTGAGTAGAGGAGGTCGCACCCTGTGTCGTGAGCCCATCTCATCGTACAGCTGTAGGAGACACACCATGCTTCAGTATTGCTGCGTGTCCTTCCACCAGCTGCAGAATCTATCTTTGCAGCTGAAGCTATTGCATATAGACATGTAGCCAACACGTCTCAATGAAGAGCCAACTTGTCCTGGCACTGCTGACCCAAATGCTGAAAGTGTAAATCTGCCATAAAGGAGCAAAGGTTGATGCTGTAGCTGCTGCAATCCAATGCGGGGCAGTGCATGACCATCCTATACATACCTGCTCAACTGCACCATTCAGGGTGACGTCCCTGTACTCCTTGTACATGTTGTGGTAGCCAGTCCTGGACTGATACCGCACCCACACACCAAAATTCTTGATCTTGGTTGGGTATTTCTCAGTGATCTACAGCACACCACCAGCTTGCTCAAATGTTTTTTGTGTGTTATATTCATAGCGTACACATGGACACCCTGTTGACGAATGATACAGCTCCCATGCAATGGTCTGTTGAGACATGCCTACTGTGCTGTAGCGTGCAGAGTCTGCGGCCTCAAGTCATGCATGGTCTGCACCGAGCATTGTTGATCATAGCTGCTGTGGTCAATTTCCCAGACGCTGATGCTGCTGTTGTGCTTACCTCGTTGACAGCCAACACCTGGCCATTTGCCTTCTTGACCTTGCGTAGCTTTCTCAGGAAGTACCTGCACAAGTAGAACACTACACTTGGGCCACTGTGCCTTTGTGCTGGTGTACACCGCTAAAGGTACTGTGTCTGACATCACTCCTGGCAAGACTTCTGAGAACTGTGCTTGAGGCAAGCCGAGTGTGCGCTGTTGGGAAACTGCCAGCTGCAAACATGCCAAACTGCCCCAGAAAGGTGGTGAAGTACACACCAGAACTTTGACTTGGCTCGCACTGCGTCTGTCGCCCACAACTTCATGCGGTATATCTGTGGGTTCTCATCATTTGCTGTTGGCAAGTGACGGCCCACCACCTGGTATTGGTGGAATTTGTACAACCCCTGAAGCATCGCAATACAGGATGCTTATTATCGCTCGGACACGGTCCCAGCCGCCAGAGGAGCCCTTCTGTAAGCTGCTCAACACGGAGAGGAGCTGCTATGACAGGCAGGGTGTGACGCAGATTTACTCACCTGCACCATGGTGTCGATCGCAAATCCTCCCAGACGGCCGCCAAACAGAGAGGCTCGACCTATGCTCTACAGAAAGTTGATCGCTGCTGTCGGGATGAAGTAGGCCCCACTGCTGCTTCGGGGACGCCATACTATACTGATGTCATGAGTCATTGGCCTGCCAAAATGGGGCTGCTAGCATGGGGCTGCACTGACGCTGAGCATTCCATCACACCTTGCAGGAAATTATTGAAAGACAGGTGCAGTATGTAGTGATGCCAAGTGAATTCTGCTCTTGAGCAAGAGCCTGCTTCTTTGCACCACACATTCTTACCAAGGTAACAAGGGTTGGCAGAAGTCACTACGCGGTCTGTTTTAGGCACAAATTGCCTTACGAACAAGCCAAAAGACATCCATCTCAACAAGTATTAGCGTTGCGTCAGAAGCACGGGACTTTTACACTGTAGTTCAGCATGATGACACCACCAGTCCAAACAAGCGGCATAGTGTACAAACAGCAGTTGCGCACAACGAAACCGTTTCAGCGATGACAGTACCGCAAGGCATTTCACTTCGATCAAGACACTTCTTGCTTAAGCCCCATGCTTCACTTGTGAACGTATTTTGCAGCATACATGCTCTCAAACACTATAACCAGCACATAAACCTGAGTCTTCAAATTACCCTCTCCTTGCTAGCAAAGCTCATTTGGCATCAGAGATTCCGAGCCATGAGAGACTGAGAGTGAGGTGGCCATGACGCACTCCCTGCAGAGCGTAATTGTCTTTGATGCGCTTGCTGCGCGCCACCTCTTTGAAAGGGATGCTCAACCGCCCCTGCACGCAATACGCTGACAGCCTCGAGCTTTTCATGCTTGACAGAGCCAATGCTGCTAATCCATGCATGTCCCCGGCCAATGATTGTTGAGGGATCGTTCTGTCACTGGCAGTCCTGGGCAGACAGGGTTCTTGCATCTGGTTGATCATGGCTGAGAGGTCCTCAGTTATAGCAAAGCACAAGCAATCTCCCGAGACATACAGAATGTCAACACGCATGAAGCCATGCCTGAGATGCAATGTGCGCTCTCTCAACAAATCATGGGCCTTGGAGACGGTCCCAGTCATATTGATATGCTTTGCTGCATTAAGCCAGATGCAGGTTCAGCGTACAAAGAACATCACCTTGAAGTGGTTGATCAAGCGGTAGTCCCAAACTTCAATGTCCACACTCAGATCATCATGCGCATTGATCTCCTTTCTGCCCAAAATGAACTCAAGAGTCTCATCAATAGCTGCATCTTTACCCTTAGCAGCCGCTGTGAACTTCTCCTCGCCATCAACTGTCACCTTCACTGTTCTGCATCACACACATAACATACATGTTTATCGACTGTTATGCGCATGTGTGCATTCAGCAATGTTCAAACGTACAATACACATGCGCTTCAGATGCGGCACACATGCACAATATGACAAGCTCTGCACATGAGTGCATCCTTGCGAAGTTGGTCCTAGGTACCAGAATTTGGGAGTTGCCTTTGTGCTTTGAGTTGCCAACTGGAGTGTACATGAGGAGTGAAGATAACAGCATACCCATGCAGCCGCTTAGGACTTCCCTGCGTCTTTGCTTGTTGCCAGCGCCATTTTGGAAAAAACACATGATCACTTACACTTGGAAACAAGCAAGCATCAGCACAGCAGCACAATCGCAGAGCATTTTACTGTTCTGTTGCTTTTGGCGTCAGTGACAGCATTCAAGCAGTACCATGCATGACACATGCACATCAGTACAAAACACACACACTCTCATAATACACACATCATCAAAGAAGCTCACATGAGGTCTGGCAATGCCGGGCGACCCAACATATACAGAGGTTTACTGATCAGTCCTGATGCTTTGCGTATCTCCACATACAGCAGTCCACCCTGCACACATAAACCCAAACATAAAACCCACATCCAGACACAATGGTGTTTTATGTCACTAATGCAACCCAGTACTGCATGGTGACAGTGTATCTAGATATTTGTTGAGTTTGACGTCCAGCCTGAGTCACAAATCCGCATAAGCCACATACAAAGAAACTGAGCACCAAGACAGAAGGATCATTTCTTTTGGACTGCAGGACTGTGTGCAGCAGCCAAGCAAGGCTACAGACATCAGACTGCACAGATCTAGTGTGTCAGATGTAACGTAATGGTCACAAGTTGCACACACACTGCACTGACAGTCAGGCATGTAGCAGACAGGCTTTGCACAAGCAATTGCAGTTCAAGATGGGATGCAAATAAGATGCTGCCCCCGCTGCAGCTCATTTGCAATGCTGTAGATGATGATCATGTCATACTGAAGAATACATATTTGCATGGCTGACGACTGATGGGATGACAAATTGCGTCTATTTGGCGGCGCTCAGCTCAGGCAAAACTCAGCACTGTAGTAAACGGCAAAGTAGTAAGCTGCACAATCAAGGTTCACATGTACCTTTCCGTCGAGCTGAATCTAAATATAGTGTAGAACAAGTTGGTGTTTCTGTATCTTTTTATGGTGGCGAGTTAGATGGAGTAACCTTTAACGACC
>JAABUP010001271.1_pt1 | contig 52961 bp, 55 predicted proteins | sample 5559201 | NCBI WGS metagenome assembly JAABUP01 (sample SAMN10711887, study PRJNA513373) | rock metagenome | isolation source: Antarctica rocks | place: Antarctica | reverse complement strand
TCATCCTTATCATCCTTATCATCATCTTCATCATCTTCATCATCTTTATCGTCCAAATCGTCTTCCTTTCCTTGCTTCCCATCATTGTTACTTTGACAAATGGGACAATTTTCCTCGGAACATGGACTTTTGTAAGCAAGCCAAAGCTTTTGTAGCGCTCCAAAGTCGTCCAAAGTCTCTTGGAGCTCTGCGGTAGGTTCTGGAGGAGGAGCAGGTGGAGGGCGCACGATGACTACCCCTGGCTCACCCGGCCATATCTTTGTGGGACTGTCGGTGAAGGCTGACTTGTAGTGATTGTCTTGGAAAGCTTTGGAATCGGGGTCGGGAGCAAGCAACAATCGCCGGAAAACAATGCTTCGTTGAGAATTGTACTCCTGGATTATCTGAGGTGTCGCTTCAATTCTTTGCGTCCAATTCGTAGTATCTTCGGGGATAAACGTCCATTCATCGCTATCAAAGGCGAAATGACAAATCGAGCAGAGGGCGACTAGATTGCCTCTATCATGGATGTTATGAAGTTGTGTGCGGCCAAATTTATGATGTGTCACGAACTACGGTTTTGTAAGCCGCCATGTCGGAGGGGGTAGAACGGTAACCTTACATGAAAACGCCTTGATGTTGCCTGTGGGTAGATGTGACAGATTTCCAAGGGTCGCGACTTTTTGTGCGCTTTGCAATCACACAGCCAGCATCTCTTGTTTTGTACTCTTTTGATGTCCTCTTTGATTTGAAGTGGCACATCGACGGACGATTGTGATGGATGGTGACGGCTTTTTGGAACCTTATCTCTCTTTCTCTTTGAAGGCATTTTGTGATGGAAGACCGTTCAGCTGCATTAGAGGTAGGTCTCGTACTGTCGCTCGACCAGATGTTAAGTGAAGAGATGGATTGGCTGAGTGATGGGTTGATTAAAAGCTGAGTGCGTTTGGCGGAGTGTCAGGCCAAGCCCGATCAATAAAGCAGCTTGTGTCACGCCTCACCTGGTTGCAGTTAATAATCAACGACCAAGCAACTGGTAGGGTACACACTTACCTTGGGATTTAATTCTTTCAACACATAGAGGCGTTGAAACATGAGTAAAGCTGACCCCGGAACGCGGTACATGGTTGGAAGTGACGGTTGAGCCTAGTGTGGTTAGACTAAATCCCGGCTCAACCGCGGTCCCGGCCCAACCGCGGATTTTCAGAATTCCACCCCCCTATCAAAATCATGGATTATTCCACCCACGACGCTCGAATTGAGCTTGCAATAGCTCAATTGAAGCAGCAAGACAGACCGAATATTGCTGCTATGGCAAGATCTCATGCCGTAGCGGAATCCACCCTCCGAGACCGCTGAAAAGGGAAATCGATGTCAAAACGGGCAGCAGCATCAGAGTATCGGCAACGACTTACATTTGCCCAGGAGGAAGCTCTGATACAGCAAATCAATCAATTGATCGATCGTGAAATCTCTCCGACCCCTAGAATAATACGAAACATGGCGGAGGAGCTGCTAGAGGGGTCGATAGGAAAGAATTGAACAAGCGATTTTATAAAGCGATACCAAAATCAGCTGAAAAGCGTTTACCTTCGAAATATCGATAATCATCGAATTAAGTCTGAGTACGCTCCTTCGTATAAGCAATTCTATGATTTGATACTGTATTTTGGATTTATTTATGCTATAATTAATTTAAATATCGCTAATATTTATTTAGCTAATTAATGTTATCGAAAAATATAATATTACCGTTGAGAATCTATACAACTGAGATGAAAAAGGATTCATTATTGATTTAGCAAGCGTTATCAGACGTATAATGACAAAAGAAGCTCTTGATTCAGACCGTATTACGAACGCAAGTCAAGATGAAAACAGGAAATTCATTAATCTTCTCGCTTGGATTTGTGTCGATCAGACTGCTCTTCCTTCAGTTTTAATCTATAAAGGTGATTCTGAATTACTTCAGGATATCTGAATAAAAGATTAACAGCAAGAAGAAGAAGCTTTTTTTGCTAGTTCGACGAATGAATGAAGTTCAGACGCGCTTGAGATTAATTGACTTCAGCGCGTTTTTCAGCGATATACGGAGAAAAAGACAGAGAATAAAAGACGTCTCTTATTAATCGATGATCATTTCAGTCATATAAATATGCGATTCATTGAATTATGCGATTAATTGCGTATTTTAATATTGATTTTGTCATCGCATTTTACTCATCGATTGCAATCTCTCGATGTTGAGCTTTTTTCATTAATGTTTAGATTCTACATTAATGACTTAAATAAACTAATGCATGATAACTTAAGCATGATGAGTATGTTCAAAAGAAGCTTTTGAGGCGTCTTTTTATCTGCTTGAAATCAGACTTTTACGTCGAAAAATATCGAATCAGCATTTCGAAAAATCGGCATCTGATTTTATGATTCAAGCGGTATACTTAGCATAATTACGAAGCCACAGGTTATCGTAATTTCTGGGATGCCCGAAACATTAATAAGCAGTAAAGTTATTCGTCAAACGCATCGTCAGTGTTAAGAGTCACCTAGAGCAAGTCGATAGGGATAGAGTAAACAAGGATTCAAAGCTAAAGAGCGAGGTCTATCGAGGTGCAAAGGTTATATGTACCAGAGAGCATGCGGGCGCTAAGCCCGATAGGACTTATTGATAGGGTTTAGACCCGCTCAAGGGACGCGCGTTCCAGTCACCAGTAAGGGGCTATGCAGGCTCGTAACAGTCAGTACAAAATTGCGTCTTTGTCAACGAAATTATCGAAAATTCTCAATGCGAACGAGCGCCTCGTCGTCATTAATTTTATCAGTCAGCATATGATCAGAGAGCTTCAGCATACACTCAAACAAGAGTTCAAGCGACGTCAGCGAGGTAAACGTCTCAATTTGCTTGATAAAGAGAGAGAGAGAGCTTAATTCTTTAACTCGAGGCAAATACAAAAAGCGAGAAATTGAGACAAGCTAGGTTCATTCGACAAAAGGTTTATCATGAAGCCTATGGCAATCTAATCAAAGATTCTAAGATACAGAAGAAAGAAAAGAAGCTGCGACAGAATTATGCTTTTGCATACGCGACGCGAGTGCTCAGCCCTATGACGGTCATGTGACCGCTCATGCATGCTAGACGTAACCGCGCATGCATCAGGTGGCAAGGCTTCAGGTTTGTCACAGAAATTAGCAAGTCATAAAAGACGATCAAGAAGCACAACGACAGCAAAATATCATTAACAAAAAAGCATTAACAGCTGCTAAAAAACAACAGAAAGAAGAAGAAAAAGCAGAAAGAGTTATAATTATAGCTCAAAAGCGACAGATCGCTATTGAAGTCAAGGTCACAAAAGAAGCGAAATGTAACGGTCTGTAGTCATGGCAAGGCGGGCAGGTTCGGGCAGGTCGTTCATATTGACAAGAGGTCGCTCGATCTTCTAATAAGATGCGAGCGTGGGCTTCCTATGTAGTGCGGCAGCTTTCAGCCCTACACTCAGCCCTATACTTTGGCGCTGATGTAGCCTTCAATCCTAGCCGTGACACGAAAAAGCAGACTCAAAAAGAGCTAAGAAGAAAGCATTCAAGCAGCTACGGGAGCAATCAGAGTTACGGAGTCAAGCTTCAGAGTCAAAGAAAGTTCGAAAGACTTCAAAAAAGCTAGCAAAAAGATCAAGGTGTATTGCTATCGCAATGAAGAAAGAGGTATCGATGCAGATGACTTCGAGGGGAAGATGAGTGCAGAAACCGCAGCGCTTTTTTGAATAATTTTGATGCTATTAAACATGATTCTGGTATACTTCATTTGAAACATATCTAATTTTTATTTAATTCTATCATATAGCTGATGCGCAATGGCCAAAAGAATGTAATGTGATAACTGAAGAAATTCCGCGGTTGAACCGAGACCGCGGTTGAGCAGGGATTTAGTCTAGTGTAACGGCTCCTTTCGTGCCAAGCATGCCAAGCCTGTAGGGCTGAACATTCTGTACATATTCCCGCGCTCGGACCTTGCTAGAAGGTCGAGCGATCTCTTGTCTTAGTGAATCGAACCTGCCTGCCCTGCCTGCCTTTGCCACCCGTTACATATCCATTTGCCTTCGTATGGTCTGAAATGAGGTCTTGGCGAGCGGAGTCATTCCGGTTGTCAACGTCGTCTATGCTCATTGAACGTCCCGATCCATATTCATTGAACGTTGCAGGTGTTTTAACACCGAATCCTACCTGTGGGTCTAACGCATCACAGCTTGAAATTTTAATATCCGCCTAAATTTAAAATTTAGCACGGTAGAAGCATTGGCTGGAAGTCTGATATATGTGAACCAAAACGATTATTTAGTAGTAAATACGAAATACTATCGCCTAGCCTACGTGAAATTGTTATGTCGCCAGCACACTTCATACTGTCAGAGGACCTTGATAGTATTATTCGTACTATTAGAGGGGCTACTAGCATATATAGGTAACAGTGCGGGCGAATATCTCTAAGAGCAGCTATAGCCGGGTACCAGGCAGCCAATTCAGGCTCCCACCTACTGCGCCCCCTGCACTGCGCCCCCTGCACTGCCCCATAGTGCTCTCTCTATGCTCTCTCGGTGCTCTCCCCTGCTCTCTCGGTGCTTCCCTCTGCTCCCTCGGTGCTTTCCTCTGCTCCCTCGATGCTCCCCTCTAAAGCGGCCTTGCTCCCTTTCTTGATTAGAAGTGGTAATTAGCAATCCTAAGTTCGGGGTGTATATAAAATATATATATATATAATATATACTCGGAACTTAGGATTGAGAATTGCCGTTTCCGTTCGGGAAAGGGAGTAGGGCCGCTTTAGATGAAGCAGCGAGGAAGCAGAGAAAAGCACCGAGGAAGCAGGAAGAAGCACCAGGGGAGCAAGGGGGAGCACCGGGGGAGCAGGGGGGAGCACCGAGGGAGCACTGAGAGAGCACCAAGGGAGCAAGAGGGAGCACTATAGGCCAGTGCAGGGGCGCAGCAGGTGGGAGCCTGAAATGGGTCTCCTAGCCTTCGGCTTGAGCTGCCTTCGTTGTTTTCAATACCTGAAGCACCCCCTGCTGCCTAGACTTCGACACTTCCACAGGATCCTTTGACAGTTGAAGCGATCGGGGGATTTCCAGCGAGGCTTCCGTAATGGATTAGCCCGTTGAGCCCGTTCTGCCCTGCCAAGACAATGGAAATGTACCCTGATATAACCCCCCTTCGGGTCTAGGGTGAGCGCCGCGCTATGATCGCGCGACCGTGGGTGATCCTTCGTTATCTTTGCCGACCGCTTAAACAATTCCGTTGCTTTCGAGGCCTTCAGTTCCGCCACTTTCATCGCTTTCAGCCCTATTATCTTCTTGGCCGTCCAGCTCTGGGTGGTTTGGTTGCCTCTGCCTCCCTCAACAATACTGCCTCATCCCCTTGCGCTCTCTATGACTCAGTGTCCAATGCAGGGGATCCGCAAGAGAAGGAACTAGGCGACTGCCTTGTGGACAAGCCCAGCGACATCTTTTCATACATGCACAACGTTGAAGACTTGCTCAAGGAGCCAACGGTCAACGAGACTTGGATGCAGGAAGGTGACATGTTTCATGATGGGAAAGAGCAACAAACAGGCAATGCAACAAGGGGGTGTCATGAGGACTTCCAGTTGCGTGGGGCAACTCACTTCAAGCGCCTACAAAGGGGACAATGGTGCTATGGATGAGATGGACGCAATGATCTCGTCGTCGTTCGAGGGCGGAGTACATACTCTCAACCGTCCTCATGCCGCAGAACCTACACGACGGAGGGGGAGGCCAAGACGAAATGCGAACCAGCAAAATCGAAGCTTGGTCGCGAATAGAACCATGCCGTGTCCGCAGCGCTCGACGTCAAAACGGTCCTGTTTCGTTGACAAGGTGATTCAATATCGAGAGAGCAACGCGGGACGTCTCCTTTTGGTCAGTCAAGAGTCTATCTGGGCGGTGGAGCAGGACATCGACCGCTCACAAAGCGTAGTGCGGGAGTATTGGTGCGGGGTGGGAAGGGCCTAAGACACTTTCAAGCGATCGATCAATTGACCTAGAATAGCATGCCTGCCTATAGCTGCCCACTAGGTATATCTTCTAGCATGATATGATTGTATGTTAGGCTCAACTCCGTCATAACGAGACGATCCAAGTCGAATAATTCTGCTAAGCATTAGCCCCATATGATAGACTTTGGCCATGTGACTTGCTTGTCATTGTCGAAGCAAGCGCAAAGCACCAATGTTCGACTGCGGTGGTGTTCCTTTCCAAGCCTCGCCAACGGGTTCTATTGACATCACAGATCAATAATATCTCAAATTCCTGAGCTCTTGACGCAGGAATGATACTTTTGCGGAACTATCCAACTTCCAATCTTTCCCAGCTCCATCAATAAATGGGATTCATCATAGCAGTGCGTTCCGCCATCATAACACGTCTGGCAAATGTCAAAGTCTCCAAGTTGACAGACATTGCAGTGAAAGAAAGGCAGCTGAAGATTTCTCTTCTCACAATTACTGCAAGTTATGGTTCCTATTCTCACTCCTTCGGCCAACATCCTCATGTCTGCACTGTTCGGCTCTGGAAGCTCGGGCTGAAAGTGTTGGAAGTTGTTCGAGAAAGGAAACATCTCGAGGATTTCTCTCGCAGCAGGTCTTTTACTTGAATTCTCTCTTCGACAAGCATTCACAATATCCCTGAAGTATTTTGAAATGCTTTCCGGCAATGGCGGAAGAGCAATTGGCTCAGCGTGAGATAAGTCACAAGGATTACCTTTATCTTCACGTGTGTTGCATCCTCTTCTTCTACACACTGGACTAGCATGTGTTTCGGGTTTGTTTTCCGCCAGCAGCCAAAGCAACAAACCTAAGTGGAAGATATCTGTCTTGGATGTTACGTAAGGACTGTCGGCTTCATTGACTGTTGGGGACATATTCCGAACATAACGGAATTCTGGAGGATAATAGGCGCCAATTATACGTCCCATAACGAACCTCTCCTTGAAGGACCAGAATTGTACGGAGTCCGTATTGTCAATTACGGGCACTGTCCATATGGTTAACCCGCCGACCACGAAGCTATGAGCGTGGATCTGGCTGATGCCCTGGACGAGTTGGACCGCCCATCTCTTGCGGCGCTCTCATGAGATAGAGGGATAGGCAGCTATTTGTAGCATGTTCCAGCGTGCCCTTGGGAGCTTGATGAGGTAGCTTTTGAGATATTTTCGGCTATCATCAGTAACGATACCGATTAGCTTAGTGAAGCCGGGAGCGCCATTCATGCAATGAAGAACGCGAATGGCATAGAGCAACTCGACAGTTGGAGTGAAGCCCGTGAATTTTATCTCATAGATCAGTGCCCCATTTAGAGATGAGCAGAAACAGTTCGGTGGATCCACTATATCAATCTGAATGACCTGACTTTCATCATACCGCCGACACCCCAAATTGTGCAGATAACTTAGGGCGTTTGAAGAAGCAGATAGTGACCGAGAGAATGTTGGGAGTGCGTCAACATGAGATATCTGAGGTCGCCGCTTGATAGTGTCTCGATCTGACAACGACAGACACATTCTTGTATCGTCGTTGAATCTCTCTCTCTGGCAAAGTAATGCCTGAATCTTCTTGAGCAACGAATATGGCAAGGGAGCAGCTGACCCGGATTGCGGGGTTTGCCACTTCCTACATTTGTCTTGTTCCGTGGTCTTTGTAGCAGCCCAATATCTAGACGAGCAAGGTATTTGTATAGATATAGTAAGCCAATGCCAGTGCCTGAACGAATTTAGGTATAAGAGCCTATAGACATTTGTCTTGAAGTAAGCCTGTGTCAATTGTTCAGAAGAGCCAATAACCACGAGACATGATATTGGGACCTGAGCGTCTATAGTATATGATTCTGGAAAAAAGTTTCGTGAGGCTTCGAGGGGAGTCACTGGCTTTGGAGACAATGATGGTCCAGAGACTGCGCAACTATGGCTTGCAGGATTATTGAGAAGAGTCTCATGCTTCGTATACTGGTTATACCACTCTTCAGAGCCCAGGGCGCCTTGGATTGAAGAAAGCTCGTCCGTTGCACATAGCTGACTTCTGGGGCCTACTGAGATTGATTGCAAGACTGAATTCACGGTAGTCGTTTGAAACATAACAGCATCGTGCGTCTTTGAGATTGATTCTTGTATGTTAGAAAGCTGTGTACGGAGGCTAGTAGATGAATCTGTGGAACAGCTGACTTCGCGACTAATTGACTTTAATGTCGCTTCGGATCGAGCAGCAGAAGATCAAAAAGAGTATTAGCACTGACAAGCAAAGCCACATTGATTGATAACTTACGAGTTGTTGGCAGTGAGGGCTATTACTAGATTTATTCTATGCTCTTTGAGCGAGCTTTGGATTCTGTACACTTTTGATCTACTCTTTGCCCATGCCCTTTGGCGTATGCGCGAGGAATTGTTCACTTTAGTGATTATTTTGGTTTCGAGAAGGCTCTTCAACTGCTCGAGAGTGGCCTTTGCTTTGCCCAGAATTGTGACCACATTAGAGGTATAAATACTTTGCTGATCATCGATTCCCGGTAACACATTGGCAAACTGCTCGACCTGCTCCTAGAGGAGTGGATAATTTAGCATCAAGCAACGAGAGTGAAATGGACAAGTGGCAATCAGTGTAAAACGTCGAAACATGCCTGTAATTCTCCAAGCTCTTCCGAAGCGCGATAGAAGGTCCTTGCATATTTGACAACTTCAATGACCCCTTCTGTAAGAGTGATCACACCTGCGACCAACGATAGCCCGTCTAGCATAGCTGTGTAACCGAGCTTGAATGTCTGGTAGTTCAAAGCTCTTTGACAGAAGAGGGCAGAGCCGAGGAGAGCTGAGAAAGTTTTCCGGCAGCTTGATTGAGTCGCTCAAAGGATATTGAAGGCGGCGATTCCAGTAGCTTGATTGAAGGAGAACTGTAGGTCGAAATAGAATGGATACAGCACAGCCCTAGATAGCGACTTTTGCAACGTGTGGATGATGACAATAGCAAGGAAGATTGAAATCAGAAGCTGGACTTTTAGACGACCTGAAGTAATCAATCGACTTTTCGCTCTAAAAGTCACTAAAAAGGCAAGTCGATATGATTGGACAGAGACACTAGGATTCCGTGGTGGGGCAATAACCTCTACAACCACGAAGTCGGCGGGCGAAGCTGTTGAACGAAACTGTAAGGCAGCGTAACCATGCTCATAAAGAAAAGTTCACACGTTCCTAGAGTATGTCACGATTTCATGAGACGAATTTACTTTTCGTCGTCATGGGCTTTCATTACAGCTGTAACGGGCTATCCGGCGTCAGATAGGGTAGCTCCCTGGGCCAACTTAAGCTCCTTTTTTATGAACTTGATGTTCATTTTCGTAGACGCCGTATTACGCCATTCATCAATCTATTGGCCGGAGATTGAAGGGCAAGCAACTCCTTCCAGAAGTTTAAAGTCCGAATACTGAAGCTTTGATTCATGTGGATCTGGGCTGGGACTAAACGCCTTGACCGGTAGTCTATATGTCAGTCTTGAGGACTTGAGCCGTAGCGGGCCAAGCGCAGAAGAGCTATTCCCTTGTCAGTGACACGAGCTCCAGTTTCCTCGGGCAAAAAGCGTTGTACTCAGGATGGCTACTTCCGGAGAGCGACTCATATATCTGAATGACTCTGAAAATTGCGTTAAGCATAAGCTGAATTTGCAGAGGCCGACATCGGATGAGGCTTTCTCTCAATTAAAGGTGCGCATAATCGCCTCTCTTGCATAGAGGAAGGCTAAGGCTATGACCAGGACATCTGTAAACAAATCTTTCAATCCAAGACTTTATTCAGCTGCCAATCTAAATGTGATGACCTTGTCCCAAGCGTAAAGCTTGCGCAATCCCTAATTCATGACTGTTGTAAAGAGGGGAAGGTGGATTTGGATATCATAATACCAGTAATGAATACGCTCATCGAATGGAAGCTCTATAACTTGCACAAGGCAGCAAAGAAGAGAGACACCCGCCAGAGACATCATCCGGCCATCCACAATGAAGCTTAAACCCTTGATATGCAGACTCTGCCAAGTAGCTAGTTTAGTTTCGAAACACAGTTGCTGGCGCTCCTTTCAAGCCAGATAGCGAGGGAAAACAGAAAGGTGAGTCTAGCAAAGATGACTGTGTACTGGAACAGACCTGCGTTGTGGATTGGGATAGCTCTTGTGTCTTGACCTCGATGTATGAATCGTCTCATAAGAAGCATCGATCCTAGTCATAATATAGTAAATAGTCGGTGAAGCTAGAATCAGCTCCTCTCTGGTTAGCATTTAATAAGGGCTGCGTATCATTTAAAGTTGCTAGAGCAGAGTAGCGAGAGCGAGCAATAAGAAAGCATGAAGAAGCAGAGAAAGAGTATAGAGAAGCAAGGGAGGAGCACGAGGGAGCACCGAGAAAGTACAAGAGAGCAGAGAGGGAGCATAGAGGAGCAAAGAGGGAGCATAGGGGAGCAGAAAGAGAGTATGAGAGAGTATAGAGGGAGCATATTGACGAAACGGGCTTTAGCGGGGGAGCAAAGCGGCGGCACCTTAGTCAGTGACTGATCATGTGTTGCTCTGAGTTCTGGGAGACTGTATATATATATAGTATTCTTAAGTTTCAAAGAATACGTGAGCGTCCGCTGACCACGATATCGCCGCATTGCTCCTGTACTAAGGCCCACTTTGTGCTTCTGCTCTCTCTCTGCTTCCTCTTCACTTCTCTGTGCTCTCTCTTGCTCCCTCGATGCTTTCTCTATGCTTCTTTATGCTCTCCCTTGCTCCCCCTCAGCCTCTTCATCTTCCTCAGCCGCTTGCTCTCGCTAGCCCGTCTTTGCAACTTTAAACGACAGGCTCTATTCAATTCTTATTAGACTAACAAGCGAGTCTAATGAATCGGTATTATAAATCGGTATATTACAGATATGCTCTTCTCGCCCTATGATAGAATGGTTTTAGCACAAGAGACAGCCTAGCCCTGCATGTGAGTGCTCATATTCTAATAAAGGGGGAAAGAAAGCAAGAGTTTGACTTTTATCACATCTCAATGAAAGACGAACAGAAGATATTTACGTGTAGCGACTGGCCCGCGACAAGTCAGCTTCTTTGAGAGGTCTCCGGCAAATCTCATCGCTACCGGCCGAATGAACGGAGTCAAGTCATGATATTATGATTTGAGATGCATGAATTGATCGACCCTGTCCGACCAATCAGACAAAGTACTGCCCCCCTTGCTAGCGCCGGGCGCAAAAGAAAGCCGCAATTTCTATTCTTTCACGTAAAGTCGCAAAACTTGGATAGAGATGCCCCGTAAATTCAAGGATTTTTTCGGGTCAAGAGAGTCGAGGTCGCAAAGTCCCTTGCCGACATCGTCCACATTGACTTCTAAACTGTCTGGGGAATCCTCCTCACCAGCCGCCGCGTCGTATAGCCTACTTGCCCCGCTATCACAGACGACTACAAACCCACAAACTTCTCCAGCACCTATCGGAAAAGGCCAGAACTATGGCATCAAAGAGCTATATGATGCTGGCACCGAGGCGAGAATCGATATCGTGTTCGTGCACGGATTGACTGGCAATGCGTACAACACCTGGGTTCATAAAGACACAGGGGTTCACTGGCCAAGTGAGCTTCTGAGGCAAGACATGCAGAACGCTCGGATTTTGAGCTTTGACTATGATGCAGATATCGTGAACATCTGGAACCCAGCATCAAACAGTCGGCTAAGCAATCATGCTGAGAATATGGTTGGCGGCCTTGTACGAAAGCGAGAGAAAACGGGTACAGAATCTAGAAAGGTTCTATTTGTTGCTCATAATCTCGGTGGGCTTTTCACTGAGCATGCTCTCAGCTATTCAAGGAATACCGCAGAAAAGCATCTCCACCAGATCGAGCGCTGCACGGCTGAGATAGTTTTCCTTGAAGTCCCGCATTGTGGATCTGATTTAGCTTCATGGGCAAACTTTGGGACATGAATGGTCGATCTCTTTAAACGCGCAAACTCAGACATCATTGGAGTATTGAGGCCAGGATCTGAAATGCTTCGCATGGTGGAAAATGGGTTTCATAACATCCTTAGACTGAGGAAGGACGAAGGGTCTGAGATCCCAATCACATGCTTCTTTGAAGAACTTGGTGTCACAGGGGTTGAAGAGGTATGATTGTCGATGAATTCCACCGGATACTGATCCTCATTTCTTTAGATTGTACCTTTGCATTCCGCAGAGATGAAGGGTTATAGCTGTCGTGGCATTCACGCAAATCACATGGTGAACAGGGAATGCCACTGGTTCGACTATCTGCTGACCATCGTAGGATATGACGAAGTTCTCCAACCGAGAAGATGAAGGATATGACGCTGTGCTAGGTGAACTCCAGCGCTGGGAAAGGTCGGCCTACATAGTACGTGGGAATGAGCCGCAATCAGGTTAGGCTCGAATTTTTTGTCAATATGCTGCAGTGGTTTGGCCTAAAATGTCGCCAACGATGATGACTCTATTATGACTTCAGCTAAGAACAAACCCCCGCTTAAAGACAAAAGCTAAATTGCATTTCTTCTTAACAGACCGTGAGCCTTATTCTGTAACTTTCAGCTTGAGAGGTTTTCCCTTTGTCAAAGATTTCGTCGGTCGCAATTCAGAGATGATGCAGCTTAAGAAGGTCCTTCTTCCTGAGGCAACTTATGATCAGCAGAAGGTCTTCATTCTTTATGGTCTTGGAGGGATAGGCAAGACACAGCTTGCCGCCAACTTTGCCAGTAAGCACCAAGCCAGATACAGTTCAATCTTCTGGCTTGATGGAAGAGATAAGCCGAGTATCCAACAGAGCATTGCGACTATCGCGAATCGTATCTTTAGGGGTCAGATTGCAGAGTCAAACGGACCGCACCTGTACGGAGATGATAACAAAAATAACCTGCTCATTGATGATGTCTTAGATTGGTTTAGTGAAGAGAGGAACCGAGAGTGGCTTCTCATCTTCGACAACGTTGACAGATACTGTTCACCCAGCTCAAGCGATGACGATGCATACGAGATTGGAGATAATTTTCCTTCCGCAAAGCATGAATCAATCCTGATAACAACCCGACAATCTCTTCTTTGTAGGCTCGGGGCATCTTTAAAGCTGACCGCGCTTGACGACAACCAAGGAAGAAAAATGTTGATAAGCAACATGGACAGTCCGGTCATAGGTCAGTGCCTCAGAAAATTTAAGCATATTATGAGAGTCCAATTGGCGTCACAGATGCGGACAAGTGTGCTTGATTACTTCAGCTGCTTGGCGGTCTTCCGCTAGCCATCACTCAGGCGGGCTCTTACATGCAAGCTGCTTCATGCAGTATCTCGAGGTACATTGAGCTTTATGAAACTACTTGAGCAACACTGCACCTCGGAAACGATTTCGAAGAATCGCTGGGAGACTATCAAAATGGTATTATTCAGACCACGTGGATGGTATCATATGAGCACATCAAGCAAAAGGATGAGGCTGCAGTAAATATTCTCCATCTCTGAGCTTTCATCGACTGTAAGGATATCTGGCTCGAGCTCTTCCAGCCTCTGGCAAATCACACCCAATCAAACCTTGTGCCGGAATGGTTTGGGAAGACTTTCCTTGATTTTCCGAGTTTCTACGATAGTGTAGCGAAGTTGCTTGCATATTCTCTCATCGATGGAGATATAGAGCGGGATACGTACGCTGTCCACCCTGTCGTCCACCAATGGTCTTTCGAAATCACAAGCAGACAGAACCGAGAGAACTTTATGTGGTTAGCAATTACTTCTGTCGGCCTCGCAATTCTTCAGGAAGGAAAACATGCAGATAGGGTGCTAGAGCAGCAATTGTTACGGCACAGCTACAAATGTTACAGATGGATTCAAGAGGATGTAATCAAAATCCCCAAGTCAAGGGGCCAACAAGAATTGCTTTTCAAGGCCTTTCATTCTATCGCCGGGCTATTTTGCCGGTTTGAAGACCTGGAAAAGGCCGAAGAGTTATATCGGCAAGAGCTGAGCGGACATATCGAACTAGGTTCCGAGAATCAGATCATCCTGAGCAGATCCCTTAACTTGGAAAATGTGTATGAATACCAAAACAAGCTAGGGAAGGCAAGGGATTTGTTCATCCGTGCTATGACGGGATATGCCGAAACGCTGGAAGATGAGCCTGCTGTAGATTTCGACAATTGGATTTACGTGTTCTCTCAAAGCCTGGGCAATCTATTTCATAAAGAAGGCAGATTGGCAGAAGCTGAAGAGTCGTATCAACGAGCTTTGAAAATCTGTGGTTCAAATCACTGGGCTTCAGTGAACATCTTTGCCAGGTTGGGTTCTTTGTACCGAGAGCAAGGCAAGCTGCAAGAGGCTGAGGAGATGTATAAACGAGGCTCTGACCAGGGCAGAGGAGGATTTTGGCAGCGGTGACACGTCGACGTTGGAAGTTCTAGTAAATCTCGGGGCTTTGTACGGCGAGTGAAGCAAGCTATCTCTGACGGAGCAGACGTTTCAGAGAGCACTCGCCGAGTACGAGGGGGACGTAAGACTAAATCATCCATCAAAATTTGAGATGCTCTATAATTTGGGCCTGATATACTACAATCAGAACAACCCAGCCAAGGCAGAGGAGATGCTTAAAGAAGCTTGGCTTGGTTACACGCAAGTTCTTGGACCCGATCACTCGGACACACTTCATTCGGCTTTCCACTTGGGTAATGCCTATCGGACTCAGAGCAAGCTGGAGCTGGCTGAGGAGATGTTTCAAAGAGCGCTAGAAGGGAATGAGAAGATGTTGGGTCCAGATCATCCTCTTTGTCTGTGTGCAGCTGAAAGCTTGAGCTCTGTCTACCTACGTCAAAAAAAGTTAATGGAGGCGAAAGGGATGCTTTGGCGAGTTATAATTGAAGTCGCAAAAGATCAGAGTCAACATCAAACACAAGCAACAGAGGCGATCTTCAAACTGAGAAAGGTGTTTCATGCTGAAAACCAGTTGGGAGCGGCTGAGAAGGCGTATAGAAAAGCATTAGAAGGATATAAGATCACACTGGGTCTGGAACATCCTGCGACGCTTATCGCTGCTACTAACTTGGCCTCCCTCTCCAGATATCAGGGTCGGCCTGCAGCGGTGGTAAGTACGTGTCAGCGAATCCGGACTGTGATCCTTTGACACTCCACCGAAGCTGCTCAAAGCTTCTGTATCAATATGCAGAGATAGAACACTATTGACAATGGCCAGGTTGATGGAGTGGGGCCCGAAATAGACAAAACACACTTAGCAACCCGTGCTTCTTGGATTGTCCAGACTCGCCAGAATCAAGGACGGTTAAGCCATCTTGTCATTGCCGCCCACTCTAGTGCGGCTGGGCCAAATTCTGTGCGAACGTGGAACCATGGCTGATCAACCTTTTTACGGTGGGCTTCAAGTAGTCGTAGCACCAGATGGTTCTCTTCGCCTTCGTCTCCAAGTCAGAGACAGACTTGCTTTGCCCGCTCATAAATCTGCTTTATAACTCACACCTGTTCGCTGCGCTCAACGACGTCTTTTTGATTGATGCATAGAGCGTCTACCCAGATGTAGAGCCGCTCGTCGGATTTACGGAAACGGCGAAGCGCTTGGCCAAGGATTTTGGTGATACGACAATTCTTGCCTTCGCATGTGACCGGTGCATCTAGATCGGGCGGTCCCCATACGTAGGAAAGAGGCTTCGCTATTGTTCAGAGCAGAATTCGGAAGCTCTGGCCTATGTCAACTCAAGATCTCCCTCGCAATTTGATCTCAGACCAAGTTTGGCTCAGTCCCACAGATAGGACAAATACTCACGCGATTATGCACCCAATAAGTGCAGCCTGAACACCGGATTGCAAAGACTTTAGCTCCTTTGTCCCTCTCGCATTTTCCGGGTACCTTTTGTAACCTATCGTTATATTGCCGAAGATATCGTCCCCATCGATTGCTCAGATAGAGCTTGTGGCGACGGCTCAAGCATTCATCGCTCAGCTTAATAACTCTCTCAACGACCTCTTTGCTTGGAATAAGTTCATCTGCGGGCTCCAAGATGCCGTGCACCTTTTCACTAAACTCTTTGAATCCTTCGCCCCCAGCACCGACATTCCATGTGACGTCTTCAATGGAATACTTGTATCCTTCATAATGCTCATGTATTTCGTCGAAAGCAAGAGCCCAAAAGCATGTTGTCAGTCTCTCAAAAAGTCTGTGATCTCGGAACGAGTTGTACCACAAGCGATTCATCAAATGGAGTCTCGAAAGCTTGAAGGTACACATATGAGCCTGGTGCATCTGCGCGCACCTTCGCATCACCGGCATCCTGTCCCTCAACGGTGCTGCCAAGATATTGTCTGTAAGGGTGGCTGCATAGAAGGCACCTCCAATACCAGCATTGATCTCTGGTGAGATCAAAGGGTTCGTGAAGCCAGCAGAGTTGCCGATTGCTAGCCACCCGTCACCAGCGACGATGGGACTTCGGTATGCCATAGCTTTCCGAACGAAGTAAGTTTGAGCGCCATAGTATTTCGGTAGCAGCTCATAGCTTCCGTCCATAAGGCGTTGCAAAGCTGGATATTTCCGCTTGATGTAGTTGAACTTCCTTTCCCCTTCGCTCGCGTCATGCTCATTCAAGTTTTCGCCAAAGGTTTTAAAGTCGTTCCTGACGGCCCATCCAATCGAGGTGATAAACTCATAAGGGCAGTCAAAGGCGTTGGAGAGCTCTTGGGTACATGGAATCTCATCTGCTGAAACACCCTCGCTCGCACTGTCAATGATATAAGCCAGAAGATCCATCAAGTTAGCAAGAGGTGCATGATGCCAGGAGATTAGACCGATGAACCAGCCCCAGCCCTCTGGAAAGCAAATGTGTTTAGTCGCTGGATGGTCCCATTTGTGGAGGCGCTTGTCGACATTCAACCCAGCGTCTTTTGGTTTGAAGTATGCCCAGTATGCGTCACAGTTCCAGGGTCCTAGCTTCTCTTTGTTGCCGAACTTGCCTGTCAGGCTTCTTGAGAATCCGCTGACGTCACAGACTAGTCTGGCGTTGACACTATTTGTTGTAGTTCCAATGGATCGCATGGGATCCTTTAGTGTGATCTGCGGAGGATTTATCGAGCCAGCGGTCACATGGTCATCGAATTTCGTAACCGCCTGACCGGCACCATTTGGAAGCTCAATGCCACACTCGATGCCGTGATACACATTGATGCCGAGCTTCTGAGCCCACATTGTGAGAAACAGCTCAGACATTCGCCTATCAAGCTGATATGAAATATCAACCCCTCCAACATCACTCAACGTTACCTTCCGATCATTTTCGTTCAAGCAATAGAACTGCAAGCCATCCTTCAAGCCAAAAAGACGGAGGAAATAATCATGAGGGCACACGTCACCAGACGCGAATTTTGAGAAGGGCAACAGTGTGGATTCTCCGATCTTTTGTATTGAAGCAGAACTTTTTTCGAAGACTGATATTTTGAGATGTGAAGATGTGCTCTTGAGGTGGATGGCATAGCAGAGGCCGATGATGCCGGCGCCAACGACAGCGACGTCAGGTTCGCCTGTGAATTTGGTTCGATTGTTGAAGTTTAGTAAGACTGAGTCTGAGAGCTCTGAGTGTTTACGCCGAAGGTCTGTGAACCTACGCGCCGCAGGGTTAATGGTCATGACAAGGTATTGAACTGGATAAAGTCCTGATGTGCTAAGCTTTCTATAATAACGCTTTCTATTTCTGAAGAAGATGGTAGATTTTGTTAATATGAGAAGCGGAAGTGGGCTTTGGGCTCTTCTTAAATATTCGATTCAATTTTAACTGACTCTTCTGGCAGTCTCCAACCACAACTCGAAGCCTCAGATCCGGCCGTATAATAGACTAGCAACGCTACTACCTGGGCGTCTGTTTGATAAGCAACGGACAGGTAAATCCAAATCAAGTCAAGACAGCCGATATACTCAGGAGGCCGCTCGGCGAGCGCATACTTCTCCGCTACTACAACAAATGCACTATTGTATTCTGGGTATAGCCTTTTTGTCAGCCGCGGCCCTTAGCGCATATGAACCTGAGCAGTAATACTTTGACTCGTTCTTGGTCTTATTCTTTGTCTTGTTCTCGGACTCGGTTTCGGTCTCGGTTTCGGTCTCAAGCTTATTCTTAATCTTATTCTTAATCTTGTTTTCGGTTTTATTTTACTTAGTAGTTAGATTTTTTAGTTTTAGTACTAGTTCATTTTTAGTTTTCTACGTGGGCAAAAATGGAAAGGGAATTGGGCGATGAAAGCTCAAGGCCGTCAGGTACTTGGCGTACTTATGTTTTGCTCCTGATTAGGCTTTCATGAATAGTAGATGAAGCACCGCTTGGCCAAAAGTTGCACCGTTTAACGTCAAAATTGCAGAACGAGATGGACAACCTACCAGTATGAAGGCTTTTTTGAGCAGAAAGCTTATTTGACGCACATTTTGTTTCGGTTGAAGAGCTCAAATTGCCAAAGCTGCGGCTGGGAGACGCTCTGCGACATATTCTGTCATGTTTCCCAACCCACGGTCCTGACCGCGAGGCAATGGCTTGAGCGTTGCCGAAAGTCAAGCACAGCTGTATTGAATGCCAGACTTTCGAACCTGAAAATGGGAATCCATCGCTAGGCTATCTAAATAAGTTTAAAACATGAAATGCAATTTGCTCCCCTTGAGGGTAATAGGAGGTATTGCGTGAGACAGATGGTTTGACATACACCTCACAAAGACATTCTAGGGAGCGGAGGGACCCATTGGCTTCGGGGGATTCTAGGCATTATACAAGGCTTAGAGGAAGCTATATAAAAAATTAAAAAGGCACCTCAAGCCGAAGGAGGGGGGACTCATTTCAGGCTCTCACCTGCTGCGCCCCTTCACTGCCCCCGTGTTTCTCTTTGGTTTTTCATGCTTTCTAGCTACTTTCTTGGTGCTCCCCCCTGCTTCCTCGATGCTAGGATTGCTGATTGTCATTTTTGATCTCGGGAGAAAGCAGGGTCGCTTTAGAAGGAGCATCGAGGGGGCAGCAGAGGAGCAGAAGGAGCAACAAAGCCTTCAGCATACTGAATGTGAGCTCGATTGGGTTGTACTCTGGCGAATAAGGAGGGAGGTATCGGACCAGCAAGCCTGCAACTTCGATGATCTCTCGCACCTTCGGATCGATGTGAATATTCACGTTGTCTAGGTAGATAACGCTCTGAGATGCTGGGAACAGACAATATAACGGCAGGAGACTCTCTCTCAGTCATTCCTTGAAGGCCTCTTTGTTGTAGAAGCCCTTTTGAATACTAGTGCATGGCAAATATTCATCCTCAACAGTATATATTGGCAAAACGGCCCACGTATCGCCTCAATCAATATTATCACTCCATCGAGCTGGTTCACCAATGGGCCAATAAGCCATATTCCTCTAGCAGGACTGTATCTTGAATAAAGACTCATCGATGAAGACCAACTGCTCCGCAGTGAAGCTGAGCATCTCCGCTTGCCATGCCTGACGCAATGGCTCGTTCTGTGGCCCCATTCGCTGGCCCTTCTTGTGACTAATTCCTTCTGTTTTCAAGAATTGACAGATAGTTGATTTGTGGACCGATATATCCAGCTCTTGCTGCATGAACTCTAAGAGCTCATCCTGATATGCAGATGGAACACGTCGCTGGTACTCCAAAAGCGCTTGCTTCGCAGCAGTGGTGAGCTTTGACGGACGCCCAGCTGGGAAAAGCACTGAAGGAATAGCTGCTCTATACATCTGCAGTTGACGCTCCGATTTATATGCTGTAGCTCTATGGCATCCTGTTTTCTAGGCGACGGCATCAGGCCTTCAATGATGCCCCAACAGCATGAACGCCGTCGCCTTCGTTGATGTATCAACGGTTCTTCTGAGTATGGGAGCAGAAGGGGGGAGGACGACGGCGAGGGTGAGGACGATGAGGGAGGGCGTGTGCAGGCCTCAAAACACCTATCAAACTACTAGCGCGTAGATATTCGACTTCATTATATATGTAGATGGCAAGAAAGAGGTTGACATGGGAGCGCCATATTCGCACCAAAATTTAGTGATTGAGTGGCGGACGCGTGTGCCAAGAAGTCGCTTTGATTTTGCAACTCATAAAAGACTTGAAGGCGGAGGGAAAGGCGTTCCACACACAACGTATTTGAAGAGAAAGGGGAAGGAAGTGGAGGGCGTGGGCTTGAAACCTTTCACAACGCGCAATTTGATTTGTGAAGTCATGCTCGAGGGGGAAAAGGAGAACCGAACATCAACGCATCATGACATTGTGCAATCACCACATAGCAGCACCCATGGGGATTGATAGCATGTGAAGGGGATAGATCGGATTATGAGAGACGTGAGAAGATTTCATACATCGAAAAGTTCGTTCAAGGAGGTCGTGGTGGGGTAAGTGAGTGGAAGGGCGTTTTCTCGTCCGCTACTGCCAAATCTTCAAGTCACATTGCAACTTTAACCTACGCAGCTGTATAAGAGTTGTCTCAAGAATCATGCTAAGTTTGATCAAATACCTCTGCGTATGAGTGCTCATGTGAGATACTTACGACTATCTCACAACAAGTGTTAATACTCTTACAAGCAAAGAGGTGTGTCTATCAGACAAGCTCTTTTTTGACCATAAGGAGTGACTATCTATCCAGAAGATTAACCTTTTTGCTCTCCCCAAGCCCAACAACCACATTCTTCATCTTCGAACTCAGTTTCCACCTCGCCAACCTGGGTCAGTGATTCTCATACTCATCCCTCCCCGCCCTCCCCGGCCTTTCTGTCTTCACAACCCCTTAGGCCAATCTTTTTTTCTTCAAAGTTCTACCATATTAACATGAATTTATCCCAACTTTGAACTCGATGTCAATCCACGCGCCATCGCTGCCCCTCAAGGCCGCCCACTTGTAGGTGCCCAACCCCCCAACAAAGAAGTAGTCGCCATCATTCCAGCAGTAGTTCTTCGCGAAGTAAGCATTGAGCATGTTGTTTTGAGGGCCCCAGCCACTATAGCCACCGCTAACTCTGCGACAGAAAAACTCAGGTTCCTGTTCCGAGCAGAAACTGTCCGCACCCTCGCCGATGACAATGCATGGGAGATTGACTTGCGAGAGTTGCTCCCACGTGCCAGGGCAGCTGCTATCAGTGCAGATGTCCCAGATGTGCGAGAAGTCATAATTGCCGACTGCGGTGCTTCCGGATTGGCTGTCGACCCAGTAGCTTTGGGCGCTGACGCTCATTAAAATGAAGGATATCATGATGAGGAAAGCGACCTGAAGGGGAACAACAAAGCTGTCACGGCAGAACTGCATTTTGGGGAGACAGAGGTGGATTTATTGCTTGGGGTTTCGAGATGATGATATAGATCAAAAAGAGGTTGAGATGAGATGAAGAGTAGTGACTATAGAATTATGGACTTACGTTGTTGATGCAGTTGGTTTACATAGGTAGCCATGGCCTCTGAGGACTGCGGAGTCCCCACCTACTTTGAGAGGTTTGTCCGTCCATTTTTCTCTTTTTGGATAGAGCTCAGCTGCTTACAACTTACACTTGCGTCCTACCATCTCTGAGGGTGAGAGGTGTGTAGAGCTCAGCTGCGTAGACTTGCGCCAAACACTAACCTCAGCCAATAACCTTCGCTTTCGCTTTCGCTTTCGCTCTCGCATTCATTTTAATCTTTCAACGTGCAAAGTCGCTTAGAGCTTGCTTACTTAGCTTTGCATGTCATAAACTTGTTGCTTAAGTGTAGCGTAGGCTTGATTCGCTTGTCACAAAATGCTGAATAGGGCCGTGAATGTCTGTCACGAGAGACAGGGTGTTGTAAATCAAGACCTCTAGCTGCATTCCCACGTTATTTACCTTAGTCAATCAAGCTTGTACCAGCTTATTTGATCAAACTACTTATTTTGTGATTACGCTCGCGCTTGAATGGCCAAAGCCAACACACCAAAGAGTATGAACTGGGAACTTTCATGGCAATTCCATGTACTCTAAAGGTGGCCCGAAGAGGTAACCTCGGCGCTAAGGAGGCTAAACCACAAGGGGAATGTGGGGCAATGACCTGCAAGCCTGCCTTGTCAGCATCAACAATGTTTGGGTTATAGAATCTTACTACCTCATTTGCTTCTTGCTTTACTTACTTAGCTGCTGCATCTGGCCATAGCTACTGTTCTATGAGTATATATGGTCTGACGAAAAAGCCAACACGTATTAGTGAGGTTCGCAACTACCTGCCTCTCGTTTAGGTCTTCGTCTTCGATTCTTCGTACTAGATCATAAGGTAGCTCACATGCCTCCATCTCGCTCAGCCGCAAGGCCATGGCTCCTCGCTTAGCTCATAAGAAGTCACGTAAAGGCTGTAAGCGATGCAAAGCACGACGGGTCAAATGTGACGAGACGCATCCTGAATGCTCCAATTGTACTAAACATGGAGTTTCGTGCGAATACAGCAACCATGCGCCATTCCGAAGCGAAACCATGCAACCACCGACGGAGAGTAACGGCTCACTCTCGTCTGCAACATCACCTATATGCCTAGCAAGTCCGTACTCTGATCCTGGAGAAACCACAAACTTATTTGAACCGGAAGAGCGGCGAGAGCTAGAGCTACGTCTGTTACATCACTTTATCACCATTGTCACTTACACTTTCCCGGCTTGCAACGAACAGCGCTACAGAGACTTGTGGACCATAGACGCTGTGCGTTCCGGCTTTCAACACGCTTTTCTTTTCAACGCTATCTTGGCTATATCAGCTCTACATCTGCTCTCCGACATCAGATCTATGACCTACTTTTATGCTAGGGATGAGGACCAAGTAGCTGTTGGAAGGGTGACGAAAACGCTATCCATTACCGATACCGACAAAGGTAGAGATCTTGCCAGAGCTCACCGATTATATCTGAACACGGCAATAAGACAGCAGAGAGAGGCCATCTCGAACCTCAGTTCTTCTAATGCCGATGCGGTCTTCATGGCGTCGTTACTACTTTCATATCAATCTCTAAGACTAATTCCGGATCAATCAACTTCGCCCTCCTACTCACCACCCATACAATGGCTGAAGATGTCCAAAGCAGTTGCTACGATCATTGAAGCCGCGCGGCCCATGGTACAGAACGACTCCATGATTGCTCTAATACTCGCATATACCACTGAGCCTGACTTCAAAGACGAGATGGCAATGTTCAATCCGCTCTATCGCAAGCCTTTCGAGGCTCTACTCGACTGGAGTCAGTGTCCAGAGCCTTGCTTGGATCTGGAAATTAGAAATGCATATGAAAAGACCCTTGCCTACGTCGGCGGTGTATATCGTGCACTCCTTAATAAAGAGGCACCAAGAACTATGATTCGCCGCATTGTATGCTTGGGTGTCCTGGCACCCGTGCGCTATATTGAACTACTCGAACAAGGGCGCCCCCGGGCCCTGGCAATTCTTGCACATCATTTGGCGCTCTCACAGGCTATTGAAGAGCATTGGTGGTTTCATGGTGTGGCGGATCGCGTGGTCAACGGAATACAAAGCATATTACCAGCCGAGTGGCAGTGGGCCATGGAATGGCCACTTTCAATGATTCGAGTAGCAGGGCCTCAGTCTTGACTAGCCACTCGATCCGACGACGTGAGCCGTTTAGAATGCTTCTCCTTTTCAGCCATTTGTAGAAAACTAGAAAGCTCAATGCGATCCTTGGCATACGCATGGCGCGAAAGTGGAACTTCCTACTCTTCCAGATGCTCGTTGTCGTTTGATAAGACCATCTGACAGGCCTCTCACGTTAAAATTGTGGGTACGGGTATGTATGGCTTTGTCAAAACTGCTGGGGCCTGCCGTAGCTTTCAATGCAACCAGGTAGCCTACCTTAAGCATACTTTAGGTACTTTAGATAAGCTCGATAAGGTAGCCTAGCCGCTCTTAGCGCGCCAAGGTCTCGCTCTCGCTTTCGTATTACTCATGAGGCGTTGCGAATATTCATATATGTGATCAGCTCCACCTAAGAGAAACGGAGGAAAGAACTTATTTAAGAGCTTCGAGAGCTTCGAGAGCTTCGGACCAAACGCGCTGGGTGCTTCTAGTTGGACCTTTTCTGTTATATGATCTGTAAAATCTCGCGGTTCAGCTGAACATCTGAGCCGTTCATGTTGACAGAGGGTCCACCATATCCGCACAATCCTTCCCAGCTCCCTATACTTTCACCCTTTGTTATCACAGCGGGCTGTTCTACTTCAGATTGAATAATTGACTCAAGCATATCCTCTCAGCTATCCACTATCTCTATCGGTATTCCTGCAACTGCGCGGTGGAAAGAATAAGCTTACGATGAAGGGAAAACACCCGGAGCTCTTCATGCCACAAACGAATACCGACCGGCGACAATGTAAACGCGTGGTGCCCATGGAGGTGATGAATCTCGGGTTTCCACGAACTGGTACAATGTGTAAGTCTGGTGGTTCACAATCATACATTGTATATGCGTTGATACCCTTCAAACTTGTGTCGATGTCTTCCCAACAATTACTAACCGAAATGAACCGTTCGGGGCACAGCAATTCAAGCAGCCCTGAACATCCTGGGCTACAATTGCTACCACTCCTCCGTCTTCTTTTCCAACATCCGCGACTGCGACATGTGGAACGAGGCAATGGACGCCAAATACCTGGGCCAAGGCCCACGGTTTACGCGCACCGACTGGGACCAGCTACTGGGAAGCTACAGCGCCGTGAGCGCTGACCCGCCCGCGGTAGCCTTTGCCGAGGATCTGGTCGCGGCCTATCCCGAAGCGAAGGTGATCCTGGTCGAGCGTGAGATCGAGTCGTGGTACCGGAGCTTCGACACCAACATCATCGCGGCGCAGTGGAGCCCGATGATCAGCTTCGTCTCTGAGCTGGACCCGTGGCTTCTCCGCCCTGTGAGACGGTGCCACCGTCGCTGGGCGACGGGCTGGATGGACTCGGACTGCCAGGCCGAGATGCAGGAGAAGGCGAGGCGGGCGTATCGCGACCACTACGCACTTGTCAGGCATGTTACGCCAAAGGGCCGCTTGCTTGAGTATAAGCTCGCAGACGGCTGGGGACCCCTGTGCGACTTCCTGGGCAAGCCTGTGCCAGACGTGCCGTTTCCGCGCGTCAATGATTCCGAGGCCTTGCAGGAATTGCTCGCGATTATTATCAAGAGAGGGCTCTACAATGCTTTCAAGCGCGCAGTGAGGTTTACTCTGCCACTTGCTGTGTTAGGGTTGGGTATTTGGCTACACTATAGAGGTTCATGATATCGAGACTTTACCCCATAAACTACGTTATAGGTATTATCTTCTCTGTATTTCTTGACGAGTCAATAGGGTACATCATTTCCCGCCAGGCTCGCGATGGGTGTGTCTCAACGATGACTGACTGTGCGAAGCTTGGCCTGGGACGGAAGACCGATGCGTTGGGTGCAAAGACTGGTGCGAGTGAAAAAAGGCAATAGACCCTCGTAATTCTGGAGAGCGTACCTTGCTCGCGAGCGATCCGACTGAGAATTTACTTCATCATCCGACCTTTCGGGTCAGGGGACTTAATTAATCACGCGTACGTTTACTAAGTTAAGATACTTGAAATCGTAGAGTTCTTGAAGAAGAGTATATTTAGCAGACTTCAAAAGAAATTGTGGAAGTAGCGAAGACTGAACACCAAGCCGAGCACAAGCTATTGAAAATCGAGCAGGGCCAGGCCACCGGTGAAGGGCTGAGTCTAGGCAGAAGGAATCTGAGCCAGGCAACAGTGTTCACGAATGTTGTTGTAAATAACGTGAGCAGCGATAGCCGGGTACGAGGCAGCCAATTCATGCTCCCCTGTGCTGTGCCCATGTGCTGCGCCCCCGTGCTCCCTTGATGCTCCCCTTGCTCCCCTGGTGCTCCCCCGGTGCTCCCCCGGTGCTCCCCCGGTGCTCCCCCGGTGCCGGCCTTGCTCCCTTTTCCAAACGAAAACGGCAACCTCAATCCTAAGTTCGGGGTGTATATAATATATATATCTAATCAAGCGATTCCGTACATCATTATGTGTACTTGTTGGAAACGTCTCTGGATTCTTCCAGATCCCAGTGATCACAACTGCTTGGGTATTCCGGCTGTGCTACCAATACATCAAAAGATTCTCCCAACTTCTTACACTGAGTAAGCTAAATGAAATCATCTTTTCCCGAGTATCCCTTCTAGATGATACGTTCAATACGTAAATTTAGACTTCCACACTGTATCCAAAGGGCGTGCAATATTCGATAAGTCCTTTAACATATTCCTCGCAGTGTCCGATGCCCATATATGTTGCCCTGTACTTGATTTGAATGTCCATAGTATCAATGTCTTGAGCTCGATCTTTCGTAGATTCCCGACTACCCCTGTTCTCCTAAGGCTTCTGCGCCAGCTCGACGGTAAAGATAACACGTTCACTGGTGTCGATCTCAATGATTCCAGATCTGACGTGGTTGCTCGTACTTACTTGGCCACCAATTTCGGTAGCCCAATCTGTAACATCCCATTCAAGACCTCGTGTTGTGATGACGGAGGGTCTCCCAAGCGGGATAACACCAACATTCTCCGCGAGTAAATCTGAAGAGACGGGTGTATGTATTTTGTTTAACCCCTTTTCTAAGACGAAGATGACGCTTTCGGGAGTAATAAGATAAATGTCGCCACGGAGCAGGGAGGGATCTTCACTTGCAGCAAAGAGATGGTGGAGCTGTGACAACGCCTGATCTGCTCTGCCACATAGACCGCCAATGACAGCGACGTCTAGGCAATAAGAATTCGATCTTCGGCTACCCTGGGGTTTATGCTCGCTTGCACTGATCTCATTGAATGTAGCGCTAATATACTTGAGGCACTTTGTAAAGTCTGTGGAGTATTGATCGGGGTCTTTGATAATAGTTGTGCCTTGCTGTCGGTAGTAGTCCTTGACATCGTCCTGAATCGAATCCAGATCTCCGCAAATAGCATCGGGTTTCTGAGAGTTCATCAACACAATCGCATTTTCAAATAAACTCAGAGGCTAATGACATACGCAGGTATCCCTATCTGCTCTGTTCAGCTGTAATGTGCGTAACCGGTTGGCTCCTCCGTCAGCGCATACTACATATCGAGCTGATCATGAGTGATTAGTCTGTAATCGTAATGAAGGCGGAAGTTTGTTCTCACCACCGCAGCAGACTTCTGAGAAGACCCCCCTATTGCTGATTGGCTGGTTGAGAATCAATACGGCGTATGGGTTGACAGACTCTCCCGTAGCGACGCTATCCTGACGGTGCTGATTCGAGATGTAGTAAGCTGGTCTCCATTCCTTGGCTGTCCTATCATATCTTTGTAAAGGGAGACTGTCAGCAAGATCTGATGATGTTTTCGTCATGTTGGCATGGATGATAGATGTAGAGATCAATGGTTCCTCCGCGTGCGTGAGCGCAAGTCGACTAATCCGGTTAGTGGCCTTGTGCCGAATATTGCTTACATGATCCTTGCAGTAGAATAATCGGGATGAGCAGCATTTCCCTTTGTAACTCATTCCCCCAGCTTCTTGGATCAGGTCAAGCTCTTCTACTAGGCCCCATCATGTTCAAACCTGTTTCAAGATCTGTTCTTCGTCACTCTTTACCAACCCGAACATTCCGAGCTTCAGGCTCTCGAAGACTGCTCAGTACAGCACCACCATCACAAAAGTCAAGGAGCTGGAAGAGCAGTACCGCACGTTGGGCTCTTGCAATTGGAGGCATATACTACTACAACACAAGTAGCGTCTTTGCCGAAACGCCGACCTGCAAGTCTTCAGAGATAGAGTAAGCTCAGAGAAGCTACTGACCGAAGCCCCAGATTCAATAGCAAAAACCCCCCAACCCCAGGATGACTCCACCTCGTTCCCGACACTCGAAGCCATCACTGCCGAACGTCGGCAACGTTCTCAAGCTCCTCCGACATTCAGTGATACCTCGTCATCGCCCACCATCAACGCCACAACAATAGCCCAAGAAGCCTCGCCAACCACAGACATCGAGCCTCCACGCACACCTCAAGAATACGAAGACGAAGCCGGACAGGAAGGCGCTTTCAACCCCGAAACCGGCGAGATCAACTGGGACTGTCCTTGCTTAGGTGGAATGGCGCATGGCCCGTGTGGAGAGCAATTCAAGGCGGCATTTAGCTGTTTCGTGTATTCGAAGGAGGAGCCGAAGGGGATGGACTGTATTGATAGATTCAAGTGCGTCACGCATGAACCACCATAACAGAGGAGTTAACTTCCACTCCGGAAGAAAGAGGCTGATACTCTTGAATAGGGGCATGCAGGATTGCTTCCGCGAAAACCCAGACATCTACGGTTCCGAGCTCGAGGATGACGAAGAAGGCCAAGACGAAGAGCGTAGTACAAACGCCGCTCCTGCCGAGTTAGACATGCCCACAACCTCAATACCTCCTCCACCCTCACAACCTCCAGATTCAGATGCGCCTGGATCAGGAGATGATGATGTTGCGAAGACGTCAGGCACAAAGGCTGCTACTAAGCAGGTACGCGAGCAGCACGACGCACAGAGCGAGACCGAAGAGTTGATGCCGAAGGCTTGGCATGATGGCACTACGTCGAGTAATGAAAGCAAGTAAGGAAAGCATTTTGAGAGGGTCCTGGTGTACTGTAAAATTGTACTTCTATGGCATTGGTCATGGCGTCGTATATAGACATTGCATAAAATCTCCCAGTCTTATGAACTCAAATCCTGCTATTGTTTTCAATAGTCCCACGAACAGCGTTACAGGGCGGTTTCTTCCACACACAATCCCGCAGAGGCATCCAATACGGCTCACTCAGCAGCTGGCGCCCCAAAGTCCTTGAATTTCTCGGGTATGCAGACCGGAGGTCTTGGAGTCAATCTCACGAGCGTAGCGAGTCTCGCAATCTTTGGGCGAGCGAAGCGAGACTGTGGTCTTTCCATCAATTCTCCCGAAGGCCTAATTCATCAATCTTTGGCGAGCACAGCGAGACTGCAAAATTTTCGATGCTCTTCGTGGTATCTCTACATATTTCCTCTGATTCCCAAAGGAAAATTAGTCTAATGCTTGAGGATCTTAGTAAGATTGACATGAGCCATTTCGCCCCCAGCTCTTCTTGAAGTCTGGCGTCGTCGTCTTTCTTGACTGTGGTGTTTCCAGAAATTCCTCATGGGCCTTCACGCTGCGCCAGTGGAGCAACCCAACCATCACCTTCGCAGCGTCTCCGTTCCACAGTTGTTTCTCATCTATCCAACCGCTATTCACACCATCACAACCATTCGGATATTTTGATTCCAGGGCCGCACCTGATAGAGTGTATACAGCCACAGCTTGGCGGCATCCCGTAGCTCATCCTTAGAGAAAGAGGCAGGATAATACTGAGTCTCGATAGAAGTGGCACCCTCCATATCAAGTCCCCGGACAGCAATGGGCGGGTGCGGCGCGAAGTGTAGATGGCGGATTGAGTGTGGCACAAGAAGTATCTGCTTCAGAGGGGTAATGAAATGCTCGTAGCCCTCGGTTTTCAAGTACTCCTTGTGCGCATCCACATCATCCCAATCTGCGCTCCCGATCAGTCTCATAGATATCTCATGCTTGGTCTTTGTGCCTATGGACGCAGACCGATCAGCAGATGGACTACATCTTGAGACTCAACCTGTCGTCCCGGTATATGCGACCGTAACCTGGCTGTTTCGCTGCATTCTCCAGTACCGACACCTAGGTCTTGCCTGCGGGTGTTAAGGGATCCTCAAGGGTAGTGGCGGCTAGGAAGGCGAGAAGGATGTACTCTGTTACTGGCTGCGACCTGGGCATACCTTCTTCACATTCGGGTGCTTAGCACCGTAGTATGATGGTCGGTACCATCGAATCACTGACGCATGCAGCCATGGGCTGCTGCCTGGGAGTAATTGTGCCGCATGTCGTGCAGCTGGTACCTCGATTCGGATTCGCTGAGCTTTTCAATGGGGTTCAGTCCAAGCGGTCTGACAATGAGCCACAATCATCATCAAGACGAGGGGAGCATGCCGACTTCTTGACTTGTTATACAAGCCATGTAGTCGAGAATTGAAGCTCACAGGAAGTCGCGCTCCGTTCCTGAGAGCTGCACTGACCGAAGCGACGTTCGAGCGCTAGTTTTTACGCTAAAGCCACACGTGTGGCTTGCCCACCACATCAAGCTTCGGTTCCGGTACTTCGTCACATGTCCCCAGGTTCCTTGGTTATACCCGATACTGTGCCAGATTTCATCACAATATCAACACTTCTCTCTTTCTTGAGATCGCATATCTGCTGCCTCACTGTCGAGCTTCACAGCTCCCTTAGAAGGTATGGTCCATTGAAGCGCTGCGAAATCCGAGCTCGACTTCTGACCGGTACAGTCTCGAACAGGCACGATGTCGTACGCTCAAGCTGCAGCGCGCGGACCCAAGCAGTCTCCTGAAGAGGTGTGTGTTCTCAATGCGCATTTTCCGCAGCAATTGTAATACTTCTCCATTGATTGTTTGCTAACTTCAGTCTAGGCGTAAGTTCTTTCATGTACTTCTATCTATCGCTGTAATGATAGTTTCTCTGGCACGCACATCTTGTCTGGAATGCTACAGCTCTAAATTCCGCAATCTATCACATCATCTTCTTTGAATCCTCCCCCCGTTTCTCTGCTGTACCACAAGGACATGTCCTATTCACCCCTCTTCATAGGACTGCAAAACAATATTCTTACGGACTCCACTAACAATCCTCCCAGCCGCGCCGCGGCCCTACCCCAAGTTGAGCCGGTCGAAAGCTCTGCCTCGTCACTCGTCGACGTCGACTCTCCACATGTCTCCTCGGTCCCCTCTGACTACGATTCTCAATCCGTAAAAACCGACACCCAAGCCCAACGCCTCGAGAACGAAGCGGAAGACGAAGCCCGTGAACTCGCCGACGAAGCGTCTGAAGAATACGAGAACATCTCCCACGAGGCCAAGGACAAATACGAGAAGGGCTCGAAGGAGGCTAAAGACAAATACGAGGATCTATCGCATGAGGCTAAAGAAAAATATGGGGATCTATCGCATGAGGCAAAGGAGAAATACAAAGAAGCCAAGAAAGTCACCAACAAGAAGGCTACACAGGCCAAGAGCAAGGCCAAGGAGGCTGAAAAGGATATGCGTGAGAACAGCGATAATCCGGTAGTTGTTGGGAACGCGGTTGTGATTGCCGCGCTGAGTGCTGCGTTGGGTTTCGGCGCGTACCGGAAGTATGCGGCGGGCGAGTTGACGTGGAAGGTTGCTGGAGCGTGGGCGGGTGTTGTGGGGCTGTTTGCTGCGGGAGATTATTACCTGAGCCAGTAAGTGCTCTGTGCGGATGGAAGAGGACTGAGTGTTAAAGCTGATGGTCATAGGTATCTGTTCAAGAACAAGTACCCGAAGAAGTAGGCAAGTGTCGTGGAGGTGGTTCATCCATCAAGTTGGCGATGATGGTGTGAGTAGACGGGGTTGGTTGCATGATCTTAGTCCTAGTCAAATCGCTCCTCTGCAATGCCGTGGTCATGTTTTATAGTCTCTTTTATATTCCAGAAAAGAGATTCATCTTCTTTGTTAAGGAGGATCGGGGGTGGTCTTAGTACATAGCAAGTTTTTCTAATTCGATACGGCTCAAGATCCCCAAACACCAATTCCTGAACCGCAACCCCTACAGCTTCCCCATACCAACTCCTTTCAGACCTACTTCTAGCGCCCCCTCCTCCGGCTATCCTGTTATAAAACTCACGTAGCCCAACTGCCCCCCTCCCCAAGCGGTCTAACTAGTCGCAGCTCTCTCAACATAACGCAAGCTCATAGCATGGCGACGGCTAACGTTTATAACATTCAGTGGGCCCCAGGAGAGAGCATATACCCGGGGGCCAGGAACATGGATCAAGCGTGAGTTGGCCGCTTGATGAGAATTGGATTGCGTCCGCCACAAAGAAGCAGTACTTGCCTCCTTTTCCCCAGACTTACACTCACTTTCAAACGTAGAACGTATTACCTCAAGCATCTTTCCCCCCGCTACTCATCTCAACTCCAAACTTTCCCTACGTGTCCCGCCCCCGCCACGCACTGGTACCCTGACCTATGTACATCTACAATAAAATATCTCTAAATCTCTGCTCCTTACTCCCACTAATAAACTTCCTCTTCCCACACTATCGGCCGGGTAGGTGTAGGTCAGGCAATGACACCGTAGAATCAGCGAAACACATATCTGTGACTTGTATGATAATACACCTCTTTGAGACTTTTAGCGTATAATCTCCTGTGCTGGTGTTTTGAGGTCGGAGTTCCGGCCCGACGTGTTTGGTTGTAAGACTTCTATTCAGCGCACGCACCGTCAACGACGCCTCGATCCCGTACCCCTCGCCCCTAGCCCATTACACTCCTCTTCTCTCTCCGTGTCTCCCCTATCTCTGTCTCTGTCTGTCTTCTCTCTCCTCTCTCTGTTGCAGATCCTCTTCTGTGGTCTAACAGACAGACATACCTTATTTCTCAAATCGCAGTCATCTGTCACTGTTTGAGGGCTCATGCTCTTAGGGCTCTCCTGCGTGCTGGGGAGTGGGGTGGTGTGGTGCTGGTTCGGGGTGCTTTGTGGGTGAGTGGAAGGGAGGGTGGTGAAGGGAGCGAAAGGTGAAGGAGGGGATAAGTGTTGGGAGGTGCGGTGTGCGGGATATGGTGGTGTCGGGAGGTTGGTGCTGCGACGGAGGGGGTGGCTTTGTTGATGGTGAGGTGCTTCGTCAAAGGAAGGTGTACCGTTTAAGGAATGCTATGTCAACAAGATTCGACGTTGAGGAGAAGGTGCTATGCCATTGACGAGATGCTATGTTGACGATGAGATGCAATTGCCCCATGTTTATCCTGCCGGCTCCGCGTTGTACGATGAAAACCGTGGTCGTAGGGTGAGAAACGTTCTGCAGGGGGAAGTTGAGATCACAGAAGTTTCCTCCCTTATATGATGACTGGTGTTCTCTATACAGGTATATGTCTTTGATCGTAGAAGTGTGAGGCTTCTGGGAAAAGCACAGATAAGAGAAAATCTTTGCGAGAAGAACCAAACGCCTACGCCGTTCTAACCCCTTTTCCATGGCAGGTGCACTTGGCACCAGCCGTCATCCGGCTCGGGGCCGGATCCGAAACGCCGTCAGAGCATCATTTCCTCCTCTGTCCCCTCCGTCTCGTCCGTGTCGTCCGTGTCGTCTCTGTCCGATCCCGTCGTGCCGTCCGGCTGCTCGGTCCACTTGATGCCGTTCATGTCCGCCGTCCCGTTTAACTTCAGCCGTCCATTCAACTTCAACACTCCGTTCATCTCCCGGCCTTTCTTCGCATCCTCCATCTCTTCTTTTCGCAGTTTGACTGCTTCTTTCCTGTCTCTTACAGTCTGTCTCCTCTGTGATACCCTCCCAAAGGCCACGAGCTGCGCGAGTACCATGAATACGGTATAGCTCCAGCAGAGATTATCGCTGACGTGCATGTCCAGGTGAGGTGAGGTTGCGGATGGGCCTAAGCGCGAGTATGGCGGCGGTTGTGGTGTTGTTGCTGCGAGGACTGGTGGCAGAAGGCGTGAGAGGATGGTGTTTATGGAGTGGAGGAAGATGACGGGATTGAGGAGGATGGCGGGGAGGAGGTAGGTGGTTGTTAGATTTGTAGGCATCATGTGAGTGTGATGGGTTGTCGTCTAAAAGCAACTGCGCGATGAGAAGAACCTCAAAGAGGGCTTGAGTGGTGAGGTAGCTGATTGCTATTGTATCATTTGGTGGATCCGATGTATTTGCATGTGAAACACAGCAATAAACCCCGAGTCGCACGGTATATTAGGGATGGCAGTGATTGTCTCGGTCACCGGAAGGTAAGCCACCGTGTAATCTCCGGAGTTCGGATGATTTCTGTCTCTGCAGTCGGGGCATACACTCCAGAATTATAAAAATTGTGTTGAGAAAGTTACTCGAGATGTTGGATTTCGTAAGGCTGGATCGGAGTAGGTATCTTGATCGCGCGGCGGCAGAAAAAAGGTACGATGTAGAACCAATTAACAATGACTCAGTAGATTGATGGTTATGGGCAGTGAATATACGGGAGATGTGACGGCGGAGGGTTTTGATTGCCCTAAAGACTGTGAATGGCGCTCTACCTTCGTCATGATTACTTGTGTTGAGTTGAAAAGCCAAATCCAGGTTTCGCTACCTGTGGCGGAGCGTTCCCGCAATGATGATCGACTGACGTGGGTCTGTTGAGTGGTCCTCAGATATTTGGGATCGAGTACGACCTTGATTTTGGATTATTATTGTGCTGTGTTTATACCTTATCAATATTGCTCCAACTTCGATCAACAAAGATGAAGATCATCATGAATGCGTAGGTATATGCAATCATGTACGAGTATCTATCATAGTGACCGAGGGACCGCGCAGGGTCCAAGGCGGTGACAGGGAGCAAGCCGCGTCCATCACTGCAACAATTCGATTTAGCCACGTATGGTAATCTGATCTCAAAAGATCGAGGTTCTGGAACAACGATCAGCAACCTGAATATCTGACATAATCTTCACATTGGCACATCAAGAAGCGCTCAAGATTCTCTTTCCAAGCGCATCGGTCGATTGTCCACACCTACCCGTCCAGTTAAGATGGTACGCACAGGCTTACAACCTTAAGATAGGGGCTCCAAGCTGACCGCATCCGACAGAACTCTCTCTTCAACTCCGCCCTTAAGCAGTCATCATCGGTCCGCCGCGATCTCGATGCCTTCACCGAAACTCCAGCAACCTCATCACCCGCCCTACAAGGCCAGTAATAACCAGCGCAACCACGTGGAAAGCTTTCCAGCAACAGCTAACGTTACACCACATAGGCCAGATATCGGCATCACTTACCTCTCTCGCGCGCACGATCGATGACTACGCTCAGATGGCGAAGCGGGAGCTCATCCCGGCCAAGCAGGAGAAGGCCTACGAGCGAGTCAAGAACTTCAGATCGGAACTGCTAGACTACCGACAACACTTTGATAGGCTGAAGAAGGAGAGGGAAGAGAGTGTACGGCCACTTTCGCGCCCCGGCTCTCTGCAAAAGTCGCAATCGCTAATGGAATCCTGCGGCAACAGCAAAGCTCCCAGAACCGCAACGAGCTCCTCGGCCGACGACCTCATCACACCTCCACCCCCGAAAACCCCTACGCGCAATCCTCCCTCGCCCAGAACTCCCCCTTCAAACCAGCCAACCCCTCCCTCTCCTTCGGCGCATCCCCTCAAGACCACACGCGCGAAACGCACGCCGTCCGCGAGCAATCCTTCATGTCGCAAACCAACGCGCAGCTCGACGAGTTCCTAGACCGGGGCCGCGCAGTATTGGGAGACCTCGGACAGCAGAGGGAGATGCTGAAGGGGACGCAGAGAAGGTTGTACAGTGTAGCGAACACGTTGGGGATCTCGGGGGACACGATACGGATGGTGGAGCGGAGGGCCAAGCAGGATAAGTGGGTTTTCTGGGGCGGGGTGGTGGTTTTCTTTGCGTTCTGCTGGTTGTTGATACATTACCTGCGGTGAGCTCGAGCTTGAAGGATGTGCTGTGGGTTCGAGCGTATTATCTTGTGGATTTATCGGTGCCGCATTGGGAGCGAGGCGTTTGGCGTCGCACTCTGCTACTTGTACTTATGGACACAACATCAAAAATACATAGAACATACCCTTCGCATCTGACAGCACCCTGATCCACGAGGCTTCTCGGCCCGCAGAGCATGTCCGCACCACCCCTGTCCCTGCCAAGTCCTCCCGTTCGTCCAGCAACACTCCAAAACATCATACTAGACGGCTATCCAAGCCGACAACAAACACCCCATCAACCACATCCGCAAACCTTCCACTTACTTCTCCCGTCAATGCTATTACTATCGTCAAGGTACTAGTGCTCTCCGCTCCAACCCTACCCCTCGTTCCATGTCTGTACTGTACGGATCCGTAAGGTAAGTGGAAGCTAAACGTCTTGGCGCTCCATCGACCTTCCTTAACGAGCCGGTTTTCGGGATTGCTCATCCTAGTTTATCGGCGGTGCGGTGCTCGATGATGGGCGATGGACGAGTATAGTAAGTTACATGTACGAGAAGCTTTTTGGCTCAGGGACGTTAGAGAAGGTACGGAAGGTGGCACTGGATTGTGCAAGGTGAGGTGGGGTGGGGTGGGGTAAGACGGAGGGGGACTGGGACGTTTTTTTGGGTTGTGCATTGGTTGGGGTGGGAGTGCATGTTATCATGTATGATGACGATGGCGGGTGTGGATGGGGTGTATATATTAGATGGCACAGCTGCTGCACGTCTATATTCCGAGGTGCCATTGAAGCTTTTCTCGATTCTTTGCCGTCCGTCAAAATGCTTATCAAACTCGCAAGCCTAGCCACAGCGTCCGCTCTCCTCGCCATCACAGCCGCCCTCCCTGCAGCAGCCGCAACATGCCTCGTAACGACCCAGTTCTCAGCCGACCTTGACCAACTCTTCTCCTGCCCCGCCGCAGCATGGCCCCCGGGTCCCGGCAATCCCCTCGAGCCGCAAGCGCCCGACGCCGAGCTGCAGCAAATCATGTCCGAGATCGACCCGAAGCGGATCCAGGCCATCATTGAGAAACTAGTGTCGTTTGGAACGCGGAATACGCTGTCGAACCAGACGGATCCGAATCGGGGGATTGGGGCCGCGCGGGACTGGATCGCGGGGCAGATGCGGGAGTTTGCGAAGGCGTCGGGGGGGAGGATGACGGTTACGGTGCCGGGGTATGTGCAGGGGGTGGAGAAGACGATTCCGTTTCCGGTGAGGATTAGTAATGTTGTGGCGACGTTGAGGGGGGAGACGGACCCGGGGAGGGTTTATGTTGTTAGGTGAGTTTGTCCTGTTGTGTTGTTTTTCGTTCGGTCATGGTGGGGCGATCTGTAACTGACGGGATGTGTACATCTTAGTGGGCATTATGATAGCCGGAACACTAATGTTGATAACTATATCGGTGATGCGCCGGGCGCGGATGATGAGTAAGTAAATCCCCGTGTCAAGTTTTGGTGATTTTGGACTGATAGTGGTCAAGTGCTTCTGGTGTTGCTGTTACCATGGAGCTCGCTCGAATCATGGCAACCCATCGGCCTGCTGCAACCATAGTCTTCATGGCCGTAGCTGGAGAGGAGCAGGGTCTGTTCGGATCGAATTTCCAAGCCCTGATGTACAAGAATGCCTCCGTAAACGTCGAAGGCATGTTCACCAATGATGTCGTTGGCTCATCTACGGGCGATGACGGCAGCAAAGACCCGAACACCATCCGCTTGTTCGCGCAAGGTGCTCCAACGACCGAGAGCCCGGCGAGGGCGAGCACAAGGGCCAGTATTGGAGGCGATAGCGACTCTCCGGCTAGAGAGCTGGCAAGGTTCGTGGTCGGGGTAGCAATCAACCGGTACACGGAGATGGATGTCGCGGTCATATATCGGGAGGATCGTTATCTTCGCGGTGGAGACCACGCATCGTTCCTCAAGGCTGGATATCCTGCCGCGAGATTCACCGAACCAAAGGAGAACTTCGCGCACCAACATCAAGATGTCAGAATTGAGAATTGTACACAGTATGGTGATCTGGCGGAATTCCTCGATTATGGGTACATCCAAAGAGCCGGAAAGGTCAACGCCGCGGCGATGTGGAGTCTTGCCCAAGCTCCTGGTACACCACAGAACGTGACGATAGACGTATCAGTCCTGACCAACAAGAGCTCTTTCAAGTGGCTCACGAGCAATGAAACAGGGCTGGCTGGCTACGAACTCGTCTGGAGACCGACTGATGCGCCGTTTTGGACTCATGTCATTCCAGTGGGTAATCTTAACAGTTATACCGTTGATCTATCGAAGGATAATGTCAATTTTGGCATCCGTGCTGTTGGGACCAATGGATATAGGAGTCCGGCTGCTTTTCCGTTTCCTGGGTAATGGTGCTAAAGACAGTGCGAAACGAGCTTGCCCAGCTCGTGAAGGACATTGTATACGGTAGGTAAATAGGGAAACAGAGCAAAATTGTATGGATGAGCTGTACAGATGTGATTGCGTTGGAGCATTCCAGGTGATTGATTGGTTGTTCGGCGAGTATGTGCAGCTAAGTTAGCTGCTCTTGAAGCAGTGTCGAATGATGGCAATTGAGCTCTGGCTGGAGACCGTTCCACGCACAAATGCCGTTACAATATCCCGTTGGTGTTGTACTGCGTCGAGGTTATGGTCCTAGTGACTGTCGTGGAACAAGTACTAAGAACCGCTGTAAGCAGCTTCAACGGCGTTCCAAACTGTTTTGGGCCAACGCAAATGAGAAGCAGACAAGAAGTACTTCTCAACAGAGACAGCTATGCAGAGACGTTAATGTGGCTGCTGGATATCCGAGATGAGCTTGACAGCAAAGGAGGCCTTCAAGGCTACAGCCCATGAAACCACTGTAAGGGGAAGAGAAATTATGCTGCAGGAATTTGATAGAACCTCCAAACGGTCAAGTACTGGTGTGATCCGAGAGGTATGGGTTTTGCTATGGATCAGGCGCTTCGGCTCTAAGATGCTGGCGTTAGATAGCCGCACGAGCATGCACATAAACGATCCTGCATAGTAGACAGATAACGTCCGGCAGATACGGTGCAAGATCGAGGTCCTCTGATTGCTTCGCATCATCAAAATTCTCTTCGATGGCGGATGCGGCTGAAAGCCAAGATCACCAAAGCCAACCAATCGGGAGCAAGCCTCATTGTACGGTGGAGCAGGTAAACGGCGTTTCAAAGCCTCTCGTCTTGAGACTTTGTTATTAACACTGACGAGGCACTTCTATGCTGTTGCGGAAATTTGACTGCTGCGACCATAAAAATCAGTGCTACTCTTACTGTAGGATGTTATAATACTTGCAACGTTGGCTCCAATAAAGCGTGAGAGGGTCGACTCCTTCGGAACATTCCCTGTAACCGCTGCAGCACATCCCTGTCATTCGTTCTTCCAAGAGGACCCCTTTTCAACTACAAACAGGCGAACCTCTTGAGCGCTATCGTTTTGTTCCCAACACCAACCTTGGATCACCCATACATGTATATCAGAAAGCTCGTGCAGCCATCTGTACGACAAGTGACATTGCGATCTGGTCGGACGTCAAATTAGCGAAGAAAGAAACCATATTTGAGGTATGGAGACTGCCGACTTATTGACTGACAAGCTTCACGCGCCCTTGGACAACGCTCATTACAGTCTTCGCTTCTCAAAACTGGACAGTCCCTCCAGTTACTGCAGACTGACTTGACGAGTGCAAACAGGTCCAAGCTCGAGATTGAAGAGGTCCTTTCTTGAACGATACTCACCACCGTCGCTATGGGTAAGCAAGCTCCTACCGGCTCCCCACTTCTCCTACTTGTACTGCCCCTCTCCATATCCATCGGGAGCATTATCTTGTGGACTACTCCTTACCGACCAGCGCCGCACTCATGACTTCTCAACTTAATGAGTATTTTGCCGAGTGGCCAGCGTCCGTGACCTAAACCTCGAGCACGCGCCTCATAAATCCCTCGAACTCCCTTCACTAGCGACTGGAAACCCCTGAATGCGAGTATGGTTATCGCTGACGTTAATTCTACTACAGCCGCGAATGGACCAATTCCAGCAGTACCAACACGCGCATCACCAGCTCCTCAAGGCCCGCCTGTGCCTAATGGCAAGCCATTGTCACCATACGTCGAGCGGAGCAATCCTATGGGAGCTAATGGACAAAGCGTAGCTCAAACCGTCAGTTCTAGGGATCCGAAAGCTGCAGCTCAAGCGGCTAGTGATATGAGGAACGTTGTGCGGAGGAAACTAACAGGATACGTTGGGTTTGCCAATCTGCCAAATCAATGGCACCGCAAGAGTGTGCGTAAGGGCTTCAATTTCAATGTCATGGTTGTTGGTAAGCGGATCTCAGCTATATAGTCTGCTTGTGTTAGTGTGCTGATGCCTTTATCAGGAGAGTCCGGCCTCGGAAAGTCTACGCTCGTCAACACCCTCTTCAATACTTCTCTCTATCCCCCGAAGGAACGCAACGGACCCAGCCTTGATATCATCCCAAAAACCGTCTCTATCCAGTCGATTAGCGCGGACATTGAAGAGAATGGCGTTCGTCTTCGTTTGACAGTCGTGGATACTCCAGGGTTCGGTGACTTCGTTAACAACGATGACTCGTGGCGGCCAATCGTTGAGAACATTGAGCAGCGTTTTGATGCCTACCTCGATGCTGAGAACAAGGTCAACCGCATGAACATTGTCGACAACCGCGTTCATGCCTGCGTTTACTTCATTCAGCCTACTGGTCACTCTCTGAAGCCTTTAGATATTGAGGTCATGCGTCGACTCCATACCAAGGTCAATCTGATTCCCGTCATCGCGAAAGCCGATACTTTGACCGATGAGGAGATTGCTATGTTCAAGCAGAGAGTATGCTGTTAATCGTTCAAAGTTTTCAATGCTTATGCTAACGACTTCTAGATTCTGACGGACATCCACCACCACTCCATTCAGATATTCGAAGGTCCTCGATACGAACTCGACGACGAGGAGACCATTGCCGAAAACCAAGAGATCATGTCCAAGGTTCCCTTCGCGGTAGTTGGTGCCAATAGCGAAGTGACCAGTCAAGAAGGTCGTAAAGTCCGTGGGCGTCGCTACCCGTGGGGTATTATTGAGGTCGACAACGAAGAGCATTGCGATTTTGTGAAGCTCCGTCAAATGCTCATTCGTACACACATGGAGGAGCTCAAAGAGCACACGAACAATGCTCTCTATGAAAACTACCGTTCGGATAAACTAGCCCAGATGGGTGTTGCGCAGGACCCGAGCGTGTTCAAGGAGGTGAACCCAGCTGTGAAGCAGGAAGAGGAGCGTACTCTGCACGAACAGAAGCTTGCGAAGATGGAGGCAGAGATGAAGATGGTATTTCAACAAAAAGTACAGGAGAAGGAGAGTAAGCTCAAGCAAAGCGAGGAGGAGTTGTACGCCAGACATCGTGAGATGAAGGAACAACTGGAGAGGCAACGCACTGAACTCGAAGAAAAGAAGTCTCGTGTGGAGAGTGGTCGACCTTTGGAAGAGAAGGGCAAGAGAAATAAGTTCTCGCTTCGTTAAGCATCACCGGCAGCCATGAAAGGAGTTTGACTTTTCCGGGCCTGCAACGATATACACTCCTTGCTGCGTACTACGAAGCGAAGCCCTAGGCCTTCTTTGCATTTCATTTAATCGACTCTGTCTCTTTCAATCACTTTATCTACTCCTGGCACAACGGATACTGTCGAGGACCTAATTCATAGGGTTTCACTCGTAGCTCGAGGGGAAATGAAAATTGGAGTGGTAGAGCACTTGCGGAGCCAGCGGAATGGATTTCAGATTGCTTCCAACCTTGTATTCCTTAAGAAGTCGTTCTCCTACTTAGCCGGACATGTTTCACTCTGGGTGCATCTGCTTTCCTTGCCGTAGTTGCTCCTTGTACGCTGCAGCCCCGCACTTTAGCGGTGCTCCTAGACAATTGCGAACTCGTCAAGTTCTGCGGCGCTGTTGAGAACTGCCAAAACCTAACTCAGATGATTTGCTCAACAGAAAACTTCAGTTGAAGCATGTCACTGGAGTTAAGTCTCTTGTAATCATCCGGCTGACGAGGGAGCAATGTTTCAATTTCTCGGAGCACAAGAGCATAGAAAGAATGAGCGTTGGAAGTCTTTGAACCATACATCAAGCTGAAAGTATGTAAATATGCGAAACATGGAGCCCTGAGATAATCTTGATTTGCATGTGACGGTACCGCGCAATGACAGCGCCTGTGGCTGAGAATTGTCGTCATCGGTCGGGTGAGGAAAAGTGAGCTCCCTCACTGCCTTGGTTTGCTGCGAACTGCTCATGTCCATGCTCACCATTCACTGCTGTGGTCAATCCTGTAACACAGCTGCTCACTCATCATCATTACAACTGGCAAACACCTTTGTATCCTCTGTACCTGACCCTACCTTCACTGATCGTCGCTCGTACGCCTGACGTAGCCGAATTGACGTTGTACGAAGTACCTTCGTACCTACGGTAGCGCTTGCCAGGTTCTTGTTCCAGCCACCACATTCGTAACTTTTCCTTAACTTCACCGCACACGGTCAACTTTCCTGCGTCCTCTCTCTGTGACCCTCAGTTCGAAACCTTCAGATCCTTTAAGTGTTCCTCGTGTCGACATTCGACAGGAATTGCAAGCGTTTCCTTCGTCATGTCACCTCCACCTCCGGCTTCCATGCCTCTTACGCAGAGGATCATGCATCTAGCCCAAACGCTGCAGTATGTGGAAGGTAGCCATGGTTTGGTGGACAGCTTATGTTGACATACTGATAGGTTCGGATGGTTTGTCGGACATTTGACACTCCTCTTCTGTGCATTTCGTTACGGGCTTTCCTATTTCACTCTCAACTTCTACTCGAGATGGGCTAAAGTTTCCTACCGCACTGCATTCATCGCTGCTGCTGCAACCTACGGAATTGTGGTTTTCAAGGCATACCGCGCCCGTGCGCGTGCCCCCACCAGACAGCAAGGTGGTGCTATGGCTTTGGCTGGTGATGAGAACGTGCAATACCTGGGTAGGCGCTTCCTCGCTACCTTCTCAGTCAATCAAGAGCCACGACTAATGAATGGTATACAGCTATGGCACTTATCTGGCTATTCTCTCGCCAAATACCCCTTGCTCTCCTGCCATTCATGATCTACTCCATATTTCACGTCGCAACCTACACTCGCACGAACTTGATCCCTACTATTCAACCACCCCAACAGTCCGCCGCGGCGGGTGCCTCTCCAGGCGGAAAACCAAGTTACAAGTCATCTCCTCTCGCTGATAGCATCGGCAAGTTCGTTAAAGAATATTATGACGCTTCTATGACGCTTGTCGCCAGCCTCGAGATTCTTCTGTGGTTCCGTGTCCTTTCCTCCGCCATACTTTTCACCAAGGGCTCTTGGATTCTTCTGGCCATCTACACGGTCTTCTTCAGGGCCAGATACTCTCAGAGCAGCTTCGTTCAGGGAGCATTCGGACAGTTCACCGCCAGAGCTGATGCTATGATGGCAAACCAGAGCACGCCACCGGTGATCCGGCAGGCGTGGGAGACGGTCAAGGGTTTGATGAGACAGGCGGTTGATGCTACAGACATGAACAGATATACCGGTGCTGGTGGGCCCGGAGCGAAGAAGGCACAGTAAGGGGTCTGGTGGTAGTGGTGAATGCTCTCAGGAACTGGACGCCATCTCAGTACCAGCTAGCAGACTCTAGTACGAGCTTCATTCTTCAGTCTGGCGATGCAATCATGCCTTGGCATTGGCGGTACAGTAGCTTCTATAAGGCAGCGATCTTTTCGTGTATTCTTTGGAGCAGCGACACGACGGTACATTGGAAAAGCCACTTCTTTCTGTAACCTCTGGTCTCAGGCTTTTGCGTCTGTCCGATTCCCTAGTGTGATTACTTTGCGGCTCTCTTTCTCCTTCCAATGACCTTTGGTTAATGCAGTGGTGTTTCCCTGTATACCAATAGCAATTGACCCTGTCTATGTCAATCAATCTGTCCATATCAATCAATATGTATTGAAATGCGAAGACGACAATCTGATCTGCACGTCGCTCTTCACCTTGATGGCAAGTAAAGCATGGTATTTTAGTGCCTTTTATAACCTTGTGCACAGCGATGTGCCTTTACAGTTGTGGGCTCCAACCCGAGAGGCTCCAACCCGAGAGGCGTACAACGCCCTATTGTATTCGGTCGGCCGCTCGTCTGAGAGGTATCGTGTTTGGACACGTCATAAGCTCAACACGGCGCTCATTAATATTACGCGCGCTGCCTCATGTCCTGTTTCTTTGTGCGTACGTTACCAGCCGCATCATATTCAACTGCCGGGTACGACACGGATACTGGAGCATGATTAGATATTTGAAGTTGGAGATCGTGATGAAGCGGTTAAAGGGGCTTTACGAACAAGTGTCAGCGGGCCTGCAGGTCTTTGCACGGGTCATCCCTGACCTTGTCATTGAGTGGCGATGGTGCTACGCTTCTATAGATCGCTTGATCAACGAGGACAACGAGCAGCGTCAAAAGGAGTTGGCCAACGCTTGGCGATTGAACAAGCTTGCCGATCTGCAGCGTGTCGCCATCATAGTAGGTTCCTCCGGCTACTTGACCACCTTATCACGACTCTGATGTTCCGCCAGAGTGCCCTGGTAGCGGGCGTTATATCCAGTGGTTTCTCTTGACGCTTTATTGAGAGCAGTTACTGGGGCGCAAAAGCAACGTGGTATAGCGAATTAGTCTGTTCGATTTCGTCAGCCAGTACGGCCGGCTTGCAGAGTGCTGCATTGTAACGTATCGACTTGGCTGTCACCCTGAGTGGCAAGTCGAGCTTCGAGAGATGCTTGGGACTTCCGCGCCAGGTCTGCCAAATCAGAGGCAGCCGCGAGCACTGCAAGCAGTACTCTGGCAAACGTCCCCCTTATTGTTGAGGCTCAGCGTCTACTCGTCCATTCGTATACGGCCTGACAATAATCATCTGGGATGTCGCCAGAAAAGCAGGTATGCGGCGGAGCAGTGACGAAGTCAAGGTATGAGTCTTGAACGCTTCACTCAACGAGTAACACTGCTCATGATCTTGTTGGTTGCACTATCAACCACTGTCGCCGCTGTTATTGCTATAGTGACATGTGGCATGACCGTCATGTTCATCTTCTTCAAAACGTTGGGACTAGATAATTAAGGCAGACTCTGGCACACGATGCAAGGTCTGAGAAATCATTACAGCCTACCCTTGCTTGGGCTTTTAAAAGAAGCATATGGTGGATCTTAAGAGCGAAGATACATCACATCAAAAGGTATAGGGTCATTATAGGGACACGAAGTTCTAAGGACACAGAACGCTAGTAGGGGTACAAGACTGGTTGTATATGGCTTCCTACTAGTGAATCAGTATGTAAACAGTCATCTTGACGCGGTCGTGTCTTGATTCTCTTGTATATGCTGGCCTGATTGTCGACAGCATGCCTGACGGTGTTTCTGACCACGAACTCGACGTTATGCCCTCATCGATCCCCCCGAATACCTTGTCACCAACTGTAGACAGTATGTCCGAGGACGGCTTCCAGATCCTCCAGCAGAATGAGGGAAATATGCGAGGGCTATTCCTCCATGATATTGACCCATCTCTTTAAGAACTGCCTAATCAGTGGACCCGTAAACGACCCTCAGCCTCCTCCAGACACCCACATATAATGGGCATGTGATGGGGGCCGTCGCAACAAAAGACGAAGACCATTGTTTGGACAGCGGCAGCAAGGCAAGGAGGAAGGACGGCGGTAGCGAGGTATGAAGAAGGACAGCGGCGCTGAGGAGGTCAGAGCAGGAGGACGGCAGCAGTGAGCTGTAATTGTACCTAGAAACACGTTAATATCATGCTTTCTGCAATGGAATCAACTTACTGCATGAAACACCAAAGGAAACACCAAGGAAATGGTGACAGCGACCTAGATTGCTGCAATTGCTTCGACGTGATAGAGTTTCTATAGTAATTAGTATGAAGCAACTGTCTGAATCGCGAAGCAACGGCGTCTTACCCCCGTTCTGTGTCCGTAAAAACTCCTCCTGGGTCCCCATAAAGACCCAAGAGATGGCATGGCGTGCAGATGTCTATTGGCTTCTGCGTTCCTATAGCCTGGTAGTGTTCAAGAACGGCTCCCAAATGGGAATCTTGGCGGACGCCGCACGGGTTTAAACTCCACTTCCGCAAAATCACAAATCGACCACCAGCATTTGGCCCTATCTCAGATGGCCCTCGGACCGAGACCGAGTTCTATCAACAAAACCCCGGCTCTTCATAAGACCTCATCATTCCACGGGTCATGTTCCCGTTGTAGGATGCATCTCTGAAGGCTTCTTCAGGTCAACAACAGAGTCACCATGGCTTTGAACGTTGCGGTCGTCATTTCAGCGTATTTTCATCATCTCATAATCGACATGCCTAGATCGTAATCCAAGAAGAAAAGCTTTCATGCCAGCTGGATCCCGTATCTTTCTTGGACTCATGGTCCACCACCCAGAACATGGGCTCCTCTTCTGCCATTCATGCAAGAGTGTCGTCCCACTGCGCGCCTTGGGCTGTCAGCATGATGGCGGAGGAGAATATTTTCCGTGCGCGATGCCCGATCCCCCAGTGTTCGATGATGATAGTGGAGAAGTTTGTTCTTAGAAAAAGCTACCTTTCACAGCTTACTTACTTAGAGAATCAATGACTAAGAGTATGATGTGTAGTACTCTGACAAGACACACTGGCATGGCATTAATCAATGACGTAAAGATAGAAAAGAGTCAGAAAAAGAGGTCATCATCTTTGACATATAGCTGAGTGATTGAAATGCCAAGACGACAACCCAACCTGCACGTCGCTCTTCGTCTTGATGGCAAGTAACGCATAGAAGTGGCAGCCTACACGAGTCAGTGCTAAATAACCCAAGCCCTATCGCACCGCGGGATTCCAATGGCTTCACCAAAGGTCAGCCAGACTACCGTACTCTACAGAACTACTGCAACCACTACGACGCTTAGGCGCCGTTTGGCTGACGATAAGCGGGACGACGAGAGCAAAAGTAAAATCACCCTCGATTGAAATGGTTATAAACTATGAGTTGTGCTAGTAGCAGCGACGACAATGTCATCTAGACCGCCATTGAGGCCTGGGTCTCCAAGATCTTCACAGGCATCACAACCTTCGTCTCGCAAATCGTCCGCACAGGGCGCTGTTCAACATGCGCCTTTGAACCCAAGTCAACTACGTATGTCGCATGAACCTGGCACTTCCCCCAAACATACGATGTCAAGGTTACAGTCTGAAGACGGCCAATGTTCTCCCGGCTCTCGCGGCGTACACCATCCCCTCACATCCGACCAGGCTTTTCCCTTTGCAGACTCTGCAAACACGCGTGTAGAAGGCGACATTGACAAACCTTCGATCCATGATGCAGATGCTCATACTAGTCTGCTCCAATATTATGATCATGGCCCAGGGTGTGGCTCTAAAAATTGCAACCATGGCACCTTTTCGCCTCGGCCGACGATGCGTAGGAGTTTTATGAGCTATGACAATCAGAGCGGGTTCGGCGGCAGCTATGGAAGGGGAACTGGAGACGCAGGTGGTGGGAACTTAGCTGTTCCGCATGGGAGCTTTGAGGATGCTACTGCGGATGGGATGTCTGCTGGTGGGAAGGGAAAGAGATTGAGCACAACGCAGTGGTTAGCCAAGACACATGGAGTGAAGAACGCAAGAACGATGTACGTAAGACTCAGAATCATTGTATATGGCGAAAAGGGCAGTTTAGAGACGCCTGCGAAGGTAGCTGTGACTGTGTTGTGATGCCGCCGGCTGATGGAAGACATGTTGAATGCAGGTACCTTACATACTACTTCCCTTTTCTCAACTGGATCGCCCAATACAAATGGTCATACTTCCGAGGCGATCTTATCGCGGCGTTAACAATGGCGTCCTTCTATATCCCAATGTCTCTCTCCTACGCCTCCAACCTTGGTCACTTGCCACCGATTAATGGTCTCTATTCTTTCGTCTTCAGCCCTTTCGTCTACGCTCTGCTGGGTAGCTGTCCTCAAATGGTTGTGGGACCAGAAGCAGCTGGTTCTTTGCTTGTAGGAATGGTAGTCCGGTCGAGCGTAGACAAAGGCCATTCAGGAGATCTTGATGAGGTCACGAACGCACGGATAGCAGGAGTTGTGACGGGGATGGCAGGAGCTGTGATCTTTGTTGCAGGCCTCACAAGACTAGGCTTCCTGGACAACGTGCTGAGTCGGCCATTCCTGCGTGGCTTCATCAGCGCGATTGGCTTTGTCATACTAATGGATCAATTGATCCCGGAGATGGGCCTGGTGGGGAGAGCGGGAGAGGTCGGATCCGTCAATCATGGAAGCAGTGTGGATAAACTCGTCTTCCTGGTGGAGAACATTGGATATGCGCATGGATTGACTTGTGGAGTGGCGTTTGGGAGTTTTGCGATTATCATGATGTGCAGGTACGCATTGTGGCTGTTTGTCAGCATTCACACTTACAATGCTGACATCTGGGGGTGCAGAGAGCTTAAGAAAAGATTACAGCCACGATACCCTGCCGTAGCCTATGTTCCGGATCGATTCCTTGTTGTAGCGCTCTCAGCAGTTTTTACTTGGAAGTTTGGATTGGATAAGCAAGGCCTGCAGATTCTTGGCAATGTTCAATCAACTACCGGATCTCCCTTCCCGTTTCACTGGCCCTTCGTTCCATCATACATGAATCATGTTCGGGAAGCCATGGACACTTCATTTTTGATCGCTCTTCTTGGCTTCTTTGAGTCCTCCGTGGCTGCTAAGAGTATAGGTGGAGTTGAAAGACAAAGCGGAGGGGGGATACAAGGAATGACTTTTAGTGCCAACCGTGAATTGGTCGCATTGGGAGTGGCCAATCTTGTGGGTGGATGCTTTATGGCGTTGCCAGCTTTCGGTGGCTATGGGAGGAGTAAGGTCAACGCTTCTACAGGCGGGAAGACGCCAATGAGTAGTATTTTACTCAGTCTTATTACTGTTGTTTGTATTTTGTTTCTTTTACCTTACTTCTACTATATTCCAGTGAGTCATTTGCATTAACGATGATATCCGCTCGGTCTGCTGATCCCGCCTTAGAGATCCGTCCTCTCCGCCATGATCTCAGTTGTCGCTTATTCTCTCATAGAAGAAGCGCCCCATGACATCAAGTTCTTCATACAAATCCGTGGCTTCTCTGAGCTCACTCTCATGATCATGATCTTCGCCGCCACTATTTTCTACTCCCTCACGCTCGGTATAGCCCTCGGAGTCGGCCTTTCTGTCCTCTCCGTCATCCGCCACTCCACCAAACCACGTATCCAGATCCTAGGGAAGGTGCCTGGGACAGCGGATCAGTTCGGAAACGCGGAGGATAACCCGCAGGGAGTAGAATTCATCGAAGGTTGTCTTATCGTCAAGATCCCAGAACCTTTGACCTTTGCAAACACTGGCGATCTCAAGAACCGTCTCCGCCGCCTTGAACTCTACGGCACCACTGGCGCACATCCTGCCCTTCCACGTGTCCGTTCTCCCGAACACAACAAAAACATCATCTTCGATGTGCATGGCGTGACTGGGCTCGATGGCTCCGGCACCCAGGTGCTATCCGAGATTGTCGATTCGTACATCAGTAGAGATGTGAGGGTGTTCTTTTGCAGAGTGCCAAGCGAAAGAAGTCCGGTATACAAGATGTTTGAAAGGAGCGGAATTGTAAGTAAGGTTGGGGGCCCAGGACATTTTGTTAAGAGTGTGGATGAGGCGTTGAGGATGACGGAGCTGGAGGATTTGAGTGATTTCTATAGGGATCATACTGAGGGTGGACAATGACAAGAAGTATGATTGGATTGACTCGGCGTCTCGGAGCGTTCTCCTGCAAGGGAGCGGAAGGTTTCGTATACATCTCGCACATCTAGATCTGATCTTTGATGGCTGGCGAAGTTGCGTGTTGATAGCGCAGATACCCCCAAGATAGCTTGGCAATCCTGCTAGCAAGCTCTTTATGAAAGGAAATCTATCTTTGCGTACCTTGATACATGCATTCGTTACGTGCATGATTAGTATCAGTACGCGAAGTCAGGGCTAAATGCCTCGTTCAAGTTTCGTTATTTGCCTCACATTCACTCGGAAGCTTGCCAAAGTAAAAAAGCAAAAAAGCAAAAAAACAAAAAATTCAACTCAAGAAGGAATCTAACGCTGGAAGCTTATTGGGGCGTTGAAGGAGTTGATCAGACCTAAGTCAATAACCAACCTCTCCGGATTACCTGCCGCCTGTTCTTGTCGAAAGTGAGGTGAATTTTTACGGAAGCTTATTAGGGCGCCGACAGAGATGGAGAGACATTAGGTCGAAGTCCACTGTGCCAGGTTACCTGCCGCCTTGACAAGATTGGTTTTAATTTGATTTATGAGCGTAAAAACAAACATTAGGACACATGCTGACTAACCCAGGTGTCTTATAGAATTTTTTTGCACTGTTACTCAAAGGTTTGCTAATTTTACAATACAATCCGAAATAATTCGGGTAGGGTCAGATGTACATCCGTTTTCTTCGCCAGAGCAATCGCTGAGTTGAGGTTGCAATCGAGGTACGGAATCATTGCCTGCCCTAACGCTAGTGGTTCGGCAAGGTCTCATAACCCAACGCGCCTTCCTTTACTCGCATCACATACCTTGGTATCTCCCGACATCGCCACAAACCCACACTCTCCGTGCTCAATTAGCAGCATGCATTTCCTCTCTTTCCTCATCCTTACAACTTCCACTCTCTTGTCGCACGCCGCCTCTATTTCGTCCGTACCTCCAGTCTTGCACCTCACGCTCAGTCGTCGAGGTGGAGCGTTTCCGACAGAAAACGTCGCAAACTTGACCTTCTTAGCTGAGGAGCTGGAAAAGGCTGAGGCGAGGTTCAATCTTACGAGGAGGGAGGTCAGAGGTAATAAGCTGGTTAGGAAAGCGAAGGAAAGAGATGTTGGTGGGAAGGAGGAGGGGAGGTTGATGGGAAGTTTAGGGCTGGATGGAAGATGGTACTAAGATCATCGCCGGATCGGACGCTTATAATTCTGATGTATGTTGTAGGTTCGCAAAAATCAGTATTGGCGAGCCACCACAGGAAGTGGAGGTGGACTTGGATATGTTGCTTTCGGACTTTTATGTTGTTACTACTACAAGTAGTACAGGGAGTCGGTACGATGACTACTTTTCACAGTCATATGGTATGTGTCATTTCATCTCCTTAAAAGCTTGCTTTCAATGCGTTCTGAGAATGTCTCGCTATAGTCAAGTCCAACGCGCACCCTTTCCCAACTTGCAGCCTCCCAACCGAAATGATCCATCTACCGACGAACAACAGCTCTCTCCCGATCTCCTTCGCGCACTGCAGACCTTCCAAGTCGTCCATCAATACCCTCCTCGCGTCCGGTACCATGCTTGGCCTCGCGCCATCAGAACATCTAAGCCAAACCAAAACACCATCGCTGCTAAAACAGCTACTGGAGAAGAAGTTCGTTGAACGCCACATCTGGTCAATCATGCTTATAAATGGCCGGGAAGGGGTTTTGAGTATTGGTGGGACTGGAGCGGAAGCTGTGGATCTTGTACAAAAGCAAACAAGGCAAGAGCTGGACAGGGTTGGAGACTTAGAGAGAGCAGCTGCGAACAGTAAGACTGGATCGACAGACGGGAGAGTGATACTGAAAAGGGATCTTGAGCCGGACACGGTAACCCAAGAGCAGAGCGTGGACTGGCGTAGCGGGTGGAAGTGGAGCAAGGTCCAAGGCGCAGAAGGATGGTGGCAGGTCCTGATGCAAGGTGTTTGGGTCGACGGAAGCAAAGTGCTAAAGAACCAGCCAGTGGTGATTGATGTTCGTCCGCAATTGTCTTTATACTCTTCTCCGCTCACAGTACTCCCTACTGACGCGTCATCTTTCCTACGACAGCTGAACACACCTTTCATCCTAGCCCCACCTCTAGCCGCACGAGCTTTCTACGCCTCAATCTCCGGTTCTCGACCACTCCCACCACCTCATGACAACCTTCATATCTTTCCATGCCTCAACCCACCGGTCCTGCATTTCGAGTTCAGCGGATGGAGCTTTCCAGCTATGCAAGGCGGTAAAGGCGCCGATTGGTGGGGCTCACCGGGAGGTAAGTTCAGCCTAGGCAGGTTGAGAGAGGGAAGTGGATACTGTGTGGGCGCTGTTGTGGAGACGAGGATGGGTGTGGGAGAGGACACTGACCCTGTCAAAAAGAGAGGAAGAAAAGGTGGGAGTGTGGGTGCCTTTGCCAATGCGGGTGTAGCTGCGGGAGAGTTGGCGGGAAATGGGATGAGGGATGTTTGGGTGCTAGGAGAGGGCTTCTTTAGGGGTGTCGGTGGTGTGTTTGATGTAAGTCCTGTTCGCTCAGGAGGTGTTCCACCCTATGTTATGCTGACGAAGGCGGAACTACAGTTCAAAGAGCAGAAAGTTGGCTTTAGAACGTACTGATTGGCTATAGCACTGGAGGAGATGGATAAGCTTACACACCTTCAATATCGAGCTTTTGAGCGCGCATAGAGCGGCTTTTCTCTAGCATATCGGCATTGGTCTAGCATGATAGCTATGCACAGCGAAGCATCACATCTTTTGCGCAACAGAGTCTCGATCATTACTGGTTGCTAATCAACGGCTTACACAGTGCAATCGTTCGTTTCGTGGGTTGTAATTGGGAAAGGTGAAAGACATGATCCGTCTTAGGGAGGCGGTGGCTGAGGGCGACTTGGTGTGCTCTACTGTCACAGTGCTTGGTGTGCTCCACTGCCACAGTGAATGATGCAATTACTATGACCTTACCTAAGTGAGGAGGAAGCTGGCAGTGATGAACACGAGCCTACATGAGATGATCTGTCTCCAATGACTGACACAGTTCTACGAAGGTACGCGAACGTGTGGAAAGCTATCTGCGGCGTTGATGAGTGACTGTTACTGCATCGATAAGGCGGACAGGACATGGGTGATTATATAACAGGGTAGGTATTCACGCCTTTCGCATTCATCCCTACAAGCAAGCTTAACCCATCTCGTCTGTGGATACAGTGGCTTTGCTTAAACCCTCTGTTCGAGTAACCGAGCAAACCAGACTGCACAATACAGTACAAACATCCAGTTTTCCATGACCTTATCCCACCCTTCTATCGGTGCTGAATATCTCAACCCCCTACCTTCCTCTATTGATAACCCCTCATCATCGATAACGTATGCTGTGGATTGGGTCCTATACGACGAAACCCCACCTATCAATTACTAGAGAGAGATGTAGGTGATGAGATCGACATCGATTCACAAC
>JAABUP010001269.1_pt1 | contig 53071 bp, 65 predicted proteins | sample 5559201 | NCBI WGS metagenome assembly JAABUP01 (sample SAMN10711887, study PRJNA513373) | rock metagenome | isolation source: Antarctica rocks | place: Antarctica | reverse complement strand
TAGAAGTTGGTGTGTGATGAATTGGTTTGAGCAAGGCAGTCTTGATGCAGTTGGAGGTTGGTTGGCCTGCATGGCCAGAATGTGCTTTGCTAGAAGTTGGTGTGTGATGAATTGGTTTGAGCAAGACAGTCTGGATGCGCTTGGAGGTTGATTGGCCTGCATGGCCAGAATGTGCCTGGCCAGGACTTGGTGTGTGATGAGCTAGATTGATCAGAGCCAGCAAGACAGTCTTGAGGCGCTTGGAGGTTGATTGGCCTGCATGGACAGAATGTGCTTTGCTAGGAGTTGCTGTGTCATGAGTTCGTTCGATCTGAGCCAGCAAGACAGTCTTGAGGCGCTTGGTTTGACAAAGCTGAGATGCTTTGACATAGGTGCATGATGCAGCGTATACGTGCACACGCTGGGAAGTCTTCCAGGGAAAACACTTGATAGGCCAAGAAGGCTGACATCTTGGCATGGTGCTGATAGCAGGTGACATACAAAACTGCAGCAGAAAGAACCTGCTTGACGTTGCATGCCATGATAGTCAATGTAATGGTGACAACATTACATATGATAACATGAGGATGATAGTATCACTTGTGGCTCCAGAAATTCAAACGTATTGCACAATTATGTCACAGGCTTCTCCCTAGCATGCTCACAGAGAACACCAGCATGTTGCATTTGCGGCTTGCTGCATGACTCAATTCCTTGCTGATCTGTGTCCTTGATCATTTCCCAGATGACATCGGCTGGTTTGTAGGTAGAAGAGTAGATGAGCAAGCAAACTCACCCTGTGAGGTTGGAGAGGACCTGGCAGCAAACCCAGCTAGCTCAGGTCTGGATCGTGCAGCATGGTGATGCTTGGTGGTCTGCTGGTGCAGGCCCCCATGCAGAGCTGTCACGTTGGCCATCTGCCTGGACTTGCAAGGCCAGCGAGGGGAGGCTGAAGAAGAGCGGACTGGTAACTCAGCCTGGTCTGACGCTGTGCCTGCTGTGTTGCAAGCACAGCAATGCGTCAGGGAGCGAAGAGCGAATGCAGAGGTGTCAACTGGTGGTCAGGCTTCCTCTGATGTTAAGTACAGGAAAGCAGGAGGGACTGAACAGAACCGCTTTGACTATGTAAGGTGACCTGAGAATGCACATGCTGTGATCCAGTCATGTCACTTGTACATCAAGCAGAAGCACTATGTGATGATCTGCCGTAATGTAGCCTCACTGCCTATGCATGGTGTGTCAAGCCTTGAATGGCACGCCACTGACTGCTCTTTGAAAGCTGTACCAAATCTGATGCCAGGTGGAGTTGTACCATACCATGCTGGGCATCTGGGTCGCCAGCCAAACGCACATCTGACGTCTTGCTGTGGCTTCTCCTGAAGGATGTCAACTTCTGCCTGTCCAGCCCCTCGTGTGCAGCCTGGGATTGGGGACTGACGCAAGAGTCAGGCGCCTGAAGGTCTGACAATGGTGATAGCCTAGCCCTGCAGGGCACACACAAACCTTAGTGATCTCGCTGCTGCATGTGGCATGTTGCTTGCCAGAGGCTTCGGACAGGGCACATGCACAACTGTTTGGACTCAAGAAGCAGATGTCTTTTAACATCCAGTGCGGCCTCATGCTGTACAGCTAGGCAAGTTGGTGCGCGCCCACATATTTGCAACTTTGTTGACTGTGAGCCCTTTGATGTGTTTTGTTGACCAGAACAGCTTTGGGGCTTCCAAATAGCTGATGGTGCCACTATGCCAAAACAGGATGTGAGCTTGATCAGCCATGAAATGAAACTGCAATTGTCGCAGGAGTGTGTGTCAATGGCTTGTGTAGGCTTTGCATGACCATGCTGTCTGAATGATGCACGGCCCCAGCTTGCGGCTGCTCAAAGGCACATGTGTTGCAACCACAGACGCTGCACCAAGTGTGGCATTTTCTCTTACACGTTGTTACTTTGATTTCATTCTGAGATCACTCCAAAGCCTGTTCAAACCATGTAGGCTAGGCTCAGGAGGGTTCCTGGAACGAAATCAAAGTCACAGTACTGTGACCGAAACTGCCAAGGGTCTTGGTCTGACGCCTGTGGTTGCAACTGTGATTGAAACTGCCAAGGGCATCTTTGGCTGTCCTAGGTCTAGTTTCAATGATGTTACGTCATGTGATTGTCAGAACTGTCGTATTAGTTGGCCTTATAGGGATGCACAAGACAGGCTGCTCTGGAGAGACAGACTTGTCCTGCACGTACCGAGCTGGAGACCGTTTCAATTATTACCGTTACCATTATCATTATCATTATCATTATCATTATTTATTAAGGGCATCTTTGAGCAAATTAGGGCCATCTCACCAGAACACTGCTGAACGCTGAATCTGGTCTTGGAGACAAATAAGCATGGCTGTGAGTGCCTACGCACAAATGACTAAAAGCCTGCTGCAGGCGGCAGAAGACTTACTGATCAGCTGCCGCAGCAGCTGCTTGCAGCGTGCCATGTTGTCCACCAGAGCTACTAGGTTGGCGGCGATCCTGTGAAGATTGTGTTGCGGGTGCTTGCTGTACAAGCTGCTGGTCTGTGCCTGCTGCTCTTGCGCCACCATATGCTTTGCTTGCCCTGTGACAGGCAAAGTGTCGGTGCAAAGAGCTGGTCCGTTGCTAGATGCGCATTGCAGCAGTGAATGGCGTATGTGAAATTTTCCTAGACTGACCTGCTGCACAGCTATGGCCAAGCTGCACTCAGCTGACCAGCCAATCATGAATATGGTCTGTTCAAGTCTTTCATGTTATTCAGAACCATCTTCCTGCTTTGATCTAAGTTTGACAAGGGCGTGCAAGTGAAAATATAAAGTACAGAACAACCTGTTCTGCACAGATGCCTTGCCAGCAAGAGTTGTCATGCATGCTTGTCATGTCATTATGTGTCATGTCATTATGTGTCATGTCATTATATCATGTGGCATGTCACGGTATGTCTACTACATACACCCGTTTGCATGAATGTCGAGGCAATGCAGCCCAAGCGCCAATGATTTCAAATTACAAGGGCATTGCATCCCAAAGCACCGTATTTCCAAGACTTTCTGCATGTTGCATAGAAATGCATTACCTCAAGTCCACAGATATGAAGGCCCAGCATTCATCAACAAAGGCTTGAGCATGCTTCAGCTGCTGGAAATCTCTGCTGTCGTCTATGGTGCAGTCTGTGACAGTCCATTCGATCACATGCCCTTTGGCATCAAACTGCCGCTGGACTGCAAAATACGGCTTCTGAGTGGGCGACAGCTTTATGTCCCCTTCAATAGGAGCTGTGCGCTGCCTTTTGTTAGCCTGCTGTCTGCTGCTGCCTTCTTCAGCATATGACCGTGGCCGTTTGGTGCTGTGGGCACCATTCAGGCCATTCTCATGGGAAGCAGAGTTCTTTGCTGAGCCATGCTGGTGCGACCGCTGCAATGCATCTGGTGACTGCAAAGTATCTGGCTTTGGTCTGCGTGCTTTTAGAGGATAGAGGACTTTCACTCCACAAGCATTGCACAAGACCTTGGGGCCTGACAAGACCTCAGGCCGCCACAGAGGAGTTGAGGTTGTCCCACAGCGAATGCAGGCCTGTGCGTACAAACTTGGGGTCACAAAGCGCCGATAGTTGACATACATTCATACATACATCTATTCTTGCAAGAGGCTGAAAGCTTGAGTGGACAAGAACTCATGGAGGAGTGAATGCATGAACACTCGTGAAGGGTGCTTACCCTCTCCATCACCTTGCAAGTATGCTCTGCATAGACAGTGTAGCCTGGCGCTGAGGTCCTCACTGAACTCTGTTAGGACACATCCGGGGCACAGCCAGCTGCCAGGCTACCTCACGTTCGTACATGCCAGAGAAATGCTATCGCACTGACTATTGTCGCTCAACAATTTCGGGGCTTGTTATACAGTGTGCGATTTGGCTATCCCGTGTTTGTAAAAAAGGCAGCAGGCCCGGCCTCAGCGCCGGACTGTCTCTTGACTGAGCCTTTGGAGGCCTTCAATGTCAAGTGCAGCAACTTGGCCGCCTGTAGCAGCGATGAAGCGCTCACTAATGGCCAATACGACTGGTGATCAGCTTTCCGAACGCTGTCAAAAGAGCTTGTGACCGGCCAAACGTAGCACAGCGGTGCAGCAGATGTGCACAGTAGCTCAGTGTGATTGAGCCTCAAAATTATGCCTTTTCCGAGCGCTGTTATGTTCGATGTGTCCTAGAATGGTGCTTGCGCTACATGAGCAGGGGTCCCATCAATTATTGACGGGTGCACCCCACATCCATACAGTATCATTCAATCATTGCAAGGCCGCGGAAAAAAATACACTCGCACACCATAGAAACACCAGGAGGCAGAGTGGCACAAATCGTGCAATTGCGCAAGGCAGCAAAGTCGATTTGCAGCTGTTCGAGTTTGGGTGGTGGTAACGAAGCCAGCAGTACGTTTTGTCTGGTCCTTTGAGTCCCCTGCTTACCCCTGCTTTTTTACAACAAGGTGCGTATTCGGTTCAGTCATAGTACAGCCTACCTTTCCTGCTGAATACTTCCTTGTGGAGCTTTTGAAACCTCCAGCTGCATGTGCAAATTCTTTGGGCACAGTTTGTCAAATTTTGCAGGTCTTTGTAGCCACGGACGGATTCAGGCAAACCTCTACCTTGGCTCTGCAGACTCTCGCGGCAATTGCCATTGATCTTTGGCCTTTAAGGTGCTCTGCAGCGTCCGAATCGCGGCGAGACGCTGAGTAGTGCTTCCTCGCAGTCTGCGCGGCGAGGCACACAGGCTGTGACGGACCTGCTGTTTGGTGCACTGCAGGTATTGGTCTCTCAAGTTGCCGTGCTATTGTTTTTCGCGCAGCGTACCTCAATACTGCCTGCGATTTGTTCAGTCTCGACACCGTGCCTGTCTCAAACAGCTGACAAGAGGTCTTCGATATATTCTAGGCGGTCGTTTGACAATCTTTTTGACTTGCACCGTTGATATTGAGAGCTAGCCCCCATATCTGTCACCTGCTGCGGCGTATCTGTATCACCTGCATTCCTTCAGAGACTTTGGCAAGCAGGTCACTGCTTGGAGGCTGCTGACATGACAACAGCAGCACTCGTTAAGCTCCAGGCAGCTGCAAGTGTCTTACCAAACAATCATGTTGTGTTTGCAGATATGTTTGTATACATCAAATAGGATTTCGGAAGCTTATGGAGAAGGACAGAGATGCCCCAGCCTCCACTGTAGCTGGTCAACAAACAGGCAAGAGCTTTAGTGCCTCTTGTGTTTGCTAAGGAACGCAATAGATGCAGCACTGCGACAAAGCTATGCAAGGCACATGCATCTCTGGGCAAAAGGTTAAGTGCAATGTTTGTACTATAAGCATGTAGCATGCAAGATCACTGGTCAACACCAAAGCAATGTTCCACCTTTTTTGGCAGTGTGGAAAGAGACAGATGTTGCCTGAATACCCAATTGGCACAAAACATCCGGCATCCCTTAGTGCCATTCCTGCTGATATTGGCATGTGTTCACCACAGGTCCTGGCCATCCATCAAAATCAGGGTCGCACAGCGTAGGTGCATGGCTGACACAATCACTAGCAGCCATCAAAAGGCGTGGCAGATCAACAGACGACTCGCGCATGTCCATGGCAGCAGTAGGCAATGTAGATGTGGATGAGCAACACCAGATTCTGGTGAGCAGCCTTGTCTCCCAAGGTCTACCGCCTGCTGGCAGATCAGAGTCCTTGCCTGTTCAAGCTGGAGCTGACTCAGCAGCACAGCACGCCCAGCATGCACAGCAGATTGAAAGTGCACCAGCAGGGCAGGAGGTCAAACGTAAGCCTGGCAGGCCCAAGAAAGCCGGTCTTGGGGAGCCACCTTACCCCCCCAGCGTACCTCCCTCCAGCAATGGTCACATGGCCCCTCCCTCAGCAGCACCAGTCAATGCAGACGCTGCTGTTGTCAGCACACATCAGGTTTCGGCATCAGGCAGCTCGCCTCGTGCTCAGCTCTCACCTCGTCGCGGCATAGCTGAGGCTGAGCTTGATGGCGTGGACCACCCTGCTGGTGCGTTGCTTCCACAACAGGCTAATCACAGGGGCAAGGGCAAAGCTTCAGTGGCTATTGACCTCAGCAAGCTCCTGAAGTCCCGGACCAAGCATCAAGTCAGGGACAACAAGCTCCCCGGCAGCAGTGTTGGTGGCAGTGGCACAACACTCCCATCAGCAGGAAATGGACCCCTCACAGGTGCTCTTATGCCTGAAGCAGACCCTTCAGTAACTGCTCAGCCTCACCATGCATCAACAGCAGCTGAAGCAGCGGCTGAAGCACCAGCAGCAGCAGCAGCAGCAGGTAGCAAAGGAGTTGAGCCTATGCCAGAGTCCGGAGGAGCAGCTTCTGCACAGTTACAGCCTACAGCACAGGCACAGCCTACGGCAGATGAGTCTGCAGCAACACTGTCAGGACCTCTCTCAGGCACCAAACGCCGCCGCGGACGCCCGCCCAAGCAGCCTCTGCTGGAGGTCCAAAGCATGGAACCAGAGGAAGCCCAGAATCATGTCTTGGCATCGTCATCAGCAGCAGCATCGGCAACAGCAGCAGATGCTGTTGACACTGAGATGTCAGATACGGTGGCAGCTGCAGCAGCAGCAGCAGCAGCAGCAGCCAATAGGGAGCAGCAGACTTCAGTTCTGCCAAGAAGCGCACGCAAGTCTGCAGCAAGCTCACAGCCCCAGGATGATGACTTGGCAGCACACCCAGCAGCTGCTCCTGCAGCTGCAGGCCAGGAAACTGCTGCAGATGGGTTCAGCGAGGCTGACCAAGGGCAAGAAGTCAGTGACGCAAATGGAGGCAGGGAAGGCAGGGGCAGGGCTGGATCACATGGGCCTGAACTGCCCTTGTCCATCCTGCTTGATGGGGCCTCCAACAAGAAGCGTGGCCGGCCTTACAAGAATGCTGCAAATGCTGAGAAGGCAGCTGAAAGGGCAGCTCGCCGAGCAGCCACTGAAGCAGCTGAGAAGGCAGCTTATGAGGCAGCTGCTGAGGCTGCACAGGTGGTCATCACTGCACCTGCGATGCTACCTGTGAAGAAGAGGCGTGGTCGGCCCCCAAAGGACCCTGCTAAGCTGGCTGCGGCCCTGGCTGCTTACCATGCTTCTACTTCTGCCAGACAAGCCAGCATGGACGCAGAAGAGGCTTTTCTCAACTCTGGTGCTAGTCAAGAAGCTGCACAGGCAGCTGCTCAGGCAGCTTTTGAGGGACCTCCGCCACAAGCTGCCGAAAATCCCCAGCTACAAGCTGCTGAGCAACCCCAGCTAGAAGAGGTGGCTCCCCCAGCTCCTGCCGCCACCCCCAACCCTGTGAGGAAGAAGCGTGGCCGGCCGCCCAAGGCAGTTGCCAAGGCAGTTGTTGACAACCTCAACTCGCCGAGTGACTCACTCCCCATAGCTGCTCTAGCTGGTGACTACGCCTTCAGACAGGACCCCTCAAACAGCATCGAAGACGAAGATCATGATCAGGCCATTCTGGACGCAGCAGCAGTCCTGACTTCCAGCCTGCCATACCCCCAAGAGATTGCTGTGCGGCCATCTCCGGTGGCTAGGCAGGGTAGGCGCGCTAAGGGCAAGCGCAGATCCAGCAACAGCAGTGCTGATGCACCCATGCCTGCAGCTGCACAGAAGAGGCAGAGGGGCAGGGCCCAGGGCACTTCCCAGCAATGGCAGCCAACTAGGGATAAGCAGCCTCTGGATAGGGATGAGCAGATGGCAATGGAACTGGAGCAGGAAAGGCAGAGGCTGCCAGTCAGGGAGCAGCAGAACCCTGCTGAAAGGCAGCAGGATCAAGCTGAAAGGCATCAGAACCAAGGTGAAAGGCAGCAGGACAGGGGAGGGGAGCAGTCAAAGGAGAGGTCGAGAAGAAGGCAGCTGGAGGTGGTTTCATCTAGGGCCACAGCCATACTTGAAAGCATTGGACCAGATTCTCAACCCCTAGCAGATGCTGACATGCCCAATCCAGATTCCCACCCGGTCCCAGACCCCCCAGGCAGCCGGGTGTACCCCTCTCCTGGCTCTGACTCAGAGCCTGCAGCCCCCCCTCAGTCTGGCTACCCCTCCAAGCGCCACAAACCAACCCAGCCTGCCACAGCTGCCTCTGCCAGCCTGGAAGAAGAGCAAGAGCCAGTCTATCATGACTCACCTGAGCATCAGACACACGCCATGTCAGGCTCAAGGCATCCTGGCACACAGGCACAGACAGATGCCTCGTCAGCAGGAATGCAGCGCACAAAGACTGCTTCCAGCCCACGTGTCAGTGGCCCCATCACAGCAGCTGCTGCACCAGCTGCTGCTGAAGTCACATCAGCAGCTCACACTGCACCTGAGTCTGTACCTGATGCCATTGCTGCAGTGCCTGCTGATGCACCAACCACAGGACCAGTGTCTGTCCTGTCAACTGAGCATCAAGCGGCGTCTGAGGCTCAGCAGCACAACAGTGAAGCAGCTGACCTGGCACAGGATGATCTGCTGGAGACTTCAGTGGTAAGCAGCTGGGCGCAGTTCAATTTTTTTCTCAGATCGGTACCACTAGGCTTTGTGGTGCATTTGCTAAATCTGTTAACTGTGTTGAGGACAATGGAGCTGTTATTGTTGGTAGCACTGCTGCGATAAGCAAATTTACCAACAACAGCTCCACTGTCCTCAATGCAGGAATTGCTGCAGTAAGCAGTTCCCGCATTGAATGCACTTTGCTCTGGCCTCTCAATCCTGACTACGCTATGCATGACCTTTCGTTTGGTCCAAACCATGTAGTGAAATACACTGACTGTCATGCAGGCTCTGAGATCCACATCAAGTTTCAACATTGTAGTCAATCAGTTTGGCTGTCATGCAGGCACTAAGCATGACACCAAGCTGCATTGTTGTAGTAGACCAAGCAGGCTGTCATGCAGGCCCTGAGTTTCACATCAGGCTTCAATGTTGCAGTCAAGCATACTGGCTGGCGATCATCATACCAGACTCTAACACTGCAGAACATCATACTGGCTGCCATGCAGGCGCTGAGCATCATACTAGGCTTCAAATATTGTAGCAGATCATACTGGCTGCAATGCAATCGCTGAGCATCACTCTAGGCTTCAAACATTGTAGTACTTCATACTGGCTGCCATGCAGGCGCTGAGCATCACACCAGGTGGCAAAGATGACTACTCAGTACTCAGGCTGCAACCCTTCCTCGCCTCCAGCAACAACAACAGACACTGTCATTCATGGTGGCAGCTTACTGACCCATACTCTCTTAACCTTCAGCAACAACAGACACTGTCATCCATGGTGGTAGCTTACTGACCCATACTCTCTTGCATGCAGGCACTGGATGTGGTCTCAGAGGGGAGGCATGACCGGTCAGCAGCCAAGGCACAGCATCCTTCTCCCACTTCTAGTGCGTCTGTGCCTGCTGTAGCACAGGTTGCAGCAGGGAGCAGTGCTGTCCACCAGCAGGAGACACCGGCTGAGAAAGGCAGCTCTGGCAGTGAGCCTGCCTTGACTCAGACCACCTCGCATGATGCTGGCAGAAGGCAGACAGAGGTGCGCACTCTGGCAGTGTGGACACAAAGGCTCTTTGTTGCTTGGTGGTGTTCAAATTCGTTTGTTTGTGTTTCTTGTGTCAATGTTTGTTTCGCTTTTGTTAGGACTGTTTAGGCTTTGTGCGTAGTTCTCCTCAAGGCCAGTACTTCAACTTGATGACCATTCTGGTGCTCGGTCTGAAGCAGTGTCTCAACCAGCAGCCTTCCTCCTGGACTGGCAATCAATGTGTTGTCAGTCTGTAGGCTTGTTGGTCTGTCGGTCTCTGTAATCGCTGGTTTGCTCACAGTTTTCTGCTGCCTAGCACTTTTGCTGGCCTGCAGGACTTGTGCACTTGAACAATGCAAAAAGCAGGACTGTGACACAGTCCACAACTCCTCTGTGTTCAGTCTGTGTTCAGTCGAAGCCTCTAGTGTGCTGATTTTGTTTCAGATTGTGTGAAATATCCTGCTGTATGCTGTAGGCAAGGGTTGAGACACCCCCACAGCCCTCACGCCCCCAGCATCTTCAGGAGCAGTTGTGCGACCTCAGACCCCCACAGCCCGTTCAAACGCAGCAGGCACAGCACGAGGCACAGCACAGCCCCCAACGAGCTGCCCAACCTGCCTTTCAGCCTCCTGTGCTTGCCCTTCTGATCAGTGGGATCCCTCCCATTGTGTTGGGAACCTTCCAAGGGGATATGCAGCGAGCTAGGATCATCCTTGAAGCTGCAGGTTTCCTGCTGCCTGTTGACCTAAGCTCGTCCCTGCTGCCTCCTAATCTGAATTCAAGCCCGCCGCTGCAGCACGCCGCTGTGCCTGCTGTGCATGCTTTGCCTGCTGGGCTTCAAACGGGACAGGCAGCTGTACAAGGCGGGGTGTACACCTCAGGGGAGGAAGAGGAGGAAGGTTTGCCAGTGCAGCGTGCTGCCGTGACTGGTGTTGAGCAGGCTGTGACTGAAGGTGACTCCTATTTCACTGATGCCTCTGTCATGTTCAACAAACAGCCATCCCAGCCATCCCATTAACCCTTGTTGCCCTGGCTCAGTGCATGTATCTTACTGCACATTTGCCTTTCATTTGCATCCTGATATGCAGTGTCAGAACCCGATGTACCGTCAGGCCTGCTGACCTACTGTACCAATGTATCTTAGCAGCAGCAGCAGCAGCAGCAGGGTTTGTACCCCTGTACCCTTACAGGTGTCAACAGGCTCACACTCAGTCTTTGTCCTGTCTGCTACATGGATTCAGGCAACCACACAGAAGCTGACTGTGTATGTGTGCGTGTGTGCATAGCAGGGGCTAGCTTGCGGGGCGCCCATAGAAGGAAGCAGAGCAGGCCAGGGGAGCAGCCTGCCAGGGGGGGCAAGCCCCCCCCGCCACCTGTGCATCAAGGTGCCCCTCTCATGGTCACTCATGCCCAGCAAAACCGGCACTTGCAGTGTGTGGCTAGCATGCTTGTGTGGATAGTCTGTCCTATCACTGACAAAAAGAGAGTCACTTTTCTTGATCATCCCCAGCATTGGTGTGTGAGTCACCAGGAAGGTGTCAAAGTAGTGGGGACTTTCCTCCACTACTTCCTACTGCTTCTTCCTTTGGTGAGAGTGTGTGTCCACAAAATCAGTATCATCAAGCTGGTGTGTGCTCTTGTGGATGCACGTCAGAGTTTTGTCTCAGACTGATTGTTTTGTAACTGATTGGTTTTCTGGGTCATCAGCAAACATCCAGAACATCAGCTGTCCACACTAGGCCTCGCCTGTCAGACTATGGCCACAGCTCTACAGCATGTGCATTTCAGCCTTGCCATGCCTGGATAGTATGTTTTGGCCATGACAGCAAGACAGGAAAGCTTTAGATCAACTCAAGGGAAGCTTGGGCTCAATTTGGGATCATCTCAAGCTTCTCTATATTGAACGCCTAACGGCACCATCTTTTCTGTTTCTTTCTTTCTCAACTCAGTGCTTCACACTGATAACATAATTGAAAGGTGCCTGACCATATGTTTGATGTCTGCAGATGCAGGCGTGCCTGTTGTGAGGCCCGGCAACAAGCGTGGTCGCCCCAGTAACGTGGCCAGGCAAGCAGCTGCTGCAGCAGCTGCGGCGGCAGCCCAGCTAAGGGATGGGGACCAGGCTAGCCCCAGCAGATCCCAAAATGCTAACCCCGCTGCTGGCAGGGACGGCTTGTCTCAGGTGAACATGTCGCTACTTCTCAGATCACACTTGGTGTTTTGGTCAGGTGGCGAAAGATCATCCACAGACATGGGGATTGCAAAGCATTGCTTTCAAAGCAATCTTCATTTCCCACATGAGATCCTAATTCTTCATTTCTTTCATTGCTGAGGTCCAGTAAGCCATTGGTTCAGTCTTCATGGCTTTACAGTCTGTTTTTGCAATGCAACCTGCAATGTGCTCAGCCGCATCTTAACAAGAGCACGAACACCAAACTGGAAGCGTCTGTTGGACGGTGTGTTGATCAATATAGTTGTAGGCAAGAGGCAGCTGCATCTTAGCTCCAGACTTCTGGATTTCAGCAGGATTGTTCCTGCCAGTGTCAAGATTTTCATTGAGTCCACCAGATTTGTGCACATAGTCAGTGAGTGGTATCACTTTCAATTGAAAGGAAACCAGTGAGATTTGGCCAGGTGTTGGTTAAAGGTCTAGCAGTGTCAGAATCAAGACATGCAACATGCAGTGCACGCATGCATGCAAGCACTTTTGAAGCATGCTGTTCCTTATGTCAAAATGCGTCGATACACCACTGGCATGCACTTCTGATCAGCCTGCAAATCTTGTGAAACTAAAGTGTGACGGTGCAAAGAACAACAAAAACTCTGTCGAACAAACATTTGCTCAACAGGAGGAATGGGAGCGTATGGGATTCCATGGGGAGTTGCAAGGCACAGGGCAGAATGGCCTGGTAGGGGATGCCCCAGATGAGGCTGGGCATGCAAATGGACCTGGGATGAAGAGGAGCAGGTAAACGCATGCATGGTTTCTTGCTACTTAATGCCATGGTAATGCACAGGTAACTGCCCTGGTGATGCCACGGTAATGCACAGGTAATGCCATGGTAATCCACTGGTACTGCCCTGGTGACGCCTTGGTAATGCACAGGTAACGCCATGGTAATGCACAGGTCATGCACTGATGACACCCTGGTAATGCACAGGTAATACCATGGTAATACACAGGTACTGCCTGGTGACGCCCTGGTAATGCTCCCATGCAGGAAGCCCAGTGCTCGAATTTTGCAAGCGCATAACATTCTCTCAGAAGAGCAGCAGGTCACATTTGAAGGACAAAGCCCTGAAGGCAGGCAGGGGCGGGGGAGGGGGCGGCTTGGCAAGCGGGGCAGGGGGTCATCGCATCACATGGGCAGCCCAAATTCCAGGCATGTTCATTGGCTGCTTGATTTCAGCCTGACACTGCTTTGGCATCCTACATGCGTGCTTTTGGCTCTGTAAGCTGTTGCAGTTCTAGATTTTCATGCTAGAACTAGCTGGGGCAGGACTCAGGAAGGCACATGCTAGATATTGGTGTTCTCACAACTCAAAAAAATGACCTTGTAGAGCATCCTCACCTCTGTACTACATTGTATGCAAACAAGGTCAGAAGCCCAGCAAGCAGTATCGCTTCCCCAGAGCAAATGAGCAGGGCAGAAGGGCTGTGGGGACAAACTACTGCTGCTCCTGCAGATTGTTCAGTCTGACAAACACTGCAGCAACAAAACGCAACAGACTGGGTAGTTCCATTGTAATATGTTCATCTCATAAACAAAACAGGTGCCTGATGCTGACGTAAGCCATTCTACGCAATCCATGAGCAATGCATGCCATCAAACAGTATCTTCTGCTCCACATGAGAGTGGGAGCTCTTCACATTGTTTACACATAGCCCACTTTTGTGGACAATACCTTCATTTGCTATCATGCGTGGTTTACAATGGCTTGATTGAGGATGCCTGGAAAAGTAGCTTATAGAGAAGTGGTCGTTCATCTGTGGTTGGAAGAAAGCATTACAAGTTCCTTCTCACTACAGACTAACGCCCAGTTCTCATGTGACATTACTCATACACAACAAACTCAAAATAGTCGCTGTAGAAAACAGACACATAAACAAGGGAAGGCATTTTTATTTTCCACATGAAATTGTTTAGTAGACTGCAGGAGTGTGGTCAATTTACGTCCCTAAACTTCTGCATCTCTGTGCCTCTGCATCCCCAAACCTCTGCACCCCCATGCCTCTGCATCCCCAAACCTCTGCACTCCCCCCAACAAAAACATCAAAGCCACATGCTCACTTCAGTGCATTCATCAGTGGCTTGCAAGAGTGTCATGCAGTTGGTACGCTCAAACCTCCATGAAGTTAGGTCTGAACCACTTTGCCTCCAGACAGACACATGGCTGTGTCATGCAGGGAGGAATTATGCTTTGTACCATAAATCTATCACGACTAAATAAAACAATAATGGCTGTGTCATGCAGGGATGGGTCACAGCTGCCCACAAATCACGCCCGCTTTGACCCCCTACAGGCCTTGCCTCTTGCTGATCCCAGCATGGACCATGGGGACCCACACATCCCCAGGAGGAAGCGCAGCAAACCCACCGAGCTGATTCGCCCTTTAGAGCTTCTGGCAGCAGCCAACGCAGCAGCTGCCAAGGCAGCTGCTGGAGGGCGTCAGGATGACCATGAGGATGACTACATGCCAGACAACCTGTCCTGCCTGGCTGCTGCGGCAGTTGCTGAGTCTGAGTCGGATGCTGAGCTTGCCCGGGCGCCTGAGAATGCCCACCAGGTATTCATGAAATAAGAAATGACTACAGGAATGCTGTGTGATGAAGACCACCTGGGCAGCCTGGTATAATCCTTGGCTTCTCATTAAACTGACGCCACAAGGCGTAGTCTTGTCTTGTCTGATGAAGACCCATGTGAATATGGCGTGTCAGCAGAGTATTACTATGTTAACCTCCAGTGAATGCAGCGCGGCAGCTTTGTGAAACAGCCATGTCTGATGGCAAATATGGGTGCCTCTATGTGTTTGAGACATTTCAGTCTAGCCATTGAGAATGTATCTGTATGGCTAGAGTGCTTTTTGCACAGGCAGGTCACACACTGCCTGATGCCACCTCACACATGGAATGGAATGTTATGCAACTGAGGCTGCTCTTCACTGAACGATCAAGCAGCTGTTGCAATTTGCTGGAACATGTCATCATTATTCATATGCATCATGGTAGCTGACCAAAAAGACCTGGTTTGTGTCTTGGCTGACTTTGGTGGCTGATGCTTCTATTAAACCCTGAACCCTAAATCCTATTGCAGGCGGCACCCAGTGGTCCTGGATCAGGTTCTCACGTCAAGCCACAGCATCGCACAGCATCACAGACAGAAGGTATGTCTGCCACTGCAGTTTCACGCCTGCTCTGCATGCGTTTGCGGTGAATGGTGACTCATCACTGTGGGACATGTGATGCTGACAGCATTCTGGCGGCAGGGAGATTTTTTCCCCTTCTTTATTTGGCGGATTCATCAGAAGCCCAGTACTGGGAAGCAAACAAAGCGAATGATGTGGTTTTCGCGCATGCCTCACCACAAAAGCGGCTGTCAAGGATGCCTGTTTTGTCTACTGGCGCACAAGCAGTCAGATGTTGCATACTGCCACACAAGCTGTTGGAACTTGCAGTGACAACTGTGGTTGACTGCTCTTGACTGCAATCAGACATGTTCTCATGGCAGCATGTTGACAACGACTCAAGCATGAGGAATCTGGGGTGTTTTGTCACTTTTGGCATGTGTATTGTCGATGCTCAGATGCCAAACATGACGAAGAAACTTGTCATTGCCCATTTAAATCCCCCCATCCTGATTGACTCAATGCTGCTTGAGTCCAGGATACAACTGAGATTTAGTTACATGTCAATGCAAATCTAGTTTCATGTAAATGCAACTTTACTTTCATGTCAATGCAGGGGGTCCTGGGCATGTGGGAGGGGAGGCTTTGGTGGGTAGATTGGTGGCCAAGCGCTTTGGCAGCCATCCAGTCTTCTTCCCCGGCAGAGTCGGTTATTTCGCCCCTATGCTGTGTCCCCAAGCGTGAGTCCCCAGTCCACATAGCCAGTGCTTCAGATGATGTGTATGCACAAGACATGAGCCTGTCCCTGTAGGGGTGGTACTGCCTTTCACACTAGGGGTGGCACTGCTTTTTGCACTAGAGGTGGTACTGCCTTTCGCACTAGGGGTGGCACTGCCTTTCACACTAGGGGTGGTACTGCCTTGCACACCACGGGTGGTACTGCCTTTCACACCAGGGGTGGCACTGCCTTTCACACTAGGGGTGGCACTGCCTTTCACACTAGGAGTGGCACTGCCTTTCACACTAGCTTCATCAAAAGCAGTGCCCTAGACCAACAGCAGCTGGAAGCTGAAGTGTTGTTTCCACACTGTATTAAACAGAATGGCTTGCAATGGCTTCAACCAATTGGGCACTATGTCCTGAATGCCATCTTGATACCTGTTGGCCAAGCCTGCATTCCATTTATTGCTGTTGTTGTTTTTCTCTATGTCCTGCTAAAGCTGAGCTTGTGATGTGTATGCAGGTTTCTGCATTGCGTTGACTGCTAGTTTATTTAGAAATAGGGGGATGCTGTAAAATTAAGTATCAGATACCCCTCCTCGCATGCCTTTTTAGATTGAGCTGCTTGAGCATCTGTCAGTGCCTGTGTGTGCAAGGTCAAGTAGCAAGGCTAAGCTGAACACTGAGGCTCAGTGGGATTTGCATCTAGTTGGATGTGTTGAAGTAGTTATAGATGGGCTCATACCTGACTTGTGCAATGCAGGCCTTTCCATATCCAGTACGAGGATGGTGATTCTGAAGACTTGAACCGTGAGCAGGTTGAAGCCATACTTGTGTAGAAGCTGGCAACTCTTCTCTTTCTCTGTGTCTCTTTACGGTTCCATAACATTGCTGTGTTGGTTCCAGCTTGCTGCGCATTACAATCGTGTGGGTGTTTCATGAAAAAGCTGCTGTGTTTGTGGCGTTTAGAATCAATATGTCGTGTGGTCATTGTATTCTCAGATGCTGCCTTTTACATTTACAAGTCTTTTCCAAACTGTACCACACCCAGTTCGCTGAAACTGCCCAAGTTGCCTTTGGGAAAGTATACTGTTAGACTGCAGATGCAGCAGAAGGTATGCTATTTGAGCAAATGCTCTCATTGGGGGAAGGAAGTAGTCAGGAACAAGTATTGCAGCAAGTACAGCCCGTTTGAAAGTCCTGCAGATGTGTTTAACTTTCTCATAATGCCTTGGGTACAACATCCGACACAAGAGCAAATATACCAACTGAATAGAGCAAAGCTCCTTAGCAACCGAACTAGCACTGTGACATACTCATGGTCTGCTAAGATTTGTTGGGATGACCACCAACAGCAAGACATACCTAATAGCTATATGATGCATCAAATGCTGCATGGAACTTTTCTACCTAATCAGTTTTGCTTCGGCCTCCATCAGTGCCATCTGCCCTTGCGGGCGTTCTCAAATAACGCAGCCACACTAACATACAGAACACACATGGCATGCACCAGACCATGACTGGATTGAGTAACAAACAACTGTAGCCATAAGCATGGCTCAAAAACCGCAATCCCTGATAATGAAATGCAAGAAGGAGGCCGAGCGTGACCAGCTGTGTCCATTTGAACTTCGCTGATTTGGCCTTCAACCCATCAGTTGAGTGTGCCATCAAGCGATCATGCCTCGCCCTGCAACAAGAGCACCGATTGCTAAATTCCAAACATTTTAGCTCACTGACTAGCCTTTTGAGTTTCAACAGTGTGTAGCAACCTTCCAAAAGCAAGGCTGCAATGGGCATGCATTGTGCAAAGGAATCAGGCTCTTTTCAATCCCAAAGCGTCGATTTTGATTCACACATGTCATCCCTACACTGGAGATCTAAACTCAGAAACGTCGGGCAGTGAAAACGCTATTGTACATTGTGGAGGTGTTTCAGGACAATGTGAGCATCTGGTAGGGTGAAGCAGTGTGAGTGTGAGTGTGAGTGTGAGTGTGAGTGTGAGTGTGAGTGTGAGTGTGAGTGTGAGTGCAGGCTGCAGCTGTCCCCTCTCAATGCACAGACCAATGCATGCAGTCTGAGAAAGATGTGATCTCAGCAAGGTTGAGAATCATACTGAAGGTATATACCAACTCTCCGTCCATGTACAATCTCATTTCAAGGATCAGGTGATGCTCATCGGCTAATGGGACGGTGTTGTGTGTGGGGGAGTAAGGCGGGAAGGTTGGGTGAAGAAAAGGAGGGAAGAAAAAAAAGACAACAGGAGAGAAGAAAAAAGGGGAGGGGGGAGAAGCAGAAACAATAAACGGGGAAAGAAGACTGGGGAAGAAAATAAGAAAGGAGAATGTTGGAAAAAGGCGGGCAGGCGAGAGAGACAGGTGTGCAATACAAAAGTGGATCAACAAAAACAATGGGGGATTGCGCCTGCTGGCCACAAACATGGTAAAAGGGAAGAATATGAAGGGGCAAATATGAAGGGGCGAATACCAAGGGGCAAATCTGAAGGTGCGAATATGAACGGGCAAATACGAAGGGACAAATATGAAGGAGATGCGCACCAATGGGAGATCACGCCTGCCAGCCACAAATACGGCAAAAGGGAACATAAGAATGCCGAAAGGGAACACAAACATGCCGAAAGGGAACACAAACATGCCGAAAGGGGACAATATGAAGGAGATGCGTACCAATGGGAGACTACGCCTGCCAGCCACAAGGTACCAGGCAACATCGTGAAGAAGGTGAATCTGTTGACCAGCATCAGAGTGTCCGCACATGGCAGCCAGCGCCATGAGGCTTCTGCTGTTGGGGACAGTAACACCCCCTGGGACAGGAACAGTCCCAGAGGCTGACTGGACAGGAATCTGGCTGCAAACCAAGGTCCAAAGGGTACGTACATGCTATACAACACCTGTATGCAAACTTAATAATAACAGTAATAATAATAACACTTACGCTGACCAGCTCATGATGAGCTAGGTATGTGCAGTATGCAAACTTGAGAACTGAAAACATGCGGCATCCCATATGCGCAGATTGCTCATCAGAGGAATGGAACTTGGCTGCAGATTATAACCTATCAGACTATGCTGCGCAACACATATCTGCTGATGCACAGGCATGTTTCAGTCTGTGCACGCACACGCTTACACCAGTCAAGCCTATCAGGCACTGGCCAGCTGGCCATACTTGGTCTGCATCATGAGAAGTCTTGAAAACGATTTCACACAGCCATAGTCTTTCTTCAACAGATTATGGACATTAGCCTCACTCAGGCCTGCAAGGGGAAGGGAGCTCTCTGGAAAACATTTTGGTCACAACTCCTAAACAACTGCTTGTTTGCTAGCGTGACAGTAGAGTTCATTAACAAACATGGACTAGGGGCAGGCTTTTCTGCTTCAGGGAAATATCTTGGGCTTTCTCGGATAGAATTGCATGATCATGTACCTGAGGCCACCAGATTTGAGGCACAGCAGCCATATCACACAAGGCTGTTGGAGCCCACATGACCCATGACAGCACCCCCCCCTGGGTGCTCACATCTGCATGAGATGTCTGTCCAAACGAAGCTCCTCCTGCGGCAGTAACACCAATTTGACATCACTATTACAGTTCACATGTGGTATGCAGTCACTGATCTCCAGCCCTTGAGTGGACTTGAATGGCCCTTGAGTGGACTTGAGTGGCCCTTGAGTGGCCCTTGAGTTGCCCTTGAGTGGCAAAGTGAAAGGCTGGGCAGCAAGACTCTCTGCATCCAAGCTGTACCCAGCTTGCCATTGATAGGCGACTGAAGTCAGTCCAAACCTTGGACAACAGCCAGCTACAATGTTCAGACTGGCGTGACTGACATCAGCGGCACCCGGCCCCAGCAAAAAGGCTCCCCAGCTATGATCTGCCATTCATAATGATAAGCACCACATCTGGACAGACTGAACCAAGAGTGCAGCAGTCCCAGGGTGTTGCAATCAAGAGGATGATTCCTGACGAAAGTATTTTCTGGGCGTGTCGGCAACAAATTTGTATACATTTTCTCTGTGACACGAGTTTGAACAAACAGCAGCGCCTGACCTTGCACATTGTCTACACTCCCTGCTTGATCAGCCTCTGCTGGCTGTCTTTTGGCATGAATCTGGATGGCAGGAGTCACATGGGCTGTGCTGGGGATGATCTGAGGCCTGTCTGGAGTGATGTATCTCCTGAGGGCCTTTGGTAGCAGCAGCATGCACACCAGGTGGATGAAGCTCTGTATCATGAATAGCCTGCATGCAACCAATACCACTCAAGCACATCCAACATCTAGAGATCAGACGCCTACTCTTATTGCTATCTGCATTGTGACTCCGGATTGCAATGGTGTATGGCCACACAGACAGCTAAAAGATGCAACCAGGATTATGTGTACTTCTGCTGCTTACCAGAACAAGTTGCCACATGCATTTGTCACATGCAATCGTTAGTCACATGCAGGCTACAGGTGCATACACAGGCTCCTTGTCTCCACGTAAGAGCATGTGACAGCACCATGTTACAAAATGTAAGCTTGCAGCATGACACACTCATGCAACACCAATGCACTGCGCACGCATCAGCTTCTCGACTTCTTGACATGATGGCTTTGCACAGGACACACAGTACAGCCACAAATGACACAAGTTCAATGCAAACAGCGCAGTTCTCAGCTTCTTGACATTGTCACTTGGCACCAAAATACAGCAATGTCTTGGACAGCAATAACGCAAACAATGTACTAGCCGTGAAATGCTGCAGCAACTTGAACGGCAACAATGCAGACAACACACCTGTTGTATTACATCAATGGCTTGAACAGCAACAACACAATCACCATACTTGTTGTATTGCAGCAATGCCTTTGACAATGCAAACAACATACTTATTGTAATGCAGCATTACCTTTAACAACGCAAACAAAAAAACATTTGAACATACTTGTTGAAGGTGCGGGTCCAGTCCAGCCACAGCATGAACTTCTCCAAACTCTTGTTAGTCATGGGGAAGGGCTTGCGGGGCACCACTAACTGGCTGCCTCCTGACTTGTGGGTGTACAGGGCCACCTGCTGCACATCTGATTTGGACACCTGTCCATCTGGCTCGCTGGCAATGATCTGCACACATCATTGGCTGGTTTTGCAAGGTAGAGCAGGGTACGGTGAGGGAAGGGGCATCTGATGCGCAATGTGGGGTTTTGTTCTAGAATAAGAATGCAAGTTTTGGTGTGTGCTTGCTTGGTTAGGTGTGGTGTGAGCAGGCGATGCATTTGGGCACATCCAATTGACTGGCTTTGCAAGGTTTGTTGCGTGCGTGCTTGCTGAGGTGTGTTGTGAGCAGGCGATGCATTTGGGCACAAGCGATAGACAGGTTTTGCAAGGTTTGTTGCCTGCTTGCTTGATTAGATGTGGTGTGAGCAGGCGAAGCATTTGGGCACATGCGATAGACTGGATTTGCAACATTGGTGGGTGCTTCCTCCTTGAGGTGTGTTGTGAGCAGGCAATGCCTATGGGCTTGAGCGTGAATGTGGTGAGTGATCATGCAAAGAAACGACTGGTTGCTTACGACACGTCTGATTGTGAGTGAAAGACTGTGCTGCTCATGCAGCCCCTTGCATGCTGCTCACCAGGCTGACAATCCTGATCAGGACCATTGGTGCAGCCCTGTGGTTTGTTGAGAGGGGGGGAAAGGAGGAAAAGGGGCAAAAAGGGATTGAGTGAGATGACTCACGTTTGCCCCAGAGGGGATGGTGACGAAGAAGAGACAGGATGATGAGTAAGCTGACTAAGGTGACAGGCATGTGAAGTACCTGGAGCATGATGACATGTGTGCCTTTGGGTTTGGGAGGGCCACAGCTGACTTTAGTACTCCATGGGGCAGAGTATACAGGGGCAGCGCCCTTCTGGCGCATCATGCTGATGCTGCCCTCCAATTTAGCTTCCTCACACCGCCACAAGACCTCAACCTGAAGCATTACCACGCTTCCAATCACGCATGATTCATCTGCCCAGGCTGCTTTCCAGCGGTGACTCATCTAGCGATGACGCATTACTTTGCTCATGATCTTTGATCTATGAGAGTAGTGAAGGTTCATTTCGGTTTAACTGTTGCTGCCATGCTCAAAACTTCAATACATATTATAAAAAGATAAAGTAAAATCTTGTCATGCACATACCTGGCTCATCATGAGCTGGAAAGCCTTTGCTGTTGTCATCACTCTCGTTATGATTATTATTATTATTATTATTTATCATCATTACTATTGTTGTTATTAGTATTGTTATTGCTATTGTTAGCATTACCATCATCATCATTGTTAGCAGCGATGATAGCAAATGTTGCAACAGTGACGCCATACACAAATCCTGGAACCATCCCAAGTGTATCAGCGTCTGACATGATGTGCAGCAAAAGGTTTTCACAAGACCAACACAAAGTGCAATGCCATCAACGATAGCAATGCCGCTGAGTCACCTTGGTGGCGACAGCATCTGTTGCAATGGGCAAGACCAGCGCTCGCACTGTATCAAAGCTGGTAGGTGATGCAAGGCCCTTGGCAGGCTTGGTCAAAGGGCTGTACCGCGCATCTGGAGGGCTGGTCAACGCAACTATGAAGTTGCTGACGACCACATGAGTATCAATGCCTGCAACACGCATGACCCAGTGAATGAACTATGATGAGGTTTATCTTGCATCCCGGCATTGCTCGCGCGCTAATCCTGGAGTGTTGTTGGTGCCTGGAATTCAGCATTCTATACTACTTTTTCTGGTAAAACATTGCTGTTGTGTTTGCCTGCTCAACTCGGTGCATCTGGACACACAAGCTTTCAGGACACAAAGCAAGCATAACGCCACACAACAGTCATGCTGCTGCAGGGAAAGGGGGGTCCCATGTTGCAGGTCATACTGATGTGGTCAGGGGAAATGGGGGTAGGAGCAGGAGGTGGGGGGATGGGAGGCCGGGGGAGGGGGTGGGGGGGGGTGGGCGTCTTGCATGGTTTTGGTTTGCTGCATGGAGCTCGGCGGTACATCAAACAACAAATAAACAAAAGCCCTCACCGCTGATGGTGATGTTGTCAGGGGTGGTGGGGGCAGGAGGGGGGGCCACCCCCTTGGTGACAGGCTTGGACGGCGTATTGAACATGAGATCTGTAAATGAGAAGGTGCCATTGTCCACAGTCATCAGCCTGAAGCGTCTGTCATCCTTCCAGGCTGCTGTTTCCAGCTCCAACAGTCTGCCTGTAGGGCAACACACACACACGCACTATGCTGTGGTAAACAACACAATTACAGCTGTAGTGGTTACTGTGGGAGATTACTATGAGATACACTTGAAACTCAATCAGTCGCATTTGAATAGGCTGCTGTTTCCAGCTCCAACAGCCTGCCTGTAGGGGCAACACACACATGCACCCTGTTTTATAGATAGCATGCATGCACCCTGTTCTGGTAGATAGCATGCATGCACCTTGGTCTGGTAAATAGCACAACTACAGCTGTAGCCACTACTGTGGATATGCGACACTCTTGAAACCCAATCAGGCACATTTGAGTTGGCAGCTATTTCCAATTCCAACAGTCTCCCTGTAAGGTAACATACACACACACACTGTGCTCTGGTGAACAGCAAGTCTACAGCTGTAGCCAGAGTTGTGGGTATGCAACACCTGACCAGGATGCCGCTGTTTGCATGTCTGACAGCTGGCTTGTAGGCAAGCACCACCGTACCATCAGAGTGTTGCATTGATGCATGATGCTGAGGATGCAAGCACACATGGCAGGCTATAATGCAGGTGTGCGCTGTGATATACAGGGGGTGTCTTTCTGTGTCTACAGGGCGTGTCTGTCTGCGTCTATAGGGGATGTCTGTCTGAGTCTACAGGGGGTGTCTGTCTTTGTGTACAGGGTGTGTCTGTCTGCATCTACAGGGTGTGTCTGTCTGTCTACAGGGCGTGTCTGTCTGTGTCTACAGGCAATTGGCCAATTGACTCACCCACAGACCTGCTGCCTGATTGGCTACCTTTTGCAATGTTCCACTTTTTTTTCTGTAGGGCAGTCTCCAAGTGCTGCTGCAATGCATTGAGTCCTAATACAGTAGGACTGGTATGTGATCGTCTGTAGCACGAGTGATCTGTGATTTTCATCAGCAGAACTCCCAAACACTGGGTAGCATCTAAGGGGAAGCATCTCCTAGCAAAGTTGTGAGGTCCGAGATATCGCTTTGCACAGAAGGACCTGGAAGGACCAGACAGAAAAAAGCTACCTATTTTTAAGCATACCTTGAGCATAGGACTTGTGCATCATGTGCAGTCGCTGTCCAAACACAGAGTGCAGGTGGCCATTCACATGGGCCTGTATGCCATGCTGACTCAGCTTGCCATAGATAGTGAGTGGACTGGTCCTGTCAATCTGGCGCCAAAAGGGCACATCAGGGTGGAGAATGGTGCTGAGGGGGTGATGCCCATATGCCAGGAACACAGGGCTGCACCCATCTGCCCTAAGATCCAGGACAACAGACACTGTCAATCTTGCCAAGTTATAGCAGACACAGAGCCAGTACTTGGAACTCACCATGCAGAGATGCATTTGCCATGTGACTCAACGCGTTCTTGAAGCTTTTTTTATAAATTGCCTAACAACCTCCATCTCTGAGCGCAATGTCTCCAAGAAATGTCAATCTAACATGACAACAGTGTCATTACATGTCACAGCCTACCTAACAAGGAAACCAGCAGCACATCCTGTCACTCATTTAGTGTTGTTGGCCATGCGCACATGCACAGAGATTGCCATACGATTGCAATGCAAGCAAAGCTGCCACCTCCTTGAATGCACTAAGGCGTCATCCCACACAAAACAAACCCACAAAGCCAAACCCATGTATAGTCTGTACAATGACACACTCTTTGATGGCTACCATAGTGCAAAAGCCCACAATAGGTGGTTATGGATGGCCTTGACATTCTCCTCTGAAGGACATTGACAAAGAATCTTTGCTGTGAGAAAGGGAAATTGCAGCCTCATGGCAAGAAGTTCCCCTGTGTAATAAAGGGAGCCTGCGTCCTCATGGCAAGAAGGCTCCCCTTTGTAGGATCTGAAAGGGAACCAATACTGTAAGAAAGGTAAAATACAGCCTGATGGGAAAATCTTTCCCTTTGCCTCCCTTTCCCTCTTTTTCCCTCTGAAAGGGGGCCTCCCCATTGTAGAAATGTTCACCTGAACTTGGTGTCTGCAGCAGTCAGGACTGCATCCATCTCCTGAAGCAAGGCTGGCCCACAGATGCCTGCAAAGTTGGTGGGGCCCCTCAGCCCGGGCTGGGGGCTGACATCCAACCCCACCAGGACAGCTGCTGCACATCCTCTCTGCAAAGCATTCAGGAGAATGCATTCGGGGAAAAGGATTGGCAGGAATCACAAGGTAATGGGACAAAGGCAAGACAGCTGCTGCTGCACATCATGCTGCTCCTGTGCATGCAGAAAGATAAGCTTGGCAGGCGCTCCAAGGCCATGAGACAAAGGCAAGACAGCTGCTGCACTTGATGCTTCTTGCTGCAGTACATACAGAAAGGCAAGCTCAACAGGCGCATGAGGGCAGTGAGGCACAAGCAACATGCTGTGTATGATGCACTGACACTGACTGTCAGGCGGTTGCTCTCGGGGGTTTTGATGCAAGTTGAAGAGCCTGCAGGTAGCACTGCTGCAAATGCTTCTGCTGTCTGAAGTGCATGCAGAAAGGCAAGCTTGGCAGGTGCCCAACGGCATCTGAGACATGAGCAAGGTGGCAAATCTCAATCCTGATACCACTCATGCAAGTCTGAGAGCTGACACGGAAATGTTTGCAGCCAGGCAAGGAAATGGTGGCGGCTGGTTACTGCATGTACGGCAGTAACCACTGTTGCTTGAGTAAGCAGCATGGCTTCACAGGTGGGTTGCATGTCTACCTTGGTGGGCAAAAGCCCCTGCTGGGTTGGCGCGTACAAGGGGAAGACTGTAACACGGCTTGAGCTGTTCCTCCTGCCTTGGGCAGCATACTGTGTATACCAGTCCTGACTTCTGCACTGGAGATAGAGAGTCACAAAGCAATGCTGAAGCGCACTGCAGGTGCTGTGTAAGAGCATGAAGCAATTCATTCTGGAGTCATCACAGTATCTTAGCTGATTGCGAGCACTCAAACAATGGGATTGCTTGAAGATTGGAATTGATGGGGGATGAGCTGCATTAGACAGCATCTTTGCATGGAGCGAACTGAACAATACAGCCATGTTGTCATGATACACTGCAGAAGATGGTTTGATTTGTTTGTCCACAAAACCGTAGACATTGTAACAAGGTTGCATGTATCCTCATTTGATGTTGCTACTGTACCTGTCAGGAACATCAAAGGCATCATGATTGCCTCTAACGTCCAAAAAGGCCTCTTCAGGCAGCCCTGTGGCCTCCTTGAAGCTTTCTAAGACATTCCTGTAGTCCTGTGGTGACATGCATGTTGACATTAGTGTCAAGCAGGATGATTATTGTTGCTGACAAAGTATGTTTATAGGCAGTTCACTGGAGGGATAAAAGCATCTGAGCAAGCGCTGCAAGCATGATAGCTTGTCATGCACACACCTCCCATTCCTGTCTGTACTGATGACTCTGCATGAAGAGGGTCTTTGCATCAACAAGGTCACCTCCCATGATGACTGCACCAGGCTGTATGTAAGGCAGAACCTTCTTGGCGAATAGACTGCAGGGCATAAGCAGAGTCAGCCGCTGATGGTATGAGAGATGCTTGATCATCTTACAGTGCTTACTGCAGATCTCCTTCCTTGTCTCCATAGTGCGGGAGCCAGTGCTCATTGTAGACTGACAGATGCAAGTCTGACAGTTGTAACGCCCAGGCAACACCTTGCTCTGAACAATGAGACGGGCCTGTGGGAGCAGGCAGAATGTTGAATCTCCTGTATGGGTGGTTTCACCTAAAGTAAGATACCGATTGTGATCACCACATGGGACAGTCTTCATGCACATGCACATCAACATGTAAGACTAAGGACACTGTTTGTTTGAAAGGATCTCAGAGGGTTATGCGGCAGTTTATGTGCAGTTGCAATATGCCACAAAGGGTCTGCAGACATAGAGGCCGCGACATAGAGTGCCGGACTCACTTGCACACAGAGGGATCAAAATGAACAGCAACGCGATCAGGCGGGATCCGCCAACATCGCGGCCACATCGCTGCCTTCGCTCGACTGTCGTGTTGTAAACCATCCTTTCGGACTAGCAGCTTATGCGAGATAACCTGGTCATGGCTCCAGCAGCTGCACGTTGCAACTCACGACAAATCTGCTACGTGGGTCATGATCTCCTTGTCTGCATGTCGCGCGGCGCTCGGAGCTAACATTATGCCGATTGTGATTCATACCGTATGCACATGCGCAACGACATGTGCCTAAATCGAGCATCATTTCGTCTCGCCCTTACGAATTAGCCCGGGATGCTGTGATCCCGGCGAAGTTGGCCGCCGGCTAAGCATTGCAGCAAGTCAAGTACTGAGTCCTCTTCCGTTAGCAAGTACCGTAGCAGGACCTGTCGGACGCCAAACAGGCGCCATGAAGTTGGTGAAGGCCTCGCAGGACATCACCATTCCTGATGACGTCAAGCTGGAGGTCAAGTCCAGGAAGATCAGGGTGACAGGACCTCGTGGTGAGCACGACTGTCTTCATTTCTACATGGAAAGCTGTCTTGTATCGAAAGCATACCCACAGACTACGCCACCAATGTTGCGGATCTGTGTCCTGTCCAAGGATTCCCTGTGCATACTGTGTAAGCCAGCTCATACTTGAACATCACTTGTCTACCAACAGGCACTTTGACCCGTGACTTCAAGCACTTGGCAGTGGACATGTACAAGACTCATGACCAGGTTGAGAACGACGAGGGTGAGATGGTCGAGGGCCCCTTGAAATTGCGCGTTGACTGCCACTTTGGCAAGCGCAAGAGGTTGGCAGCTATCCGCACCTGCACTTCTCATGTCCAGGTGAGATTGCAAGCAGACATGCACTATGGTATAATCTTATCGACAGAGCAGCCTAGCAGAAACAGCAGCGGCAGCGGCAGCGGCAGCGGCAGCAGCAGCAGCAGCAGCAGCGTCAGTATCAGCAACAGGAAAGTTTATAGGAGCACCTACTGAATTTGGTGTGAACTGCAAGTCATCTGGCAGCTGCCATGAGTCAACAGCATTATACAGCAGCGTTATATGTCGAGCACAGCAGACAATACAATGTGCAAGGGTTTGTTGCCATGGCTGGCCGAATTCTACATGCAGTCAAATACCTTGATGGGGCATACGGGCATGTCCCATGCAGGCCATAGCACTTGCAGCTACCTGTGACAAGTCATCTCAACGTCCCAGTCCTAGTCAGCGGCAGCTGAATTTGGCTAATCGGACTCTCTTGTCATACCACTCATCCAGTTTACAAAGTGCAGTTCTATGTTGTTGCCAGATGGCATGCCAATGTGTCTGCTGCTTGTTGTGCAGAACATGATCAAGGGTGTGACCAAGGGTTTTGAGTACAAGATGAGGCTTGTATATGCCCATTTCCCCATCAATGCCAACATCACAGAGGAAGGGTCATGCATCGAGGTCAGGAACTTTTTGGGCGAGAAGCGTGTCAGGATAGTCAACATGCTTCCAGGTACTTATCTCTTGTTGGACACAGATTTTCAGCATGCAGTTTAGCACGCATTGCCTTGAATAAAGTGCTGCTTGAGCTGCGTTGAAACTCTGACATGTATTTGCTTGTGATGACTGGTTTGCCATCTTGCATTGAGACACCTGCACCCCTGCATCACAATATCTGAGATGCACAGAGCAGTGCGTGTGTTCACAATGCTTGCGCTTTGCATTAGCATTGCTGATGAAAGTGATTAACGAGTGTCTGCTGGGCAAGCGGCATGAGATATGCAAGCTGAATACTGTGCTTGCATGTTTCAGGTGTCAAGATTGTTCGATCCACAAATGTCAAGGATGAGCTTGTGATCTCTGGCAGTGACATTGAGCTAGTCAGCAAGTCAGCAGCGCTCATCAACATGTCATGCCACGTCAAGAAGAAGGACATCCGAAAGTTTTTGGATGGTGTATATGTTTCTGAGAAGACCACCATTGTGAAGGATGAGTAAGCTATGTAGCGTTCTGCTTTCAGGCTCCTGTAACAATGGCTGTCCTCCTGGGAGATTGAACAAGATGTTACTTGGTCAAATAGCATGGGCAATGCACATGGCCAACTTACTGCCTGAATCATTTACAATGTGAGCTTGTTCACCACTGAAGCATGGCAACCTGCACATCAGGTCATGGCAGTGGTGATGCTCCTAGTAAGTGTCCACAATAAAAAGTCTGATCCCCCAGGTGGCCCTTGGCAAGGACCTCAGGCAACTTGAGTCTGCCAAGGTATGGGCCTGCCAATATAAATCATATATGTCAGCTCACAAGTGCAGTTGTTCTGTCTGCCCTCACAGACGGGTGTCTGAAGTCACGTCAATTTATGGCATTTCTATTTGATGGGTTGTATTTTCCCATCATTCTGGGGAACAGGATGCCATGCAATATGTACCTTTCACTCATGGACGTCCAACCGGTATGGTGTCTGATCTCTACTGAACATCCGCCAGGAGCCAAAAGGTATTTGAACACTATTGAGTCCTACATGCATATACATACATGTATTTTCTTCTCCCCATAGGCTGAGTGTTTGCTTAAAGTAAGCAATGTGGTATGGATTACGGCTTTGGCAAGGGGTGGGGGACAGGGTGGGGGCAGGGTGGGGAAAGTATAGCTTACGCCGTAACTTGCTGTAAAGGACCTTGGATTCGAACATGGTTTTGCTGCAGCCACCCCAGCCTGTTGAGTGCGGCGACGTGTAAGGCCGTGATCATTTTACCCGAACAAGCACCGCAGTCACTTCTGATCTGCATCCGACTGCACATCGCATCCGCGCCTACAAAGCCATGCAAGTTTCACAAGGGTCACATCTGAGTTCACATGTTGTCCCTCGATCCCTACCCCGACTTGTGCCTGCCTCTCAAAATGCTGTGCAGCGTCAGGCGATCTCCAGGGATCCTGGATGTGTGCATCGCCAGCAACAGATACATGGTGGTTCATACCATTTCAGCGACAGGCGCGCCAGTAGATTAGTCAGGACACACGACTCTGCTAGCAGCACCTGGCCGTCCGAATCGGCTGAAGCGCTGGACCCCTCTGAAGCTGTGGAAAGTGTTCCAGACGCCGGAAACGGCATATCAAAGTCAGACTTGGAGAACTCAACGGACGAAGCTGCAACTCGGGTGGGTCTTTCAAGCAAGGGCTCCAAGAAACTTGCTGGATTTTGGGGAGCGTACAGCAAAGCTCTCGAGGAACACCCGATCAGAGTGAAAAGCGCAACATCGTTCTTTGGCTTTCTTCTCGGAGACGCCGTAGCTCAGCTGGTGGTTGGGAACCCATACAACTACCTGCGCACAGCTCGCATGGTGATCTTCGGCATCCTTATGGACGGGCCAATAGGTAACCACCTGTCATTGACAGTGTTCCATGGCTCGGCGCGGTTGTTGCTGTCGTTCCACCATCGTGTCACATTCAGCAACCCCTGGCACTTATGCTAAAATCAACACTTGCTGCAAGCGTCAAGTTGTATGTTACAACAGAGTGGGAGATTGCCAGTGGGTGTATGCGCTTGTGCAGGACATCTCTGGTACACATTCCTTGACGGCAAGGTGTATCCTGAAGATCCAAAAAGCAATAAAGCTGTTATCTCAAAGATGCTGTGTGACCAACTTTTGTGGGCTCCATTCTTTAGCTGTGTCTTCTTTGCAGTCATCAAGACACTGGAGGTATGCAAGCAATGCTGCTGGCCATGCACACACAGCGCGTCTGACTTGCGTGTCATGGCAGCGCAAATTGGCATTAGCATGCGCCTGAGCTCTATTGACTATAGCCCGTGGCAATTGCACATTCAGTTGGGTTCACGTATGAGTTCATTCTCAAATGTTCTGCAGACAAGTGGCTAATGTCATGCAGTAATTGCGCTGATTCAGCAAAGATTGCTGGAACCTTGGAAAACTGATGAAGTTTTGAGTGAAAACCTGCAGGGCACCCCAGCGCTGATTATTCCCACCATAAAGGCAAAGCTTGTCAAGACCCTTCTTGCCAACTATGCCATGTGGCCTTTGGCACACATCATCAATTTCAAGTTCATTCCTTCAAAACAGAGAATCTTGTACATTAACTGTGTTCAGGTAAAGATTTCTGCAGAGCTATTGAGGCTGTGTGTATGTCTCTCTCCTGCAGTCCTATTTACAGAAAGTTTGCTAAGTCTGAGACCTGTTCCGTGCCTGTTTGTAGGTCATCTGGAGTGCTTATTTGTCCAACATGTCATGCAAAGCGTGAACAGCTTTTGCTGGAAGTTTCCCCAGCCAGCTAGGAAAGGGAGATTTATAGCTCCTCAAAGGTGTCATTGCTATTACGTGGCCTCCTGATGCAGTGTTTGATGTCTGTCGTATTGTTATGTTTTACTAGTGAAGTTTTTTGGGTGTTTGGCAGCTTTTTGCTTGTTATATCATGATTTCATTGGCACTTCTGTATGACTTTGACGCTTTTGGCATCCATGCCTCGATATCTATCAACCAGACAAGAACTGTGCAATGTAGAAGTTTTAGGAGTGTAGTATGCAGAGAAAGCTGCACGCTTAGCCGTTTCAGTATGTTTGGTCATGATTGACATATTTTACAAATAAATTTGACAGGTCTGACAAATTTGACGACCAATTTGAATTTTGAGCAATGGGCCCTTTGGTCCCAGTGTCTCGATCTAAATAAGCTGTCCACATACACTGCCTGCGCAGCTGCATATATGTCGCATGAGCAGATGCATGGCATACGTGGACAGCAGTACGGTCCCATATTAAATAAACATCAGACGCTCTATTCATGTGCCGACATTGAATAAACATCAGACGCTCTTTTCACGTGCCGACATTGTACCTTATTGCACCACAAGAAGCTTAACTGATTAGCAACAGTTGCCTCATGCAGTCTGGAAGGCAATACCACGACCTGTTAAGAGCATCGTGATCGACTAACGTGCCATCTGGCACTGCATAAAAAGTCTGTGATCCAGTCACAGTATCAGATCACAACGATGCATCACAAAAGTAATGTTGCAGCAAACTTTCTGATTTTAACGCTCAAAGATGAGTTCCATCAGACTACGGGAACCTGTAACAGCATCCTTGGAGACATGATTCTGGATCCCACGATTCAGGAAGCATGTGACAGATGCAACAGACTATTGACCAGATTATTTTCATTATCCCATTCAGGCCTCTTTGATCATGGTCCAAAACACACAGTTGTATGTGGACTTTAGCATAGACCTGCATGCCAACAGTACCCAGTCATCAGCATGGGTGCCTATGCAACCTCAAGTCTGCATGTAGCTGTGCTTACAGGCACAGTATGCGCACCATTGCTTGTTCAGCATCAGCCACAAGTCCAGCTAAACTGATGTTGTGGATGTACAGCGCAGCTCCTGTTGTGGATGTACAGCGCAGCCCCTGTTGTCATGTAAGGCAGCATCCAGTAAGCCAAGGGGACTTCAGGTTGCTACATCCAGACTGCAGGATTAACAAAGCACAGACCATATATATCCTCAGCAGCACACCATGCACATGTGATACAATGCCTGCACCTTTGTATGCTTCAGATGTAACACAGACAACTGCTGTATTGGTCAGTCCTTTGGAAACAACAGGAAGCAGAGCTGCAGTGTAAGCCAACCTGTCATCCAAAGCAACACATACCTGAGATTGGTCATATAGGCTGCCGAGACCATTTCCCGCTTGATGGTCTTGAAGCCTAGCTGCTTTGCGGCAGCCTCGACCTCTTCAAGGGATAGCTCAATGGACAGTTCCTCTTCTGGGAGGTAGGTGTGTGCGTCTGCCCAATGGAACAGCAATGGACCTAAGTTGATCCAGCAGCCTCCATCCTGTGAAAAAGCACGACTTGAAGCAGCAGCTCTGTTCTATCCCTACACTGGAAATATAAACTCAGAAACGCCTGGGGACAGTAACAACGCGTTTCTACATTGTGGAGATGTTGTAGGTACATACTGATGCTGGTATCAGGGACACCTTGGCTGGCAGTTCTGTGCAAAACATCCACACCTTCAGAAAACAGGGGTATCAGCACAAGATCTGAACGGGATTAGCATCCTGCCACCTATGACAACAAGCACAGCATCAGCCTTTGAAGATGAGCATAACAGGCAGCTCCATAGGCGTCTCCTTCACGCTTTGTAGCTTCCTTAGAGACAGATTTCTGCAACTGCCTAGCATAGCAAGGATACCATCACAAAACCTGTAACCACTTCCTTGTTGGCAACAATTGCTACATGACCAGGAGTAGGTTTTGTTGACCAGGAGTAGATTCAGTGTACACCCAGAAGGCATCAGTTTTTGAGACTTCTGATTTCATCATGCTGCAAGGGTTGTCAATGTGGCGCATGATCTACATGTACTGCAGGATGTTATGCGTTGCCATCCAAGAAGCACAAGGTCAACACTGTGTTGAGAAGTTGGCACCCCTTGCAAATGAGGATCTGACCTTGAGTGTGTGGCAGATGATCTACATGTATTGCAGGATGTTATGCGTTGCCATCCAAGAAGCCCAAGGTAAATGCTACCAGGCATTTTGAGAAGCTGGGACAAGTAGGCACCAATTGCAAATGGAGGTCTGACCTTGAGTAAGTGGCGAATGCTTTGCATGTACTGCAGGATGTTATGTGTCGCCATCCAAGAAGCCCAAGGTCAACACTGCCATGCGTGTTGAGAAGTTGGCACCCCTTGCGAATGAAGATCGGACCTTGAGTATGTGGCGGATGACTTGCATGTATTGCAGGATGTTATGTGCTGCCGTCCAAGAAGCCCAAGGTAAACGCGAATCATATGGCAAAGGTTGAGAAGCTGGGATAAGTTGGCACCCTTTGCAAATGGAGATCTGATCATTCCCAAGCACTATGTGTCTAAACATAGAGACACCTCTGAGATCTGACCTTAAGTATGTGGCGGATCGGATGATTTGCATGTATTGCAGAAGGTTATGTGCTGCCATCCACGAAGCCCAAGGTATACCCAACCATATGGCAAAGCTTGAGAAGCTGGGACAAATTGGCACCTTTTGCAAAGGAGATCTGATCATTCGCAAGCACTACGTGTCTAAACATAGAGACACCTCTGAGATCTAACCTTGAGTATGTGGCGGATGATTTGCATGTACTGCAGGATGTTATGCGCTGTGTCCAGGAAGAAACAGGTGGCCACACAATCAAAGCTGGCAGCTTGCTCTTGTGCGCTGTACACCTCCACAAAGTCCCCAGCACACATGGACAGCAAGCCTGGCCTCTGCACCAGGGCTGCCGGATGCACATCAGGAATGGTCACCTGCAACACCAAGCATGGTGTGTCTCACAAGGAAGAAAAGCAAGGAAAACGAATGCTTTCGGCATCAATTTTGGTGAGCCAAGTATAATACCAGACTGCCCAGGGTCTCACAATGAAGTACAGAAAGGAAAACAAAAGACCGCACATGCTTTCGGCGTCAATTCAATGAGAAGCCAAGTATTACACCGGGCTGCCCAGGCTCTCACAATGAGCAAGCGAGAAATCATCATTAAGGTGTCTATTGAGTTGTGAAGCTGAAAGCAAGCTGCTCACTGCCAGGTGTGTTGTGAAAATCTGTTTGGCTTATGCCATGATGCTGTTCATGTGCACCACATGTTGTAAGCTGCTTGCCTCATTTGAATGAATTTGGGTCCAGGGAACAGCAGAAGCGTTGCACTTGCTAGAGACAAGCCTGAAGTGCCAATATGAGGTCTCCTTTCTTAGGCACATCAGATGATGTCTTTACTGATGCTGCTGCTTACTTGGCTGTACTTGTGGCAGTAGCAGATAGTCGTTGTGGTGCATACAACGCTGGTATTGAATGCATATCACACAACAAACAACTCAAGTCTCGTACTGTTTCTTGAAGGGTACTTGATTGCTGTCATGTTAATGAAATGTTGTACTGATTAGGAAAGAGAAGCAAAGTTTCTGCTTTCCAGCGATCATCATGGACGCCTCCTGAGGCAGCAGCCTAGAGTGTACTGATTAGGTACACACGTTTTGAAGGAAAGGGGGGAAATCGGATGAGCAGCAGAAGCGTACCCCTCTGAGTTGATCTGCAATGCTTTTCTGGTTGCAGTTGCTGTGCATCCAAGGGAACACAGTCCACTGCTCAGCCCGCTCAGTGTTGTTCAGAATGAAGCTGGAGGTGAGCAGCATGTAATAGGAGAACTCGTTGCCTTGCACCTCAAAGCCCTGATTTGTGAGCTCCAGACACAAGCGCCCAAGGCCAGCACCTGTGTACATGCTGTAAGTGAGGCGCAACAGTAGTATGGCTATGCAGGTGTGTTTTCAGCATGCAGGTGTGTTTTCAGCATGCAGGTGTGTTTTCAGCAAGCATTACTGTACTGGTACAAACAGTGCCACTCAATTCAGGCTGGTGGCATTTGGAATGGTGGCATGTGTTCCAAATATTTATTGTACCAGCACAATTTTTTTGGTGATCTGAGACTGATGGCAGTCTGGCACTTGACAATTGTATCATTGCATTTGGTGACGTTTCAAAGGGTGTGACCTGCGTGAACAGACAGCATGGGAACAATGCATAAAGCATTGGCAGCCAAGAGACAACAGGCAGGGCTGCAATCTGTAAGCTGGCCAAATACAGCTTGCAAATAAAGCCGGTTTGGGCTCACGGTCTAGTGAAAAACAAGCGCAATGACGCAGCTGTACGCAGGGAAGCAAGTGAGCTGCTGAGTCTATGAGTCATACCTGGAACTAGGATCTTGGCAGGATCATCTGGATTGCGACCAGCCAGCTGCTTCTGAGCTTCCTGGCAGATACGGCCGTACGACTGCGTCCTTTCGGGTGCACCGTCTTGCGACCAGTCACGCATCAGATTCTTGAAAACATACCTGCATGTGGCATTGGCACCAGAGTCTGTACCTGTTTGAGAAATCTGCAATGAAGACTTCTTCGTGCCATAGGAAAAGTTTTTGTGAAAGTGGCAAAGCAGGAAGGTTGGGCAAAGATGCAGCAAGATGGCCAAGTGTGATTGTTTTGAGTTTGGGATTAGTCAGCCACTGAATCATGTCAAAGCATAGGTCTGCACATAGATTTTGAATTGCAGTGCTGGCACAAGTTGTAAAAAAGTACTGTGTGCACTTGCACTTTGAGCATATATGGGGATAACAAGTGCACAGTAGGCCTGCTCACTTATTGCTGGCTTTACCTGAGAAAAGAAAAGAAAAGAAAACATTACGCCTTTCAGCGTCAATTTAATGAGAAGCCAAGTATTATACCGGGCTGCCCAGGGGCTTTACCTGACTTTCTCCATGTCGCCTGGGTGAACATGTTTGTGCCGCCGAGCATGCTCTTGTGCAGCAGAATTTGCAGCAGACAGGTGCTCTGGCACAGCTTCTCCCTCGTGGTACATGTCCAGTAGGCTCTTGATGAACAGGTGGTTATTGTGAATGCAGTTGCGTGCAGCAGCAAACTTGGCAGGCTGATGTGGTAGAAGAGCCCTGCAGCAACATGATCCCCCAAGAGCTGTTCAGGTCCTACAGAGAACATGAACAGATGGCTGATCAGATGAGGCGAATTGCTACTGATGGAAGAGCAATGGTAATGGCAACATATAACATGTAGCCTTTGCTGCTAGCCCTGTTTGGATCAAAGAGCACGCACACCTATGTTCGTCTGACAGCTGGGAATGGTTGCGCTCCCATCTGGACACCTCCCACTCTGCTTCACTCCTGTACTGCTGCATTGCAAAGACAATCCTGCAAGAAGTCGCCATCATTCAAAGCTGCATTATGTTTTGCATAAACCTGTTGCAGGTGCCGCGCAAGTGTCTTACAGTAGCAATAACTCACTTGCCTAGCGCTTGTCGCTCCTCTAGCTCCATGCGTTCTTGGTCATTTTGCGCCTTGCTGGCAGCTTTACTCAAATTCTTGTGACCGGCACGACCAGTGGAATGATGGCTGTGGGGCCGAGGGTCGTGACTGTGCCCGCACCCCGACCCGCATGAATGCTGGTGCATCACGCTGTCTGTGCAAACTGTCAACCCACTTATGTTCTGCTCGGACGCCGTATCGCAGCTTTGCTAACAATGCATCCTTGCTGGCTGGTGTGTGATCAGCCAAAGTGTGTGCCACCAGTTTCTGCGAGTGTCAAGCTCTCAGGCTTTGGTTTCAGAGCGCACGCTGGGATTCAGAACCTTCCACGCTGTGCGCCCCGTGCTAAACCGTGTGGCTGATCTTCGTTGACCTGTTGACCTGTTGACCTATCTGCCTTGAGTTTGCAGCTGCTGACATTGTAAAGCCTCACTAGACCCGGGACAATAAGCGCAACATGGCGAATTTGCGTCAAGACGATCATCCTGTAGGCCTACCGGCAATTTCTGGGCTGAACGCGCTGGGCAGACAAGCACAGCAGTTTCGATGCCAAGTCGCGTCGGGAGTGCAGCAGCACATTGACGGTGCAGTGCGTGCAGTAATTGAGCGCTTCCCCCAGTTTCAGAATAGGTAAGCGGTCCTTTGCAAGGTGACGAAAAGTAGACTGTGCGAGCGTGATCATACTACTAAGCTGCCAAAATTCACACTGCAGAAAGCGTGGGTTTCAACTGCATGGACAATGCAAAACCACTCCCAGGCGTATTGTGCTGCCCAGTGGCCGCTTTGCTGCAGTCATACCTGGTAAGTACAGCACCTGGTATGCAAGATGTTCAGCCCATGACAACAGAACACATATCCACCATCTTTGTGTTGTCGCAGGCAACTCTATAGCTGAGCAGGTCATCACAACTGGATTGAGCCAGTTCCTGTGAGATACTACGCTGCTGTAATCTCCTGTAGCTTCCTGACATCAATGACTCATCTCAGCCCCCTCTCATTTTCCATCTTCACGGTGCAGGTCTCTATACAACACAGCAATCATTGTGCGGCTTGTGCTGACCTGGTTCCCTAATCCCCCTCAGTTCATTGCTGGACCTCTCAGGTGAGCCAAAGCAGCACAAATTACACGTCTTGCAAATAAGCTGCAACCTGTAGTTACATGATGTGGCCAGGTTTGGTGCTGACACCATACAGCAACAACCTGCGTTGTCTCAACCTCTTGTTTATGATACATACAGCAATACACTGCATTGTTGCAAGTCCTTGCGCTGTCAATGCCATACAGCATGCTTGTTGGGACTTGTGCGTCCAGGTGCAGAATGCTATGACATGTTGCTTGCCTGCAGTACACTTTGCGACCCATACCTCAACCTGTTCAGAGGGATCATCCCACCATTGAATGGCACAATAGATCTATCGCCAATTTTGGCATTCATTGCTTTAGATGTAAGTTTCCTCTCCTGCTTGTGGTGTCTGCCAGGTTGTAGAGCCTGGCATGTGGCACAAGACACGTCCTCATGCACGCTTGTGTGTCTGTTGCATTTACACCCTGGACTACCTTGAACATCCTGGCACTCATGCAAAGTAAGTAGTAAAGTGACAGAGGTCGTCATCGTACCATTGATATACATGCATGTGTTGGCCTGTCAGGTGCCAGGAGTCTTGAACGTCAGACATGCACATGTTCGCATTGATGTACACCAGCTGTTGTTGTGCCTGCCAGTCACACTGCATGAGGCTGCATCACATGCTGGAGTTTCCCTGTTGCATGCTACCCCATAAAGTTGCTGCTGTTTGACAGCGGTGCAATTTGAGAAAGGTTTGTTTTTGTGCTGCAGCTCTTTTCCAGCACAGCAGCAGCTCTGCCTGCTGAGGTGGGGCCAGATGGCAAGCTGCTGCAGCCAGCATCAACACCACCTTTTGCAATAGCTTCTAAGCCTGTGCTGGCGTGGAGACGGCGTCTGGCAGCCCAGCGCAGCAGAAGGCAGCAGAGAAAGCAGTCTGAGCAGCAGTAGGATCAGGAGCTGGCAGATCAAGAAGCATTTTTGACTTGGAGTGTGTGAGGCAGTGCATTCTGAACCAGTGAAGCAGTAGATGTTGTCTAAGGCGTTGATTTCTTATGAAATGGCTGAGGTGTGCAGTAGATATGACATGACATCACTGATTTCCAGACCATGACAAAAGTTGCTTTGATCAAATTGCATCAAGCTCTTTCATTGCAAACAGCAACTAATTGCTGGCTGTCCAGGATTGTGACACATCTGCAGAATGCTTATACTAATTGCTTCCAGTGTACCTATTCGAATGCCAGAAGCAAGTGTCTCAGGGGTTGGACAAGGTCATCTTGTGAAGTGATGCATGGTGATGCAGCGACGCTGAGGACAGCATGACCTTCTCTTGGCATCCAGAACCATCTCGGTCAACGCACGGGTGAAACGCACAGCGTGAGTCAGGTTCTGGTCAAAGAATCACAAACACCCAGAGCGCAAACTTTCAAAATTTTTGTTCTCCTGCCTTCAATCCTTTCCTACCTTGTTTGCTCAGTTGCCTGAATCGCGCTTCGGGTCCAACGTAGCAAGCCTCTCCTATAGCTTCTCATCATGGGAGTCACTGACAAGATCAAGGGAGCAGCTGCTGCAGTACAGGACAAGGTCACTGGCGAGAAGCAGCATGCCGCAACTACTGCCAAGGTACAAACGTTGTTGCCCCACCAGCCCTGGTGGTGGGGCTGGTGTGGTTTGCCTATGCGAAATTGCTGAGCTGACAGCTCGGTACTGCTACTGATGTACAAGTTTTTGAAACTGATCAGCAAACACACTGACTTGCAGACCGACAAAGAGGCACACAAGGCAAGTGAGGAAGCTCACGGGGACGCCACCAAGGGACACCTTTCGCAGGCACAAGGTCACGCCAAGGACGCCGCGAAGCAGGCAGTAGGTGCTGGGGATGCAAAGAAGGAACAGGCTAAGGCAGGACACAAGGTATTTTTATGTTCTTGCCAGAGGTGTACTGACAATCAAGGATTCTTTGACAAGCGTGTGTTCCACCAGGGGGCTGGAGTTGAGCATGATGCCAACAAGGCAACTGCTGGAAGCCAGAAGGAAGGCGCAAAGGGCTCCTTGGCTGCTGTCAAGGTAAAGCTTTGGTTGTTACTCCGACCCTTAGGCTTGTGTTGTGCTTCAGTGTCTGCGGCTTTGATTAAACTGGGTCATACTGCAGGATAACATCTCTGCAGCAGCTGGCCATGCCAAGGAGAAGATGTCAAGCAAGACAGACAAGAACAAGGCTGAGGCTCAGACATCTGCTTACAACACGAGGTCCAAGGCAGCTAACAAGCTAGACCCTGCCACTTAAAGCATGTGACTGATGAGTTCTCAGCATCATCAGCTGCTGTATTACCATCTGTGCTCTTTTGCTATGTTGGTGGAGTTGACACTGCATTGCAAGTGCTGCTTTGCTATGAATTGTCTTGTTCTGACTCCATGTTATGTCAAGACTAGGATTTTTCAAGTAATGATGGTGCATACGTAGAGCATGTATACATTGCTGCCTTGCTGAATTTGGACTCAAATTGCCACTCGTATTCATTTAAGCTCGCTGTTGCTGATGGGCTGAATGCCACCGAAAAGACAATTGGAAAATCCAGCAAAGACAGTACATCAATTGCCCTGTTAAGCTTTGGGTAAAAGCTGAATGGCTACCAATCAGACCTGGTACTGTTTTTGCTTTACATTTCCGAGTGCTGACATGCATAAACCCAACTTCTGATCCTGCTTACTTTCAAGAGGTGATGCAGCACCAAACCAATGTGGTCTATCTATTCGCAATCAGTTGACTTGGAAGCAGCTACACCTTGAGCTACACACACTCTCCAACATGTGCAGCACGACGCATTGGTCGTGTTGTGATGTGGAAGATGACAGACTTACATGACTGCCTTTCACAAGCTCTGGAAGTCAGTTGCATCATGACAAAATCAAGTTTACTTGAACTATAGCTGACACAGAACATTGCGTAAAAACCGATACATGTCGTAACACTGTCATGGGTCAGTAAAAGGGACAAAGTCACAAACAAGGAAGGTGTCATGTGGTCATGCAACAGTGGGAGCATGTCACAGAGTAGATACACAGCCACACATCTCTGCATGTACTAAACGCAGCTGGTCAACATTGTGTTGATGCCTAGTCATGGCCAGCCACAGTGCCCTTGTTGCCTTCTCTGTTCTTCCTGATATTTGCTGCTGTCAAGTCACGCTTCTTCTCCAAGTTGGCAGCATCAATTGCCTTGAGTCTCTCTGAAAGAGGACCTTGTCTGGACTCCTCGAGGGAAACCTGCAGGGCAGCCAGCATTTGCAGTTGTCATGAGCACAGATTGACCTACCTACAACATGTTATGAGTGACCTTTGCACATGTCATGCACGACGTCTGCATGTTGCAAAGTTTTATTGCCAACTTGTCAAAGTACATCAGCGCAGTGCCATGCACGAATCTGCTGATGATGTCAAAGAAGGTTGTATTGACTGGCGAGTAGAAGTTCTAGCATGTCTTGCCGGCACCTATCTGGCCCCACCATTGTCGTACTTCAAAATGTGAGTAGAAGCACATGCAGAAAAGCAAGACAGTTGTCCACCACTGGCAACTTTCACAAGCATGGACACAAGCAAAGTCTTGGCAACCTGGTCCTAAGCATGAGATGCCTTAGACTCACTATACACGCTACAAGCCAAGCATGCAGATATGTGACACCATTCACAAGTACACGCAACACAACCATGAGAGCATAGTGCAGGTCAGACACAGAGTGCGCATGTTAGTACTGATGTCAAAGGGTCATGGTGAAGATATGACATTTCGCCTTGATCAGAGATCAGAGGAACAACAGAAGGAGAAGATATGCCTGTCGGAGATCTTACTGAGACCCTCCTAAGGCAGCAGCCCAGAGTATGCTGGTATACCAAAAAGTATTGCATATGTGGTATAGTGAGATATACTGCTCAGCAGCTGCCATGCAGGTACTGAAGAAAAGAAAAGACTAGACTACACCTTTTGGCGCAATATTAATGCGAAGCCAAGTATGATACCGGGCTGCCCAGGGAAATTCTGAAAACAAGCTTTCAGACTGACGGTGAGGTTGATCTCTGGGGCGTAAAGACATGCAGCAAGTTACACACAAGGCAAGCCAGATGCAACAGGATGCAAGTGATTGGTGCAACACTCAAACTCAAACTCAACCTGAAACTCAAATTCAAACTCATTCGTAAACTCGAGACTCACCAGGCGACCAGCATTGCCGTGAGGGGTTGACTCCAGGCTGTCGGGGTGCTTCCTGGAGGGTCCATCACCGCCTACCACAAACTCCTTGCTCAAGTGCAGCATGACTGTGGGTGGCTTTGAGCTGAAGCCTCCCTTGTGTGTAACAGGAGCCTTCACAATCACCTGCAAAGCATTGGTCACATGGTTGGCCACATGACATTAGTGATGTCAGGCGAGTAAACCATGAAGGCCGTCATTTACATTGCAGATGTGGGAAGTCTGATGTTTCAGAGGCGCAGATCTGTTTATTTGAGCCATCAGTACTATCTCCAGATTGAAAAGGAAAGAATCATCAGCACAAGATCTTCATTTGCTACTAGTCCACTTGTCCCAAAGGCAGTGACCGCTAGCAGCCAGCCTGACTTGACTTTTGAGCTTTGCCTTCAGGCATCAATGCTTTTCGATGCCGCTGTACGTGGTGAACCAAGTCACGCATAATTGGATTCAGCGTAATTGAGAATTTGCAGTACCCATGCCTAACAGGCACAGCAGAAGTGCATGTAGGGATGACTGCACACACTCACATTTGCAAACTGTAAGCGGGCCTTGTGTTGCACCATGTTGCAATGTGCAGTATTGCTCAAGTCAGCTGCCACACATGACTGCCACAGCAATAGCCCTGAGTTTCTGCATTGTTGTATTTAGGGCTGTGCACAATGCAACTTAGGCAGCCAAAACATGTGCAAAGGCTGCTTTTCATGTGTCCTGCAATCCATCCAGCAGCCACATCAAGGAGTGACTGTATGTCACATGAGGTGGACTGTGTTGGCTCATGTGCGTCATCTGTCATGTGCATTTGGGAGAGTTCAACAAGGCAGAATCTTGCATGAATAGATGGGAGGAAAAAAAGGCAATAGGCAAAAGACAAGTGGAAAGCTTGAAATGCACACCTTGTAGGGCTTGCGAATCCATTCCAAGGTACCCATCTCGCCTTCAATGTCATACGCAGCCTTTAGAGTGTCTGCACCCTTCGTCTGAGAGATGGCCAGAATGGGCTGAGCATGCTGTGTCTGGACATCGTACTTTAGGCTGGGCTCCAAGCTGAACCCATCCTTTTCCAAGGCCAGTGTTGCAATGCCCAACTGCTTGGTCACATTGTACCTGCAGAGTGGTATCACACCAGCTCCCTGACATGCAAAAAGGGAAAGTGCTTTGTGTAGAAGGCCCTTTCCATGGAGCAATTCCAAACTCAGAGGTGTCTTGAGACAAGTGTCCGGTCTTTGTACATTGGAGAGATCTGTTAAGTATGACAAAGATGATGATAATATGCTGTTCTGAACAACAGATACATAAGCTCCAAAAAGTGGTGCAAAGTGCAGGATTCTGGCATTCTTGTGACTGTGCTATACGGGCAGAACATTTTATATAGGCACCTGGCTGGTGAATATTGCATGTCTGGATCTGGAGGAGCATTGTGCAAGGTACAGGTTGCAGGCGCACAAGCAGTTACTTGGCCTGACAATGAGTGCAGACAGCCTTAGCTTACTTGCCAGACACCTTCTTCTGCTTGTCCAGCTGGTACACAGCTCCCACTTCTACCTGTGACCCCTGCTCTGCCCACAAAAGCTCCAAATCTAGTGCGCGTCCAGGTGAGTCAAACTTCTTCTTGTAGATGGTGCCAGCGCTCTTGAACTTGGTACCAAGATCAATTGTTGCCTTGCTTTCAAAGTTCTCTGCAGAGACCCCGAACACGAATGGTTCAGCTTGTTACCAGCTTGGTGCATGCAGGCAGAGGTGCATGCAACAGGCGAATTAGGCGAAATGACTCGGGGCTGTGCAAGCTACAATGCGAATTTGATCAAGCGGCAAATGCACAGGCAGAGACAGGCGGTCAGCATGTCACCACATATGGCTGTCAGTAACACTCGGAGAAAGACGGATGACTCACTCCAGTTTTGTTTTAGGCCAAGAATTGAGCCGTTCAGCGTGTTATCCTTGGCTGCTTTTGTCGTGGGTACGGTCAGAGTGAACTCGACATCCTTCACCGTTCGCTTTGCGCTTAATGTCAGACTTGGAAACGGTCCCGTTACCTTGCCGTCTCTGCCGAGCTCAGGAAACACCAGCAGACCATTTGTCGTAAACTTGGTCTCAGGCATCTTGCTCCTGTTGCTCGTTTGTACAGCAAAATCACCGCAAGCAAAGTTTGAGGTGTTCTGGTCGCAAGCGTATGCTGGCAGACCGATGACGGGGCTGCGCCTGAGTTAACTTTGACCTGAACTTTGATCGCATTGCAGATGCAGAGCCGAGACTCAAGGGAGCGAGCCGCTCGAGTTTGCCTATTGAGTCAAATCTGAAGGCAGTGGGTTCAGAGGCATTGTCTTAGGACAATTGACATTTCAGCTCATGGAAGAGTGCATGGACCATGTGTCAGGGCCTTCTTTCCGAGTCGCCTTCTTTGGGCATAGGCCTGAAGGCTTTTGCTTATGCGCACACGAATGCGGAGGTGTATTTTACTGCGAAAACCGTGTGCGGGGCTCCCATGCAAGTGCAGATGTGAGTACTTGGCTGTTTGCGGGGGCTTCACACTGTGTACCACAAAATCATTATCATCTTTGCACCTAAATGACTGCAATGATACAGCAGTGAATCATGGTAATCACATCAAATGGGCTGTAACCAGCATTGCAATTTTGGAAACATACCATGTGAATGCCGGGTTGCCTGTCAGGACTGTGACAGCATGATATTTGTTGCTGTTGAGGACCTCAACTTGAGGGGAACACATCCGTGTTGCCCTTGGTGTGCTGTGGCACCACATGCTGTGGCGAGCAAGCTCATCTGTTGACATTAGCCACACTCAAGAGAGCTTAGATCCAACGAGAGTAGATTACAGGATTTAAGGTCCAAGTCATCAAGAAATATAAGGTAGACAAGTTGGGTATTGCTCACTGTCACAGGGTGTTACTGAGCAACTTCAAGCAGAGTGCAACATCACAATATGAAACATCATTTGTTCAACAGCAGCCCGCAGAGACATGCCAGAACAAGTACATTCAACAGTAAACTACACAGCACATATCGGGTCACTGTGAAATCAAGGCTGATTACGGTCACCATCCAAAGCTGAAACTGCTCTGACCACCAGGCGTCTTTCTGCCAGAAGACTCGCCATTGCTATGACTGCTGTTTGAAACTGTGTTGTCACCAAAGGTGAGACTGCTACCCCCACCAGGGGGCTTGCGCACACCCCCAATGGTGCTACGGGGTTGCTCATCTGTGGATGATCCAAACACAATGCTGCCAGACATCTCATTCTTCTTCAGGTCTGACACCTACACAATCCAGGCATGCATGTTTGAGCTTTCATGGCAGTAGCACGTGCTGCACAATGCATGCAAAACAGGTACTGTTTGCAGGTCATACTTTTGTATCAAGCAGCAAGTGTGCCGAGTTTAACTCCAAAATCAGGCAACAGAGAAATGCAGTGGGATGGTCTGCAGCTGCTTTTGTTGCTGCTGAGTGTGCATTGATGTGCATTGGCAGACTTGCGACAGCAAAGCTGCTACATGATGTGTAATACGCTTGAGAGCATGCAATCCAGAAGCAGCTGATGTCTGCAGCTGTCAAATGCAGACTCAAACAGCTGCTGTCAAGGGGCATGCACGTGAAAGCACGCATTGTCAGCGCACGCAATGTCAGAGTGCCTGGCATACATGCTTATGCAACAGACACAGCACCACCTATGGCATGGGCAGCAAGCTGCCAATGCATGAGTTGACAAGTCAAGAGTAAGCTGGAGAGCATTGGATGTACAGCGAGCAGCTCCAGCATTTGACCTCGCCTCATGCGCAAACCTGTGACAGTTGAGCGCAGACCTGTGACAGCTGACGTCACAGGACAAAGGTCATGTCACAGGATGAATGTCACAGCTAAACATGTTGAATAGGACCATGATTGTGACAGCATGCATGGCACTTGATGCCAAGGCAGAGTCTTTACCTGTGGAGCAGCAGCAGGGTCATCCTGGCCAAAGACACTGGTGCTGTACAGGGCCTTCTTCTTGGCATCACTCAGGCCGGGAACAGCCCCTGCTGCATGCCCTGTGCCACTGCTATCATCTGAGAAGATGTCACTGCCCTTGATGTCCTGTAACACATAGATGAATGGGCACTGAAGAGACCTTGATTCCTTTTTGGATGTACGTGCTTGCTAGTGCTGCAAGCAGAAGTTGGGCACAAAAGCATACAAGAAAGGAAAGTCTACAGCCGCTGGTTGCTGATGCAGGACAGAATGTGAGAATATGAGTATATGTTGCTAAATCATGTTGCATTGCAACCAGGTAATGCTTGCACAGATAGCACAGGCCTGTGTGGTGAAAAGCACTCAGATACAAAGTGTGGACAATTGGGTTCATCTACATCAAGCAGTAGCGTTAGTAACAGCACAATGGAGGCTTAGCATAGTGTGTAAATGAAGTGTGCTAGTGTATACCTGCAATTTCCTCTGGTTGACTTCTCTGGTCTGTAGGGCATCTGGCTCTGCAAAGATGTTGCTGCCGCCCTGGTTCCTGAGCTGTGCTTGTTCATTAGCTGCACGACTGTAGCACAGACCATAATTGTAAGCAAGCTGAAGATGTGTATGGCAACATCAGCAGAGATGAACAGAATCAAGAGTGCAAAGCACCAAGAAGCTCTGACTGCTAGAACAAACTGCTTGAAGGTGCAAGGAGATGCCGAGTGGTCAGCAAGAAGCTGCTGTTTCACCTGCGATGTCCAGTGGTGTCTGCTACCTGCAAAATAAATGCATATCAACATCAGCTGGAGACAATGCAGCAGGCAATGCAGCAATGCCATGCAACGAGTATCAACTACGACCAACACATAAGTGTGTTGCGTCAAAATTGAGTTTCCTGTTCCCGGACTATGAACAGCTACAACAACTCCACACAATACTCTACACGCTGCCTTACCTTAGATTTCATGCCAGCTGCAGGCCTTCCTCCGGACTCAAAAGCAGAATCTGGCCTCTGCGCCTTCTGGTTCTCTTTACAGTCATCGCGAGACCTGAACGAAGATTTCACAATCACCTTCTTAGATCCACAGCTTGGATCATAGGCCAGCCTGACTTATCTTCAACGAGTCTTCATAAGCGCGACGGAACTGCAAGATATGTTAAGCTGATCACAAACAAAGAAGCAGCGAGCCTCGTACTTATCGCCAAAGCCCAAGCTTGTTGAGCCACCTCCTGAGTTCCCTCCTTTGTACCTGCCCTTGCCGACTGTCTTCAAACTGCCATCTGCGTTGTACATCTTGCACAAGAAGTCAGGAGCAGTTCAACAGTGATCGATAAGCGCAAGATGAGGATAGGTGAACGTCACACCAGACCGTTTGCCTAAAAAGTTAAACGGCCTGACTCGCAGCTCAGCACGTGGCGTAGCTGGCGTTCGTAGCAGAGGCGAGAAGGCATGGAGAGGACGCGGCGAGGAGTGACTGGGCTCTGCAGAACCCGTAACTAACTATGCAGAAGGGCATACGCAAATCACACACTGCGTACTCAAAGGGCCCATGCTTGCACAAAATCTCGGGCTCACTTTTCAGAGCGCAGTACTTTGTGCTTGTCTCAAGGCAGTCATATGCCAAAGGTGCGCAAGATTCACGGTCACGGTCACAGGGGAGCTTCTGACTCAGACGCAGCCGTGGGCACAGTGTGACAAGGGACGGTGGCTACGCACATTAAGGGCGTTTATGTTGCCGTCAGGACAGTTCTCAAGGCTGCAGGGGCAGCAGGAGCCCACGTTCTGTGCGTCCTTTCCCACTGTTGCATTCAGGCAAACGGGCAGTTGCATATGTTTGAGAGCTGCTTGCCATTTGGCGGCTATACATAGCTTTCCTCACGATGTAGCCTTGTCTTGTAAGTCAGCGTGCTTTCTTTCCAAGGTTTGTCCTGAAGGTCAGACTTAGATGACTGTTTTGCTTCACAGCCCTTCAGCAGGTCCTGTGTAAAGTCCACACTTTGAACAAACCTGACTGCCTTGAGCAATGCTTTTCAGCCAGTGATGCACTATGCATCTTTGGTGTGTTGCGCAATTGCATTTCTGCAGCGCTCAACTTGCATTTGTTGCTGAGTGTGCAGCTATCATTGCTTCAGTGCTTGCATGCTCTCAGCCATGCATTGGCTGTCCTATCTATGGCAGACGAGGCGATTGTGATGTGCCTTCTCGCAACTTGCTTTCAAGCAGTGGGGCAGTGTCTGTGCTCTGTGCAAATGATACCCATATGCATACTTCTTGAGTCCACCCCAATCACAGGCTGCAGGCATAAGGAAACAGAATTGGCTCACAGAATGCTTTCAGGCCTTGCAAACGATCAGTCAACAAACTCCAAGCACGTATGTTTGTTTGGCAAAATTGCCATGGACATCATGCAGGTCAAGCTGGACCTGTCCGCAGGCAAGTACATGCACTATGCAGAATGATTTGCATGCATGCATACACATGTACAGTAGTTGTGGACAACTAAATTCTCTACAGGCCACCCAGGGGTGCTTCCAGCAAATTTCTAGGCACACCACGAAAATGAGCATAGCAAATAGTCATTCAGGGTGTCCAATCATCAATCTGGATATTGAGTGAATATTCACATAGCAAAAGGTAAATCCTTCATCTCACCAAGCTTGCCTGCTAGTGTCACCTCACCAAGCTTGCTTGCTAATTTAAGGAAAGCTGCAGCTGTCGTCCAATTCACACCTAAGAAAAACAGTAAATCTGCCTCCTCAAGGTTCAACAGTTCTGCTGCTGGCACAAACATTTGCATGGTGTCACAAGATATTACAATGAATGCCGCTACACAGCCAGCTGGAGAGCGGCAAACCGCTGCAAGGCAAGGTTTAAACCTGAGTTTGAATGGCGTGTCATACTGTGCTTATGTATGGGAAACGTAATCTGAATACGCAAGCTCATTGGCTGATGCCAGTAGGTTCCCTTCAGCATCGCCTGTCCTGCGATTGCGATCTGAAACTTTTTGTCCCCGCGCTTTGAACACTTCAAAGCCCAACTTTTACTTGTTGCTGTCAACTTTCTGACAGCCCTCTAGCAGTCTTTCTATTCAGGTGAGCGTTCTGCTGCTGCTGCACCACGAGTTTCTGACCTTCGCATCGCTGGCATGCGCAGCCACCACAATGACTTGAAGCGGTGTTGCTGTGTCACATTGCTGCTTCCAGCTGGTGCCTCGCTGCATGATTTTCAGTATCAGCTCATGCAAGCTGTAGGTTTTGTTATTGTGCTGTGGTCCTGTAGCGTGGCCTATTCGTTTTTGTGACGCAAGATCATAAAGCATCCTGTTGCGTGTGGTCCTTTGGCGCTATGTGTTTCACGCATCTGGCAGTCGTTGTATCGACAGCATTCATGAGTCGCCAAGCCTTTCAGCGCTGGACAGCCTTTGACAATGTTGCGTCGTGCAGGTTACCTGCAAACATGTCTTCTAACCAAGCCGGAGTTTACAGAGGTGGAAACACCACCGGTACAACCGGAACTGGCGCCACCACTGGTGCTGCCACTGAGCTTCGTAACACCTCCGGCACAGCAGGCACTGGTGTTATCTCAGCAGAGAGGGGCGAGCCCATCTGCGACCAGAAGTACTACACTAAGGTCGGACAGCCGACTCAGCAGACAGCGACATGAATTGTTCGGCATTTCAAGGCAGTCACACTGACTGTCAACTGCTACTCAGGTCGAGGACAGGCCAATCGTCAAGGAGCAAATCACATATGTTCGTGAGCACCACCCTATGGAGAAGGAGTTCATTGTTGAGACCAGGCCCACAGGTCGTGAGAGAGAGTTGACTGAGGGACGTACATCAGAGGTATTGAACCTCCACTGGTTGCTGCAGCAGCTGATGGCTTGCTGTTATCTTTGACGGTGCCTTGTGATCTGACAGCTTCTTACTCTGGATCTGTAGGTCATCAACACTGAGGAGAAGATCATTGAGGTCACACCCCGTGACCCCTGTGCTGGAGTTGAGCCAGTTGGTGGACACATTGGCCGCACTGGCAACTACTAGATTTGGTCACCTGACAGCTAGACTTGCCACTTGTAGCTTTACTTTCATAGCTGACAGATGTCTGCTCTTCTGCGTGTCTGCTGCCCATTGAATAGGGCAGCACAGTGTCCTGAAAACTCAATCATTTACTTTCCTTCTGGTTTGTCTATGTGATAGCTGTCAGAAGTGACTTTGACAATTGATTTGGCCCCTGCTGCAGACATGTTGTGTTTATGACTTGATTCATGTAAGGAATCTTCACTGATATGCAACCTTGATGTACTCCCTGCAAAGAAGGATATATACCTCCCATTATGTATTTAAGATCGAGTTTCAGATAGAAACCAGCATAATCAAGCTGACTGCTGAAGAATATGCACAGTGACAAAGTAATTACGAGAGATTGCCCTTGATTGCAACATGTCTGAAAGAATTTCTTTCAAAGAAATGCGCTACATCACATGCAAAGCGAAACAGGCAAGCTGCAAGACTAGCATGGCCACACTTGCTGACGACCAATGCCAAACAATATATCAATTACGTCTGTACAGCCCATGCCTCAATCATCACTGCCGTCTGAACAGTTTACGTGCAGCCATTCAAAGCTTTCACCATTAAAACTGTTCATGGAGAATGCTACAACAAGCGCTAGCGACAATGAGCCAAGGGCCATGTAATGTGCAATGCGGAATTCTATCTCACACCAAAGACAGGCTTGCAATGCCTGCATGTCCATATTTGTACAATTCTACCTGCGCGCCGGATTGCCACAGCAAGGGAGAGACCTGTAGAATGTTGTACGGCTTGGAAAATAGTGCATGGGTAAAACAAGCAGTCATAAATGTGGCTGAGCCTCTTGACACTTGAAGTTCGACTAAAGATACATGGCCTGAAGCAACCTGAGCTTTGCTCACGGCAATATGAATTATGGTGTCTGCCCCTGGCTGCATTGCCTGTAGTGATGCTGGTTGCTACCCCACATCATACATGCTAGCTCTTTCGCCACACATCGTACATGCCAGCTCTTCGCCACATATCATACACGCTAGCTCTTTCGCCACATCAGCATGCATACCGGCATTAAAGCTATGGTGCATGGTGTGGGGTCTGCTGTGCTGCCAGGCTGAAGCAGAGCCAAATGTTGGCTATTATGCCTTTCATGTGACTCAACAGAGGCAACAGGTGTAGCAGTCGCTGCATGCAGTTGCTGCATGCAGTTGCTGCATGCAGTTGCTGCATTTGCAATTGTGTTACAGGGGAACGATTACACAGGTAATTGGCTCAGTGCTATTAGGCACACACCAAAGCTTGCACGTAGAATGATTGTATCACATGGAGCTTGCTTGCAGAGCTATATTCTGACAAGACACACGTGCTGTGAGCAGGCCACGTCACGCCATAATACACCGTGATACACTGCCACACTGCAACAGATTGGCACATGCATACATAGAAGCTGATGTTGACCCACAGCACATATTCAATGCAACAAAAGGGCTTGCTGGACTGATGCATACTTGCACGTTTGTCACATCGGCACCTGGTCTTGCTTGCTGCACATCTGTTGAATGTCTGCCAGGCCTCAAACGCATGACAGATCAAGGGTTGGTGACTGCATTGTGTCATAGCAACAAGAGATTACACCTGACGCCACCACACTATGTATCAGCGCAGAATGAAATCATGAGGATGGGATCTTTACCAAAGGCCAACATGCCAGTGACTATCTGATTTCAGATGTGGGAAGTGTAGAGTAAATGACCACTATAGGCCTGCACAGCAAGAGGGCTTTCTGCATCTGTGCCCCCAGACAGCTGTTTACAAGCCAAGGGGAGCCTGTGTAATATGATGTGCCCATGTTGTTTGACACGCTCTGCTTACCTTTTAACATGCAGCCTGTTATGCCTATGTACTTGGAAGATGTGCCAGCTCAACAGCTGCCATGTCAACTATCTCAGAGTGCATAGCAAGAGATTTCTTGCTGAAGCAGCTGCAGGCTGATTGACACAGCACTCACCGTTTCTGCATCAATGCCACTGAAGATGTCAGATTGCGGCATGCCTTAACACTGCCCTCAGTCTCACTAAGCTTTGTGTGTCAGTGTTGCCACTGTCTGATACAATGTGATCGTCTGCATGTTGTTGTGCATTGGTTGATCTGAAGTGTTACTGCAGTCCAGGGTTGCAATCCACATTGCATGCCAGGAATGTTGTCCAGAGTCAGTTATCACAGCTACAATAATTAGAAGTTGTGCCAGCATTAGCAAAGCCAGTCTTGCTCCTCCAGAAAGGCTTGTCCTCAGTGTGCCTTTGGTTTGCGATTGATGAACATTCATCATCATTTCATATGCCGATTGAATGCAACTGCAGCCCAAGATAGACTGTGCTCCTGCTTGGCTCAGCATTTGTGTGTAAAGCATTGCTCATGTTCACCAAAGGATGACTGAAAAGTGCTGCAGTGCAAGTATGTGTAAAGCTGGTCACTACGTCAAGCTGGCCACTACGTCAAGCTGGCCACTATGTCAAGCTGGCCAAACCAGGAAACTATTGCCACTTGGCATGTATTCAGCAGGCCAGCATATGTGCACTAGCGTCCCAACATCGCTTATGTCTTTGTCAAACGAGAGGGGAGACTGACTCTGTGTAACCTGTGACAGGCATGTGGCGCAGCCAATGACCTAACCCTCCTGTGCCCCTTTGGACCTGTGCACATACAGTAACAGTGCAGGAAACAGCCGCCTAACACGCTAGCATTGCGTCTTTTACCCCAGCTCTGCTACACATACCATGCATGACCTGCCAATGTGTGTTCACTGATCAGTCCTTTATTTCACAGTCTATGCCCACTTCTGTCTGTCTGACCAGCTATACTTTCCATCCAATGCACTATTGCTAGTGCCCTGACCATAGCCTGTGCACCTTTGCGCAACATTGATCACACCAACGCAGCATGAAGAGACCAACAGTGTAACAATTGCACATCAGAAAGTATCTATCACTGCTGAACTTTGTACACTACGCAACCAGAGTGTGTGCAGCATGCACATGACTGCATCAGAGGCATAGATTCTATGCATCACAGCAAGGCTGATGGTCAATGGTGTTAATGTAAACGTCGTTGCTGTACCTGGCTGGAGTGGTCG
>JAABUP010001268.1_pt1 | contig 53100 bp, 71 predicted proteins | sample 5559201 | NCBI WGS metagenome assembly JAABUP01 (sample SAMN10711887, study PRJNA513373) | rock metagenome | isolation source: Antarctica rocks | place: Antarctica | reverse complement strand
TGATCTGCCCCCCCCCCCCTGGCCTTGGAACGTCCCCATACATGTGCGGCTCAAGTTGTGTCATGCTTAGAGTTGAATGTAGTACCTGCTGACTGCCATCTTTCCTGTGGTGTCTAAGCTCATAGTCCTCAGTACGCTGCATGGCTGTTTGCTGTTGCATGCAGTGCATATTTAAGTGCATGACCGGTCTGGTATATTTGTCACCAACACGAGTACTTGCAATGCAGAGAGCAATGGCGTCTGGTACCCTGTATGTGGACTCCCAAGGAGGATCTCAGCTACATGTGGTGAGTTGTGCCTGTCCTATACTTGCCTTGTGGCCAAACCAGTTGTACACGCAGACAACAATGCTTGCAATGGTTGCAAAATTTCTGGGACCTTGCATGATCTCAGTCTTCCTACCAGAAGAGGTCAGCATCAAATGTCAGGGCAGATTGCTGTTCGTTCAACATGTGTACATTACTGACCTGTTGGAGCGTTTTGGTTGACTGCAAGGTGTAAGCAATATGATAGATGCACAGAATCACGTGCTGTCTGAGTGCGTGTGTTGCCTGCAGACACGCTCAGGGCCGCCTGTAGAGACAGCCATGTCAGGCAATCATGGCAATCCAGGACCTCCTCCTAGCATTGCCATGCACCGTGCGCTCACCGCCCCCTCCACCCTGCTCAGGGATGGGCCACCCCCTACTACCTCTGCAGACACTCCTGATCATGAAGATGGACATGCGGCAGAGAGCCAACCCGCGCATATGGATGGGTGCTATCGCCTGCAGCTTGACGCTGATAGCAATGACAAGCCAGGAGATGAGTCAGTGGCAGCAGAAGACCAACAGCCTGGGCACTTGCACCAGGACCCTGATGAAAGCGTCCCCATTGCATCCCCCTTGGAAGCAGTGGTATGGCCTCTTGTTACCTGAGCCAGTGCATCTAGTCATTGGTCCTCATCTTGTTACAAATGGCAAGCCAAACAAGTGCACATATAAAGCTTTTTGCCTAGCTGACTTGTTGCAGCGTGTGGAAGAACGTATGTGCATCAGCAGTGTGACATCTCATGTGCCTCTTTTGAGAGCCCGTGTATGATGTCACATAGCCCTGATTTGGATGACGTGATGGCTTTGATGAGTTCTCCTTTCATGGCTTTGTGTTTGCAATTTTTGCATATCTTGCAGTGTTGGGAGGAACTTCTGTCCTGATTCCTGCCTTGAATTCATGTGACACACAACTGATCATTGCTGGTGTACATGCACAGACAAGTGCATAAACCGTGCAATCAAGGTAGGACATATGCACAGCCATGCAGCAAGGTAATGCCGTTTTGTAAGTACAATCTGCAGGCTGGCCAAGGTAAAGTCAGGCACGCTCAGCATCAGGCGCAAGCTCAGCAGCACTGTCAGCCGTGTGGAAGAGCAGCTGAGCCTATGTCTGCTGCTGCGGCTGGACTGGTATCACCAAGTATGAGTCTCTGCTGCTTCCTGACTCACAGTGCCATCGCGCATCAAGCATTGTGTTTGCACGGCTTGCTGCAAGCCAAATCCCTGGCATCCTTGTGGCTTTGTGCACATCACGTGTACAGAATTATTGCTGATCATTGCTGAATGCTGTATAACAAGTTGACTTCCTGAGAGTAAATGTGACCAACCAACAGTGCTGCTCTGCATACATAATGCTTCTGCTCAAGATGTTTGTCTGACTCACATTCCTGGTGTATGTGCTGATCTCACATCAAGTCTGTCAATGCAGAGCGCAGTGGTATGAAGCGGCAGCATGACAGTGACACGTCCACACTGCCAAACACCTGGGCTCGCGTATTCTGCTCCCTCTCTGATGACATCCAGCATGCTCTGCGTGCAGACTCAAGCACAGTGGCACAGCAGCAGCAGGCTGTGGCTGCTCAGATAGTCTACAGTGACCGCGTTTCACCTAGAGCTAGTCGCTTATCAGTAGTGTATGAAGACTGTCTGGAGGGCTATGGCGTCAAGCGTGGGGTCTACAGCAACGCCTCTCTCTTTGCAAATGCACTGTCACCAGCTGAGAGTGCTGCACTTTGTCGCAAGAGGCAGAGGCAAGATGCTGCAGACAGTGCAGTGGCGGTGACAGCTTCAGCAGCTCATCATGAGCTGTCTATGTCTCCGGTGGACAGCAGGTCTGCAGCTGCCTCAGGTGCAGCAGACTTTGCACAAGAGCTCAGCACAAAGGCAGGCAGCGATGCTGGGCAGCACTCTGCTGGCCAAGCCCATGGTGCAGGTGAAGGCACAGGCTCACCCCTAGGTCAGAAGAGGCAGCTAGCCAGGCTTGACTCAAACACTGGCTCAAGTCCAGCTAGCTCAGCTGCTAAGAAACCTTGTATGCCTGCCAGACCTGTCTCTAAGGATGGCCAGGAAGGCAAGGCTGATCCTGAGCAGGTGCATGACACAGAGCCCAGGTTGGCAGGAAGGTCGCTGCACAGAGACCTATCAGGATCTGTCAACTCCAGAACGACACCGCTACATGCAGGCGCAACACGCGGCTCAGGCCCAGGCAAACTTGGCAGTGTCACAACGCCCTCTCGGCAATTCAGCGCTAATACTGTCAAGCATGGTCATGCTTGTGAGCCTCCCAGATTCAATCAGACCAAGCCAGCAGTGGGCAAGAGCAGGATGGCGCCTGGCAGCAGTCAGCAGGGCAGAGGTGGCGGGGTAAGGTCTCCTGTGAGATCAGGAGCTGCTAGCGATGACTCTGGTGCTAGGCAGCAAAGCAAGGGCTCAGGCTCTGTCAGGACAGCTGGCATGGGAGGATCTCAAGACACAGCTGCTGCCCCAGATGGCAGCCTGCCTCATAAGAAGGCATCGCACAGGTACATGCTTTCACCTCCTAGCCAGATGATCAGATCATGGTCTGGCTGTCAATTGTCAATGGCTGCTTCTTGTACTGGCTAATCATGCTATGCTTTGTCCTGAAGTATGGGCTCACTACATCCATGTCTACACGATGCAGAGTATGCCCTTTTTCACAACTTGCATGACAGCTGTTGTCACAGCATCACAAAACATCACTGTCTATGCCTCAGCCTGATGTGAAAAGCTTCAGCTGCAAATGCTTCAAGCTTGGACAAGTGTGGCTCTGCCACGACATTACTGCCACTGGCGTGCTCCCCCACACATCCATGCCCAATCATGACCATTGTTACATGAACTTAAAGGTCACTCAGGCATGATTGTACCTCTTGCGGCACTACATATGCTAGAGGCAGACTCCTACATTGTTAGTAATTTGCAGGCTGCCAGGCAATCTAGAGCTCAAGGCAGTCCCGCGGCCTTCCATGCAAGACAGGCATTCAGCCAGTCTGAATGGCTTGCGCCAAAGTAAGGCTGTTTCAGATGCTGTGCCAGGCCACACTGTTGGGGTGAACCAGCAGCAGACTGCCAAAAATACTGTGCCAGGCTTTGTGAGCGCTGCCCCCAAGGAGTCTATCAAGTGGAAGCAGGACAACAGCATGCGTGTTGCCAAGTCACCATGATGTTCTTGGTCAAACCTATACATTATGTACAAAAGTGACCGCAACACTGACAATTCAGAGGCTGGAATGTGAGAGGCCTCTGTAATACAGCATTGAAGGATTTCTGGCAGGACAGCCAGCTGACAACATTTGAAGAATTGCAGTGTGACAGTTACAGTCTGAAGCGTACTAGGCTAATGTACATTAAAATAAGTTTGGCATGTAGTCATGCCTTATGCAACAATTGGACACTGAACAACAGCACATGCCAGAAATTTAGCATTGCAAAAGAGAGACCCAACCAATTGTTGTCAACACTATGCCCATGTAGATAATTAAATGCTGTCACATGCCCATTGAACAAGCTACAGTAGTCCGTATCAATACCGCCATGGTACAACGAGATAAGTCCGCATGACACCGCCACGCTATTGAAAGAGATCACTCACAACCCCAGCTCATGCACACGTAGTCCTCAAACATGCCGCCTAGCGGACTGAAGTTGCAGCTGCAAGATTGTTCACTGCTGCACTCACTGAGGCCCCACCTGTATCAGCATATACCAGAGTCTAACTGCTAGAGAAACATACAATCAGGTGGTAAGTGGCATTGCTTACATGTGCTGCAATGCACAACTATTCATGTTCAACCAGGTGTCTTGCACATTGTACAGCGCAGGCACACTGGCATGCTGGTTTTACATTCATGCAGCCCATTGCTCAGGAACACAAGTAGTCACTTACCATCCGCAGACCTCAGGTACATGCTTGAGGTTGTCATGGTTCTTAATGGGATATGAAGCTGCCTTAGCTATGCCACACATGCCCTGGGTGTCAGCAGCATTACGTGCCATCCTGAAGAAGCCTCCCTCTCCCCAGCCAGCGCCCCTGCACCACACGCACTCTCACCTCAGATCTCAGCTACGACCCCAAGCAATCACCCCAACACCTTGAAAGCCAATGCCACCTCAGCTGGCAAGCACTTTGCAGCCATCTTCATCTTGCTTTCAGTACCTTGGCTATGACATACCAGACAGACACTTGCCCATTTCACATCCCACACATGGCCGAAAGCACACATGTCTGGTGCAACAAAAGTATTGAGAGAGGTGCATTGGCTGAATTGAATGGCAAAGAGCAGCATTCCAAGTGATGGCAATGCAGCAGCGCTATACTGCAAACTTGACTTACCAGCTGTTCTTCACGATCCAGTAGTCCTTGCCACTGGCTTCATCCTGCATGCAAGATAACAAATATAAGCTCACTGCACACATCTACGACACTGACATGGATCACTGATAGCATCATCCACCCAGACTGCAGCACCAGGACAATTTGTACAACTCTGGTATAATCCTGGCTGTTGACAGTCCAGACACAACAGTCCTGTATTCTGTCAACAGCCAAATGTAATTGGCTCAACATAGACAGTCATTGCAAGAGCTGCTGAACATACAAGATGACAAAATGACTAATTTACTCCTGTCTGAAACTCAGGGCAACAATTGCAATTTTGGCATTAGGTGCTAACTGTGTACAAGGCTGCTGTTCACACACGAAGCAGACACAATGTTAGGCAGAGATAGCATACCACGCCGTATCCCACAGCCAGCACACCATGATCCAGCTCAGTGCAGCACTTGCCATCAACGACGCCACTGCTGTAGAACTGGAGGCCACCAGAGGCGCAGATAGCCACGCTGACAGGCTGCTTGGAGACAGCCTTCATCAGAGCTGCCTCATCATTCTCTGGCACATCCTCGTAACCATCAATGGACACCACATTCCTGTTGGGAAACACATAGATGACCAGCTGCCTAATGTGTTGGATGTCTATTCATGTGTGTTCATGCAGGAGACAGGCTGAGCTCTCGACACTGCTGAGCAGCCTCGTCATGCTATGTTCAAGAAGCGCAGACGAGCAGTGCGCTACTCACAGAGACTTGCAGCAATGCAGGACCATGCAAGCCCTTGGTTGCAAATGTGCCCTTATCATGATTCACCTGTGATCTGGTCAGAGCAATACACTGTGCAACGACTAGTGTAGGAAGCATTGCATACTGTGTAAATGACAAGCTGGCATGCTCACCTCTTCTCTCTGAGGTGGTTGCACATGAGGCCAAAGGACCAGTAAGGGTAGTCTTCCTCAGAGTCAAGTCCTCCATTGTCCATGATGTACTGGAAGGCATAGTCCATCAGACCTCCTCCACAGCCGGCATCCTTGCTCTGCACACACCCACACATACAATCACTACACCTCAAAGTCATACGCCATGCCATCTGTTGCAAGCCAGGAATGTGTAGCATGAAGTGATGCCGGTACATTTTCTCCCTATGAATCAGACAACAAACCACATAAACTGCACAGCCCATTAGGAATCAGCATGCACAATTCTTGGCAACATGGTTTTTATGGACAGAGGCTTGACCAAGGCGTGGGCTTACTGAGTCACAGTCGACAAGCTCCTGCTCAGACAGGGAGGTCAGCTGGCCAGTCTTGATGTAGTTAATGCCCTCAACACTGCCAGTGGTGCTGAAAGCCCAGCATGAGCCGCACATGGCCTGGTTCTTGACCGGGGTGACAGCACCAAGAGCGCGCCAGTCAATGCTGGATGGAGCCTCCACATCAGCGTGCAGGAAAGGCTTCTCTGCTGGTGCTTGCCTACAGTGCATGCCACATGTCACACATACGCGCACAATACAAACCCACAATGCAGCAACGATTGGTAACTTCACAATGCCCACAGCCAACACATAGCTGCCGCAGCCAGGTGCTGTGTCAGAAGCTGGTTGCTTTGACAGCAACATAATGACATGCACGCTGGCTACAGACACAATGCATGGTGTCAAAGAACTGCATGTGTACAAGCGCAAAAGGAAGCTAAGTGGCTCTCACCTGAAGGACCCATCATGACCAGCCTTGAGACCAAGGCGAGTCTCACGGAACTCCTCCCATGTCAAGTCAGTGTACTCGTTGACAGCAAGCTGCATAACACAAGATTATTGAGCACAGTTGACACCTCCTGCTATATGCACCAAAGACTGCGTACTCAGTCGTGCTCATACCTTGTAGGAGTGATCTTCAGAGTTATGCTTCTTAATGAGCTCCAAGTTTGTCTGGAACACTTGCTGACGAGTAGCACGCTCCTGCAAGCCATGCAGTGCACTTTAAGACGCAAGCTATGAAATTTAACTCGTATCGGCTGACAGGACCCAAACAACCACCCCACCTCGCTGGAATAATTCTTGTTGTTTTGGACCGCCCACACCGAAAATAAGTTTGGAAGGTCAAGCTGCACAAATCCAAGCACTAGTCAACAAACTTTTAACGGACTACCTTGCGGCTAGTCGCGCACTGTGAAAAGTTCTCACCTGAGCCTGGTCTAAGTGCAAAGTCTGTCCAGGCAAAACACGTGGTGCAGGAATTGCGCTGCTTGCAATGACAACGGTAAGGCACACAGCAACGACAAGCATACGACTTGTCATGTTTGCGCTCGTTCGGGCCGGCAGCTTGATCTGCTTTAGGTCAGGAACCTGCACAAACCGCTGCGTGACGCATTTGCAGGAAGCTTACGTGGCTCAAGGGTTTTGTAATGACTCACCAACCCTAAGACGATCCTGGATCCTCAAGCTGTTTGAATATGGTTTGCCCCAACCAGTCAGTCAACAGACAGAAGCAACCCCAGGCCGCACTACCATCTCCCTTGCCCAGGCACCTCAACGTGTAGCTATGGGTGCCATATTTTCATGTCTAAGTAACATCTGCGCCAGCATTGCAAGTTGTATTCAAGGTGCCATCAACGCCGTGGCTGGCTGTTTGTCAGGTATGCGTTGCTCCTTGCGCGGTAGCCAACATGTGCAAGGATAGGGCCTCAATGTTAGTCACCGTGCCTATTGCTTGAGCAAGCTGTTGCTAATTTCTATTGTGTGTTCAGGTTGTTTGGGAGGGATTATGTCTTGCATCGAAGGGACTCTGAACGCGATAGCCAACTGTTTGACCTGCGGGAGACGGAGTAGGACAGGAGGTGTCGGAACAGTTTGACACGCTGTTCGGGTGAGTGATCGGCCAATTATTGTCGGACCTGACTGCCGGCTGCCCCAGCTATTCTGCTTCATGACTTTGACCTTTAACGAGCACTAAAAAATATGGACCGCGATGCGAGTGTTCATCTGTGCTCACGCAATGTTCTTGTATGCAGGATCCAATGCAAATATTGCACTAGAGACGGAGATGAGTTGAAGAAGTACTTGTACAAGCAGAATTGATACCTTAAGTAAATGTGACTGTTGACGTTTGCCACTGCACAAAACAAACTAAGCAACACAAACCATACCTTGCTGAAGCACACAGCTTCTTTATTGTAATGTCTTGTTTGCAGTCTCTTTAAACGCTATACGTTGAAGGCAAGCATGTACACACAATAAACCAGCTGTCATTTATAGTGTTTTTCAGTTGACATATATCTGACATTGATGCTCAAGTTCGTTGCACACACAGACTCAGACATACAGGCATCATCGTTCAGCAGCTCTTCCATTGCCTGGATCGACGGTCCTGATCTCAATCTGTGTGTCTAACTTAGCAGAGGAGTGACAGTCAGCAAGCCTGGAGGGCTTGTTAGATTTGGTGGAGCCTTCATTAGAACAATGGTAACCACAGATTCTGCGCTGGGCACGCAACTAAACTTGGCTATCCCCTGTGTGCAAGGCAATGGCAAGGCAATCTTTGTAAACTTTAGGATACCTCTGCAAGTCACGATTGTGCACCAGCCGTCAAAGCATGTGGTATGTTATGAATGCAACCAGGGTACTTCAGACACTGGCCATTTGCAGACTGTTATTCCACAATGTTGTACAAAAAGCCACACAATCTTGACACACTGTGGATGAAACCCTACCCACCTCTAAATCTGCTCTGCCATCAATTGCACCCAATGTGCTTTGACAGCAATGATGACACGTGCATCAACTGATGATATTATGTGCGCTAACTGACAGCATATGCATGAACTGACAATATGCGTGTCAAATGACAGCCTGTGGAACTAGCCGCCAGTGGCTCATATTAGTAATTCAAGCCTCTGTGACGACTGCTAGTGAGTGGTGTCTGCAATGGAGCATGTGGTGTCGCCGATCAAGTCTTGCCTCAGGCAAGTTGCCTGCTTATCATATGAGAACCAACCAGGTAGGTGTCGCTGTGCAATTCGCAGAGTCTGACAGTGTTAGAAAGCCTGCAATATGCTGTTGCCGATGCATACGTATTCCAGAACACAATGTGTACTCAGCCTGTACACATCATTACATCGTACTCATTGTGAAAGGAAGTTGGCAGATATATATATCTAGCAATCGATCTGCTCAACATCTTATTCGCTTACACCCAACCACAAAATGTCTAGCAAGCATCTTAGGTTTCCTGTTGAGAGAAGCCTGCTCGTAATATGTACAGGACAGCAAGCTTATCTTCAACAAAGAATGCTTGTGACACAAATCCAAACTGTCTCACGGACGTGTGATTTACCACACAATAATGCATAGTCCTACACTAGATGCATCAGCAGCAGGGATACACCAACATATGTTAGGAAACTGTCACAAAGTCTGTACAATGAAAAGGCACCACACACCAACAGACTAAGCATCACGTCTGCAGTAGCTGTAGTTGTATATGCATAGTCTGGCTGCTGCTGTGCATGAAGTCCTGTCAGATATGACTGGCGGTAATCACTCCTTGGCTGACTGTCCACCAAAGCATGCAAAGCAGCTAGCAATGCCTGCATTGCAAACAAGCTTAGCGGATGTGATTTATGTCTGGAAAATACACTGCTGTCAAAGGCAACAACCCCTGCCAAGAAGTTCGTGATCTAGCACATGACAATGTATAGCTTCCATGGTGACCAAAAGGCCTGGCTACACAATCACAAAGGAAAATGCACTGTTGCGGAGCGTGTGGATGTCCATGTCATGCGTTTAGACATCCAATGAAGTTAGCATACTGCACACAGCCAGCAGTGTGCAGCACACAATACTAGTGCACACAGACAGCACAAGAAACAAAAGCCACACTTTTACCTGATTGCTTCTTGGCAGCGCCAGCTGGCTGTGCAGCCGCACCACTTGGCTGTGTAGCAGCTGCAGCACGCTTTTCTGCAGCTGTGGTGGCACTAGTAGTGCTTCCAGTAGTAGCACCAGTGGCCCCTTGGGGTGTGACAGTACTGGCAGCCTTCTTCTCCTCTGCCAAGGCCTTGTTGCCTTCTGTGACTGGCCTGCTGCCCTCTGTCAGCGCCTTGCTGCCATCTGTGCCTGAAGCTTTGCCCTCTGTGAGCTGGGTCCTGCCCTCTGCAATGGGCTCCTCCTTGATTGCACTGGGCTGGGTGATGCCCTGGGAGGGGCGGGATGCGGCTGCTGCCTCTGCTGGGGCATCCTGAGTGGAGCGAGCTGAGGCTGGAGGTGCGTTGGTACTCACTGGCAGCTCCGATGTTGTGCGCCCTGAACCTGGACATCAACACAACTACTTCTGCAAGCTGCTTATTGTAATGCCACTGCGTGTGAATCTGTAGCGAGTGAGAATGAATTTGATGTGGTGTTGCTGTGCAGCTGAGCAATGGTTGCCTGGAAACAATCCGGCCTCTGCCTGCAGACATGTCTGCGGCTTGTCTGGGCATGCGTAAGTTGTAGAATCAGCTTGTTCACACAGTTGTATCTCTCAGAGGCCAATCATATAGCTGTGTGCAAGGCTGAGCTCAACAGAGTATGACCCATGCATTGGACTGATGGGTCCAGACTGATGATGTTAACAAGTTTGCCTGTAGAAGTGGCTGTTGCACAGGTTGGCAATTTTGCAGCATGGGCTGTTCTGTTGCCATGACCAAGAGCAGGTGCGCGCTGTTACTCAGATGGTGTTTGTTCACGCCAGGGTAGCTTTTGGCAGCAAAACACAAGGCAGGTTGCAAGACACTGAGCTGCGTATGTTGCAACAGAGTCAGGACTAAGTAAGTCACCAACATAAGGGGACTACACTCTTGATGTTTGCCTCATGACTGCCACGGCCCTAGATATGTGCTATCGAGACAGCAGAGCAAGACAATACACACCCTGCATACCAGTGCTTCCACCTGATGCCACGCCAGCAGCACCAGCCCCAGGCTGCCTCTTAAACGAGGAGGGTGGGGATGAAGGGGTGCCGGAAGCCTGGCTCAGTGGCGCGCCTGACGTCCTGGCTAGTGCATGCTCAAAGACAGTTGTGCCCAACACCACAGGCGGCTCAGGTTGCCCTGCATAACACAGTGTACCTGCGTTGCAATATGATAAATAACAAGCTTGAACCCCAGGTTGGCAACTCATGCATGTGCAGGCATGCACTTGGCAGATTTACATGCATTGCTCTGGGAAATGTACAAAAGGCAGGCAAGTTAGGCTGAATAAGGCATGACTGCTGCAGCAGCTCAAGCTTTTGGAAGCGTTTGGACTGTGCCATGCCAATGCAGCACGGACTTGCAGACTAGTACTGAACAGGCAAACCTGGTGTGACACCACCAGCTTAGGTGGCAATGTGCAGCACATGGTTCTCACCTGTCTGACCTGCTGACTGATCAGCGACTGGGCACTGCTTGAGTACCCACCCTGGAAGATGTCTGTAGTGGGTACGTATGATGTCTTGGCTGTGCCCCATGATGCTGAGGGGGGTGCAGGCTGCAGGGTACGGGTGGTCTGAATACCTGCCCCGCTGCGTGGAGTGTCTGAGTCATAGATAGGGTTGGAGCTGGCAGAAAAGCCTGAGCCTGTCACTGCCTCTGTGCTGTCAGTGGTGCCGCTGCCTACACCAACAGCAGACTTCAGCTTGTCAACAATGCCTGTACGTGTGTTTGAGCCATCAGTGTAGCCCGTGTTGGACCTGTTGTACTGGTCACTTGAGGTGTTGTCTTGCTTACTCTGCTGAGGAGCAGACAGCTTCTGGAACATCTCAGATTCGCCATAGGGCTGACCGTACTTGTGCTCCTGGACTGAGCTTTGTCCACTCACTGGTGCCTCTGAAGCCTGAGCTGTGGCCACAGCTGGCCGAGCCTGAGAGTACTCCTTGCTGTAAGACTCTGTGCCTGTGCCGTTTCCTGTGCTGCTGCCACTGCCCACACCAACAGCAGACTTCAACTTGTCTACCACACCAGTAGCCTCACCTTGGCTCTGTGCGGTGCCAGTGTAGCCGGCAGTTGGCTGGACTGAGGATGATAGGCTGCGAGATGAGTCAGACTCACCATAGGTCTGACCATAGTTGCGCTCCTGACTTGCAGCTGGCTGACTGATTGCAGTCTCAGAGGTTCCAGATGTAGCCCAGGCCGGCCTGCTTGAGCTGAAGCGTCCACCAGTAGCCTGGGTGTAGCCCTGGTTGGTACCCTCTGTCTGTGCTGCTGTGCCACTGCCCGCACCAACAGCAGACTTGAGCCTGTCAAGCACACCAGTGGTCTGGCCTTGCTGCTGTGAGCTGCCGGTGTAGCCTGTGCTGGGCTGTGCTGAGGACAGGTTGCGTGACATCTCAGACTCGCCATAGGGCTGACCGTACTTGTGCTCCTGCGTTGGAGCTGGCTGAATGGCAGGGGCCTCAGAGGTGCCACCTGTGGCTGTGTTGGTGTTGGAATCGCCCAAACCGACAGCGTCCTTCAACGCCCCAAACACACCTGGGCTGCGTGTCGGGCTGCTGTCACGCTGTGTGTGGGTTGCAGTTGCAGTGACAGTCTCATCTCCGCCGCCAAGGCCAACTGCATTGAGGACAGTTCCAACAATGCCCGTACTACCAGTAGTGGTATCTGCCTGATGCCCATCATATGACTCTGAGCTGGGCGCTGTCTTGAAGCTGTCTGAGTTGCCATACTCTCTGCTCCCCTGAGCTGCTGACAAGCTGCGTGCCATGTCTGACTGGCCGTAGGGCTGACCATACTTGTGCTCCTGAGCTGGTGCCTGCTCACTGACAGGAGCTGAAGAGGTAGCAGCTGTGGCCCAGGCTGGCCTACCTGAGGTGAAGCCCTGATTGCTGCCTTGTGTGTAGCCCTGGTTGGCTCCCTGCCTGTAGCCTTGCTTGCTGCCTGGGCTGTAAGCCTGGCTACTGCCTTGGCTGGCGCCCTGGTTGTAGCCCTGGTTGGAAGCCTGTGATCCTGCCTCTGTGGTGCTGCTGCCCATGCCGACAGCAGACTTCAGCTTGTCTACCACACCAGTGCCCTCTCCCTGACTGACTGACTCTGAGCCATATGACTGGCCCTGAGGGTCGCTGTAGTTCTGGGATGCGCCCTGGGACTGGTTGTAGCCCTGGGACTGATTGTAGCCTTGGGACTGACCAGAATGGTTGCCGTGAGTGGCATGCTTAGCTGTTCTGTTGACGTCATCATCAGCATATTGGGAAGAACCTTTGTCAGGAGAAGCTTGGGGAGTGCCATAGTACTCGCTCTCAGACCGACCTGAATAAAATCGCATCACTTCTGATGCTTAACAAGCACAGCCGCACAACATTTGCGACGGTACAAATAACTGATACAGCGCTTAGCACCAGACAATGGCTGATCAAACAGCATTGAAGCAGGACAAAACAACACATTGACACTTGATGTGGCCACATGCCCATGGACTTCCATGACAGGTATCACGTCAATTTTGGCGCAATATACAATGTCACAAGTTTCAGCGTACACATCAAAAACATAGTCTGCAATCAGCAGCATGCTGCCAGCTCCAGCTGTGGTTTGCGAGCAGTCAAAACAGCAGTATGCAGCAATTGTAAGTGATGTTGATCCTAGACCCAGAGCAGTCTTTCCTACAGCATAACCTTGAGGAAATGCCTGACTGCGTGAGTAAAAACACCTTCAAAAAGGAGTGTGCAAAAATGCGTCACCTGGCGACTGTGGAGCGTAATGGCCAGCAGCAGCTGCTGTGTCATGATGAGCTCCAGCCTTGGTGTCAGCAAGAGATTCCGCTGCAGCAACAGCGGTGGTGGGCGAGGACCTCCCATAGTTGCTGCCACCTGAACCACCCTCCAAGCCGGCTTGCTTGGTAGCTGTAGGCTCATCTAAGCCAGTCTCATCGGCTCTGAATGTACCAGCCTGCCTGACCTCTTCCACTGGCTCTGACTCTAGAGATCTACCCCATGAGGCAGAAGGTGCCTGATTCAGGTACCTACCCTGCTCTGAAGTTTCAGATGCCGCAGGGGTTGAGCCTGGCAGCAAACCTCCTAGAATCCTGCTGAAGAAGCTGGAAGATTTGCTGGGGCTAGATGGTGTTGATGGCTGAGGTTGGCTTTCTGACTGGGAGTTGATGGTGCCTTCTGTTGAGGCGTCAGCAATGCCGTGGTCAGTTCTGGAAGGGACAGCCGCCTTCAGAGCAGTTGGATGCTGAATGGCGCTGTCCTGCTGGATGTCTGTAGTGGCAGAATCTGTTGCGAGCGGCTGGTGCTCAACGATAGCTACCCGCTCTGTAGGTGTGACTTTGTCTGTCAGAAGGACAGGAGAGATTTCAGGCGGTATGCCATCTGCTGAGTAGCCTGGTGGGTAGGTGCTATTGCTCAAGTTGGACTGCGCTCTACCAGCAGCACCTGCATGCATGAAAGGGTGATACCATTAATTCTCTCCATGATACAAGCTTGTCTGTGGTCCCTACTGTGAAAGATACCATGGACCCTACAAGTCAGATAGCTTTACCCTGAGTGGCCGCTTTGTGCTGAGTGTAAGGCTCTGGGCTCACGCTTCGGGAAGCTTCGTCGATATCAGAGTCGTTGAACTCAACGGGGTGTGACGGTATGGCAGCGCGCGCAGACGAGTGTGATCCGCTGTTTTCGGCCTCCGAGCTTTGCTGCGCCTGAGACGACATGCCTCAGCCTGCAGTGGAACCCAAAGATCAGAGCAGTGCACGTTAATGCCAAAGATGAAAGTCGCGCATGGGTCAAGCAAGCTGGCGCCAAGCGTCTTCGTAAATAGCAGCAACGAACTTTTGGAAACAGGGGTACACAGGCAAGATACACTACCTGAGCTGGCTCGACTTCTGGGCAGGATGTTCTACTGCGCTTTGTGCAAACGCTACCGCGCAAGCAATTCCCTTAAGCTGTTTCTTCGAAGTGGGGTTTGAGATAACTTGAGCGGAGTTTGAACCGCCGCTCACCACGGAGACGTTGTGCGCGGAGTCCGTATATACACGGGTAAAAACAAACAATGTTTGTGTGAGCAAACTCCTTTATAGCAACGCCCACGCAGCAGACTGTACTTGTTATAAATTGCTGCGTTCGTTCTGCGACCTTGGGTGACGTCAAGGAACCCAGGCTTAACATTGTCAGCACGGTAAACTAGGCACCTAAGGTTTGTTCCGCAAAATAGCGCCCCGTGCTGCCGCCATAGACCTTCGACCGGATTGCTGACGTTGTGAGGGCTTACTATTATTGGAGCCTAGTTGGCGAAGTCGTCATGGCGCAGAAGGTCAGACTTCCGTGTAGTGCTGAGAATCTCAACTGAGAGGACTGCTCACAATATGGTCAAACAGCCTTCACAGTACAACAAGCCATCACGCACACTCGCGATGTGCAGGATGCTCAAGCTCAGATAGGGCAGCTCCATAGTCGAGCGACAGGGAGCAAAACTCACTTCTGCATCAGTTGCAACTTTCCAGTAGCTGTGTATGGGCGGACGTGGCCTTGTCTACACACATACTGTCTGAGCTGTGCAAGCGATTTGGACAAGTGTGCACTGTAAGCTTCACATTTCTCTCTCCAACCGCTGTCAGTGTGTTCTTATTCTGCGCTGGCTAGTTGCTGTTGGGTTCATTCTCGCCACAACAAGCTCAGACTTTCACCTAAACCTGCATTTGAATTACTACAGGTGCAGAACAGATGTTGCCCGAGTAGAGCGCATACCATGTGAGCAGGGCCTGTTCATCTCGCCTGCCACATTGCAAGGTTTCAAAAGTGAGTTCCTCCTGCCTCTGAGAATCAGAGCCAGACCTTGCACCTTACACCTTCTGCACAAGTGCTTGCAATATGACACAACTTTTGTTTCAATCACGATTGTCCCTTGTGATGGACACAACAGCAGGTTTGTTTTGTGGAAGCTGTTTGTCTGCATGGCTGGTCAATGACGATGTCGCTGCAGAAGACAGGACAAAATCGAGACTGCGTGTAGGTGCAGCCATCTGCAGTTAATCTGGTGGCCTGTGGGGTGCCTGCCAACTCCTGTATCATTCTCATGTGCTTCTCAGCTGATGCAATCAAAGATTGTGTGATGCTGCAGCTGAGCAGGAGCTTGCAGAGCATGCTAGGCAAGTCAAGACAAATATTGCGGCGCACCCAGCGCTCACACCTGTTGCAGCCAGAGGGTTTGCCTGATGACAGACTTGCTGGCTTCTGGACATGTGGTCATTGTTGCTTTTGTACCGCTTGATGTATGATCTTTGAGGATTGTAGCAAGTCTGATAGAAGCACTCGAGACAACCCCCTTTCTGTGTTTTTTGCTTAGACTCGCTATTGGTATGTATGAGCTTGGATTTGTGATTGCTGTTCTGCTTGAAACAATTAAGTTGATTTGATGACTGTGTTTTGCTTGACCCTCAGTATCAGTGAACCCTTTACTTGAATGATATGAGTCCAGAAGGCATGTACTGCACCTGTGATGCTCCAGCCAGCCAGCAAGTACAAGTCATTGCCTAACTAGCCATGCTTGTTTAGTGATTACAGATACAGCTGTTTCGAACCCAGGCACGTGCTGTTCCTCACAGCAATGACGTCTCCTTGCAATTTGAATATTCTCATTGATTTACATTAAAGTGTGACTATGAATAATGACGCAAGTGTCATGCTACTGAGCCTTATAACTAGCGTGTCTGCAGGTGCGGCTGCCACCAGGTGGCCTCACAAAGCTGTTAAAAACAGACAAACGCTACTGCTAGGCATTAAATGGATTCGCAAAAGTGTTGAGTGAGTGCAGGTCTTAGCCCCAACCGTAATCAAAGTCAGTTCATCTGATATGCTACCTAAATCCCCTCTTCCATAGACTGCAATCAACAGTGTTTAGCTTTTATGCGCTGCATGATGACCACATCATGGGGCTGATTGCAACAACACACTTTCTGCACCTGAACAAGATATCAAAACACGCTGAACTGAGATCAATAAATGTAGCCTTAGGGTCACCCTTAGTCATCCCATGCATCATCAGCAGCTCCAGCCTTTGTTGTAGGTGCGGTCATAAACTTGAACTTGTCGTCAACCTTCACAGCAGCACCACCAGTTGCAACTACAGCTGAAGGGCCAGTCCTAATCTTGTCCTTGAACTCTGCTGCCATCTCCTTTTCTTTCTGCCTGGCCGCCTTTCCAGTGGCAAAAGCAAAGGTGTTACCGCTTTCCAGCTCTGAAAGAGCCTTTTTGATTTGGGTGACCACAAAAGAGTCTCTGTCAGTCCAGAATGATGTGGCACGGCCTGTGCTGCCAGCTCGCCCAGTACGTCCTGGGACCACCAAACCAGTCAGAAGTATGCTCATCATGACACAATATGGTGCTCAAGAACATGTTTAGCATAGCAGATGTTGCTGCAATTTAAGTACAACATCATCATGCTCCTATCAAATAAAAAGTTGCAATGGTGCTCAACAAACAACCTGGCCTTCAACAGGCAATATGGCTGCTCCAGCAGTGCAGAGCTGTTGCATGGCCTGATAGCCTGCTGCTTGACATGGCTGAAGTGCACGGTGACCAGCAAGCCAGACACCATGCTGACACAAACGTGCATTTGCGGTGTGCTGCTTGCGATCACACCGTCAACAGGCAGGTTCAGCAGGCAGCTCACCTATTCTGTGTACGTAGTCCTCAAATTGTCGTGGCAGGTCCAGGTTGATGACATGGGCAATGCCTTTCACGTCCAGCCCTCTACTGGCCACATCAGTCGCCACCAGTATCTGCAGGCAATGCATAGCAGCTGAGCCAAGAAGCTTCTCACCAAGCAGTATGAGCTACATGCGCATGAAGGAAGCTATGCTTGCAGTAGTGGATGCAGGCCAATGCTTCAGAGGTCCAGGGCACTGCAATTCAAAAGGCGTAGTACATGCATCGTGCAACCACTGTTTGTTATTTTGAGCCAAAAGATGCTGAAGCTGCCTATGCTGATCAGCAAGGCACTTTGCAAAATTGCAGAGGCCCTGATGCTCACCCGCACATCCCCCTTGGTGAAATCTCTCAGAGCCCCTTCCCGCTCCCATTGCGACAAGCCTCCATGCAAGGCAAGCGCACTGAGACCCTCTGTCCGCAGCAACTCAGCAACGTCATCACACCGCGCTTTGCGCTCCACAAAGATGATGGTGAGAGGCATCTGCTGCCCACTGCTTTCAGCTTGCCGTGATTCTTCCAGCAGCACTGCTGCGACATCATCCAGCTTCTGAGTGTCTGTGGTTTTCTGAAGGGCCTGGGTGACATTTGCTGTAGGGGTGCTGACTTGACCAACCTGTACAACACAATAGGTGATCAATACCACGACAAAGCAGAGAACCACATGTTATGCTAGTAGCCACCAGCATGTCGAAATGCAGCAGCTGGAGACAATTGTAGATATCTTGAAGCTCTCAGGTCAAACGCAGCGGGTGGCAAACTAGGCTGTCAGTGATGTCTCTGCAGCAATCATGATGTCTCTCAAATCTGAGCACTGCACCATTAGACTACATAGAATTTAGTCTGACTCGGGATTTGCGAAAGGATGCCTTGAAGGCGCTGTTTCAACTACATGGAAGTTGGTACTTGTCGAGACACCAATTGAGCCTCTATTCAAGTCATGCCTGCTGGGCTGACCTTGATGCGCAATGGGTTATTCAAATATTGACCCGCCAACGCCTCAATTTCCTCAGGCATAGTTGCACTGAATAGCAGTGTCTGATGGGGAGTGGGAAGGCTGAGCATGATCTCCTTGATCTGGGGCTCAAAGCCCATATCCAGCATCCTGTCTGCCTCATCAAGCACAACATAAGAGACACGATTCAAGGATGTGTTGTTTTGCTGCAGGTGGTCAATGAAACGCCCAGGCGTGGCAATGACGATCTCAACACCATTTCGCAGCTCCCCTCTCTGTTCTGAGATGTTGGTGCCACCAACAACAATGGAAGTTCTCACGTCCCTTGAGGTTCTACTGAAATCCTTGATTTCTCTGTCTATCTGCTGAGCAAGCTCACGTGTTGGGGCTAGCACCAGGCCCATGGGGCCATCACCTCGCCTTAGAGGCCGCTGATGCAAGCAATGCTGAATCATAGGAATGCCAAAAGATGCTGTTTTGCCGCTGCCAGTCTCTGCGCAGCCCAGAACATCATTGCCTTTAAGAGCAATGGGAATGCCCTGAGCCTGAATAGGTGTTGGCTTATCATACTTCTTGTGCTTGATGTCCCGCATGATATTTTCATGCAGATTCTGCAGAAAAGACCAAATTGGTTGTTGTCATATCAATGGCCATGTCAAATATAGCCATGACATACAAAGTCGGCCATAGCCATCACACTCAGTAAGCAACACGAAGCAACTCAATATTGCTGTCTGCAGTAGGGAAACTGGACATTTGGCTGAGCGCAGTGTGCTTACCATGTCATCAAACGCTTCTAGCGGCACGCTTGTGCTGGTTTCCCCTTCTACTGAAATGCTCAAACGCTCCCTGGCTTCCTTAATCTGCTCTTCAGACATATTCAGAGCTCGTTCTGAAGGCTGCCAGTCTGGGAAGACAGCTGCTGGTGCAGATGAACCTTTTGATGTTGTCCCGTTCGTGCTGGCAGAAGGCTCCGGCTTCTTTGCACCATCGGACCGCGCAGCGTCTCTACTTCCAAAGCTGCTTCCATAATCCCTACTGCTGCCATAGTCACGGGCACCGTCACTGCGTCCGAAAGATCCACCACCACGGCTGTCTGAAGGGGGCGCTGAAGGGGTGCCACCATTCCTGAGATGTGGAGGTTGATACGGCATGGAAACCTTTGCTTACTGATGCAGGTCAAAGAGCGTCTGATTGCTGATCGTTCTAGCAAGGCAATTCACACCATTGACTACTTGCCGCCAGTAGCTGCTCTCTCGACTGTGTTTGGGACTCGTTTCGGGGTCGTACTAGTCCCGAACATGGGTACCTGGTAGTTCAAGGTCAATGGACGTGGCAAATTGAGCGGATGCTGTTCACGAACAGAGGCACAACAGACCTGCTAAGCTGAGAGTGCTCCAAGGAAGCCTGTGCGCGAGGGTGCCTGTGCAACAAGTCTGCTGATTCAGTTGTGGATAAAATTTGATATATAGAAATCAAGCTGTGACTGCAGAAATTGTTGGCTAGCAGAGCGCTATGTATACAAATGAATATGACGCAGCCAATGCATATTTCAAAGGTCTACCAAAGGTATTGGTTGATGCTTGTAAGTAAATGCTGAGTGTGAATGCTGCACAGTGTAGTAGACTATAAAGGACGGCATGCCTGGCTTCTTGGTCAGCATACGAAACACATGCTCAGGGAGTTGTTATAAGCGTCCAGCTGCAGACCTGTGCAACCAACTATACAGATAGCTGAAGTGAGTTGCTATATGTAAAACGTGGCTTGATGTCAAACTACCGCAGATGATGCATCTATTCATTGGTCACACTCACAACAAATAATTTGATCAAGCTTAAGCTGACAAGAAGCTTCCTGCCGTTGCTGCTTTATGAAACATTCTGATCTCAAACATGCAGTTGTAGATGACAGCCTTATGAGCCAGTGCAGATAATGTCAAACTCAGAAAAGATTGCTTTGGCAGCAGCTTATCCAGCTGTTGCAGCTTACTGCTGCTGTAAGTGACTTGACACCGTGACCTTGTGCATAGCACACAAGAAACTCAGCTTACGCAGCAGAGCTTTGTGCTGCTATTGGGCAAAGAACAAAAGTCAACCTGCAGCACAGCATATGCGCCTTGCTGCTCTTATGCTATGCAAGTAATCAGAATCATGCATGCTGTACCAGTGAGAATATGCAAAAAGAGCTTTGACACACTGTGCCTAGCATGCCTTTGGTCTCTTGTTGGGGTCGTATTGGGATTTTTTGATGGTGGCAGTCATGTTCAAGAGCAAACACCAGAGGTGGCCAAGGTTGGACTCACATGACGTGCAAAGAATACATGGCATGTGCACATGCACATTGGGCATGCAGAGGGGCAACCACATCACACAATGAAGTACAGACTCACAGCGCAATAAGCCATCACACAGGTGCACTAAATCAGTAATGCATGTTTGTATAAAGTGGCTGCATAATGCTGTCAGCAGCGCGCTGAGCTTGTTATGCAAGCCAATCTTGAGAAGCTGATCGCACCGATGTGATCAAGATCCCCGGCATCAACCCCCACCACAGTGTACTCCAGCAAAACAGGCGGACCCAGATACACCCCGGGGCTGGGGTCTGTCACCAACCCAGGCACGCCAGCCAGGACCATCTCCACAGTCATTCGGTCCAGTCTCATGTTGACCGCTGCCTCATGTCAGCTTGAATTGTGAGTGCCGTCATCTGACATACCCTTTGCAGAGATTTCATAGATCTGCATTCCTCTCAAGGTATGCACAGATGAATGATGTCTTCATGACGTCATCCAAGCATTTGTCTCTGCTTGATGGCTGAGCATATGACATTTGTACCGGCAAATGCAACAACACCATGTCAGGTTGCCTGCATATCAAGGAAGCACATCACATGACATAGTGTCATCTCACAACCTAACGTAAAAGCATTGTACTCCAGGCAATGACAGCTATTTAAAACTTATTCATCATATGTTGTGCTTACCAGACTTGCTGAGCTGCTGCTGCAGGTACCCACTGCAGGCACCCACTGCAGCTTGGATTGGAGCTGTGATATTGTTAACATCAGTCGCCGGGGTTGACATGGTCACATTCACCTCCAAGCTTGACGCACTGCTGGCAGCACGTTGTGCCAACAGCCGCGTGTTCTTCTGTCAGGCGGGAGGGAAGACGAAGAGGAAGGTGAGATGTCTGAAGGGGCAACAGGCATTGTCACAGACATGCTTTGTGATAATCCGCTCAAAGAAATTGCTGCTGCTGTTCCAGGTGGCTGTAACATAGCTACTTCACCCTGCGTACCAGCAGAATGCTTACTCATGAACGTCTGCAACTGCACGTCAAGCGCATGCAATACATGTGCCGCATTCAGGAGGTAAATCAGTACAGTACGGCGCAGTGGTTCCATTAGTGCTGTTTGAGAGGGCAAAAACTGACCATGGATGATAATCATGCAGGTTGGGGTATTTGAAAAGAGCAGCATGCAATTCAGCGCAGACAGTGAAAAGTGCTTGCAATAACACATGTTTTGAAATGCAGCAGCGTCTGCTAGCAATGTTTGTGTGGCTTGCTCAGCAGACAAGCCAAATTACCCTTGAGGATATGCCACTGAGTCGCAGGTAGACCACACTGAACTTAACCTTTGCCACCAGGTCGTTATTGACAGCATTCAGCAGTGCAAGCTGTGCAGTGTTATTGACCACAGACACACTGGTTTTTGTGAATGTTAGCTGCAAAGCGGCTGTGGAGTACGTGCTGCTGTTCCAACAGATTGGTGCCTTTGTGACAACTTGATACTGCTGAACATATGGAGAAATGGAGATCAACACTGCTGATCCATCAGCTGCAGGACTGCTGAAAATCACAGATGCGGTGACTGCTATATTAAAACAGGCACAGCAGATGGCAAATCTGCAGCAGGCTGTAGTGAATGTGCAGCAGCTGGCGCGGCTATTGCTGGAAGACCTTCATCATTGTTGTTCTCGGCTTCTTGAAGGCTGCCTGTGATAGCCTGGCTCAAGACGGTCGTGCTATCTGAGGACAAACATGCGAGATCACTTGCCGATCGGTACAAAAAGCTGCTGCGCAGTGGGACCATCGTGGGCCGTAGATCCTTCAAGGTACTTTGAGGTCGTTGCAACATCTCCTGCAAGCAATGCAAAGATAGCAGAACCAAAAGCAGACTCAGCAGATGCCAGCAGATTTGTGCCACGAACGTGCTTGTAGGCAGAAATTGGCCGAGAAAGTTGGCAGGATTTACTTTTGCATTGGCCCGCGATGAATCGCCCAATATTTTTAGACTTGCCAGCTTCTTTGACAGCTTCGAAGAGCTTCGTCCAGAGAGATTTTGCACAGCCGACCCTAGCTATAGCAAAACCCTGTGCAACTGGCAAAGCTTCGTTTCATACGCACACTCTGCTGCTTTTGCGCTGGTCTGCAATTACGCAAGCTCGCCCCCACACTAGGTATTAAGTATCGACTGCCTGAAACTGTGGTGACCTAAACTCCCTGCTGTCTCTCACCAGCAACTGTGCTGAGCTGTACGTTGACTAACGATGTTCGGACTTACCCTTCACACGCCCGTGAAGAGCACCATTTAGAGTGCCGAAAAATGCATAGTCGCTGCTAGTAAATTCTACTTACTTTGCGTATCAGTCTTGGAGCGGATCGGGAGGCTACAAGCAGAGGAACAGGTTGTAGAGTCTCAATATGAAGCATCGAATAGCCATGCGCAAGTTGGGCAGAAGCTCATCGCACAGAAAGTCGATGCTGAGGTGAGATGCTTCAAAAGCGTTCTGAAGGCAATTGGTGCGATAACACATGCACATGCTTGGTGCTATTGTTTTCAGGACTATGGTGTCCCAGCTGCTGAGGTATGAAAGGATTGAGACAACTGTTGCCAAAGCGAAGGAGCTCAGGCGTCTTGCAGACAAAGTTGTGACCATTGCAAAAGAGGTGGTGATCAGCAATCTTCATTCTTATGTGCATTGTCATCAGTATGCTCAGTGCTGACTATGCTCTCAAATTGTTGCAGAATAACTTGCATGCGAGACGAAAAGCTGCGGAAATTGTCCGTGGTGACGATGTCATGCACAAGCTCTTCACAGAAATAGCAGAGAGGTACAAGCACAGACAGGGGGGATACACACGCGTGCTCCAGACGGGACAGAGGCCCAATGATGCTGCACATATGGCTGTTATAGAGTAAGATTTCTTCGTTTCATTTACCCATATAATAGTACAGCATGAAGAGTGTTGCCCGCATGTGTCATGCAAGGCAGCATGTTCACGAAATTGTGTGCTAATTCAGAAAATTTGTTCACATATATGATGAACTTGCTGCAGGTATGTAGATAGACCAGGGGAAATGAGACCCGCTCGGCCACCAAAAGTCAACCCCCTTCTACCTCAGGCAGCACAAGCTGCAGTCAGATCAGCAGACCAACCTTCTAGATAGCGTCATTTGGTTTCTCTGGCATCGAGCTAGTATTGTTTCGGTCTCCATCAGCAGCTGAACCTATGGAGCATGCTGGCGGGCACGTACATGCCTGCAGCTTTCAGAAGTGATTTGCTGGCAGCACCAAATACATGAGAGTCTGTTCACGACAGCACGACTGGCAGCTCTGAAGTGCGTTTGACCCCATATGAGGTACAGCAAGATGCTCCAACAGAACGACGATGTCACACCAAAAACCTTGCACTAGCTTTCCTGGATGGGCGGTTCTGCTGCTGCTGTCAAATCAGTGGTCAAATGCTCTTCTGTGGGCGAGAAGTGTATAGCAGTTGTGCTGTCGCATGCGCTGAAAGCTTGTATATGGACATCAATATGACTAGGGTGCTTGTGAATCGTCAGCCCAGCTGATGCAACGTACAGATTCCTGCTATCATGACGACATCTTTCAGCAGGCAACTATGAAGAGGTTTTCTATGCAGCCCGTGACGAAGAAGCTAACATGGAAGCTCGTACGCTGTTTGGTCAACGCAAACAGACTTGTCTGCGAGAACCAGTTTGGCGGAACCTGTCTGATGCACATGAGACTTGCATGTTCATGCACAACGAGGATAGTCTCATGCAGCCAAGCTTGAGTTTGCATAGCTGCTCACACGTGCAGATCAAATACAATAGTGTGACATGCTGCAAGGCTTGCAAGTAGACTGTAAAGCACGCGTCGGCACAACAGCCATACACCCTAAAACTCGTTGTGAACCTCCCGCGCTTTGTTCCTGCCGCAACACGTCTCGGCCCTTCAGGCAAACTTGCAGATCTCCTGCACTTTCAAAACCAAAGACTGTGCAAACACTATGTTCCTTCGCTTCTGCCGTCAGCCACACGTCCGTGACAGCTCAGTCAGTCACAGAAGCCGTTGCAAAGGCAACTTTGGACAAACCTCTGTTTCAGCATGCTCTGCACAGTATATTCAGCTCACTGGCCTGGTTTGGCTTGGCGTGGATTGTCACCCGTTACATAAGCCGCAAATCTAAGGAGTGTGAAAGTCCAGAGGTAATGTCGATTGCCACCGGCTGTCTGTGGGTTAACATGCCAGGTCCAAGCCAGCCATCTCATGTTTGTACAGGAGCCGGCACCAGCTCTCCTGTCAGAGCTATCTCCAGCTGTACCCCGGGTCAAGCGTCCAGTTTATGTCCATGCGGGCCAGGCATTGCTTATTGCCATCAACATGCCTGTTGCAGTCTTTCTGCCCATGGCAGCAGTGGTTTACTCGCTGCGGTCCATAGCTTGGTTTTTGGGAGTGGCGCTTGCATCAGAGACGAGGCGGCAAAGCTTTTCAGAGCCACTTGGTCCGTCCCATAGCCCTGAAAGTCTGTGCCCATGCCCTGCTGGCAAGCGTGTTGGTGTTACAGCTGCCAGCCGTTTCTAACCATAGCTGCAACTCATGCGACAACAGACGAATCAAAGCAAGTTTTAAAAAGATGAGTAAAATTTGTGCCTGGCTGTTGCAGTGGCACTCTTGCAGAGGATGCTGACAATACTGCAGACAATCGATTCCAATGTGCTCAGCTTTCGCAAGCTTGGAGTCATTGTATTTGGGTGCTGGACATTGCTGCGCTTCAAGGAATGCATGATCAAAACACTCCTGGATGAAAGCATACAGGTCAGCAAGCTTTGCCGGTCAGCAAGCCAGGCATTGCGTGTGCTCATGAAGCCTGCAAAGCAATGCCCATTCAATCACTGCTGACGTCACGTTGAGCATGCCCACACATGCTGTGCTTCCATCTGCTGACATGCAGTCCACCCCCTGTGTTATTCCCTTAGTTATTGAGACAAGAGAGTCATTGTGCTCTCATTCAATACCGTCAAAAAAGAGCAACTCATGGCTATGTGTCCTTTGAAATCTTGGCAGCTGCCTTTGCAAAATTATCACTGCCACACAGAGGTAGACGTGCAATGCATCAAAGCAGCCAAAACACCTGGGTCCAACAACATGCTGTTGCTGCTTCACAGGAGATAAACGACCCCAGCAACCCTTCAGGGGGTCAGGGGAGGGCTCTGGAGCGGGTGATGTTGCCAGTCAGTGGGCTGGCTAGTTGGGTTGTGGTCTGCGCAGGCAGCCTCATGTGCCTTGCCATCCTGGGCATCAACGTGCAGCCCCTGCTGACTGTTGGTGGTGTCAGTACAGTCCTTGTGGGTCTCAGTGCACAATCTGTTTTGGCCAACCTCATCTCTGGCATCAACCTGGTGAGATCATCACTGCTCTGCTCTATTTCAATTTCCGTGTTTTGCAAGGAGTCTATGTTTAGGGTTTAGGCAAAGTTTTGCGCATCAATGCTGGACCATGAGTTACAACCAACTTGCCAAAGAGTCCACAATATGCTCTGACTCCCAGGCATACACATCCTGAGCAAAATTCTATGTCAAGGCATCAAAGTCATCTTGTATTCCAGTTCTAGAAAGTTTGTGGCTCCAACCTCCTGCGCAGTATGCACTGATAGCATTGATTTGTGTTCAGTTTCTGTCCCGCCCCTTTGTGGTTGGAGACCGGGTGGAGCTGTCATCTGGGGGTGGGGAGCGCGTGATGGTTGGGGTCATAGAAAGGGTGGACCCCATGCGCACAATCATCCGGACAGATGCATCTCTCCCCGTCACCATACCCAACAAGGTAGTCATCATGCTATAAGTGCTGATTGCAGTGTTGTCATTCCAGCCTAGCACATCTACTGAACCAGCACCACAAGTTGGTCTTAACCAGTCTCAGCTTCCAGGCTCATTGCATCAGAGCTAGTGCTACTGCTTCATTGCCTGCTTGACCATTAAGAGTCAGCAGCATGTTCGCGTGTGTGCGACAGTCCATGGTCAGCCTGCACCATTGCTGCACAGTGTTTCACAGCTATGACTTCACATTGGCTCTTGGCATGGGCAGCAGAAGCCTCAGACACAGGCACTCACCTGTGCCTCTTTGCTGAGTGCAGGTCCTAAGTGAGATGATCATATCAAACGAATCCAACATCCTGACCAGCAGGGTTCTCAGTCACTTCAACAGGTCCAGGCAGCTGCTGTTCACCATCAAGCTGCGCTATAAGGACTTGGAGAAGGTAATGCGCCTTCAGCACTCCTGACCGTGCTATGCACACATGCATGGGCAGCTCCAAAGCTGCTGTGGTATCATACATACTGCTTGCCCTCACATGAGTGGGTCAAGGGCTGCCACCCTTTGGGCACAATCTAAGCTAGGTGCGGTTGAATGACAAGCTCTGGTGCTGTACTTTCCCTGCTGCCACAGATGTGCTGTCCCAGAATCTTTGATCCTCAAGTCATTCTTGCTGCACCCCTCCTGTAGACCTCCATTCTGCTTGCCACTGTTTTATCAGCCTGATTGGCTGAACATCCTGGTTTGCGTTGCATGCAGGTAGAGTTAGTCGTAGATGAGATGCGGCGCAGCCTGACGCGGCGGGCTGGCGTAAATCACCGCCTGCCCCAATTTGTTGGCATGTCTGGTTTCCAAGACTATGCCATCAACATAGTGGTTTTGGTAAGTCATGCGCTTCGTCACAAGACATGCATCTATGCTTATAGTGTAATCGGAGCATGTACATGCAGTAGACATATGGGACAGCTGTTAGCCTTTTGTCATAAGGCCTTGATGATGTTGCAACTGCGTTGGTGGCTGCTGACTGGCTGATGCTTCTGCCTGCTGTCAAGCTTCGCTTTTGCTTTGCCAGTCCTCCCTGAGACTTCTCAAATGGGACACACCTGAACTGTATCTGCACATCTGGTCGTGGTCAAGGAATGTTGTTTTGTCCTACAGGTCCACACCACGCCTGTGGCGTCGCGAGATTGGGGCAACTTCAGACAGCGCCTGCTTATGGACTTTGGTCGCATCATCAACAAGCACAGTGTCCAGTTTGCATACCCAACTCAGGTGAACAGTCTCATGACTCAAATTGCGCTGCTGCACATGACAGCAGCTGCCTGCTGCTTTGCATGCATGGATGTTGAAGCAAGCGTTTTATGCATACGCCGCTCTTCAATGGCTTCAGAGCACCTTGTCAGGCCCTTGTTTTCATTACAATATAGCAAGCTAACCTAGTCTGGTCAACCCCAGCTTTCCACGGAAGTGGCTCAAGCAATCTATTGGCCAATGCATGAGTGTACACCACCTTCAACTGTTATATGACGTCACCTGTGCGAATGTCAACCCAGATTCTGAGATGAGTGACACCTGGCTCCATGGTGAAGACTGCAAGGTAAAGGTATGAGTAAGGCAAGGTGGTGACGGCATGCAGGTGACGCACATGCCGGATCTGGAGGAGGCAATCATGAACACTGTCAACAACGGACGCAGCAGCAGCAACAACGGCAGTGAAGAGGGAAGCAGTTCGTCTGGAAGCAACGGTGCAAGCCGGCCCTCCAGCCCTTCCCATCAGCCCGACCGCAACAGGGCGGCAGAACTTGCTGCGATGGAGCAGTCCATTGAAGGCGGCCTGCCCAGGCCGCAACCAATGTCAGCTGGCCTTGCAGGCAAGGCTGCGCAAGGGTTTGGCAACGAGGCTTACAAAAGCACAGATATCCTTTAGCATGCTGGCAGAAGCCACAGCAAGCGTTTCATAGCGATGTGACTCTCTGGCTGTGCTCTTTGTCCAGGATCATGCATTCTTGGGCCACTGAGATTTACTTCCTTACTTCAGCCCTGCAATGACCTGCACTCAAATTGCCTTGACTTTACGTAAGTCTTGTACATAGGGAGGGTCTGGGGCCATTTTTTTGTTTCTTGCAAATGAATACCTGGTACGCCATGGAGCATGAAAAACAAACGCAATGAGGGATATATATTTGTCTGACTGGGGGTGTGACTAAACCCATTCAAAACAGGGCCCTTTAGTAAGCAATGTTTTAAAGATATGAAATCAGACCCTATCTGTCAGCCTAAATCACAGGTGGTAACCAGGGTTTGGGGTCATTCAGAGTCCCCAGTACATAAGGCTGTACCTAATCTCCTAATTACTTAATTACAAAGTTATTATAGAAGGAGTGAGATAACCGTTAATTTTCTATATCGAGGAGGAGTTTCAAGAATCGTAACTATGACTAAGGCCCTTGCTGGCGGCCCCCTACACACTCAACCTGCTTGTTTGCCCTTAAATGTTGGGGTGAGGGGTGGGGTTGCTTGGATTATGACTGATAACCTGCAGATCATGACTCAACTCTATCATAATTCACAAGATTTCAGAAACTTCTTCTGCAGCCCCAGACCTACAGAAGTCTGCACACAGACTTTTCCTCTTCTGCATGCAGACCCTGCAGTGCTCTGGCGCTGATCCATAGACGGTCTAGCGCAGATGCTACAGTCATCTAGGGCAGATGTGCAGAGTTCTACGCCTGATGCTGCAGAAACATTATCTGCATTATGATAGAGTTGACTAACCTTGACATAAGCCTGCCTTTTTCTGTACACACAGTAGACTGTATCTGTAGGACCTTGACAGAACTCTGTATTTTCTGTAATTCGATGGCTCCTCGTGACCATAACTTGATTAAGCATCTAAAATTGGCGTTGGAACGCCTGGAACAATCAAGCGCAGAAACGATCTACGCTATCGAAGAGGAGACGTACGACGTGCTTGAGAAAATCAGTGGTCTGTTACTAAAATTGACAGCCCCAGGATCCTAGGAATCATGAAGGGATTGGAAGTCGTTGCGGCCCTAAAGGGAATTGTTAACACGTCGCTAAATGCCCTATCTACAGAGGATAAAGTAGCCATCCGATCGCTGTTGGACATCATTAATTAATAACCTTTGTCTCTTCGATAGAGAGCATGAAACCAGTTCAACAAGCTGTACATCCAACAGATCTATTGATGTTTTAGTTTCCACAAGCTTCACTGGATGTTGCTGGTCAGCAAAGGTCACGAATTCGTTCTTCAGCAATGGCAAAGTTTTGAGGCCATATACCGCGCTTTAGCTTGTGCAATCGCACCAATGAAATGCTGCCAGTCAATGTTGCTGAGATACACCTGGTTTGTTGTGCAACTTCACTCCCTTGCTGCCTTTTGTGCAGTGACTGACTGTTTGCCAACTTTGCCCAGAGCTTTATTGTCTTTTTTGGTGTGGCTTTTCCTTCTCTCCTTCTTGAGCTGCAACATCCAATCAGGCACCTCACAGCCCGCTGCCCGCATCACGTTCACAATAGACCGCAGCTGCCACGCATCCTCTTCAGTATAGAAGGTGATGGCCTCGCCTGTGAACAACTTGCCAAAATGTATTGACAGTGTATGTGTACCATGTGCGTATACGATATACAAGTACATCACTCAAGGACAGCAGAGGCATTGCAGCACACAATGTGTGTACAGCCCAATGCTGCAGGCAGGCACACCACCACATCTGACACCAACAGACCCTTCAGCAGAACTTGCCTGCTGCACCTTGGTCTCACATCAACAGCTCAAACAGGCCACACAACAAGGCCAAACTCAATTGCTATATCTCAACAGCTGACAGCGACACAAATGCTGCATAGCAATACCCAAAGCACACTCATCATGCATTAATCGTACCTGATCTGCCAGCCCTGCCTGTCCTGCCCACTCTATGGATATAGTCGGTGGTAGACTGCGGAAAGTCATAATTGATGACAGTGTGGACTCCCAGGAAGTCCATGCCGCGGCCCACAAGGTCAGTGGCCACCAGCAGCCAGCTGGCACCAGACCGGAACCTGTCCACTGCTGCGTTACGCACTGACTGGGGCTGGGAGGAGTGGATGACATCCGCATGCATTCCATCATACATCACTTGCCTGCAACCACCAGATAAAAGTTGGTCAGGTGATCATCATGCATATAACCGTGTCATAAATACTGCTGTGCAGAAAGACAGCGGGCTCTCCAGGAAACAAACAAAACTTGCTATGATTACATGGCAGATCATACATGCCCAAGCTCATACATCTTGCGGCTGCCGTCGTCCAAGGGCACCTCATCACATGTTTCTGCCGACAGAAATCACACAGCTTTGCATTCTACACCATCAACAAGCACCTTTGACCATGCAAACTGCAGCTGATCCACTCTAACATGTCATGACACAGCAGGCAGTGGTGCTCTAGATATCATTACCAGCCTCAGCCCACACCAAGCAAGAACAGATGAGGTGCGCCTCTGACCTGTAACCATGCGCGAATGCTGATGCACCTTTGTTGGTGAAAAGTGTACACTCTATAATTGCACACAATGTATTACTTCCAGGAGGACAGCATCAAGGTGCATGACACCTGTGTACGGCTTCTGCCCGCTCCTTGCTGGAGACAAACAGCAACACAGGTGGAGTCAGTCCCTGGGCTATCAGCTGGCGCAAGCCCAGGATCTTGCCACTCTCCCTGCCCACAAACATGAGGCGCTGAGACACTGCTGATGTTGGGGCGTTCCTGGGACCCACCACGAGCCTGAGGGGCGACTGCAGTACGCTGGATGCCATTTCCTCAACGCCCTCTGGCAATGTTGCACTGAACAGGCCCCTGACCTGTATCAACAGAAAAGGCAAAGTTGACTTTTGGATTTTATTGGGGGAAATGGCGGCACGTTGCAGGGCAGCTGCTTGACAGCTTCTTGCAGTGGTGCAGGAACGCAGTAGGGTCAGCCATGTGTGAAATGCTGCATGGCATTGTTGCTCAAATGAAGACTCAACATCAGCGCTGTCTACTCTGTCACGGATTTCAAAATGGGCTCATTTTGAATCCGCGATGGAGTACATACCAGCTGCACCAAGAGCACATCTGCAGTCATGCAGTGTACCAAATGACAACAGTACAGAACCAGATGCAGCAAAAGAGATGCATGTGATACAGGGGTAGCAATGAGCAACAGACTAAGCTAGTAACAACATGCATGCCAGCCATGCCGGGCAGCACAAGGTGAGAAGGCTTACAATATCAGGGCTGCTGCAGGCAAGGATGATGGAGTCAATGTGGCTCACAAAGCCCAGCTCAAACAGCTTGTCCGCCTCATCTAGGATGAGGAACTGTACAGAGGCCAGATCCACTTGCTTGGCTTTGACCAAGTGAGATAGCCTTTTTGGGGTTGCAACCACCAGGTCCATCTGCAACAGCAACATGATCTTCTGCATCCATTTGAGGAGAGGGCATCAATTGCAAGAGCATTCAAGCCTAGTGTATAGTCTGCAGCATGCGTTGCTGCATGCAACACCTGATCTGTGGAATTAAGTGCATGCAGCTTCTGTCACATATTTTGCTTTGTGAAGCTCATCAGCCAGATTGTGAAAGGCACAGCACAGCCTGAAGACAGGACAGCCTCTGTGAGGGGTGATATATGAACTGCATGAGGGTTGAAGAAAGCAGGAATGTACAACAAAGAGTGTAAGATGACCTTTGAGAAGTCGGTCCCGGCTGCAACAGCTGCAGTCAGAAGAGTACAGCGCAGCTTGAGTCCCTTCAGCAACAGCAGCAGGCAGCGTGCAGTCTGGGCTGCCAGCTCCCTTGATGGGGCCAGTATGACTGCACTAGGGCCTTTTGACATCTCTACACTGCCTTCTGCCTTTCCTGACTTGCCCTTTACTGTCTCTGAGGTGCTGTTTGGTGCGTTGAATGTGCTTTGCAGCATGGAAGAGACCTCTGAAGGTTTGAAGCGTTTACTGCAAGCTTTTGGATTGTGCTCAGCATTTTCAGAAGTTCTTTTTGTGCTTCCTGACGCCTCTTGCTGCTGCTGTTGTTGTTTTTGTTGTTGTTGCTGCTGGTCATACCTTTTTTGATGCAAGGCAGCAATGATTGGCAGGAGAAAGGCCAAAGTCTTGCCAGACCCTGCATCACCGGATAATTGACATGTATCATGGTCAGATCAAACAAATCCAACCTGCACAAAATCTTAATACATAACAAAGTGGAGACACAATGACCATGGCTGCAGATGACAAATTTGGCAAGAATCCCTTCAGAACATGCATCACTTGCTAACATAACCATCAAATCAGTGTCAATCTTGAACCCTCAAGCCTGGACACCTTAAGCACTTTTCATGCTGATGTGCACTTCGATCTTGTCTGTAGACGTAGTATGTTCAAGCAGACGACAACTTCGTGACAGTTGAAGCGAGAGCAAGGACTGGCCTGTTGGCGCCACAGCGAACAGCTCCCGCCCTTCCAGCAAAATTGGAATGGCTTGGCGCTGAATTGCTGTCGGCTCATGCCATCCATGCTCTTCCAACTCGGCCATCAACCGCTTGCTGCACTTGTATCTGCTACTTAAGTCATCGAAGTTGACCAATGGCGCTGGTGCTTGACCACCTGTCACTCTGATGCCATGACTCTTGCGCAGCAGGTTGGCGGCCTGCAGATCAGGCTTGCCCACTGCTCGCATACAGCTGCACTTTGTCACAAAGACAGCACAGCCAGGAACAAAGGTTCCATCACAGGTTCTGTGGTTCTGTGATGTAGGTGCCTGATCAGACAAGGTCAAACCACCCATACTGACTTACGCTTCGTACGCTCAGCATTGCTTGCAGAGTTTCAGATGCACAGCAAATAATCTGCTATGTCCCGTGTACTGGTCAGGCTGATGCTCTCAATGGCTTGTATGGTTACAAGCCACTTCTGCAAAACAGCAAGTTTTGCACCGGTCGGAGGACTATACCTCGAAGGGATCATTGCTTATGCCTGCAACCATTTCCGGACCTGCATGTGCATCATCTGCAAGTGATGCGTCCTCGGCCATCTCCAGACTGGCATGGGCATCAGTGGCTTCACTTGCTGCACAAGCCAATGTTGGGACTTCAGGTAAGTCTACCTTGTCCTACTGACTGCTGTATGGCATATGTACCAGGAAGTGAAACAAAGGCATGAGCAGGAAGGCTGCAAGTAACACACCAGCAATCGACGCATGCTTCCTTTTGCTTCCTGCCAAGCTTTTGGAACCCTCAGACATAGCTGCTGCAGCAAACAGGCTGCATCAGCATGCTCTCCCTAGGTTCGTGCTTGCTAGCAGCTGTGTTGCAGCACAGGTCAGCTTCACGGGCTTGTGAAGTACTGCAAATGCAGCTGATCTCACCACACATGTCACTGTTAGCCTTGTGGGAGGTGAAATGCAGTCCAGCTGTCAGGGCAGAGAAAATGCCCTGACTTGTTCGTTCAAGAGGTTGCATTTAACGAGACTCGGGAGGCGATTTAGACAACTTGTCCAAGCCAGCGTCACACTGCAACAGGGCAGCCTTGGATGTGTGAGCCGCGTCGAAAACTGCCTCACTAGGACAGAACACGGGAGCAAACAGAGTGTGAACGAGCAGCTGGCGTCCTTATGGCAGAAGTGGCCTCACAAGTGATATCTCTGCTACGCTCGATGACCCAGCGCAGGCTAACGTGCGTTGCTGCGACGTTTGCAGTATGCGCCGGAACGTACAACGGCTCCGAGACCATGCATGATTAGTAAGTGCTATGATGGGATGCCTCAAAAAGTCGTCATATTAGCAGTACAATGCTCTCACACAGCGTGTTTTGAACGTATGGCAATTCGTTAATGGGACAGCATGGGATGTGTCATATGATTTGCATTGGTATGCCCCTAGAACCCCACCGAACAGCAAAATAATCGGCCCTATGCGGGACACACACACGTACGATAAACATCTGAATGTACAGGACAAAATCGAACTTGCACAGAAAGTGCCACAACATGATTGTGAAATACCCAAAAATGGTTATTGAAATGAGGTACCACTCCTGGTGCACACTAATCATCACACAGACGCCAATTATCAAATTTGTTTAAACAGCTGGTCAATCTGGAACCATTTGGTCATGACATAAGCATTGGTCACAACAATTTAGCATTGACAATGATACAGGGATGATCAAGATGTGAGCATCCATAGCATCAAGATTTTGTTCAACGCTCTGTTACAGTGCTGATCGCAGCATGACAGTACATGAGCAGGGTGTCCAGCTCTCTAGCAATACGCAACGAAGCAGCACAATATCATTGGCATGACTTGCACAGGACAATGACTTCACCATACATGACAATCAAAACATGTATGGTACATACTTATGTGATGAGGGGTCTATATGTGTGATGGCCTGCTGCTGAGGATTCATCAGAGCCAGCATGCTGATGTCTAGTTCTTCATTGACTGTCAGGTCCAGCGTCTTCAACAGCGGCCAATTATTGTCTGCAAGGCATCTGACAGCCATCTCATCCAAAGCGTTATCCATCAGATCAAGCTCTGTCAGCAGAGGCCAGTTGCCTGAAACCAGATGCATTGCACCAGCAGCATCTAGGCAATTGCCTAAGAGGCTCAGCATTGACAGAAGCGGCCAATCTGCTCTTGGCAACCACTCCAACTCAAAACCCTCCAATGTACAATTATTGAGGTACAGGGAGGTCAACTCTGGCCATTGAGCCTCAGACAGGAATCTGATTGCTGCCTCATCTAGGTCGTTGTTGCTCAGAACCAGGGTTGTCAGTTGTGACCAATTGCCCTGAGTCAAGACTGCTATGGCACCAGCAGAGAGCCAGTTGTGTGCCAAGTCCAAGCTTTGCAGCACTGGCCAGCAGGCTTTGATGAGTACTGAGATGACATCCACACCAATCTTGTTCCATTGCAGCTTGAGGCGCTTGAGCTTTTGCCAGTCTCCCTTGATCAGCTCTTCTGCTGCTTCCACATCTAATTTGATATCACTGCATGAACAGGAAAGCCTGAAGGAAATTGTGCAAGCAGAAAGATACACAGGATTGTCATCAGAACAACCTGCAACGGGTCTTTTCTGTGTCCCAATCATGTCACAGTGACTGCCAGAGGAGACAAGTCATATGTGCTTACCTGAGCTGAAGACTCTCAAGTGGCCAATCAGCCTTGATCAACCATGCTATGGCTGCTGTATCCAACTTGTTGTGGCTCAAATTTATTTCTTTCAGCACCGGCCAATTTCCAGCAACAAGCTGAGACATGGCTGCTTCACCAAGAGAGTTCCTGCTCAGATCTAGGCTGACCAGAGTGGACCACTGGGCTTTCGCCAGCTGTGCAACAGCTCCTGGTTCCAGTCTGGCTCTGTACTTCAGATTCAGTTTCTGCAGCTGTGGCCAGCGCGTTTGAACCAAGATCTCGAGTTCTGTGACCTGAAACTCTGTGCCATAACCATTGTGCTCAATGATGGTGATGCTGGTAACATGTTGATGTATCAGCGAGCGCAACTGACGGCTGCTAGATGCCAAGGCTGACAGTGCCTTGGTGCTCAGCAACTGCAGCAGCCTTGGAGCGGTTTGCAGCACATCAACAAAAGGTGACGTTGCAGCAGGGCTGGAAGGGATGTTGCCGTCTTTGCTGTGGCTAGCCTGACTCCTAAGGACTGAAACAGCAGACTGCTGAAGCAAGGAAGCCATGAGCCTACAGACCAATGAGCTGGCTCAAGTGCACCAGGTGTGGTGCTGTTAACTCTGGGCTACACCTTTGACTGTCAGGGAAGTTCGAGGCTCAATGCAAGCATCTCACTCGGTTGGGTAAGTGACAAGTCTTTGTGAGGTTGTCTTCTTGTTTATGCCTCAATCACGCCCTGGACTCCTGCAGTGTAGTGGCTTTTATTTGAGTGATCCCTGGATATAGTCAATCGAGTCACAGCTGCCTGAGCCGAACCAATACATTGAAAGAGGACATGAACAGTCACCTGAGTTGTAGTTGGACAACAATGACAAACGATCGCGTCCAGAGTGCAACTTATGGTGGATCTCGCTGTGAGACAACAAAGTTGTCACATAGACCTCCAGATACAAGACTGACGAAGTTCACTGTCGCTCGTTCATCTAGCACTTCTTGGGGCCTTCGTTGCTATTCCCGTCATGCAGACACCGCTGATTATGATCAGAAGCGGACTTGGCAGACAGGTCTGTGCTCGAAGAGATCACCTTGACCACATAGTTTAGTCTACATCATTACGTGAGCAGATTTCAGTAATGAACAAGTCATCCGAGAAGGAACTGCACGCAACCTACAATCATGACAGACTGTCGCATTCGTTCAATGTTGATTGGATTCAAGCCTGACATGAAACAGTGCACAAAAAGCATCCCAGTTTCTTTGCAAACGCACATCTGTACACACATCAGGAGGCTGCATCAGACTGTAGCAGCTTTCTGATACTGTTTGGGAACGCGGGCATGTCGTAGCGACTGCACCACCTCAAGCATTCTGTTGCTGCAATCTGATGTCATTTGTGCCCACACTGCATCGAACATGGGGCTGCCATACATTTTGGCCTCATTTCTGAAGCTCCACATGGTGTTGATCTTCCACATGGCTTCTGGCCTCTTTTCGATGTGCTGGATCACTTCGTCTCGGTCCTGCCGGCAAACAAGGGCTGACTCAGATGTCAAAACCTTTCGGATTTCGTCCTGTGCTAACTTGAGACAAGGCTTTGTGCCCAGCCTTTGCAAACCCACTTGCTGCTTGGTGCATGCAACACAGGCTTTGGCAGCGCAAACAAGGATGTGACAATAGAGACTAATAGTACAAGATGTGCGTGCAAGTTACACACTGCTCACCTTCAGTGTGTACTGGCGCACAGAGCCGTAGCAGGAATCTGGGTCAGGCAATGATAAGGTACCCCTGCGCTCTGCTGACAAGGACGCTGTTGGATCATACACAGTCTGCTTGAACCAACCGCTCAGCTGTCCCCAGATGAACAGTGCTCCATACTTCTTCACCAGGTTAGAGGTGGGCGTCCTGCCCTGTGGGCGCGCGGCTGTTTGGTGGGGCCTTGGGGCCAGTTCTGCCTCAGACTTTGGGTCATACAGGGGGTCGTTGGAAGGATCTGCGTGGAGATCTGCTGCTGAATCCAGCAAATCTAAACTGAGTTGTCTACTTCTGCCCAGTCGTGACTTGCCCTTACCAGCATGTGCTGCCTTGCCTGCAGCATTGCAAGACTCATTGTGAACCAGTGATGTTTCTGGACAGACTTGCTGTCCTGGCGGTGACAAGAAAGTGCATGAGCTGCAGCCAGCACGTCAAAGAAACACTCATACACAATCTACTCATTCTGAGCCCCTTGTCTTGTATCGTAGTGTGACAGCCAGCCAATGCTGCAGGCAGTCACAAATAGATCAAAGTTACGCTGTTGTCTATATTTACTATAACATAGGTATATAATAAGGTTTTTTCTTGTTCTTTAATTTCTGTGAAATATTTTGTTTCTTGCATTTCTTTCTGAATATTCAGTTTCTATAATGTAAATATGCCGCCTGATAACATTATGCGCACATGTTACATAGTATCATAGAAAGTGGAGTGCTTTAGATTTATTTCCACTTTACAATGCATGCAGGCAGTAATCTGCACCCACTGTGAGCATTGTCAATAGAAATATTGCGCTCCAATGAGAGATGATCCTGTTGGTCAACAGCATTCATGGCGTGATTGACTTCAGCAGATGGCACAGTGGTAACTTGACATAATGTCAGTCAATGTAGGGCAAGACGCTGGCAAAGCAGGCCTGTGCCTTCTGATGACTTGGCAACATGTGAGTGGCACCGCTTGACAAGAGGTCATGTCAAGACTACGTAGCTCACCAGAGCCAGATGGTGGTCTCTGCAAAGACTTGGGGCTCTGTTCCTGATCTGAACCACTCAGGCTGGCAGCGTGCTCCAGCAGCACAGGGCTTGTGCCATTGGCCAGGACCTCCCTGAGGGGTCTCTGACGGCGAGAGGGGGGTAGCCCAGCAGTGCTGGAGGGGGTGTCTGTGTCACTGGGGACCCCATGCTCCAGCTGGGGCGCCTCCACAGTTATGCGCACTCTTGGTGATGAGAAGCCCTGAATTGTGTGTGCATCTGTGGGACCAATGGCAATGGACTGTAGGACATGTGGCACAAGCAAGGCATGCATGCATGTAGCTTTACCCTTGATGGCACCTGACTTAATTTAGTAGGGCAAGACAAGTGTCATGGCAGCATCTGGCATTGTGTGCATAGGACACTGCATTCTGATGGCATCAAACTCGAACTGGACATCATGTCTCCGATTGTTGAAGTAGATGACGACACAAAACAAGGCTTGTACATTGCACTCAGTCAGTCACTTCATTACTGCATGATAGGTGACAAGCGCACTTGTAATCAGCACAACATACATCCTCGGCATGCAGCAGTCATGGACTTTACCCGGTGCATCATGAAAATGCATTGTATCAGCAGGCGCACCTTGTAGTTGCGCTCCACAGTTGAGTCATGGCATACAGGTAGGCCATGTCTGCAGCTGCAGTATGACCCCCTTTGTGGTCCATGTCAAGGTCCCTCAGCACCTCCACCATCAGCAGCAGCTGGACCTTGGCCTCCTGCACTCCGCAGGGAAGTTTACAGTTACAAGTCTTTGGGTAGTCATGTTTTTGGCCATATAGCAGTTGCCATTCTGACAAGCCTTGAAAATCTCAAAGCAAAGACGTAACGCAACAGCGAGCATGTAAGAGCTCGTACATACCCCTGACCACTCAGCCACACTCCCATGCATGCTGTGATGTACCATAGCTGTTTATTTCTGCAGCCTGTCGCCTCCAGCCACTCAATCACTTTCTTGTGGACTTGTGAGTGTGATAGATATTGCTTCCGCCAAAGTTTGCTGGTTGGGGTTATTCAAAGTGGAATTTGCCAAAGTGGAGACTGCCAAAGGAGTAAAAAAGCATGTTGACCTTTCGGTTGATGAGCAATGTTCAAAGCAGTAAAGAGCTGTCCACACGTGCTGGTGGCTCAAGGCACAGCATACGTATAGACATGCATGCTCATCAGCTTTCAACTTGCAGTCTTAGAGAACAATTGCATGGCCTGTTATGAGCTGGGCACACAGTCCAGCACCCACCAAGTGCATTCGGTAGCGCAGCACCGCAGCTGATCAGCCTTTTACAGTCACGCCTGGCACTGTGAGTCAGACCTGAGGGGTGCTGGCTTGCTGCAGCATGACAGTGGCAAGGCAATAAGGGTGGCAGGGTGGGTTCACATCTTGAGACCTGCTTACTTGCTGCAGCACCACGGTAGCAAGGCAATGAGGGCAGCAAGGCGATGAGGGTGGCAATGTGAGTCAGACCTGAGGGGTGGTGACTGGCTGCAGCACCACAGTGGCAAGGCGTTGCAGGTCTGGAAACTGGGCACCACTCCGCCGCATCACAGCTTGGATGTCAGCAGATGAGTTGGCTGAAGCTAAAGACCTTGCAATCTGACCGTCTGACAGCAGCGGAGCTGCACAACGAAGAAGCCTGCGTGCTACAGACCTCTCACCTGCAGCAGAAGGGGTTGCACTTCAGCAGACTGAAGGCGTGCAGACACATCGGCTCTCAGTGCTATGTCACAGTTGGTGCAAGTGACTCAAGAGGGATGGCTGGGGAGCTGAGTTCATCGCAAAGCACTGCAATGGGTTTGCATTCAGGCTGACGCTCCTGTCACGCAAGAATGGCTCATAACAATGTTGCTGGGCACAATGAGCTTAGGTGTGCTGCATCTTTGCCCAGGCTTTGCAAGAGGGCTGCATAGAGGCAACTCAGTGTAAGTGATGTTTCGCGCTGAGCATGTGTTATGCAGACTTAGGTCATACAGATTTTGGTGCAGGTGATTGTCTGAGCGTTTGACCTGTCCAGAGATGCTGAAGGACCTCCTGGTCTGAGGCCATCCTGAGAGGGGAACCCTGAGGCTGACCTGCGTCATCAAATGCACCTGGTCAGCATGCACGTGCTCGACATACTTGTCACCCCAAGTTTGCTTCATGGATGCAAAGACATGCAGGCATCTCCTGACTAAACATTGCCCTTAGGATGCACCTGTATCTGTCAAAACAAGCAAGCTTGCAATACCACTCAGGCTGCAGTGGTCACAGAACATGTATGCTTCACCAGGAGGCCTGTGGTGTCCAAAATACTGTCGTACGCGGTGTGCAGGCTTGACTGCATGTTCCGAAAAGCATCAGCAGGCAGTGATGATGTTGTGAGGGCAGAAAGCTGACCGGGCCTCTCCAGGCACAGCTTGACCTTGTCCAGGGTGATGACCACATTCTGCAGCCGGTTGTCACTCACGCCTGCACACATGTGCCTATACTTGATGATGTAATCTAGCGTGATAATCATTTATTGAAACCTGGGCTTATTTTACAGGCATCAGGTGTGTGCAAAGCACGTCAGCTCCCTCCACACAGGTTGTGATGTGAGCATCACCAATGTAGCAATTCAACCCAACTTTGTCGACATCAGAAAGTAAACACTGTTCCATGAGCCTAGACTTGCAGTAAAGTTGCAGGCATGCAGGTCAGCCTCAACAGCGTGCAAAACCAAGTCACCTCAGTGGCCTGCTCCTCTCTCAGGTAGTACGCCAACAACCAGGCAGCACTGCTTAGGTCAGCTGACAACACAGACACAGACACAAACACATACAAAACATAGAAACCAGCAGTGCTTTCAGCACAACCAAAGCAGTAGTCAATAATGCTACAGCATTGTCACAACATATGTCTGGAATGTCATGTTTGTAGTAGTAGCACAGCAGTATTGAACGCAGGCTTCTTGTTTGATCCGTGTCTAGAGACAGCTGTTATGATCACCATGTTGTGCAGGCAAAGCATGACAACTCATCTGCCTCCATCTGCATGCCTTTTCAGCAACCCCTCGTGTGCCTTGTGCAGCACTGAACTCTCAGCAGCATTCTGTGAGTCAAATGTGTCACTTTGCCACATCATCTGGTAGTGCAGGTGCCCCTATACAGTACGCAGGCATACCTTTGGCTTCGGCAGCAGCAGAGGCGGGGGTGTAGGTGGCATAGGGGGGGCGCAGGGCCAGCAGCTCCTGAGGCAGCAGAGCCTGCTCGGTCTCCACGTACTCCATGATCAGCGCTGCCCACTTCTCCAGCCACTCTGGCACCCAGGTCGTCCTGCTGCGTCCCCTCAGGGCACACTCCCCCACTCCTCGCTCCTGCGTTTCGACAGTCTGGTGTTGTCTATGCTCATCTGTAGGACTTATTGATCATCTTCTTGCATGAGTCTGACATGATGGTGACAGTGTTTAGAGTGATGCTGTGACCTGAAGTAGATGAACAGAAGTATGTGTTTCTGATGCTGCCGAGGTTAGGCTGACATCCATGACCAAGATTGATTGCAGTGTTGAGCCCAGGATTTGCAGTGTTGAGCACAGAGGTCTGTATTGACACTGTGGAGGCTGCTCGGCAGCAGCTTGAATCAATGGCAAAGTAAAAACATTGGTCAGGAACATTGATTTACCTTTCTTGCTGAAGGCCAGTCATAGCCATACTGGAACTAAACACGATTGCAAGAAGCATGACATGTAGGTTGAATATTGGGAAGCATGGAGGCTTGCCTTGAGGCGCTGCCTGTCCTTGTCGTTGAGGGGGTAGGTGGCAGCTTTGAGGATGATGGCCTGGCGGTGCAGCATGTTGTGCTCCCGCACCATGATCTGCATGAAGGCTTTGCTCCCACTGAAGTACAGGAAAGACCCCCTGTGAACACATGAACAGGACCTTTGTTAACCCCTTATGTCAACTGCATGCACATACCAATCAAAGCTTGCAAAATGTGGCATGTCAGGCAGGTGCGTTTTGCTGATTGGACTCAGGATGGTTGTCAGGCTTTTACCTGCACAGGTGAGTGCCACAAAGGCAAATGGCAGCTCGGAACTCCCGCTCGCTCTCAGTGACCGAGGCATAGTCGAACGTGAGCTCCTCACCATATGCTACATGGCGCATGGTGTATAGCGCAATCGTGAGGCGGCCATCGCAAGCCATGACCTGTGCCTGACAGTTGGGGCTGCAGCTGTGGCTGATGCGACTTGCAAAGCACCCCTGCACGATGCAGGCGTAAACGCACGATGTTGACCTGGCCAGCCACCCCAGGTGTTGCAGCTGTGATGCACACACCACAGACACATGCAGAGCTGTCAGAGCTGTCCTGAGAACTGAGCAGACTTGCAATGTCAGCTGTCTGATGAGCAACCAAATGCTGATGGGCAAAGGAATGACCCTCAGCATGGTGGGCACGATGTCATGGTGAATGTCATGTAGGTGTGCTAGTCCTAATGCAGCAGTGAAGATGTGTTTGGTTGAATGCTTGTGGGAACAGGCTACCTTTGAGGCAGCATCAATGAAGAGCACATCATAGCCCTTTGCATCATCCTTGGGCCGCTCCAGCTGGATGTTGTAAAAATCTGGCAGCTCATCCTTACTGGTCTTTTTGATTGCGTCCTGAATACGCAATTGCAGAAAAGCACCGTGAACAGTGAGTTGACGGTAGACTTGCACCGTGAGGCCAGCAGCACAGCTCTTGTGGTGCTTGCAGGGCTTTTGAAAGAGCTGTGACAAAAGAATCATGGTAAAAGGTAACATGTAGTGTGCAATGGCTGCAGGTGCAATGGACATTTGACACAATGCATTCAGCAACATCAGCTTGACATGACCGGTCATCAAGGAAGTTGGGCAAGTGGTTTTAGTATGGACACACAGATGCACTGCTGCCAGTTCAACCAAAGCAGTGAAAAAGCTGAGGCTGGTGTGAGCTGCTTGGCAGGTACGAGGCTTTTCTGTCCATTTCAGCAGCAGCTTAACTCAAGTGACCCCACAGCAATTCACCAGAAGAACATGAGCTACGCCAGACAGGATGCATGGGTGCATGAAGTATCATGCAAGGTGTTACAGGTTTTCACCATGATTTTTTCCTTTTTTACACTCGTAATTCTTGTTTTGTTTAATCTAAATGTTAGCAAGAAGTTTGTCGACAGACCTGTATCTCAAACCAGCGCCAGGGAGCATGCATCTCCCCCAGGTACTCCTCCACCAGGGTGAGGGGCTGCAGCCCCTCAGGCCGCAAGCAGATTAGGCCCACCCCCTTGGGGTGTATTCTAAAGAAGTCATGTCCCACCTGCACATGTAGCACAGCTTGATTCTGCCTTTGCTAATTCTGGTCTGACAGCACTGGCTGTTGGAATTGCCACAAGGCTTCTATTGGTGCCTGACAGAGTGTCTGGTGTTTGAGTCTACACAGTTGGAAGATGGGGATGACTTGACAGGTAGCTCTTGCCCAAGCTGCAAAGAACTGCATGAAAAGGACATCATGCGTGCAGGCAAACTTTGAACACAAACAAGACGCATACTGCAATTTGATGACTGCTTTTGGAGAGACAAGACTTGTCCTGCACGTACCTAGCTCATCATGAGCTGGAAAGCGTTTTAGTTATTATTATTATTATTATTATTGTTATTTTGGCAACATCCTATGTAGGAGTCAAAGGGTCATGCATAATCTGATACTGCTGCATTGCTGCATGTGCACAATGCTGCGCAGGCATGCAGCAAAGCACTCACTCTGCTGGCACTTTTGTGGATGGCTGCTGCTGCCTTCACACCTGCCTCAAAGCCTTCAGCCTGGGCATCCTTTTTGACTGCATTGCAAGCCCTCAATACGTCCCAGCCTTGACTGCCCTGCAGTGCACAGTCTGATGCACAGTCAATCACAGTCCCTTCGGCCTGAATTTTGCGGGAAATGATACAATTTTCTAGGGTGACTTGTGTCTTTTGTGCAGGAAGAAAAAGACACAGTGATGATGTTCAGGTGCATGCAAGCTCTGCCGCCTCAATTTCACCTTCCAGCCCATTACAATGAGGACCTGTAATGACTGACAGTAATCAGATGGTCTTGATCTGGCAGAGCTGGATTCGTTGAGCGTCTGATGCAAAATCAGCACATGGACTTTAGAGTTGACAAGTCAACAGCTGGCAGATTGTGCATCCCATGTCATACATGGAGATCCAAGCATCCTCAAGTGCAGGCATGCAGATATGCTGCTTACGGCATCAGGAAAGATAACCACCTGATTTGCAGAAGCTTTGCATGCCAATCACACCTGTGCATTTATAGCCGGCAGGAAAGTTTTGTCCATCCAGTCAGTCACCACAGCCTTCAAGTCCTGCCCTTCCCCAGCCGGCAGAGGGGCTGCAACTTCACTGTGAGTAGCCTGCTGCATAGCATGCCCAGCAGGGGTGGCAGCATCCAGTTGCACGCCCCCAATCTGCCCAGGGGTATTACTCTTGTCCCCACTGGGGCGAGCTTGGCTGTCACGCCGTGCATCATATTCACAGAAGGCTTGACTCTCAAGCACAGCTGCATGGTGAGTGGTTGCACTGTCAAAAGTATGCTGAAAAGAGCGGATACAGAGCACAAACGAACACCATTGTCAAACATCAGCTGCGTAGCCGTCCAAATATGAAAGCAATTGCAGTAGAGCTGCTGTTGCGGATGCTGCAGTGATGCAATGTACTGCAACATTGCATGCAGCACTTTGACAGTGGCATGCATGCTGGGTACCATGGGTCAAGAAGCTGGACATAGCTATGAAGCCTGCACGCGTGCAGCTGGGCCTTTGACATACTTGACAAGAAGCAGGTCTGCTGTCCTGGCAGGCCAAATACCACCTTCCAGCAGCAGCCAAAAGATGAGAAGCCGTACCATCCTGTATGTTCTTGCGTGTATAGCAGTCCAGTCCCCAAGAGTCAATCTCCTGCACATCCTGCCCGAGCTGTAGCACCTGCCTCATGCTTGCAGCCCTGTTTGCACACCCCTCTGCATCCCCACTCCCAACAGGAGGCTTGCACGAGCAGCATGCATCACATTCTGTGTTCTGTGCCAGGCAAGGGCAGCCAGTCTGGAAGCAGCCAAGCTCCATGTTGTAGGTGCCCAGCTGACCAGGCTTACAGCTTTGCCCTTGGCAGCCGCCCCTCTTGCTGGTCTGCAGCTTCCACTTCAACAGGGCTTGTTCCTCTGGGAACTCATACTCCGTCAGCCGTTTGTAGGGCCTGTAGTGTCAGCTTGCATTTCTTGTTTTGAGAGCATTGAGTCATACAGTCAGGCAAAACATTATGTCAACATAGACATTGTGGCATTACATGTTTTGTACAAAGGTGATCACAAGATGTGCAAGCCAAAACTGTCTGAGCAGAGTGTCGTTAGACATGTAATGCGTATGTTAGACAAGTCTGCCCAGCACATGAAAATGGGTCAACCTTTGTTATGACCTGCATTGGCCCTTACTTCCTCTGTTACATGCACAGCAAACAATCGCTGTACTGCTACGCGCTTTTGGTCGGAAACAATTGCAATGATAAGACGTTGGAAGAACATAGGACCAATCATGAGCCAGTAACAGACGAGTAGGGGGGTCTTGCCTGGTTGGGTAGGGCTCCTTGCGCCAATCACCATGCCTGAAGGGCTCTGCATTGGCGATGATGGAAGGAGGCAGTGGGATGCGCCTCACAACAGGCTCAGAAATGGTCTCCGAGCCCTGCTTGAGCAAGCCCTTGGCGCTGACAGATTGCCCTACCAAGGTCTCAACAACTCCTCCTACTAGCTGAGCAAATTGGTCTGCTGCTGCCAGCACCTTGCCACGCCGAAGGCCAGCTTCCTGTACCAGCATGCCATGCAAGCCTTGCATTATATCTAACAGCCTGTTGCAGCAGCATGTTGTAACTGTCCTTGACGACCCTCCACAATCACTCTGCAGCATTTGACAAGCCCAGCAGCCCATTGGCACTGTTGCATGGGTTGCACTATCAAGGCTTGTCTGGTTGATGATGTGGACAGCATGCCATGCATGTTTTCCATGCAGCATCATGCCATGAGACAGGACATGTATGAGACTCTGCTGGTACCTGCTCTTGGCCACTGAAAGATTCTGCAGCTGTGCGACAGACTTCCTGAATGTCTTGTTTGACAACCTCTTGAGACTGGTACGAGCCAGCCTGCAGGCCTGCCACAATGCTCTGGAAGTCAAAATGTAACATCTGACTCTGCTGAGCAGCACTGCTCTGCTTGACTCTGCTGACATGGCCTTGCAGTCCCTACAAACGCTACCAGTCAGCACTTGCAAGTTGTAGGAGAGGTGTGCAAGTGTGAATGCCTTCTGAGCTCCTATGCGTTGACCTGGCTGGCAGCATGCTTTTTCATAGTTCATGCTGCTGAAGGTGTAACAGGGTTCCCACAGGCTTTACCAAGACCTGCTGATAACTAGTAGCTTACTCTCCCAATGTTGTTGACAATCAGTCAAGTCTGCATAAGCTGAAACATGCTATGTATCATGCTGCATATGACAAGGCTGACTCAGCAACTGGGAAAGCAAGAAGTGCCAGTGCTGATGGATCAAGAGGGTACCTTGTTAACGGGTGGAGTGAAAGCATTTGCATCTACTCCAGGAGCCTCCTCCGTGATTGTGCTCACTTCTTCAGGCTCCTGCAGGACAAGTCAGTCCCAATGACACAATACAGTAGCAGGGAAAGAGTGCCTTTTCTGCATTTGTGCAAGGCTGCAAAGTATGTCAGTCGACACCATGATACTTGAGCTGTGGCCATGAGTGAGGGAGTGTGCAGCAAACATGATTTGAGGTCAGCAGCAACAGTGAAGTTGCAATGTGAGTGCCCAGAGCATACCTGTTTGATCATTGGGGGCTCTGCAGGAGAAGCATCAGCAGCAACAAGCTCCAGAAAAGTAGCCAATCGCTTTTGCAGCTTGTTAGACAGCTCTGGAGCTTGTGAATGTTTTCTGCCTCCCACACCTTCACCCTTGCCTCTGCTTGATCCTGCTTTGGCCCTCTTGAGATGCTGGTGGGAAGCAAGATTAGCGTCAGGCTGCCGCCGCTTGGATGCATCTGATCTGCGACGGGAGTCAGTAGATTGCACTCCAGGCTGAAAGTCAGCCGGCAAGGCTGCCTTTGGGTAGTTGAGGGCAAGCAATGCTGTGAGATTTGGGGCAACAGCCCAGAAGGCATCTGCCTGTTGGGACCCAGATACAGTGCTTGCAATTTCCCCTTGAGCTGTCTTTTCAAACGCTTTGAGCTGCTCATTGCCAAAGTTGAGCAAGCTATTGGTATACAAGGCTTGCTGCCGACTGGATCCCCACCAATGTAGGATGGCAGCTTGACACATCTGTCTGAAGGCTGCTGCCACCAGGTCCCCTGGGAGCTTACCATTGCTGACATCATATTGAAGAGACCTGTAGCAACAATGTATGAATGGTCGGCCCACACCAGAAGCACCAGGAATGAAGTCAAAGCTGGCTAGGATGATAAAGCGTGCCATATACATTATTACAAAAGTTGCAACCAAATTGACCACAAGAAAGGCAGCAACATCAAATCGCTGGCTGCTGGCCAACATGTTGGCCCTTTTCTGGTGATGAAGTGTTGCTGCCTAGCTGCAAACAGGCGTCGAGCCAAAACTGTGTGATCTTGGTCAGGCCATGCTGCCGATGAGGCTTGACTGAATGCAAGTGTGCGAATCTGTCTCGACGAGTCTCGGCAAGTCGTGCCAGACTTGTTCTGTGCATGCAACTCAGTCCAGCAGGACATGAGAGAAAGCCGCGGAAAGAACAAATCAGCAGGGCCTTTTGGCAAGATCGTACTTGGCATGTCAACTTGGAAACCTGTTGTCGGTTGGAACCTTTTGTCCGTATGCTGTGAAACGTATCTGCTGTAAAAGTGCAGGACTGAGGCGCTACCTCAAGGTATGCAGTACTTGAGGTCCATCAGCAGTCAAGCGTCCATCAGCTGTCAGCTGTCCGGTGAAAACGTTCTCTGTATCAAATGCCTCCAGCTGCTGCAAGACTTGCATACACTGTTCTTGACCAATTCCAGCATCTGATGCCGGGGCAACTTCGCCCTGCGTTTCTTCGATTGTCGCGGCAGCTGCTACCGAAGCGTTCGTGCTGGCCCTGGGCAAACGGGTTCGAAGCTTCATTTAAGCCTGCTGCAACGTGTCTGCTGGCGTCAATGCTGCCAAGTGCCTTGCTGAGGACAGCCAGATCAGTCAGCATCTGAACCGATGCTGTGCTTATTTGATTTTGCAGTCAAACTGCTAAATGCTTGAACCAGAACACCTTTTGCTGGACTCTGTGACATTTACACAGCGACTTGCTCAGGCTGGCACATATGTATCCTCTGCGAAGGACGCCGGGTCTGCATGCATCGGCACAGATTCAGCGCAAGCCAGCTGCAACTCCTGCAAAGTCCTCAGCGATCTCGCACACACACACACACACCATTTGGATTCCCGTTTAAGCAAGCATGCGTGTGATCAGTCGCAAAAGCGTTCTTGCAGCCTCAGCGCGGTCTCAGCGTCTGCATGATATTCAGAGTCTCCATTGGAGCCCTTGTTGCGAAAAACCATCTGTCAGCTAGTTCGCCCCTGATTCTGTTGTAGACCAGATCTATGTCTGAACGTGAGCGGCACAGTAAGCGGCGCACTCGGCAGGAGGATGTTCCAGATCCTGATGACCGGTACGACCCCAGGCAGGGCGCCAAAAGATATCGTAAAGAAGAACTCAGCCCAGACTTAGGTCCGCTACCCACTTGACTTGCTTTGTTGCTGTGTAGCTTTGCCGCTGTTTTTCACTGCTCTTGGCTTGCAGGGCCACCTCGCAGGCCTGTTCGGGAAGACTTGAACTTCAGTGACAGGTATGTGGGATCTCTCCTTGCAGGGTTCTGATCCATATGGGTGAAAGGTTGAAAATTCACGCTATGGTACACTGGCTTATGAACCTGAAACAGAGCATGTTGCTGCAGATATGATCCTCAAACAAAGCCAGATGTCTCAGAGCGCTCAGAGAGCACGCGCAGCAGAGAAAGGACAACACACAGCAGCAGAGACCATCGTGAGCACACATCATCACGTGACCGCAGAGACCCTGAATCATCTCGAAGTCATCGCAGAAATCATCACAGTCCTGACAAGGGAGCAACTGACAAGCAACGCTTCCCAGACAGCAAACCACCAGCAGCAACAGATGAATCACGCTCCCCAAGGCAAGGGCCAGAACACAGACCAGACCAGACAGAAGTTAGAATACCGCGGCAAGGTCCTTCAGAATTTGGCGGCAGGGGCGGCTTCACTGATCGTGGCGGCTTTGGGCGTGGTGGGTTTGCTGCTGGACGCGGTCTAGGCAGAGGTAGAGGCCAGTTTGATGGCCCAGGCTTTCAAGGGCATAACCCAGGTGGAGAATGGGGATCAGATGGTCCCCATGGCAGTACAGAGGGAGGCAGAGGGGGAAGAGGGGCTTTTGTACCCAGAGGGCGCTTTGGGGGAGGCGGCCGCTTTGGGGGCAGGTTTGAAGGTGGTGGCAGAATGGAAGGGGGGCGATTTGATGGCTCATTCAGAGGCAGGGGTTCTCTTCCGTTCAGGGGTCGAGGAGGCCGCACTGGTGAGTTTGGCCTTGCTCGTTTATGGCTCCACTGACTTTCACGTTGCTTGTATGTGGTCAGCAATGCAATACCTCTCCTTTCATCACAGTCACAATAGAAAGGCAACCAGTATACTTTTTTGTCTTTTGCGCTGCCATCGCTAACAGATGCAGGGTACAGATCTGCTTGCATATCACATCTCGTCGTACAGAGCAGCCTGATGCTACCTGTTGCATCAATGCTCAAGCTTCACACCTTCATCTGCAATAGCTGTTGTGCTTATGATTGTAACAATCAGAGTTGTTTGGCAAACATACTTCTCTTTCAGGGTTTTTGCCTAATGGGATGCCGGGAGACACGTCAGCACCCACACCCTTCAGCAGAGGTCAAGACGGCCCTGCTGAAGCAGGGCTGAATCGACCAGGCCCTGCTCCCGGTAGAGGCGCTTTCACTCAGGGGGGCCGAGGGGGGGGACCTGGCATTTCCTCCAGGCCGGCTGTCGACCCTGCCATCCCAGCCCGCCGTAAAGCAAATGCTGATGCACGGTTGCGCCAACAAGTCAGCCAGCTGCGCATAGCCCCTGACCTGGTTCCTGAGCGTCTCCATGATAAATTCCAGTTGCTACTGAAGACCAGTGATGGCAAGACTGCACCCGCTGCAGATACAGTGCAAATAGCTAGTGCCTACATGTATTCTGCCATACACAATGAGCAGCCCTCAGCAGCTGTGGCTGCTGGTAAGGGAGCAGACAGAGCAGCTTTTGACGCTGCTGTAGAGCTGTACCAAAGGCCTCAAGCAGCGCAATGGACACGGCCCTCCAAGCATGGCACCTTTATCTTGACCTCTGTTCAAATAATGACGAACGTATAAGGATTTGCGCACCTATGTTTTCCTTTACATATATACATGGTTTTTGCACCTGCTGTGAGCATGACAACAATGTACCGGTTCAGCTTTGACCTCTCTTCGCAGTGTGATGTCTTGGTCAATATTGTGTCAGACCGCTGGTGTGCTGTTCTGAACAGCACTGTTGGTGTTTGAAGAAGTACAACATAGTCAACACCAGCTTGGCTATGAGAGTCTGTTGAGGCAATGTTGACAGTGTCACTTCGAAGTTGTGATGCTGTCATGTGTATGTCAAACACCACATACAGTTAGCAAATTAAGACTGACACAGTTACTTTTACTTCTAACCCACAGATTGTACAGTGCCGAATGTGAGCAAGAACAAGCAAGTCAACAAGGCATACGTATACAATCAAGCAACATGCAGCTTAGGACTACTGGTGCTGTCAACTGATGGCTGCTTGTGGAGCAACTGCAGCCCCTTGTCAAGCCGATGCATCTTGTCCTCGCTGATTGTTAATCGCTCCTCCAACAGGCCCATAGTTTGTGTCAAGACATCCAGCTGACCTACAATGTGCTGCAGCGTAGCAGACAGAGCAGGTGGCAAGTCTGCCAGATTCATTGGTGGTGGTATGAACACCTCATGTGACCCATCTCCATCAACATGCTGACACTTGAATGCCCCTGACTGCTCATTGTCCCGATGCTCTTCTGCGCTGTCACATGTCCACCTGTGCTCTGGACCACTGCTCAAATCCACAGCTGCATCTGCAGCAGCTGGTCTGACTGCAGCCATGCTGCTGGGAACGCTATGATATGGCTCAGTTGCAATGCAAGTTGGAATCTGGCGAGTAGGCGATCGGGTGCGGCTGGCAGGTGGCCCAGCTCCCCCTCCCCCCTCCAGACCCCTAGGAATCCTTGGGGGCGGCGCAGCTGATACTGGCCTGGGGCTTTCAACAGTGACAGCAGCAGTAGGGTATGTGGTTGCAAGGCGTGGGTTGGGCTGCACAGATGTCAGGACGTAGTCTGCCATGACTCTGTCAAAGTTTGTGCGCCACACCAGGACCTGTTCGTCTGCACCGCCTGATGCAAAGAAGTCACCTGCAGGGCTGAAGTCCACCCCATACGTTGCACCTTCATGCCCATGCAGGGTGTAAAACAGCTGCCCTTCTCGCAGGTCCCAAACCTATGGCAGTGCAACAGCCACAACACTTCTCATTGGTACAAGGGCCATGCATGGTGTGTACACCCTGCTCTGCTTTTATTGCATGCATTGGGTCAAACATACCTGCAGAGCACCATCTGCCATGTATGCACCATTTGCCCAGTGTGCTTCAGATTGCATGCAATGTGACATAGGTACAGGCTGCATGATGATGTCATGCTTGAAGCTTACTTCTGTATCAAAAGAAGGAAAAAGCAGAGAAAAAAATACTAGCAGAGCACATTCCTAATGTGTTATGCCTTTGATCATTACATAAAGTGTGCAGCAGTCAAATCGGTAGGCAACATCTGCGTCAACGCTTCAACAACACAAGCAGCTGCCAATGTTGCATCAGGCCAGTCGTACCTTGAGAGTGGTATCCAAGGATGATGAGAGCAGGAAGTCTCCTGAGGGGTGGAAAGCCACATTAGTTACTGGCCCTGAATGGGCTGAGTAATGCTGCACCAGCTGGTTTGACCGCACATCCCATACCTGCACACCATTACTTCAGCTGGCATACCAAAAGCTATGCTTACAATGAAGTCTCATGGACTGCTTGAATATGCTTCAGATGTCCACACATGCCAGCAGGTGCGTAAACATTAGTGTACACTTGCTTCCTGATCCTATGCTGGTCGTGAAGATTTGTCACATGCATGCAGTCTCCTTTGGGAGAGTTTTCTGAAGAGCCTAAGGAACAGCTCAGTATTGCATACAGCTGTGGACCTGGCTGACATAAGCCTGTCAGGGACACAATGGTGATTGCTGTGTTACACAGTCAGTGTTGTAGCTACTGCACAGGAGCAAGTTTTGGTCTGAGCCTGCACTGCAAGCGCCAGCCAAAACAGCAAAAGCACATGGGCAGTGAGTCAGCACACCCACAGCAGTCATTGGTCCTCATGCATGGTAGTCACAAGCCACAATGGGCGCAACTTCTGACCTTGATGGCATTGTCTGTGCCAGCTGAAGCAACACAGGTCCCATCCGGGTGGAAGGCCACGGTGTTGACGTAGCCGCTGTGGTCATCATACACACGGATACACTGACGGGTGGCCACGTCCCAGATGCGCACTGTCTTGTCATCACTGCCCGAGACAGCCAGGCGGCCGTCAGGGCTGAAGCAGCAGCTCCTCACCCAGTTGCTGT
>JAABUP010001267.1_pt1 | contig 53124 bp, 69 predicted proteins | sample 5559201 | NCBI WGS metagenome assembly JAABUP01 (sample SAMN10711887, study PRJNA513373) | rock metagenome | isolation source: Antarctica rocks | place: Antarctica | reverse complement strand
GGCACTACTGTGATCATAGTTGTCGTCAAGCTGCCACAGCGGTCGAGTTGGGTGCCTCGACCTTATCAATCGGCCTGCGTCGTCCTCCCTTCCAACGCGTACCGCAATGCCGTTCAACACCCTGCCGAGGAGCGTCAGGCTTTATGCGTGAACGGCAATTGAAGGTAAACTCAGTTGAGTGACGGAAAGAGCTTCTATCACGCCCACACCTTTTTCTTGAGTGCCATTCCCACGATAATGTATGCAATAGCTGCGGAGGTGTGCGGGGTGCATAACTAAACGTTTCCGAGACGTTATGTACGCCTACTGACTTGAGTGTGACAAACGTTGGCGCGAATGACGAGCTTTGCTCGCTCAAATCCGGAGCAGAAAACAACATGTCAAGTGTGGACGATGAATCTCGTTGATTTGTGCATCCGCAAACAGAGATTACAACGCAAAGAACAAAGCATTCAGGTGAAAGAGCGAAAAGAGGAAGAATGCAGACTGGAATGCATCCCCAGCGTTATTTCTCAGACCCTAAACCCCAAAAATCAAACAACCCTAACAAAATTAAAAGTTTTGAAAATTTTAGGGTTGTGTAAAGCCCTAACGGTGAGAACCAATGAGAAATAACGCTGGGCGGAATGCATCCGGAACGCAAACGCGTTACTCTGCGCGTTACTCGACAAACCCGCGATCAATTCGTGGACGTACGGTACCAGGACGCGTACGGCGAAGCGTAACTTCTGACGAAGATGGCGCCAAGATTTTGAAGCCTCCAGCACAAGACAGGAAGTCTCTGAAATCGGTGACTTGGGGTGAGGCAAGGCAGGGGATGACTCGCCCGTATGCGCGGGCGATGGTTTTTCTCGTCTTCGCTTGCACTGCAGCTTTGCTGCTGATCAGCACTCAAGTCGCTGATTCCGTTTTGGCCACACAGGTACGAATGAGGTTCCGAGTGGCAACACATGATCTCCAATCAGACGTTGCGCGTACGTATCCAAGTTCTGACGCATCTGTTAGAAATACACAGCCTATCCCAAAGATTTTGCACCACGTATACCTCGATGGCCTGGACAGACTGAAGCGCGCAGAAAACAACGAAGGTGCAAAGCCGGGTCAAAGATTTCCTGGATACAATGGCACCTGGCGCCAGTCCTGCCACACTGTGCACAATCACTGGCAATACATGTTCTGGAACAACAGCCAGGCAGAGAATCTGATCAGAACTGCTTACCCCTGGTTTTTGGCAACATTTCAGTCGTACAACAACTACGTGCAAAAAGGTGATTTTCATCTGCCTCACTGTACCAGCGATACATATACTCACTGCAAATGGCAACTGTAAACATACTCCAAACCAACAGCTGCAACCTGTATTCTGGCTGGAATGCAGGTGATGCATTACGACCTTTCTTGATGCACGCAATCGGAGGGATGTATCTAGACATTGATGTGGAGTGTTTCTCGCCGACTGACCCACTATTGTCAGGACATGAGGTTGTCTTACAACTGGAGGACTCAAGTCCAAAGTCACTCAACCTTGCAGTCATGGCCAGTGTGCCTGGACACCCATTCTGGATCAAAGTAGTTCAGCTCATGCTGGATCGTGGTAGCACAGCGAATGAACGCAACATTTTTGGCCTACGGGATCTTGGCACCGTTCTGAAGACAACCGGTGGGTTTACCTTCAGTGTCAAGGATACCAGCTGTGAGCATTTGCAGCTGTGAACATCAGACATGCAACCAGAGATCTTATGTATGAATCTTGTCTTACATACGCCTTCAAGCGCAAAGTACACTGCAGGGCCACATACCTTCAGAGATGCCTTCAGAGACTTTAGTAAAGAAGCTGGTGGGCTGCAAGACAGTTGGGCAGGACACTGGTTGATCAGAAACACAAGCTTCCACATATATCCCATGGGGCAATGGTTCGAACCCTGCAAGTGGGATGACTACAAGTGCCATGCACAGATACAAGCTGCAAACGAATTGCCTTCTGAGTTAGTGGGTCACCACATCAACTCTGGTGCCTGGCTGAAAGATCTGAAGCAGCGTAACAGGCAGCTTGTGGCTGCATGGCTCTTAGCTGGCACTCTATGCTTCAGCTGCCTTTTCTCCTGCTGGAAATTCAGGCACAAAGCTGTCTACCTCAGATGACCAGCTTGTCTCTATGCTTCATGTGACTGGTATGACTGGCAGATAGGCGAGAATTCAGTAGTACGTGACACAATAAATTTTGCAGCGTTAGGATGTGCATGTTGAAGACATTCAGGCAAGCTAGTGTTCCTACATTGACCACTTTGCATGTCAGAATTCCTTTACAGATTGTGTCTTTGTTCCAGGTCAGGATGTTGTGGTCAAAGAAGAGTGATCCAGCTGGTTATCGTGATTCAACCTTGAGTTACCTCGTGATCCAACCTTGAGTTACCTTCATCATAAGTTGTGCTGCATAAAGTGACGCATGAACAACTGAAGTTAAGCAAGCTTGAAGATGGCTTATGCAAAGTGTTTGCTGCCAAACTGTGTCAAGAGAGCATCAGAAAAGCTAGTAACGCATGTTCTGTAGGTGAGCTCAGTGTTGCTGGAAACACAATAAACCATGCGCACATTCGGCTGCAGATAAGACACATGCTGCTTGTGACGTCTGGGATGCATATATGGGCTCTACAATTTGCATGACAACAACACCCATGCCCTTTTGTTACACTGCAATCAATCCCCATCAATAGCACACAATGATGTTGTGCCGTGATGCACTGCAATACATTCAATGTATTACATTGTCACACAGCTGTAACAGCTGACAGAAAGTTGAAATTCTGGTTGCAAGCGGCTTTGATGGAATTGCATCTGCACATTGACATACAGTGTAGTTGGACGGGTCTGATATTGGATCTGCTGGCTTTTGTTGCATCATCCAAGTATTCCTGTTCAGTTGGTCAGCCATCATGGATGTGACGTGCTCGCAAAGCTAAGACTATTGATATGATCAACATGCATTCAAACCAGTGTACTTCTTCCTTGTGTTTGTCTAGAAAGAGTTGCAAGCACAATCACGACCAGCAACAACATACTCATGCCAGCTTCAACTGTCAGAGCCACAAGGGAGCAGTGCACGCGACACTGTGAGCGCTCTTCTGCATGCTTGTTGTTGGCCTGTTGCCTCTGTGTCAATGCCTGCAATGAGGTTGTGGTTTGCTCGATTGCAGGCCCGAACGCCGGCGCCCCACGCCAGCTGCAATTGCAGTTTTGCCAGAAAATCCAAAACAGCCTGGCTGAGCCTTCCGCACTCCGGCGGCAAGCCGCAAACGGCCTGGCAGCAGCTCCTGTTCCTGCAGCTCTGCGGTTGCAGAAAGCCTGCAAAAAGCCACGAAAGCTTCCCACATGTTGTCTGCAGAGACGTCGCGCATACAACAGCAGAGGATCAGGGTTGTTTTTGTGCGCCAGTTGTCACAACGACTGGCAGCACAGCCCTAAGTGGATGTCCAATCCTCGACACTTGCCTGTCTGGCAATCACAGACACCTCTCCGAACTCCCCAATGTTCATCAAGCGCTGCAGACGATTTTTTGTCAGGAAGCCCAGGGTCTAACTCTGCCTCCCAGGCCTCTGCTGAAGCACTGAGACGTGCAGCAGAGATATCACAAGCAGTACAAAGCTCCTTATCAGGCTCGCAACAGGCTGGCACTAGCAAAGACATGGACTATGAAGACCTGTTGAACAGTGACTATGGGATCACAAACAATGTGGACCGCATGGACAACGAAGCTCCTTCCAGAGATAAACCTCCTCTCAGCCAGGGAACCTCACGTCACAGCCAGCCAACATTTTCTCAAGCAGCTGGTGACAGCAGTCATGTGAATGATGCAAAACCTTCGCATAGTGAAAAGATGGCAGCGCTGAGACAAAGCGCAGAGCACGCTGCTCAAGCTACTGTAGACTGGGCCGCTGCATATGTTCTGCCAGCCATAGCAGTTTCAGTAATAGCGTTTCTGGTTTGGAAAACAGGCTTCATTGAATCGTTACGCAGTCTGACACAGATGCACACCTGGGTGATGGTAGCAGGAACAGCAGTTCTGCTTCTGGTCACACCACAGACAGCCAAATCAAACGCCTTGCTTAGAAATTTGAATGACATGAGTTTGTTTGCAAATTATGGACAAGCCAAGCGTGCATTGGGCATCACCACGTGGTCCACAATTGCAGTGTTCTTTGTATTGGTCTTTTGTGCAGGTTTTGGCTAGTCTCCTTGCTGGTCCACAGATTGTTTCGAGCTAAGGCATGTCAGCATGGTAGTTGTTTTCACCAGCGTCAGATCAGCATGTCAAAATGCAAAGCATACGTTATAGGCAGAATGCATGATGTGTTAAAGTTTATGTTGATCTGTATCTGCGTAGACTTTCCTTGCAAGTTTCCTTGCAGTTTGGATCTGGTGGCTTTAATATAAACATCTATCAGTAACACAGACTTAAACGTCAAACAGTGTTGTAACTACTAGGTACCAAGAATTTCACCATGATGCTGCATTTGTGATGCTCTACGTATGTATATATAGCATGTATGCTGACGCTTGCAGAAGGAGCCTTATCAGGAGTGCATCTGTTACAATCCCTTGTAAAAGGCAAACTCTTGACTGAAACATTCCTTGCTGGAGGTCTGAAGTGTGCAAATTTGCACACAAGGCAGCAGAATGACACATGCAGCCGCACTGACTCACAATTTGACTATTCAGTGTCAAGACCCCAGTCGTCTTCAAGATCTGCATCATCTACTTCACCACCATCACCTTCTTCTCCCAAGTCATCATCACCTTCACGTAAACCATATAACTTCGACAAATTACTGATGCGATTTTGATCATTTCATGAATGAGCAGATGCCAAGGAACAGCGCAAATGCATGATAGCTTGTGGTACAACTTATGGCATGGTGCATGATTGCTCATAATGCCGTTGTCACTGTCCTCACATTTACCATGCCACTGTTGTCAGCTGGGTCATTTGCAATGTTGACAACACACTACTGCATCGGTAAGCATCCTGACTGAGACACTAATGTGCTGCCCAGCTGCCACACAACACTGCAAGCATGCATAAGCTTGCATCTGCCAGCAGCTTCAATGATGTTGCATTACGTGGCTGAGTGCACTGTCGTATTGGTAGGCCGTACAGGGATGCATGAGACAGGCTGCTTGCACATTTGACATGGGCAAAACCAGCTCACCAAACAACTCCTCTGTCTCGTCATGCTGCCCTTGCTGCTCAGGAAACAGCTCATCAGAGTGGGGCTGAGCTGTACCAGCTGATGCTGCAATGGCATCAGCAGAGTTTAGGCCCACCCCATACGACTGGTTATGCTGCTGGGTTGGGGTGCCGCCCGTGGGCAAGTTGAATTGACCCATGTCGGCTTGCCTGCATTGCAGAACAGGTGATCAGGCTGGAAGGTGATGCTGGAGGGCCATGCCTGGGCCTTGAATCAAGATGCTGGTGTGGGCATCTGGGGAATGACAGTTTCAGTGTCCCAACTTTCAAGGCTGATTTCTGGGAGACAAAGCTTGTGATGTATCCAAGCATATGTGCATGCCTGCATGACAGCATGGATTGGTAGGGGCATCTGTGTGCCCACACATGCATTGTCTTTGATCAAGGACCCTGAGAGCCAAGGTAACAGTCTGAGACTGGCACCAACTTCAACTACAAGTTTAGTGCCTCAATGATCTCGCACACAGAAGACTCCAGGGCTGATATGGGTAAGCATACATGTCTTTTGCCAAAGTGCTGGAGGACAGCTGTCAGCAGATCATGACCAACCTGGGTTGGTCTAGGAGGTTGGGGGTTTCTTGGGGGGCTTGAGCGTGGGGGTGGGTGTCAGGCATGTCCTCCTCTGTGCTGTGAGCATGAGGCTCAGACTCCATCTCGGTGTTGCCATTGGCCTCTGGCTGGGCATCTCCATTGGCATCGTCCATCGACAACCCTGCACATACATCCAAGCGAGTGCAGAATAATAGCAAGATGCATCGTGCGGCCGAAGTGCCTTTGGAAACGCAATGTTGTTTGCACATGAGGCTCAGACTCCATCCCTGTGTTGCCATTGGCCGCTGGCTGCGCATCTCCATTTGCGTCATCCATTGACAATCCTGCACATGTACCTGAGTGAGTGCAGTGTAATAGCAATATGCATCATGCCACCGAAGTGTCTTTGGAGACCCTATGTTGTTTGAACACGAGGCTTTGACTCCATCACTGTGTTGACGATGGACTCTAGCTGCGTATCTCCATCAGGAGCGCATGTCGATGGAGACATACAAGGCGCTTGCCAAGTCGTATGTTTGCTGACAGTTTACCCTTAAGGCTGGCAAGGATGCCCCAGGTCCAGTCTTGCATGCATGTGCAGATGCATTTTGGAAACGGAAAGCCGGCCCTACAACATGTATAAGTTTCGTGCCTGGCTTCAGGTGCTTGAGTCAAGTGCCAGGTGCTTGAGTCTAGTGCCGGGTGCTTAAGTCTACTTTCAGGTGCTTGAGTCTAGTTTCAGGTGCTTGAGTCTAGTGTCAGGTGCATGAGTCTGTTGTCAGGTACTTGAGTCGAGTGCCAGGTGCTTGAGTCCAGTCTCAGATGCTTGAGTCTAGTTCCCAGGTGCTAGCACGGCGCCATCAAACTCTGTAGGGTGTGCTCGTGCTGCACATGCATTATGCCATCAAGCAATGTCGCCAGTCTCAATGCAGACCAACGACGCGTCTCACCGCGAATGTCTTCAATCAGGTTGGCCAACGTGCTGCCCTCGTAGTCCTGGAACTGCTGAGCTGGCACCTTCTGCTTGCGCTGCTGGCGCTGCTGCTGCTCGGCCTTGAGAGCTAGGTCCAGATCAGGGAAGAGGTTGGAGTACTGGCCTGGGTCTGCCAGGGACTCGGCTGCCTTTGCGTTGATCTTGGACAGCTCCTTTCGCCAGATCTGCACCACCTGTTGTAGCGCAAGACGACAAGTCGAGGGATGATGAGCATATGATTGTGAGCATGCTTTGAAGATGCGACTGCAACATTGCGTTGTGATATTCTTCTTGTGCGCCCCCTCCCACCCCATGTTCCACAGTTCCACCACAAAAATTTCCAAATGCCACTCAGCAATGAAGTGCTGGTGGAAGAGCCCCAAGAATTACTAGGCTGCTGTGTATACTGTGATGCTAAGGTCCACAAAGCTAGTCAGCAGATGAGTGCTGGTGGGAGAATTCTGAGCAAGACAGCATTCAGCTTAATTCCTTTCAGTTTACACCTTCAAAGACAGGTGTTTGCACCTGTTGAGTTGCCTAAAGCAGCCTACTCAGTCAGGCAGGGTCACAAAATAGCACATTTTTGCACAAAGAGGTAGACGCCTGCACAAAGGGATAAATTTTGCACAAAGGGGTAGATTTCTGCACCACAGGATAGATTCTTACACATTTCTGCGCAAACAGGTAAATTACTGCACAAACAGGTAGGTTCCCGCACCAAGGGTAAGTCTTTGCACAAAGGGGGACAGATTTCTGCATAAGATTCTACTCTCACCTCGCTGACCCGGCTAGGCACATAGGTGCGTGCAAAGAAGGCTGCTTCTGGTGTGCGTCCTGTAGACACTAGCAGATCCACACACTCGTCCAACTGCCCTAGCAGGAACAGCCCCAGGAAGGCCACGTTCTGCTTGCCCTGCTCCTTGCTGAGGTCTACCAGTTTCTGCATGCCTTCAGCGCTGCCCTTGGCTGAGTACAGCAGCAGCAGACCTGACAGATCCTTTGCCCTCCACATGCACTTCTCTGCAACCTGCAACATATTTGCAACTTTCTAAGTTTTTTGTTTCAATATAAATAAAATGTGTTAAAGCAGCAGCAGGCCTGACAGATCCTTTGCCCTCTACATGCACTTCTCTGCAACCTGCAAGGCATTTGCAACTTTCTGAGTATATTTTTTAAGTATCAGTAAAAATGTATCAAAACAGCAGCAGGCCTGACAGATCCTTTGCCCTCCACATGCACTTCTCTGCAACCTGCAATGCATTTGCAACTTTCTAAACATATTTATTCAAACATAATTATTTGAATATAAATAAAAATCGATTAAAAATCATATATGTATAAACACATATGTATAAACACATAAGCAACACCCTGCTTTTGCTACTGCAACTGTTTTGGGGTGCTCTGTTTACAAGGGTGTACACAGAGCTGCAACACATTTGCAATATTCTGCTAGGCAGTCCGGAATACTACTTGGCTTCTCATTAGATTGACGCCGAAAGGTGCAGTCTCTTCTTTTCTTTTGTTTGCAAGACACTGCTGATGCTACTTCTCTTATGTGCTCTGTTTACAAGGGTGTACACTGAGCTGTGAAATGCTGTAAGTGCTCATGGTGAAGGCAGTGGCTTATGCATGGCCTCTACGCTGCATCCAGCAACAGCAAAACTCCTCAGTATTTGGCAGGCAGCTGCGTGCCACATGTAGCACATGCTGAAGTACAAAGACAAGAGCTGAAGACTGATGCAGGTGTTGATGTCTGCTTCAGTGGTCTTCCTCTGTTTGCCTCAGCCCAAAATCAAACAGCATGCAAGAGATTTGCGACCAAATAGCTTCCTGAACTGGCTTCCCATGGCTTGACAGCACACTTTGGTGATATCATCCAGCACAACCAACATATCAAACACTTGCTTGCAGCACAAATTGCTGACTTGACAAGTTGCCTGAATTGGCCGAAAGGTGTCATCGAACTTCACAATGTGACACTCTCTCTCACAGCGCTGCAATCCCACCATTCAAGCCATAGCATATGTGCCACATTTAAGACCAACAAGGTGTTCTTAAACTTAACATTGTTACGCACTGTCATAGTATTGCAATCCCACCATTGCAGCCACAGCATGTCTTTCACATTAAAGACCAAGAATCACAGCGCTGCAGTGACACCATTCAAGCCACAGCAGGTATTTCACATTATAGATCAAGAAGACTGGTTGCTTGCCTGCAGTTTGCCGGATGACATGGCAAGCTCGCTGAGCTGGCGCCACTTGCCCTCTGAGTCAGCAGTCTCAGCAATCTGAAGAGCAATGTCCAGCTTGCCCAGCTGCACTGCCAGCTCAAATTTATAATCTGGGTCGGTGGCCACCTCTAGGGCATCTGCGGTACGGCCCCTGGCATCCAGGAATCTGGCCACACTGTTCAGCTGGTCCTGCAGGCAGCAAAGCATGGTGGGTTGCAAATGTCATGTCAGATGTCAACAGATGGAGCTTGACATGTTCTGATGCGCCTTGATGATTCTGCTCAAGTGGCTCTTTGCAGCATGTGAAGACTACTGATCCTGAACACCCACTCATTGTGGTGTGCATTTATCAAGGGTCCACAATGGTTGGGTATTCATGATCACTAGTCCCCACAAACATATGCTGCAAAGAGCAACATGAGCAAGAGAGTGCATTTGTGAATCATTTGTTAAGTATGCATTTGTGGATCGTTTGTCAAGTATGCATTTGTGAAGTAAAGTCTTGTATCAATGATGCATGTCCAGTGTGCAACTTGCTGGTGCATACCAGGCATTAGCTGATCATGCCTGCAGCCACAACAGGAGCCCAATGATTCACAGCCTGCGGTGAAGGCGACGATGCACACTTTCGTTGCACATATACTAAAGTCACAAACGTCAGCAGTATGATGGATGTGGGTATGTTATGCTGCAAGCAAGGAATTTACCTTGGGAATGGAGGGCAGCAGCTGCTGCGCAGCTTCCATATCTTCTCGTAGCACCAGAGTCTTGTACTCTATCAGGGACAGCAGCAGCGTGTAGCTCACCACGCCAAACTCCTGCAACAACATGGTGCAATCAGGACAAGCAGCATAGCATGCACAATGCATTTCTATACACTCAGGGCCTTGCAACAAGGCAGACAAGGTGGTCAAGATAGGCCTGACAACAGTGTAGTTTTGTCCTGTGTGGTGACAACCTCCTCATCTTGCACAGCTGCTTGTGGCCGGAGGTTGGTGACAAACAAAACTGCTGGCACAGTATTGCATCATTGGAGACAAAGCAGAGCACACTACACTCTACTACACCCAAAACAGAGTGCTCGCTGCTGATGAGGGTACCAGCTGCAGCCACTGGTGACTTCATTTACCAGTATGGGGCTCCTAACACATGTCCACAGTACAGAAACGCGTTTTTACTGTCCCCAGACGTTCTGAGTTTAGATTTCCAGCGGAAAGATGACAATTCCAAATTAAACTAGACGTTTCAGGATTGAAAAGAGCTACCTTGTCTATGAGGTAGACCTTGGACTGGGATGCCAGGTAGCCCAGGAGGTACATGGGGCGGTCCAGGTGGAACATTGTAGTCACCTCCCCGCCCACACAGTAGTTGAGCCTCCAGGCACTGTTGTTGTAGATGAAGCAGTCTCCCACCCACAAGCCTGCAGACACAGGAAGAGGTTCCTGAGTGAGTGCTCTGAATATGGCAGACCCACACAGTAGTTGAGCCTCCATGCGCTGTTGTTGTAGATGAAGCAGTCTCCCACCCACAAGCCTGCAGACACAGGACACAGTAGTTGAGCCTCCATGCACTGTTGTTGTAGATGAAGCAGTCTCCCAGCCACAAGTCTGCAGACACAGGACAAAGTTCTTTACACTGTCGGTGAGTGCTGTGAATATGGCAGACCCACACAGTAGTTCAGCCTGCAGGCACTGTTGTTGTAGATGAAGCAGTCTCCCACCCACAAGCCTGCAGACACAGGACGAGGTTATTGCTGCTGCCAGTGAGTGCTGTTAATATGGCAGACCCACACAGTAGTTAAGCCTCCAGGCACTGTTGTTGTAGATGAAGCAGTCTCCCACCCACAAGCCTGTAAACTCAGGAGGAGGTTCATCATGCTGTTGGTGAGGGCTATGAACATGGCAGAGCCTTGTAGCAGTGCAGCAGTTGTGAAGCACGCAGAGCATGAAGCAGTCATAGCCAGATTGGTCAGCACAGACGCTGCCAATGAGTGTTGCAGAAATGGCAGGCTTGCAGCAGTGCAGCATCTGTAAAGCATGTTAAGGGTAAAGCAACCATAGGCAGATTGGTCAGCACAGACGCTGCCAGTGATTGGTGCAGAAATGGCAGGCTTGGAGCATCGCCTCAGTCATGAAGCATGAACGGGATGAAGCAACCATAATCAGCACAGATTCTGCCAGTTAGTGTTGCAGAATGGCAGGGTTGGAGCATTGCAGCAGTCATTTAAGCATGAAGAGCATGAAGCAATCATAGCACAAATTGTTCAGTATAGACGCCAGCCATGGACACAGGCTGACAGTGAAAACACGGCATGCCGATGGCTAGGTCCACAAACCTGTAACAGCAGAATGCGTGTCTTGTCTGGCTCAGAGCACAGGCCTGCTCAGCGCTCACGTGTCAGCACTCACACTCATCAGAAAGGTGTGGGTGCAGCTCTTACCTGTCCTCACGCGCTCCGAGACTTCGTTCAGCAGCTCAAACGCATCTTCCATGCCGTCATCTTCGGCCTCTGCGCCTGACGCCAGGAAGGAGTCGACAGCCTGGCTGTCCAGGCGCAGGATGTAGAAGGAGGAGTCACTGATGATGGCCACCAGCTCACCGCTGTCACTCCACCTGATGTCCCTCACTGGCACGTCAATGCGCCGGATCAACTGCACACAGAAGGATGCAGGTTGGAATGATGCCCTTATAGGTGCATACACAGTTATGCATATTGGGATGATGCCCTTGTCAACTGCGCGTGCACGCAGTGGTGCATGTTGGGATGGTGCCTTTGCAAGTGCACACACACACTGACGTATGTTGGCATGAGGCCCTTATTGACTGCACACACACATTGGGATGATTGTTGGGATGATGCCCGTAGTGACTGCACACACAGTGATGCGTGCTGGGGTGACCCCAACACGATGTGATGTCTTTGTAAGTGCATACACAATGATGCATGTTGGGGTGATGCCCTTATCAGCTGCACACATAGTGGTGCATGATGGAATGATGCCTGGGTAATTGCACACATAATGATGTTCGTTGGGATGATACACACAGTCATGCATGCTGGGGTGATGCCCTTGTTGACTGCACACACACAGTGAGGCATATTGGGATGATGCCCTCCAACAACTGCAGGCGTACTGATAGAGATGACAAGGTTGGCTGTGTGCAGTCTTGGTCCGCTCATTTCAGCAGCACAGTTTTCATGGCACATAACACCACACGCAACACAGTCTGTAACAATGGCTCATTTGTAGCTGCAGCCTCACCTTGCCTGAACCCCAATCATAGAAGCAGACAAAGTCAGACCCCCTGACGCCCAGCAGGCTGCCCCCTGAGAGAGCCTCAGCAGTGAAGTTGGTCTTGATGGCATTGGCTTCCTTGAAGTTCTTGAACAGCTTCACGCTACTGCTGCTCTCCCTGTAGGGCACACACTAAATGTGTTAGCTGACTGTGTGCTGACTGTGTTAGCTGACTGTGTTAGCTGACTATGTTAGTTGACTGTGTTAGCTGACTGTGTTAGCTGACTGGCGGACCTTCTAGACAGTGAGGAGTTGTGTCAACACAGCAAGGGTTGACAACACAGGTCACAGGAATGCTTTGTTTGAGCAGCTTCAGCAATTCATCTACTGAGTACACACACATCACGAGCTGTGCATGGACCAAAATGCATATTTTTGAGTACATGACTGGATGGGTGACTTGTGCTCAGTGACATAATATGGATATGTCCAGCTGGATCGGCACAAGCGGTAGCAGCAGCAGCTGCAGCTGGAAAAGGCACAGAGGCAGAGGCAGAGGAGGAGGAAGAGGAAGAGAAATAGGAAGAGAAACAGGATGAGGAACAGGAAGAGAAAGAAAAAGAGGAAGAAGAAGAGGAAGAAGAAGAGAAGGAACAGGGTGAGGAAGATCAGCAGGAGGCTCACCTGATGGCAAAGTCATTGGACTCGTTACCCCAAACAAACTCCAGCGCATTTCCGAAGCTCTTGTTTCGCCACGCCAGGGCTGTGTAGATGATGTACTCACCATCACCACAGACAGTGACAAAGCGGCCGTTGGGGTTGTGCTGCAGGGACTGGGGGTACAGGTCACAGCTGCCTAGGTCCTTCACAGCCAAAGGCAGGCGCTCCCCATCAGACTGCACACAGAAAGGCAATGAGAATGAGTAAAAGGCAGGCGCTCCTCATCAGACTGCACACACAGAAAGGCAATGACACTAAGTAAAAGGCAGACGCTCCCCATCAGACTGCACACACAGAAAGGCATGGGATCAGGTCAGAGATGGTGAGAGTTCATGAGACACATGCATGAATGGTGCAGCTGTAACCTCTCCACAGATCTTTGCTGCTTATACGTCTGATTGTGCAAGACGATAAGTTTATGAGCATGCCATTCAAAAGGCGGTGGAAGTAGTAGAGACCGCATCAAGCGACGCATCTGCCTAAGCCTCCAGCAATTTGCTACAGCCCATGTAAGACAGCAGAAACTGCAAAAAGTGTGCTCTGCAGAATGAAGCAAAGATGCTAGTGGCTGCTTCACCAGACGGTACTTACATCCTCAGAGTCGGCGCCAAGGGATTTGACATTCACGGTCTGAATCTCATTGTGATGGGCCCAGATGATTTTGCCACTGCTGTCCATTGAGGCGACGGGCTCCTCGCGCCCAATCTTGATCATGGCTGTGCCCTCATCGTATCCCAAAGCCACACTGCAAGCATGCAGTCAAAAGATGTTAAGGCATTGACTGGCTATTCAGCTGTGCATTGAGGCAACAGGCTCCTCACGGCCAATCTTGATCATAGCTGTGCCCTCATCATGTCCCAAAGCCACACTGCAAGCATGTCAGGCTGTGGAGGAGGAATGTCAAATTTTGCTGAGCTGGACAAGTTTGCTGCAAGCCAGCTGCAGCATAACTGGACAGCCAGCTCTGGCAGGCAGTCAGACATGTGGACACACTGACTGGCTATTTCAAGAGCAAATGAGGATGCAGACATTCAGCATGTGTTCTGTCTGGTGGCCTGCCAGAGATCAAGGCCAGTGTGCATGTATGCCAGTCAGTTCGTGACTCATTGTTGCACATGCTTGATTTCCTGCACACATGATTTGAGCATGTTTCACCGCTGACATGTATATGTTCATTGCCAGCATGTCATGTACAGCAAAGACTGCAAGGGCTTGAATGCTGGCTGACAAAGAGGCAAACACCAACAGCTGAAACACAAAAGGGCTTGAATGCTGGCTGACAAGGATGTGACTGCACACACAGCAGCTCCTGATACTTCAGCAAGCATCTGTCCTAGGTTCACACAGGATGCTAGAATGAATGCTTTTTGACAAGGCAGGCAGTCAAATCACGTGACAGGGGGCTGAGGGGCAGTACTTGTTAGAGCCCTTGAGGTAGGCTAAGGCCCACACTCGCTCCAGGCCATAGTTCAGGTTGTTCTCCAGTCTGTACGTGGTGCTGTGCCATACCCTCACTGTGCCATCCTCAGATCCTGTAGTAACAATGACGATATTTCAATCGATTTTTGGCTTGTGATGAGTTAGGTACATGCAGGACAAGTCTTGGCTTTCCGGAGCAGCCTGTCTTGTGCATCCCTGTAACGCCTACTTATATGGCAGTGCTCACGATCACGTAATGCAACATCATTGATTCTAGACCTAGGGCAATCAGGCGGCCGAAGCCCCTGGACTTCACCAAACAAATGCTTCAGATCCTATGTGCAATCACACAACACATCCAAGGCTGACTGCCAGTGCCGTAACAGCTGAGAGCGTAATTTGGGCATGGTTACAACACACTTACAGCACAGTTACAGAAATAAGTATTGAACACAGGCCACACATATCCTGATGGGGCTACTTCAGGGGCCACGAGCTATATCGATGAATGCTGTGGCAGTCCATGCTCGTCTGTGCTGTGCGGAACAGCATGAAAGATAGTCGCTATTACATATACAACAGGCAAGCAGAGATAGCTCTATGCCAACTAAGCCCATTGTGAGTCAACTGGGATTGCCAAAGGTGCTGCATGATGTCTAATGATGTGTTGACTGACATCTGCACGAGATGTAGCTGAGCTAAACACAGATCAGAGACGACCTCATTGCATTGTGTGCACAAGACGCAGCCATTGTCTGTTCAAAGGTCTTGCAACAAGCCATGCATATTGTAGTGTAATCACAGTCTGCACACGGGTGTGTGTGACACAGCAGAGGAAGCAAAGGAGACTGTGAAAGGTGTGAAGGCTGAGCACCTGTGAGGATGACAGGCAGCTCAGGGTGGAAGCAAACAGCTGACACATTGTGGCTGTGCCCCTCCAGTGTTTGTACACAGGCCTTGGTCTGGTAGTCCCAAACCTTGGCCAGCTTGTCATCAGCACCACTCACCAAGTATGGGCGGTCACCTGAGGAGAGCAGAACACTGTCAGACACTGTCAGCCAAGTTGATAAAGGTTTCGGACTGACTCAAGCAACATATCTGGGACTGCGTAGTAACCAGATTTGCACCAGTGCCTTCCTGTCTTGCAATGCATGCCAAAATACACAGGAGGCCATGCAAGCAGCTATGTAGCTAGTATGTGGGTCGATGTGCAGTGGGTCGATGTGCAGTGGGCTTTTGCTGACATACTCTGATTGCTTTAGGAGATTGTTATGCAGAACAACAAACATCAGCTGGCATTGAGGATCTGTGCAATAGCTGTCAACATCAGGGTTTCACACTGGGCCTCTCAAAGGCAAAAACAAACGCATGCTATTCAGACTTACAACACTAGCTGCTATTACACAACGCTTGTGTCATGTGTGAGTGCATGACCCTTCCTAATGAGCTGCATGACACCTTGCTGTAACGTGTTGTCTAAATGTCTAGGCTTGGTCCAGTCAGCAGTTCATGTGGCTCAGAGGGACTGCAACGCTGCAAAAAGACATTTGGTGTGATGACTCACCTCCAGAGAAATAGTCCACACTATTCACCCCCTTGTCATGACCATCCAGGGTGAAGGCAGGCGTTGGCTGTGACAAGGTCCACACCTGAACATGCAGTACAGCATGTGAGAGAAAAGAATATGGTCATCATCAGCCTTCTCATGCTAGTTGGGCTGAAAGCTTTGCTAAGTACATGTAGATGTATGTATGCTAGTAGGGCTGGAAACTTTGCTAGCTACATGTAGACAGGACCAGACGAATCCACACAGATTATCATCTGCATGCCTCTGGAGCCTGCAAGGGCCATGAAGTGCTAGCTGCCAGAGGCCGCATAACGCTCACGCCACAGGAAGACTGATCTCTGGAACAACATGGTATTGGAACTGTCAGCTCAATAGCCTTGCTGTGCAATCCCACAGCAAACGCCTGATGTGACAGTTGACCAAGGCTATTTGCTGGCAACAGAGCATTGGTGAAGCACTGTGGCAAGCAAAGCTATTGATGTGATGTGTGGATGCATGCATGGAGCAGGATGACTGGTCACACCTTGACAGTCCTGTCCAGTGATGCACTGGCAAAGGTATTGGTGTCCTTAGGGTTGAAGACCACTTGCATGACATAGTGAGAGTGACCCTCAAACACTTGCGTGCAAGTCCAACCCTGCACAAACCAACGATTGTGAAAATGCTAATGCTCCATTTCTCTGAATACAAGTGCAACGGGTAACTTCTCTCTGAGCATTTGGTATGCAGCTTTGCAGACATAATATACTGCGTCCTTGAGCTGTTGTTGGACATACAAGCCGTGAGCAGATTTCAACAACAGCTTGAGAACGCAGTACATTATGTCTGCAAATCTGCATACCAAATGCTCATTCACAGCCTGACAGGCTGAGACCCATTTGCTTGTACATGGAAAACTTGTGAGGCATGTCAAACTTCCCCAGGCGCGAGATTAGTTGCTGCTGCTGTAACAAGGGAAAGAGCTGACATGCCAGGGCATTATGTTTGCCATGCAAAAGTGGGATGTCACCTTGTCCCAGTCCCACAGCTTGATGAGCATGTCATCTGAGCATGTGAGGAGATAGGGCTGAGTAGGATGCACTGCTATGCTACGTATGTAGTCTGTGTGGGCCTCAAATGACTTGACTTTGTCCATAGTGTTGTAGTTGTACACCCTGACAAACATATCGTCTGACCCACAGACAATCCATTGCTTGCGTGCCACAAATTTTGCAGTGCGGACTGCACGGCAAATCAAGAAGGTGAGGGGCAAATGCGTCTAGTGCAGACGCCTTGTCATGGGCGTGTGGAATGGCTTTGCCGCATACCTGGCAGCTCTGTGACCTCAAATGATTTGACCAAAGACTGGTCATTTGTGTTCCAGATATACAGGTGCCCATTGTATAAGTTGGCCAGCAGCCTGCATGCATGTTGATGATAAGGCAATGTTGCTTGAATGCTGGATGGCTTATGCTGTTGCTGATGCAAAGAGCAGCTGCCAACGCAAGGTGGCTACATACCAGGGCTCTGTTGGGTGCAGATCAACACCCTTGACTCTGTCTGACCTCTGAAAGAACAGCCTCTGCAGCATGACCAATGCACATCGTAAAACGCAATCGAGCCCAGAGGCAGGGCTCTGATGAACGACATACGACAGCAGCGTCAGCAACAAACGCTTTCACAGGTAAGCACTGATGAAGGAGGCGGTGCAGCGAAGCCAATACCTTGATGTCCAATTGCAGAGGCTGCATGCAAAACATAAAGAAAGTTAGAAGATGATATAGTATCGTTTGTCGAATTGCGGACACAAGAGGTGTTTGCGGCAGATGTGCTCACCATGTTCTAGCTCGTAGCGATCCACAGCAGCCGAGACGTGACGAAGGCGAGCGACTGCAGAAAGATGAGGCACGCGTCAGCCTATGTACAGCAGTGACTCTCTACAGTCAAATGTCGTGACCATGTCTGCACTCGACCGCATGCGAATCAGAGAAGGAAGGCAACCCTCTCGATCGTCGCAAATTGGGCTGAAGCCTGGGCTATTTTGCGTGAATTCGGCAAGTTGCAATTTGCAACTTGCAGGACCCAAAGAAGGTGCAGATGCTGGTTAGTGCGTGGCTGAGACAGGGCAATGCCAAGATTTGGCGATTTATGTTGTACCGTTTGTGACGCCCTAGGCGTCCATGAGTTATGAGTTGGAGACTTGGCACCACTTGTGATCCTTTGGCTTTTGATTTTAGATCGGGTGCACGCAGTCAGTGCTCAAGGTCCTTCTGGCATGTTGGGAATTACTATTGCAAGTCTTCAAAATGTCAGGGTCGGCGTGGCATCTGTTGTGCGAGCCAAGACACAGCTTCCAGCCTGCAGGATGACGCAGGCAGTGGACAGGTCCACACATGGCAGGCGCGAAATGAGCAGCAGGCACTCGATCACAGGTAGATACGTCAGGATACCATGGCCAGCACAACTTGTGGACGCTGCGCCTTGCCACTGCCAGTGTTGCAGTCTACTTTAGCTGGATCTGTGCTGTTTTGGGCGGGTCTGAAGGTTTGTGTGAGCAAACACGGTCAATACGCCTTCCAACGGCGCCTTCGGTGCGCAGGTGCTTGGGGTTTGATTGCTAATCACCGGATTGGTCATGCGCATCATAGCTGCACCCTCATGAGCCACAACAAGTCATCTATGTTTAGACGGGTGACCATAATTTGTTACCATTCTGACAGACCTGTGCACTGCATGGTTTTATCATTTGCCTTTGTGTTCATGACTGCCACCTTTGTCTGAAGCTCAGTCACTGCCTCATATTGTGCATAGTGTCAGCGCGTTCAATGCAGTCAGTGGCAGTAAGAGTTTCACACTGGGCATAATTGTGTTCAGCTAGTCGGCGTCTGCACAACCAATGTCTGTCTGACCTGCATGTCTGACAACAAGCAGCGCTGCATGCAGGTCCGCTCAGGTGCAGCTGGAGTTGTCACAAGTGCTAGCAGCAGTCAGTCTGTCAAGCTTGCTGTCATTGGTGGTGGCATTGGTGGGCTGACCTGCGCTCGCATCCTGCAAAATCATGGCCATGATGTGGTCATATTTGAGCGGGAGCCCTCACGCAATGCTCGCACTCAAGGTGGTAACCTTGACATGCATGAAGAGTCGGGACAGTGGGCTCTCAGGCAGGCAGGCTTGTATGACCGATATAGTGAGCTGATTCTTGAGGGTGGACAGGACCTTCGCATTGTGGACCACAAAGCCAAGGTGCACTGGGAAGAAACAGGTCCAGCTGGGGAGAGAGGGCGCCCTGAGATTCATCGCCCAGCATTGCGCAACCTGCTGTTGGACGCTTTGCATCCAGGCACCATCAAGTGGGACCGCCGCTTGGTAGGCATAGAGCCTCAAGGACCCCAAGGTCACACCTTGCGTTTTGCTGATGGTGCAACAGTGACTGCTGATCTTGTGATTGGAGCTGATGGCGCACGTTCCTGTGTACGCCCCCTTGTCACTGATGCCCAAGCTAGCTATTGCGGTGCCGGCTACTTTGATATCATCATACCAGATGTGGATGCTTCGTATCCAGACGTGGCCAAGTTCGCGGGCAGGGGTAGTATGTGTGCCCTGTGGGACAACAAGGCCATCCTTTCTCAACGCTGTGGAGACGGCAGTGTGCGAGCGTGGGCTTCTTGCCGTATGTCAGAGGACAGCTTCACAGAAATGCAGCTTGACAAAGCTTGGGAGAACATTGAAACATCTAAGCAAGCGGTGGCTGCTCTGTTCCAGGGGTGGGCACCTGAGCTTGTCCAATTCATCCATGCTTGCCACAACAAGATCACTCCCCGGCCATATTTGGCCTTACCAGTGGGGATCACGTGGTCTAGTCAACCCAACGTGACCTTACTAGGGGATGCAGCGCACTTGATGTCTCCTTTCGCTGGGGAAGGAGCAAATGTGGCCATGCAAGATGGCGCAGAACTTGCTCTTGAGCTTGTGAAGGCAATTGAGCCTGCTGATGCCCTTGCTGCTTATGAGGGGAAGATGTTTATGCGTGCACAAGTAGCAGCTCACGATTCTGCGCAAGGACTTGACATGCTGATTGCACCAGATGGAGCAGTGCGTTTTGCTCGGTTCATGCGCTCAGCGGGAGGACCTTGAACAGTGTTGTTATGTCAAGTCTGCCATACTTGCTGCGCCAAAAGCTTGCTGCAACCTCTTCGTTCACACCAGTGACGCCATTTAATGAGTTGTGTCATGTAACTGGCCCTGCTTGTGTCAAGATGTAGTGCAGTAGTGAGATGGTCATGCTGTAGGCAGAGACATCAGTGCACCATCACAGGTTAAGTTTGCAGAAGTTGCTGGCTTCAGCAACTGTTGTATCAGAAGCAACACAATGATGGTCCATCAGGCAGTGTTATCATACAAGTGCTGGCAGATAGTAGCTAGTTGATGGAAATTTAACAATGTTGGCAGTTTTTGTGTATACGGACACAAGAATGGACAGTTTGTTGCCACATTTAACACGTGTACACCCACACATCCAGTGTATGCATGCATGCGCATTCATGTTGGATGCAGACCAAACATCTGATGCATGTAAAATATTTCTTCTTCTTCTTCTGGCTATCACTCATGCATGATACATATGTATCGATCACGTAAAGCATTTTCTTTCATAATGTCGACGTGCAGAGCTGCAAAGCGAGCTCAGAAGTACTGCTTGCATTGCGAAGAGTTCTGAGTTTGTATATGTTGGCAGCTTTGAAAGAAACCTTTCTTTACTGCAACAGCACCCAAGGGTTCACGTCCTATGAAAGCTGTTTGGAAGGGTGCTGTCATAGCAGAAAGTGATCAGACTGTGGTGGTTGAGGGCAATCACTACTTTCCGCCCAACGCCTTGAACCATGCGCTTGTTCGTTCCAGCGACTATTCGACGATGTGCGGCTGGAAAGGCCGCGCAAGTTACTACGATATTGTGGTAGATAACGAGGTCAACAAGGATGCTGCCTGGTACTACCCCCAAGCGAAGGAAGGAGCAAAGAACATTGAAGGTTACTTGGCATTTTGGAAAGGCGTGAAAGTCTCGTCCTGATCTGCACATCAATATCCACCTTCAAGTTGTCGGGTCACAGCAAGAAAGAATGAACACAGGAACCTTCAGATGTCAAGAATGTGCAGCTTTAGCGCTGAGGTTCAATGTGTACATTGACTGTGTTTATGAGGCTGGCTTTCGAACTGCTTTGCACGACAATGAACACAGAGGCAGAAAACCTACATGATATGTGTCCTGCTAGTGCCTGAGTGGCGCACAGGGTCTGCAAATGGAATAGTGCCAAGCAATGCCAGACCTGCCTGTACAGGCCTACCTAAATGTAGCACGTCCATCACATCCTCTTAGCAGTGCAGTAGCATTAATGATGACAATATTGTCTTTTTTTTGGTCTGATGTCCAGATGGCATGCTGTTGCTATCAGGGCTTGGTTCTGTGAGTATTATTGCATTTCAATATCTACTACCCGTAGGAGTGCCTGCTGAATTTTGTCATACCTTGAAGGCAGTAACTGCTGGTAGAAACCTCTAAGTCATCATCATCATTGTCTGTAAGTATAGTTTGCCAGCAGTAATACAGACATGACATGACAGTCCATTCTACATTTGGCTACGCCGACTTCTGCTTGACACCACGCATGCTGAAATCAGAAGGTCTTTCCTTGGTAGATTGGATCTCAGATACATGCTGAAATCAGAAGGTCTTTGTATGAATGCCATGGCCAGTGCAAATGTCAATATGAGGTCATGCATGCACACAGCGTGGTGAGTGATATCACATGGACTACTACAGTAGTTGTTCGAACCATACAATCGTATACAACCACCGCACTTGTACCCAGAGAATTTGTCGCTACCGATAAAGGTCCAAACCGATCTCGCGATATGTTACTGTACCAATTGCAAAATCGAAAATGCAATTCATTAAATGAGCTTCATTTTGATAACTCAGCAATATCTTTGAAACTATTACGGTATGCAGATTGGGATCAACAGCTTTGACACCCAGAAGATGGCATGCAACTCTATGCTGATCTGCAAAATTCTGACAGCCTGTTGGTTTAATGCTCTTTACAGCGACATTGCACTAGCTACCACTAGCAAGGGCCTGGTCGTTGCAGCGAACAGCGTTCCACTGTAACTCGAAGGGTTCCAGGGGAACGATTCCTAACATGTCCGTCGTAGTGGAGCGGTTGTATCAAATGGCGTGGTGTACCTGAAAGCCTTGCTCCTGAGGTGGGGATGAGAGCCTCCCGAAAGTGTCAAAGGGGATGCATGGTGATGAATAATCCACCGTGAATTACGCATGACGGGTGGCAGCTGAGCTGGCGGCAGGCTGCATTCATTTTCTTTTTTTGGTCAGCAAAAAAATACGATTGCATTGCGAGCACACTCACAAAAGCTCCCGTAACACCGTGAACTGACAAGGCCAACTTGTCTGTCGCAAACTGGTGTTTGTTTTGGCGTATTGTGTTGGGGGGCATCAGTGAACGAGTCAGCGCTCGAAGAAACTGCCCCGTTGAGAGGCGCGGCCCAGCCATAGGCAACAGCTGACCCTGCTGAGGATCTGAGCGCGGAGCTTGGCGAGCTGCAGCACGCGCCGGGTCCACACTCGGTGAGCATGCTGTTTGGAAGCTCATTCAACCCGAAACATTCGCAAAAGGTGCTCACGATGTATTGTACGGGTGGTCAAGAACTTTTCGTGGGATGTCTGCGGGATGCCTAGAAAGTAACTACAAGCTTCCCAGCTCTCAGGGACTGACCCGTTGTCCGAAGTTCTCTTTCCCTTAGTCAATATAAATAGCAAAGGCATCTTCGGAGAGGCCAGTCGGGGTGCAACAGCCACACCGCTATAAGGATCTCGTGGTCCGTGCGTATGTTCGTTGCATTGGTGTGCCGGCACTGGCGGCAAAGCATGCACAGTGGTGACATCTATGTTTGCAATGACGCACTGGGCATTACCGGGTACTGCATAGTACCTGGTGCTGGTCATAGCTAGTCCTTGCTCCTTGGACCAGAGTACCACCAGTTCTTCAGCAGCAACAGTGCTCAAGACTGCCTTGCTTCAGTCAAAAATCCTTTCAAACATATTTTGTAATGCATGCTGGATTTCAGATTGTTGGCAGGAGCAACACAAGCTGTACAACACCAGTGCAAAGGTGCAACAAGCGTGAAGCTAGCAGGGCTTACACTAAGACCATTTGCTATGTATTCAACCTTGGGACAAACAAGCCTGGCATGTAGTTGTATTTGCACTGTTTGAAGGCACCAAAATACTACAGAGCATCTCTAAGCAGAGGCTTAAGACAGATGTCATCGTTCTTGCCTTGCCTTGCCAACAGCGCTTTTCAGCTGAGTCACTGCTGCAGGTGTGATGTCCAGAAACCCCGCAACAGGAGCTATGACTGCAGGAGCAGCTCAGCTCAACCCTGCCAGTCCAGACACACCAGGTCTCACTAGCAGCCGTGGCAGACTGGTCAAGCCAAAGGTTTGGGACGATGGAACAGAAGCTGTGCCTGCTGTAGGTAAGCACCCAGCAGCCTTTTGGACTGTTGATGTACTACATTTCTGGCACTGTATTGCAGTATGTCTTGTGTGCTCATGACAGACCTAAGCACAAGCAGCTGCTCAGCCCCCAGGCATCTTGTGACTGTCACAGAACACAGACTGCACCACTTCCTGAGTAGTGCAGAACCAGACAGCTATAGATGGCTAGCCCCTCAGCTTCAGGCTGTCATATACATTGGCATTCTGGTCAATTGTCAGCACAGGTAAGGACAGAAACTGCAGGTGCTCATACTCATCTGTACAGGCAGCACTCAACCCAGCTACAACAGCTGCACAAAGGATGTAAGGCCAATTGGTTATACGCCTGTCAGAGCAAGCCTTTGGCAGAGATGCTCTCTTTCAGGATCAGCATAGGATTGGCAGTCAGCTCAGCAGCAGTGGAAGCACGCAGCATTCCATTTAGCTACAAGTGCAGATTTCACATCATTGTCATTTCACCGTGCTGTTCTGTAGCTCTTTCTGTTTCAAGGCGCAGCGCAGTCGTGGTAGCTCTCAGTCTGGCCACAAAGAGAGTGTCACGCAGCACAGCAGCATGTCAGCACCAGACTTGCCTCTTTGCTTGGCAGCAACCACTCATAATCAGCAGGACTGGTCTCATAACAGCAGGACTGGTTGGCAACAAGAAATTAGGCAGAGTTTTGCTAAACAGCATTGTGACCAGTCTGTTGACCCTAAGTGGCACATGGGTAGAATTTGTTTCGGAGGCAGAAGTCCCATCGCATTTTTGGTAAGCACCAGTGTCCATGCTGTGCAGGATTTAGAGGGCCGCCCAAACCTGCTGCAAAGGAGAAGGAGAAAGAAAAGGAGAAAGAGAAGGAGCCAGTCAAGAGCGAGTCAAGCCATGAAATGGCCCCTCAAGCACGGACAGAACGGGCCAAATGGTAAGCCAATTTTTGGCATTTTGATTGCAACTTCGGGGTAAATCGAGCAGAAAGAAAGGATTGCACATTGCCTTGTTGAATGCAGCACAGGCTGTGTCAGGACATCTCCCTCGCTCAACTGGATGCTTGAGGTTCACATTCCTGCATCAGCAATGCATGCTGTCAATGCCCCGTTACCAACTTTGTTTACAGACTTCACAGCAGCATGTCCACACAAGGCACATCATATGTTGCACTGTTTTCATCACTGTGTGTTGTCATGACTGGCCTCATGCCACTTCACCAGCACCAGTCCATGATGCTCTCTTTGACTTTGCAATTCGAAACATGTTAGTGCTTGATATCATTGTACTGTGGGTGTATATGTGTGTGTGCCACCTTGCTAAGTCAATGCATGCTGCTACAACTTGTGCCCTTTAGTACCTATTTGTTCAACAGCATGACCTGTGCAGAAATTTTTCGTGCTAAAAGTGCTCCTTCTGCAGGCGGCCCAACTATGCCAACAGCTTAGCTAAGAGAGGTAGCGTCCCCATCCGCGATGAAACCGGCCGCTTTATCGGCGTGCGCCCCAAGACCGCGGCAGAGCGCCTGCAGCGGCAGACCTTAGGCAGCGGCGGCATTTTCAAGAGCGCCGCTGTCGACGTACTCAGACTAGAGCAGCGTCTCATGTCGACTGGAGACATCGCTAAAGTGGCACTGCAGCGGGGGCTGATCAAGTGTCAGGGCAAAACTCCTGAGGCCACTATGGCTTCAGCCCTGTACACAGATGTGAAGCGTAAGGAGGGGCACAGCATTTTCATTCGGCCTCATGAGGGGCTGTTTGGCCTCAGGGAGTGGGCTGACAAAGGCCTTGTGTTCAAGGTGAGCCCTGCATTGCTTGTGAGGGCAATTTCATAACAGGAACCCAGCATGAGTCCTGTACACATACTGTTTGGAGGTCAGATTGTAGACTCACCTTGCCATGTCCAGCAGGGTTGTCTTCCTTAAACATGCTATGTTCCTAAGGACCAAGCAAGCTCAGTGGCCATTTTCGTTACTGCTTACTGCATGTGCCTGACAACTAGCAGCACACTGTTCTTGCAAACAGTTGTGAGAATTGTTGATGTAGATTCATCCACCAGACCCTATTCTCAGCACAAAAGCCTCAGCTGGCTCTGTGTTTTCAGCATGGCACACATGTTCTTTGCAGGTCATGGAGGATGATGAGCACTATGTGGATGACCCCAAGAACCCCCAATTCCAGCACCATGGTGGTGAGTATGCTTACCAGGGTGGTAACAGCGGTGGGGATTTTGAGGGCGAGGGCTTTCAAGGGGAACATGAGGGCTTTGAGGCTTCAGGTACTGTACACCAGCCATGTACATATATCACAATATGCTATATGCATGCTGGCCTACATGCAACCCTGCATGTAAATGGTCGTCATACTTTTCTTCCATCATGCCTGCTGATCGTTTTCTGCGATGTGCAATTGCCTCTCAGAGCAGTGCTTTGGTCTATGATGAAAGCTATGACAATAAATCTGATCATACTTGACCACATTGTAGTTGCTGTTTGAGCTGCATGTGGCATCATCCTGAATGCAGGCATTGCATGCAGCAGCTGCCTGTTCTGCAAATGCATGCATAACCCTAAACCCATGCTTGCATAAATCACCTGCCTATTCTGCAAATGCAATGCATAAGCCCTAAACCCATGCATGCCTGAATCACCTGTCTGTTCTGCAAATGCATGCATCGGCAGCAAGAGGTCAGGCAACACAGCCTTGAAGCTCATAGTGAAAGGAGACAAGACAAACGCAAATCAAAAGCCTTTTGGACTCTGCAGATGGAGATATCTATGGCTCAGAAGGCCAGTACATCCGATATGAGGAGGGCAACTGGGACGAAGCCTATGATGAGCAGTACCAGGATGTGTCATCAGGCCAGCCCTTTGCAAACCCTAGGGGCAGATCCGGTTCTGCCAGGCCTGCACAAAGCTACGGCGCTGATAGATATAGTGGTGACAACATGGCTGGTCCTGATGCTGCCTACGTCACGCCTGAGACCACTGCACCTTTGCAAGCTGCTGGCCAGGTATGTTTACAAACGCCCTCACAGCAACACAGAATGTCATCAACAATGATGTCCATCACATGCTCCATTCAGAATGTTGTGCTGCTTCACCTGGTTGATTTGATGCTGCCTGCATCACTTACAAAATCACTGCATCCTGACGAGCAGCTGGGCTGGTATAAGTATGTGGTGGAACTGCACTGTGTTGCATGTAGACTGCCATTGTGTGTGTCTTGCCTTTGCCCAGTGTGAGACCATGTTCTCCGCATTACACCTTGTCAGCTTGCTCCGGTCAGGCAATGTGGGACCGTACTGTTCGCTGCTTAAATCCTCTGCAGTAGCAGGGAAAAGCACAGCTACTGTGTACGAGTAGCGGGGTGCATTGATGGCTGCTGGCTTAGCATGTGCATACTGCCATGCTGCCAGGCACAGCGGCAGCATGTACATGCAAACACAGCAGACATCAATGCACCCATCTACTTGTATGCTGTGGCTGGGCTGTTCTCAACACACTGCACACACTGGCAGCCGTTCAATGATTGTATGTCCCCGCTGGCTGGGTACACCAAGTGGAGAACTTGCAGGATCGCGTGCAGATAGCATGGGACTCTTTTGGCTCTATTATAGCGCTATATTAGTCCCACGCTAGCTTCACACCATCCTGCAAGATCTCCACTTGGTGTACCCAGCCAGCAGATACATACAGCCTCGTAGACCATAGCATATTGCATGCACAACTGCTCAGCACTGTGTGGTCAGATGGTTTACGAGCACGAATGAACATACCAACTGCAGCGTCCAGACAACAACCATAAGGCAATGTAGTTGCACTGGCCTGAATGCACAAGTCACTGCCGGCGGCATTGTTTCAGCAACCCATATGTCATTCAACATCACCATCCGGATGCAAGCATCATTACCACTCTGCATGGTGTTGAGCACTCTTCATAATGACAACATCACCATCATCACCAGCTAGTTCCTAGCTTTGATGCTTGCATATCAGCAACATCACAAATTGGGTCCGCTGTAATCGTTAATGCCAATTCTGCATTCTTCATGTGTGTGTGCTCTTGTGCTTGCCTATCAACAGTATCAGAAAAGGGGTCCACTGTCCCTGTGAATGCAAACCCTGCATTCTTCATGTGCATGTGCTCTTATGCTTTGCATATCAGCAATATCACAACAAAGTCCATTTTAAGTGTGAACACAAACCCTGCATTCTCCATGTGTGTGTGCTCGTATCCTTGCACATCAACAGTATCAGAAAAGGGGTCCATTGTCCCTGCAATGCCAACCTTGCATTCTACATCCTGCATGTACCCAGCTCATCACAGCTGGAAAGCGTTTTTATTACTACTACTATTTACTATTACTACTACTACTATTATTGTTATAACTATTAGTCTTATTCTACATGTGAGTGTGCCTCTTGCAGGACACTCCTCAGGATGCCATCAGCGGCGGCCGCCCAGGGTCAGCTGCCAGGTCAGGTGCCAGGTCAGGCGGGCGCACCCGCTCAGCAGCTGCCCGCTCAGCCAGCAACCACCAGGCCGACAGCCGCATGTCACCAGCCACTGATGAGGAGAACAGCAACATCATGCTGCTGCTTGACGCTGCTGAGGAGCTGCACAAGACTGCCTCTCATGACGGCCCTGAGCCCTCAACTGCTGCTACCAATGGTATGCACTGTCATGATATGTAGCAGTTTCAGTAACTTCATCTGTAGCATTGTCACGACATGTAGTAACTTCCAGCACACACCTTTGGAGGACTGGCGTGACAAAGGCCGACTGTCACATATGACCACTCTGCCAGCCTGCTGTATGTATATAATTTGTACAGGTCTGCATGCATGTGGCAGCTTGACTGTAGCTTCTTGAGTATGCTGGACGCTGTAGAGGCGTTGTGCAAGGCAAGCATCACATGACAATGGTGATCACCATCCCCTCACATCAAGCCTGCCTGCACATGCAGCATGCACGTGTCGTTACTGTTGCGGTTTGCGCTGATGCTAGCAGTAGTCAGGTTCTTCCATTGGTTACATGTCATTTGTTACATGTTATGTGTTACAAAACAAGGCACAACAGCCAAATCTGTCCAGCAGCCCAGTTGAGTGACACAGCATTGCACAATATAAGGGGTAACGGCAATGCCTTGAGATAGCAGCTCTTTCAGGCACACCTGGAATCTGGCTATCCAGCTTACATAATGGAGATGTGTCATCACAGGTGCACAGAAGGATGATGCAGCCTATCCTCCATCAAAGCATGCTCGCCTGCACAAGGACCACACCACTCCCAAGTCTGCTAGGGTAGCTGCCAGGGGGGGCCCAGCAGGCCGAGGGGGTACCCGTGCCACTGGAAGAGGCAAGGCCAAGATGCTTGCTGATGAGAGCAGGTTCTCCAGACCCCACCCCTTGCAGGTAGTTGGCTCCCCTCAACATCTTGTAACTGTCACTATTCATGAGTTGTGTCTGCTGCTGGAGTGTGCTGTTTGGCAAGGAAGTGGCAGAAGGCAGACCTTCATCTTGAAAGGCAGCCTCCGAGGGGCTGCCCTTTGAGATCAGCCTTTCCCTGAGGGGCAATGGCTGCTGTACGACTATCCCATGCGTTGTGTGCTGAGTAGGCTTGCAGCATCACATGTGTCCAAGTATCACCAGCACTTCTTGCCATCGTTCATGCAGCTACAGGGTACTTGCTAAAAAAAGCTGCCTGTGCTGCCGCGGTCTCTCTCCCTTCAGATTGCTTTGCATCTGACAGGCCCAGCTCACAGTTTCCTGTGCACTTGCAGATCTGCAATTCTCTATTGCTCTCTGCATCTCATGTGTGTCCTTTGCGTAGCTCTTTGTGGTCTGTCTGTCTTCGGATTGCGTTTGAGTGTCACTTCGGTGTTGTCCTTCATCTGAACCAAAAAGAATGCCACATGCTGCTGCTTTCTGCAGGCCCCAGATGCATCCAAACGGGACCAGTTCCGGGCAGGTACAGAGGCAGCAGCCAGAGGCACAGCAGGCGAGGACGTGCCTGTGCTCCCACACCACGCCTCCTTCCCAGAGACTGCTGCTGAGCTGGTACTCGACTTGACAGTTGAGGGTCGCAATGCAGGTATGGCTCCTGTTCATATGCTGTGTATGTTCCTGTCACATACCTCCTATTTATCCCCGTCATTCCAAATATTGTCTGTCCCTGATGAGTCCCAACGACAAGAAATGCAAATTGATTGACATCATCACACCAGAGCACGGCTCTTGCACCCAGCAGTGTTTGCAACCAAGTACAGTGACATGCAAGTCTGTTTCAGTTGCTGCTGAGGCTGCCACTTCCTCTGTTGCTTTCCCAGTGAATGACTATCTATCACACAGGCCGAGTCTCTGCAGTCCTGAGCACTTCCCTGTATATAGTCATGCTTTGGCACTCTCAAAATAATCAACCTGTTGCTCAGAGCTGCAACAATGTGTGCATGCATGATGGCAAGAATGGTAACAATGTGTGCATGCATGATGGCAAGAATGGTTGACTGACTGGTGTGATATGACTGCAGGCAGCTCCTCTACAGCCTATACTGGTTTTGGGGACAGACCAGGCATGGCAGGGCCGGACCAGGTCAACATCCTCAACCTGCCCCTGCCAGACTTTGACTCCATGTCAGGTCAGCTTTCTGCTCTCCTTCTTCCTTGCTTCACCACATATGGTTTTTCCCTCTTGTGATGTTTGCTCACTTATGGGTTCCTCTTGGGGTGCTTTCTTCTGTTTTAAGGAATGGCAACCCATGGTGGAGTCTTGCACTGTTGCATTGCTTGCATTTGTCTGAGGTCTGCATTGAATGATGAATGCATGTGACCATGCATTGCTGGTGTTGTGTGAACTCTGGCAACAGTACAAGGCCAGGTAAAAAATTCATAGCAGATGATACCGTTCATCCTGATGATTCAGCTGGACTGAACAACGGGATATGTGAGCAGGTACCAGTGCCAACTACCCTGAGGAGCGCCCTGATGACATGGACCCGGCAGAACCTGATGGCATAACCTCCGCCCCCACCCCGCACCCCAACCTCAACCCCAGTTCAGCCCCCCCAGGAGCTGTCACCAAGGGGAGGCTGCAAAGCTTGGAGCAGAATTTGTTGGTGCTGGAGCGTAACTACGGCGCTACACATCCCCAGGTAATAATAACAATAACAATAGTAATAATAATGCTTTTCAGCTCCATGATGAGCTAGGTACATGTGGGACAAGTCTTGTCTCTCCAAACTGTCTGTCAGGTAATGCTGTCCATCATGTCTTCACCATATGACATGCTGCTCAACAATCTCTGCTGCGTCACCAAAGCTGCTACTCCCTCAGGGATTCTTCAGAAAGAAATGTCAGGTTTATGCCTAACTGGCTGTGCATAGCAGCTTGCGACTTCCAGCGTTCGTTTTGAAAATGAAGACCTCATGCAAAAGGCAGTCAAGTACTCAAAAGAGGTGCTGGTAATTGCATTCCTGGCGTCTGGGCTGATCTGTGTGGCTGCATGCACAGGTTGGAAAGGCATGGCTGCTGCTGAGCAAGATCTATCAGAGCAACCCCGCCCAAGCCAGTCAAGTCATGGCAGAGGCAGCCCTAGTCAGGTCCTGGGAGGTGTATGCGTTGTGCCAGGGTGCGGCACAACCTGAAGACCTAACCCCAGCCACCGTCCAGAGCTTCAGTCACCTCCTGGAGAAGATCCAGCGTAACCCTGACAAGACTGCTAGCGTCACCGTCCTCAACCCTCAGCAGCAGCGGCAGCAGCTGCAGCAAGCGCAGCATCACCGCCTGCTGCAACAACAGCAGCAGCAGCTTCAGTTGCAGCAGCTACAGCAGCTGCGGCAGCAGCAGCAGGCCCAGCTGGCTCTGCAGGCACAGCGGCAGGCCCAAGCTCAGCAGATGCCTGTCAGCTCCCAAGCTTATGCTGCACCGGCACAAACACAGCTCCATCAGCAGGCGCAAGCACAGTCGCAGAGTCAACTGCAGCATCAGACACACCCACAGACACAGCTGCAGCAGCAAGCGCAAGCACAGGGTGCCAGTTCCTTGTATGGTGGTGCTAGGCAGTGGTCAGGAGCATATGCTCCAGGGGCTGTACAGCACAGTCAGGGCATTGCCCCTGGGCCAACTGCCAGCCTTCATCAGCAGTTGTCTGCTCAGCTGCAAGCGCAGCAGCAACGGCAGCAGCAGCAGCAGAAGCCACAGCAGCAGCTGGGACAGCAGCCACAGTCTTCTTTGCTGCAGCAGCATTCGATTGGTCCACTTAGTCAGAACAATGGTCCCAGTGCCCAAAGCCTGCTTCAGCAGCAGTTGGGGCAACAGCAGCACCGGCCTGGTGCTGCTGCTAGTGCACAGAACTTGCCGTTGCAGCAGCAGCAGCGGCAGCCACCTGCAAGTGTACAAGGTCCCGCACAGCAGCCATCAGCAAATGTGTAAAGAAAACATTGCAACATTGCGCTGTCTGAACCGGTTTTAGTGTGATCCTGTAGTCTTCTGGTGTGATGCTCAGGTGTTTTACAGCATTTATTAGGTTGTTTTGGTGTGGGATTGCTCAGATTTGTGATGATGTATCCCAATACCGTCATTGTGTGCATGTCTGCGGCTCTCAGGCGTTTTCAAGGTCAACATTTCCACTGTGAAACAGACGGTTCTGCGATAGTGACGTGTCCTCGTCCACCAGAGCTGAACTTCAAAAATAGCGTGTGTTATGAAAGCATAGATCTGAGAGCGGCACGAAGCAGCACTGCGTAAGCTTGCAGTTCTCCTTGCCAATTGTGTTCCTATAACATCAAAATGTGCAGTAGTGTAATTTCTGTAACATTTTATCATGCTGCTTATTCGTAAAGAGATCGTGCTCATTCAGTGCTAAAGCATCTGCAGTCAATATATCCTAAGCATGCTCACGTTTTGAGTGCATTGCCTCCTGTGTCCCTGAGAACTTATAGAAAGTTTACAAGTAACGTATCAACTACGACCACATATTTTGTACGCACCAAAATAGCATTGCACGGAGAACTCAGAAGAATGGGACATCTGACGAGGGTTGTGACCGATCACCAAGCCGTATTTACAGCAAGTGAACGAAATCAATTTGTGTAAGCTTGACAGGCCTCGGTCCATCAGAAGATCAAACGTCGCGGTGAATTCAAAAGCCAGCACCAGCTTGCTGCAATCCTTGCAAAGGAATCCGTGCACCAAGCTTTGTTCGCTTTGACCGACGCTGCTACTCAAGCCTTTGGGAATTCAAGTCAAAATCGTCTCCGCTGCCGAAGTTGTTGCTAACAGTCCTGCTTGCAAGTACAACGTCTCGTAGGTCAAACTTTGTTAGCTTGAAGTATCCTACGCCTCGCCCATCCGGTTGTCCTGTGAGTGTCGTCAAACCTACGGCGACATTGTGTGTGACGCAACCTGTCGCGTAGCAGTTGTCAGCACAACGGGTAGCCTGAGGCCGCTTACTGATCTGGATGGTACTCTTACAGCCATCGTTGTGGCTGTTTGCTGTTATGGTCATGCATGCTACAGTGACTTCGTCTGCCATGGGCCCAATTGCAACCGCAAATCAGCAGATGCAGCAGTCTATTCCACGGTAGGGTGGTAGAAATATGTGCCTGCATCCAGGCCTTTAGAAGTGCTTTCTGTGTTCTCTGGCAGCTCATTCGACCAACCAATGTTTGACATGTTGTATGTGGACTCAGCAGGCAGCTGACCAACACTGAGATACAAAGCAAATTGCCAACATCACCGAGTCAAATTTCAAAAACACCTCCCTCGCAACAGTCCACCACCACTTCCCAAATGCCCGCTCATGCTATGGTACAACCATCGTCTGCAGTCATTGCTGACACCGCAACAGGTGCAAAGCCAGTGCCAGATGCCAAGGCAATGTCAACAACTGAAGCAAACCTGCTGCAGCAGTTAGGATGGGCTTCGGGCCGACGCAGTCTTGATATCACACATCAGCAACAAGTCCCCTCCCTTCCACCATCTCCATCTCGTAAAGCCCTCAAAGACTTCTGGCAGCATTTCTTCTCCTTGTCTTGGCTGCTTGGCCACCAAAATCAACCTCTGCATGCCCAGCATAGCACAGCGCAGCAGGCACAGCACAGCACAGCACAGCCGGCACAGCATGAAGCAGCAGCTGCAGCTCAGCTGCCGTACGATGATATCGTTTCGTCCAGTCCAATGCCTCTTGCCAGACAGGAAGAAGTGGCAGCAGCTCACTTGATTGTCAAGGCAGCTGGCTCTAGGGACACTGTGCACTATGATCTGGTCAAGCAGACTGGTCAAAGTGGTTTGACAGATGCTCCCACAATCACACATGGAGCTCACCAGCACACACAAGGTGACACGTCAGCTTGTCTTCATGCCACCTAGCACAGCAACAGGGTCAACACAGCTGTGTCTTGCAGCATGATCTTCACAATTTTGACTTGTCAATTGGTGTAATGAATGTTGTTACGATGGCATTACTTGATGGCAGATGACCCGCCTTTGCATGTCCGACCAGCACTGCAAGAATTAGTTTGCTTGCAGTGCTGTCTTTACTGTCTTGTGGTCATCCTGCCCTGTGGTGCATCAAAAGTACTTGTGCCAGCTTCTGCCCTACTGCCCAACGAGTCTGCCCAAATCAGCTTGACTCTCCTTGTGTTTCTGTGTTACGCTCAGCTAGGCTCAGCACCATGAACCTTGTGTTGTGCAACAGGCTACCAATCTCAGCCTGAGACTGTTGTGGTCGTCAACAAGAAGGGTTCTGCCAAGCCGGCTAATGATGTTCAGGGTGACATTGGCAGCAGGGGTAACCCCAAGCCCCTCGGGGGCCCACCAGCCAAGGGCATCTGCCTGCATTTCTTGTCACCTCCTGACGCTGTTGAGGAGTCAAGCTGTTCGATGTGTGACATCCTTCTGCTTGCAGTCACATACAGCTTGGTCTGATTCAGTGTGCATTTTGTGTGCTGGCACATCAAATTGCATGCTAGCGCATTGTATCAAATGCATGCTGTATTTGAACAATCAGGCTCTGCGTGCAACATAGTGCTGAACTTCGTAAGTGTGCTGCAGACAAGGTGCAACCAAATGCTGGTGGTGGCACACAGTGGCTTGCTGAGCAACACATGCCAATGGGTAAGCTGGGCATGTCTTGTGCGCACACATGCACATTTGCACCTCATGTCACAAAGAAGCATGGACACACTGCTGGATGCACAGACTTTTGTCACAACCCATTTGTTATGCTTGTAAATATCAAGTCAAGGCCTCATATCAGTGCAACCATTGGGTTTTTTGCTGACTTGTCTTTGTCGTCAATGGATGTGCATTGCTCTGCTCAAATAGAACACAAAGAATGCTTCAGACGGCTGTTACTTTTTAAGTATTTACTGTCTCAATTGTGTTCTTATAAGTACTTTACACTGCTGCTTGACGGCCAGCAACCAATCTGTACCACCAGCAAACTTCTTACATCCTCATGGGTTGCGAAGGTTGGTGTGACTTGCAATGCAGATGACGATACCTTGACAGCACAGACCAGCACATCCAGTCAGCATCAGCACAACAAAGCTGGTGTGCAGGCACAGCAGACACATCAGGCCGGTCCTGATCAGAGCTCAGTCCTGTTGCACCGGCAGGCTTGGGATGAGAGCATACTTCCCAAGCCTCTGTCTTGGAGGAAGGGCGACGAAAAACACCCAGAGGTTGCTCTGAACCAAGCCAAACAGGATTTTGCCCAGTGGCTGTCAGGCGCGCATGCACATCCAGACTATGTGGAGCACATGCAGCAGCTGGCGGCAGCTTCTCAGGCAGCTGCTTGGCCAAACACAGGTTACCAATCTGGTGCTGGCATGCATCCCCAAGACGAAGTACTGCAGCAGCAGGCAGCAGCTGATCCGGAAGCTGCTCATCCGAATGCCGGCAACCAAGATATGTCTGACACACGTCATGTTGCGGAGCCGGAGCACCGAGCAAGCAAGTCTAGCACTGCGGTGAGCACAGACAGACATCAGGGTTATCAGGATAGCAATGGCGTGAATACTAGGAGCTTGGGCAACCCAGTGCAGCAGCAGGCGGGTTTGAATGCAGGTACAGCAGCTGGGGTGTACAAAGGCTACATAGGTAGCAATGGCAAGGGCGATGAGATTGACCAACTGCAACAGCAAGTAGTGGCGAACTCAGGCATGCCAGCCAAAACATATGTAGGTTATAAGGATGGCAATGGGTTTGCGTATGTTGATCAGATGCCTGTAAGGCAGGGCTCATTGCAGTATACCAGTTTAGGAAGTTGAGGTGTCCCATCTGTTTGGTATTCAGCGCTTACTTAAAACGCTTCTGAACGTGGAACACGCTTGATGATCTTGTTTTTGAAATATGCTTGTTTACTGCCTGTCCTTTTGACAAGTGGGGCATGCATCTCTGGACCATGTTTGTCTGAGGTCCTTGAATGAACTGTGGTACAGACTGGTCAGCTATCTGTGGTTTTTTTTCTGAACCCTTGAAAGCGACACCGTCATTTTGTGTATTCTATTAGGTTTTGAGATTGCCAAGGCCTTGACAAATCTACATTCATCTGGTATGTAGCGTGTAAATGTGGCTGAAGCATTGGGCAAAATCTACTAGTGATTGTTTTGAGCATGCTCTATGTGTCTTTGGCTGTGAATACCTCCTGTGTGCGCCCAATCCATAAGGCGCATGAAGTTGGCAGCTGAGTAGACAGCTGGACAAGAAAAAGCATATGCAGCTGAGTGTTGCAAGGAAGCCCAATTATGGTCAGTCCTGTGGATGCCTGAGGACTGCCTCTTCCACATATACAAGTATGGCTGGCCACTGTTTGCCTTGACGAAGCAAGGCACAGTGCATTGAAACGTTATGTGAAATATGGTGTGGCTCTTCAAAGTTTGAAGACTGCGGTTGAGCCAGCACATAATATATGCTTAGTCCTTGGACTATATCTCACCATATAAAATTGCTGTGCAAGGCTGCTGCTACAGCAAGACTTGCACACACATTTGACGGGAGGCTAGTGATACTTGCAGGCAGACCTTGATGTGGCTGTATGCTAATGACAAGTTCCTGTCATAGCTAGCTTTTTGCAGCAACAATACAAGCCAAAACTTCAGAAATGTTCAGCAGATCACCTGTCACAGGGCAAGAGCAGCACGAACAAAGGCTGCAATGCAGTCCAGCATGATGTGAGCTGAATACTAGACAATGCGCTGAACGTGTATACAAGTTTTGTTCTGCCTGTGTTGACAAGACAACAACTGCTGCTGTCAGCTATACAACGTGTGACCATGTCACGATTCGAAGTCTGCGCCTCGAAGCACAGCACGCAAAATCTGTGCTGTGTGCTAAGCCTTCTTGCAAAGCCTTCTGTTTCAGCAACTTCATGCGAGAGAGAAGTGTTTTGTCTGCGAGTCTGCAACGTGTTTCAAGACACCTGGCTAATTCGGCAATAGCCAATTGGCTTATAGTACTTAATGCAATACATGTTAAATCGTAATTGCAGCAGAATTCGCTGGAACAAAGAAGAACAAGCGAAGGCCGTCAGTACAAAATCCCTACAGCACCTTCCAGCTCAGTGATTCTTTCTGCAACCGTCTACACAGCGTTCAACACTATCGTCTTCGTCCGTTTCCTTGCGCCTATAAGCTCTTGTGACAACAAGCAAGTTCCTCCAGCTTATGACTGACGTCGAACCAGCAAGTGTCCCCAGTTTTGGCGGGTTTGGTAAGTCACCTCTTTTGTGTTGACACTGCCCTCGTTGATCTGCGCTAGCCTTTAGTGAACCTCTAATCCGCATAGCCTAATGCTGTGCTCTGAGTCTGTGTTGCGTCAAGGTCGAGGCCATCCGAGAAGTTGCCCTTCGCTTATGCACCCTGTGGTTTTGCAGATGCTTTTGCAGACGCTGAGACAGACGACAACAACAGTAAAGATTATGTGCATATCCGCATCCAGCAGCGCAACGGAAAAAAGAGCTTGACAACCGTGCAGGTGATCTATTTTTTGTGCCTACCTGATGCTGGTGCTTCTTTTGTTAATAGCCCCTTTCTTGTCTTCTTAGGTTGCTTCTTAGAATTTCACTTCATTTCTGGCTGTGCAGGGTTTGGAGAAAGGTATTGACTACAAGAAGGTCTTGAAGGCTTTCAAGAAGGATTTCTGTTGCAACGGCACAGTAGTTGAGGACACTGAGCTGGGACAGGTGCGTGTGTGCAAGCTTGCATCAAAGGCTTTGTACACCATCTATGCCAAGCACCTTATGTTCCTGAACCCCGTAATTTCTGCAGGTCATCCAGCTGCAAGGAGACCAGCGCAAAAACGTGTCCACCTTTTTGGTGGGCAACAAGATTTGCAAGAAGGATCAAGTCAAGATTCATGGTTTCTGATTGCATACAGCTCTGATAAACAGCCACTTACACCAGCTGCACCAGGAAAGCTGTGGCTGGTGGTAATCTAGCATCAGCCGAAGTCCTGTTAGCTTGTATGTGCCCACCTTTGTGCTCTTCTAGCCTTCTTTTGCAACATTTTGGCCTTGTTATGCCCTACCATGCAACAGATCTGCCGTGTAATTGATAAAGCATATCAACACAGTACCAATTGGATGATGCTGGGTATGTTATATCAAGGCATTATCGCTGCCCAAGCATCATGTTGTGTTTACCTCGCAGCATCTGGTCTTGGTAGACTGAATCTATCCTCATGCAGACCCACTGAGAAAGGCAAATTGTGAAAGTGTTCTTGGGTTTTGTGTGCTCAAAGCAGACTGCGTGTGGTCACACTTACGCACTCACGCCAGTACCGGCCATCCTTAAAGTTTGCAACCACACACACAAGTTCCTGTGGTTGCCTCCTCAAATTTTGCAGGATGCAGTCATGAACACTCAGCATATGTGATTGCATGTTCAGTATGGCCGTGCATGCTTTACCTTGCAATGCTGGCTGCGCTGTGCATAAATGCTATTGACAAATTTCATGTAGGGTCGCCAACATGTCTGTTGTGCATCCAATGCTGACAAAAGAAAAGCATTACACAGGGAGTCGCCTTCTTGGAAAGTGACGAGGGCATAAGCTGTAAAAGCTTAAAACTGCAACCAAGCCTAGCTACTATGAAAGAGGCCATAACAAGCATCAGATACAGGTATGTCTTGCAGGCATGCAAGGACATACATGTAACCGTCAGGTGGCAAAATCAATGCTATTGTACAGACGTGCAGACATTTGTCTGTCTGCCCTTCTGGTTGACAGCCTGGGAAACAATGCTTGACACCAGCCAGTACCCTGCTAAGAAGTGCTTCCAACAGCTGGACTACTGCCAAGGGCGGCTGTCAGTGCACTGGGGTTGGAGTGCAAGCCCTCCTTTTCAAGATGGCTCTCTTTGATTGGATCCATTACTTCTGCATGCAGCAACGTCTCTGAGCATATGTGATTTTGAAACAGGGCAAAGCAAAAAAACCAGCTCTGCATAACTCCAAGAAAATTGAGGCAACTACGAGCGCACCCAGGTGATAAAGCAGGACTGAAAAATGAAAGGCATTACCTCCAACACCCCTCAGACATGCTGGCCCTTCAATGAAGCCTGTGCGCCGCAAGATGGCGTTGCGTTGCTGCAGCTTCTCTCTCTTGACAGAAGCTCCAGGTGATATACCAGTCATAATTGAGAATTGTTGCTGCAGAGATTCATTGTGTCTCTGCACAGCACACATGCAGGTCAGCTTGCAGCAGCGCATATGTCACCCATATGCAGCAGTGGCAATCAAGTGCTCTAACACTGCAGCAGCAGCAAGTGAATTGAGAAACGGCTGTGCCTGTCTGAATGCATTTGCAGTTGAGGCAATCAGTGTGGCAAGCAATAGAGGTCAGCATGACACATCCAAAAGCTACACCATGACATGGTGTCTCAGCACATCCAAACAGAACAGAGACAAAGAATTTCCTAATCACACACAAGTTGCATGCTGTGAAGCAAGGCCTGTAAGTATGTAAAGCTGCACAGCATGCAATAGGTCTGACAATGCAGCAATTGCAGTAGTTGCAAACAGCGCAACTTACGTTTTCGTCCACAAGGTGGGGCGGCACAAAAGGCTTCTTGGCATCTTCAGCTTCATCATCTTTGAGCGAAGGCAGCCGAGACATGATGGGTATGTTGATTGGTGCAGATGATCCCTGCATTCAGTCACATAGTTACAGCAATTTACACTCAAGCAGCATTGAACGTTAATGCCTTGAACATGACACTGCCCGAGGTTCTGGCTGTGTGTTCCTGTGAGAAGGGCTGCTAGTGTGCGGACACTCATGATGTTACGACAGTGGTCCTCTTCACAGACAGTATTGACAGATGTTGCTGGGTCTCTTTGTTCTGTCAACAGGGAGTACATGCACGCAGACAGGTTTCATCAAGCCAACTCAGCAATGCTACCACTGCTGCCATGAGAATAGGCTCTGACTAAGCAGCATCAAGGCAACCGATGAAGATCATTGATGCTGCATACGGTCATGGCAGGTCAAGACCTGATTGTAGTCTGAACAGACAGTCAGATGCAAAGTGTGCACACTTACATGGTGTTTCAACCCTCACCAGTGCCAGCAGATGCACAGAGCAGCATATGTGAAGGCCTGGTGTCTCCAGCTTGTGACTATCACCAAGCCTTCACATATGCTGCTCTGTGCATCTGCTGGCATTGGCGAGGGTTGAAACACCATGTATTAAGACATAGCATGTTGGGTTGACAGGTAAGCATAGACAGATGATACTGTGCATGCATACCATCTTGACGGAGGCTCGCCGCTGCATGCCAGATCTGCTTGCAAAAGTGCTGTTGGCTCTAAGTGGAGGTCTCCTACTTCTGTGGCGAGCCACAGATCCCACAATGGGCATTGCACTTGCACTGTCTGTGCTGAGCCGCGCTGAATCTGTGCTTCTTCTTGCCGAGGCAGATGCCGCATAGTCATCTTCAAGAGGGGCGTCATCATCTGCTGATGGGGAATCTGGCTTGGGAGCCTGGTGTGGTTGAGATTCCCCATGAAAGGCTTTGATGTCTGGAGAAGGGGGTTCTGGGTCTTGTTCAGATTCACTGCTGGTGTCTAGCCCTAGGGCTGGGGCTGAAGTTGATGCTAGGACTGCATCTGGCTCTGCAATGACCCACGCCCCACAAGTTCAGGAGAGTTAGATAGATGCTTGCAAGTGATGTGACACATATGGCAGACAAATGCAGCGACTGCACAAGGGGGGTTGGTATCATCACATTGCGCAGCTGAGGAGCACATTGGGGCCTCTGCAAACATGCTCAGGAAACAAAGAGGCTTCATTGTGTCACTCCTGCTGTTGAGCTGAGTGATGGGACGGACACAGCAGATGATGCTTACTTTTGCAGATGTGATGCAAGCTCATGCATTTGGTGACAACATCACACATTATTGGGGCCAAAGAGCAATGATGCGGGTCAGAAAAGGTCACCAGCGTCGTCTTCCCACAAGTCGCGCTCAGAAAGCTCCAGCTCATCTTCTGCTAGTGTGGCCAGCTTCCTAGATGGGCCAGCTGGGGCACTGGCACGGGCCAAGGAAAAATGAGCAGCAGCAGCAGTGCCCCCTGGCACCTGCATTGCTGTGTCTTATGTGGTCCTTGAGTCTTGCTGTGGCAGGAGCTGATGACGAGTCTACTTGACTTGGTGAATGACACAGCAGATCAGGGAGGCACCAGCCCTGCAGTCAAGGGGACCATGTTATGGTGTGGGGAAGGGTGAGTTGGAGCTTAGTACGGTTACTGTGACAGAGGAGAGGGAGGGTCAGACACAAAAGAAATTTACAGTGGCAGATCCATTCTAACAGGAGTTGTGCTTGACTGAACAAGGTAGCATACACAGCCAAAAGGCGCGAGTGAAACTATTGCAGACGCATTCACCCCCACGTCATCCCGTTCAAGAGATAACTGATGAAGCGCAACACGGGTATAGGGCATAACACGATGATGAGATCTACCGTCAAGGATCTACGATTTTGTGAATCCCGACACTCGTAAACGACTTGTTTAGCGCGTCATCTTTGTTGTCGAAAAGCAAGCCAAAGCACGCGGGTGAAACAGATAGTCTGTGCGAATCAAGTCTTTGCGTCCGTCAATCGCGATCTACACAGATCTTGGATCGGAAAACACAGTCGCTGTACTGGGCATTCAGCGAAACGCGCAAGCAAGCTGATCAGCAATATCACAACCGCAGCCAAATCAACTCAACTGCCTTTGCCGTAGTTACGGGGTCAACCTGGAATTAGTAATCACTCTGCAACAGTCCCAAAATCTGGCTCTAGTGTTCCCTGCAAAATCTGGCTCTGGGTTAGATATTCAGGGCTCAGGACTGCGCAAAAGATTGCTTTCATCCGGGCTACCAGCAGAGGAGAACCAGATGTAGGCGTTGCGCAGGATCTCACCTGCAGCAGGAAAAGGAATTTCTAGTCCTAAGACCAATCATTGAACACATGACTAAGTGAGCTAGTGTACATAGTGAAAATTGCAGCTTGTTGTTCATGACACATCGCAAAGCAAAGGAACTTGATACAGGGGGGTTGCAAGCATGCAAGATTTGATATTTCAGGGAAGTATCTGCAGAATTTATAAACAGACAGATTCTATACATGCATGATGCCATCCAGGCAGCAGTCCCAGAAGTACATTGGCCTGAGTCACCCAGGGGGTACCAGCATGCTTTGATACATGACAAGGTAGGGCATGCAGGCCAGCTAACATTGACGATCTCCCACTATGCAAGCGACTCCTGCTGTATGTCCTATAGGTAGCTACCAACCACAGCCATGTCAGAGGAACACAAAGGTTCAAGATGACATCTAAAGTCAGTCCCAGCTGTTATACAGAACCAGGCCTGGATTTGCTCTGGCACAAGCATAGCTGCTGAACCAGGCCTGACTTCGACTGGTGCCTCATTCCTGAACCTTGCAGCTTCTTCTTCCTCAAACTCAAGCTCCTTGAGAGCAGTTTGTGCTGTTTCTGCCCTGCCCTCAGCCTGTCTGATCTGCTGCTCAGCTTCTTCTGCCTGCTGCTGTAAGCGCCCTGAGGCTGTTTTGGCGTTCTCTGCCCTGCCCTTCCTGATATGAAGCTGCTTAAGCACTCCTACCAGCTGTGCTAAGAGTGCCTTGATGACTCCATTGGCGGATGTTGATAACAGGTGCTGTTCGTCTTCTTCTATCCTGGCTGCCAGCGCTGTGATGCATTTGCTGTGTAGTAAGATTATGCTGTTCACAGCTCAAAACCTTCATGTGTTGTTGGTTCATTTGTTAGCTGCTTCTATCGTAATGAGCAGATGCAGAGCAGTGCTACTGTCATGTGCCAACCACTTTTGGCAGACATGTGACCCTCACCAGGGCCGCCATGCAGTTGTATTTAAACAAATTTGTATGCAAAGCAATGCAGGGAGCAGATGCAGATACAGTAGGATCAGGGCAGAATAGGTGAGAGGCAATGGTACCAGAGCTCTCGAGTACCTCATACCTCGTACCTCGAGGTCTGCCTGTCCAAATTGTGAGCTAACTGTGCGCAGGCACAGTGCTCAGTGGTTCAAGATGCTCAGCTACGGTCATTGTACGTACTGTCTGTGTTCATCTAGTGTCAAATCTGAGATGATCCAGTCTCAGCTGCAACAATTTGCAAAGGCGTGCTCATCTTTTCTGTGGATCGTGAGGTGCTGTACTGGAGTGTGGGATCCTGCCTGCATGAAATGAGCTGCTGTTCATGTGCTTGCAGCTTCTCAGGTGCTCCTCCAGCACACTGCCAGTGTGCAGGCTGCCCTTTCAAAGCTACCTTAAGGTTGATATTGCAATGACATGCTCTATTGTGAGAAAAGAAAAGACTACCTTTTGGCATTGATATAATGAGAAGCCAAGTACTATTGGGCTTCCCATACTCCATTGTTGCTGGTTTGCTTGTAGAGCTCTCACGACCCAGTCTTTTGGTTGTTCAACAGCAGAACTTCTTGAAAAGCTGATTAGGAAACTTTTATTCAAATGCTGTGTATGTGTCATCAGCAAATGATTGCGCCCTCTCATCATCGGCCTGTGTCCTTTGTTTGAGGCATGACAGGATAATCTGCTTGTAAATGACATGCCAAATTTTGCCCACTTCAAACTCAGCCCAAGTAGTGTGTTGTGGACAGTGTGTGAGAACTCATGTCAGTACCAACACTGGCCCAACGATGAGCTTATTTCAGGAACAGCTCTTGGGCCAGACTAGCCTTTCAATTGCCTCTCCGTGTTCACGCGATGCCATACCACTGTTTACTTAAAGCATGTTCTGCTAGGGTGGCAAATTTGACGTAACGCCTGTAGCGCCTTGGTTGTTGCCAACAACTTGTTGTACTCAGCATTGTAGGGTGATTCTGCGCATCAACACCTGTCTTGAAGCAGAAAGTGAAGAACGGATTCAGTGCGCTGCCACAAATGGCGTTGTGAGTGACAACAGCGACGTCACACGTCACTCTCAACCATCGAAGACCCTGTTTTCAGGGCTGAATTTGAGACTGAGGTATGGGACGTTTCGCGGCTGAGTGTCGTGTATTGGAGCCTGACTGGTGCATATTTTGAACAAGACCCGGAAAATTGTTCGTGGTGCAGCTACGACTCAAATACCCTGAGCCTGGTGATGACCAGTACACGGGACCAGGGTCTCAATTCGACTGCGGCGTGCAGCATGCGCTGGCAAGGTCGGGACATTTGTCGTTTTGAGACATGTTCGAGCGGAACTGCTGCTGTTGACCAGCACCAACACACTCAGTATGCATACTCAAGTCCACTCAGTATGCATAGCCAAGTACACAGGCTCAAGCACTTGCTGTTTGTCTGCAGGGATGCTTATGCACTTAAGGAGCTTGTCAAACAGCAGGTATTTTTTAGGTCTTGCTGGGCCCTGTAGAGCGCCTGCAGAGAAGTCAGACGTGTGCTTCTTGCAGGATGACCAGCTACGGGCACTACAATCTCATGTGGACATAGCTCGTAATGATGCAGCAATATACGAGACACGCTGCCTGGAGCATATCGATGAACTACAAGCGTCAAAGAGCAGAGTGCTTGAGTTGCAGCAAGATGTCGAGCTCGCCAGGAGCCAACTGAGCAGCTTGCAGTCAAGTAGGGTGGCAGCTGAAAATGAGGCTAGGCAGCTGAAGCTCAGCAACTACAGGGTAGAGAAGGAATTGCAGGAATCCAAGTTACCCTCCACCAGAAGCAGCTATTGTGCAGATCTGGACTGCTGCAATGTATCCCGATGTCCAGCACAGCTAGCACACGCAGCTCATGATAGGACGGTGTTTGACTCGGATGTCTTGATGTAGCATTCAGCCTGCAGGATAACCTTCAGTGTTTGTGTACGCTGCCAACACATGAATGCTCAATGATGTCATTTGCAGATTGCTGAGTGACATCATTGAGGGCAGCGTCAGCAGTCTCAGATGTTGGCAGCATAGCACAGCTTGAAAGTGATTAGTTTGGCACATCATCTCTGGTTGTCAACTCGGAGTTGTTGCTGCTGAGTGATGCGCAGCTCATCAACAACATCTCTACTTTTCACTGTATAGCTTAGGAGATCTGTCTGGTGTATGCTACCAATTTCATGGCTTGTCTGCAGGATCATTGTGCTAGTCTGCAATATGAGCTGAGCCAATGCAATGCTAGCCACAGCCAGCATGTTGATGAGCTCACCCTGCAGCTTGAGAATGCCAACATGGAGCTGAGCCAACGCAATGCTAGCCACAGCCACGTTGACGAGCTTGACATCCAGCTCAAGAATGTCGGCAAGGAGCTGTCACTGCTGCAAGTGAGCCTGTCCTACCAAAACCATATCCCCAGCAGGGACACATGTTCTTACTGCCCCCCCCCCCCCCCATCCCCCATCCCCCTCGCGTTTCTGAGTTTATACTTCCACTGTCAAAGTGAAATGCAAGTTTCGGCATTGAAAAGAGCTCACTGTCACCATTCAGCTTGCTGCCTGGCCCTGCTGTGCTGCTCAACATCATTCAGCACTGTGTGTACCTTCAAGTGTATCCTGCAGCATGAACACAGCCTGAGACTGGGCACCAAGATTCACTGAGATGCTTGCACTTGCAGGGGACACGGTCTGCTAAGTGTATTCTGCAGCATAAAGGCAGCTTGAGACTGGGCACCAAGATTCACTGTGATCCTTGCACTTGCAGGGCACAAGGTCTGTCGAGTGGGATTGCCTACAAGCTGACCTGAAGGCAAAGGATGGCCAGCTAGAGGCCAGAGACCAGCAGCTGTCGGACTTGAGGGTCCAGCAAGCAGCAGGACCAAGTTGAGCTGTTGCAAGCGCAGCTCCACAGTCTATGCAACAGCGTCAAGGTTGGCTCAACCCTTGTGACTCAAATTTTGTGACTCAATTTTTGTGACTTGATTTTTTTGACTCGACTTTTTGACTCAATCTCATACTGTCATCAGCTGACAATAACTTGTCCTTATTCGGTCATCCTTTCAGGACAATCTAAAAGTGGTATTGTTGACAGGGCTGCTGCAATGATACCACTCAGAAGGTGCTTCAACAGCTTTTGTTGCAGTTGTTGTTGCACAAGAGTACATGCACCCAAAATGCCACAGCCTGCTTGGACTGCTGCAACTCCAGCAAACATGGCTGTCAATGTCATACTCTGACAGATTGCCCCAAGCAGTGTTCACTGAGCCTCATCTCCCTCTTGTCCAGGATTCATCGGAAAATCAACCAGGTGACAAGAAGAAGAGGGGCCATGTGTTCCACATTGCTGCCACTGCTGGTCCCCTGCCCCATCACCAACCCAGCACGTCTGGGATTTCCTCCCAAGAAGGTTCTTGTGCCCTCAACCCTGATGTCTCAGGTAAGCATGCATCTTCTAAGGGATTTGCAGGGACGCTGCATAGCATGTCAGCAAGAGAGTGATTAACTGATGTTGTGTGGACCCTCCTGGAAACATGCTCACATGCCACCTCACGTAGCTGACGCTACTTTTGGCAAATGCACATCTTCTGCAATTCCATCTTGAATGAACTGGCAACATGTGGAGCTGGCATCAAAATCAGCATCAGTCAAGTGATCAATCAAGCATGTCATGGGTTGATTCAAAACAGTCATGGTTTGCTGCCTGGAAGCTGGTGCATGGCTCATTACGCATCTGCATCATCAAGCACTTTTTACGACCTGATATGCATCAGCTCTGTTTGGACAGTGTTCCTGTGCACATGTGGCATGTTTTATTTGTGGTGTTGATCCTGCAGGGAACGACAGCAGGCCTAATGGTGGTTCGCCTGAGGTGGAAATCACTGGTATCACTATTTCAGAGTCAGCCGCTGCTGCTGCCAACCCTGCCACCACCCCCAACTCCACCCCTGCTGTTGCCCATGCTGCCCAGGGCCCTGCCCCTGCGCCCGTCACCAGGGCTGATTCTCCGTTGCCCACGCCAGAAGAGGGCCCCACACCCCCCTTGACTGCATCTGGCCCTGCCCCTGTGTTTGGGTTTGGATCAACAGGAGCAGACAGGCATGCTGGCCCTCCTGCCTCTGATGAAGCCTCAGAGGCCCAGGACGCAGGTATGCTTCTTAGTCAACTCTGTGTCTTTGCTTGTGGACATGCTGCTTGCCTGCACCATGGCCCAGCTGAGCAGTGCATCTAGCGTATGGATCCTTGACATGTGATCCTTGAAATGTGTCTGAAAGAGGATTGTGCAGGGGTGTGCAAGTTACCTTTCATGAATCGTGACTGGATGGTGACATTACTGCAATCACTGCTAATTTACTGTTGGGGTCGTGAAACAAGATAAGTCAGGCATTTCATAGAAATAGGGCAAAACAAGCCCAAATAAGCCAACAGAATTGGTGGCAACAATAGGTTGTCTCGAGGGTTTTAGGAGAATTGACAACATTACAACCTGCAAAACCTGCTGAAACGGGCTAATCCCTGACTTGAGGTAGGAATGTTGCTGGAGAGTTTGTTCAACTTGGCAGATGCATCTCACTGAGCAAGAGCAGTGCTTTGCTGCTTTCGAAATTGAAAACGGCCATGTATAGTGGTTGGACAGCAATAATTTTACAGTAAATTACTGCGTTGCTTACCAATTGGTAACGTGAGGCAGTGCAGTCTCATTCTATGTGTGCTGCCTGTAGAGCTGCCTGGAAGCTGGTGCAGGGCTCATTACGCATCTGCATCATCAAGCATCTCTCACTCCTAAAATGCATCAGCTCTGTTGAGACATACACAGTGTCCCCATGCATATGTGACATGTCGATCTGTGCTGTTGATCTTGCAGGGAGGGACAGCAGGCCTAATGGTGGTTTGCCTGAGGTGGAGGTCACTGGTGTCACTATGTCAGAGTCAGGCGCTCCTGCTGCCAACCCTGCCACCACCCCCAACTCCACCCCTGCTGTTGCCCATGCTGCCCAGGGCCCTGCCCCTGTGCCCATCACCAGGGCTGATTCTCCGTTGCCCACGCCTGAAGAGGGCCCCACACCCCCCTTGACTGCATCTGGCCCTGCCCCTGTGTTTGGGCCTGGATCAACAGGAGCAGACAGGCATGCTGGCCCTCCTGCCTCTGATGAAGCCCCAGAGGCCCAGGACGCAGGTATGTGTCCTGAGCCAACTCTATGTCTTTGCTCCTGGACATGCTGCTTGCCTCCACCATGGCCCGGCAGAGCAGTGTATCTTGCACATGTGGATCCTTGACATAAGATTATGCATCAAATATGTCTGAAAGAGGCTTGTTTAGGGGTGTGCCAGTTACCTTTCATCAATCATGACTGAATGGTGATGTTACTGCAATCACTGCTAACTTACTGTTGGGGTCGTGAAACAAGGTAAGTCAGGCATTTCATAGGAAATCGGCAAAATAAACCAAAATTAGGGAGAATTGGTGGCAATAATTGGTTGTCTCGCGAGTTTTAGGAGAATTGACAGAATTACAACCTGCAAAACCTGCTGAAACGGGTAAATCTCTGACTTGAGGTAGAAATGTTGCTGGACACTTTGTTCAACTTGGCAGATGCGTCTCCCTGAGCAAGAGCAGTGCTTTGCCGCTTTCAAAATTGAAAACGGCCATGTATAGCAGTCAGACAGCAACAGTTTTGTGGTACATTCCTGCGTTGCTTACCGATTGGTACCGTTACTGGGTAATTACATACATTGCTCCAGTGAAATGCGTGATTTACACGTCCCTGGGCTTGTCTGATTACCTATCATCAGCATATGCTGTAATGTCGGCCATATGTGTTTTTCTGCCGTTTTGTGGCTGTGCTTGTTCACCAGAGCTGCTGCTGTGCAGGCAATGGTGGTGCACCACAAGCCGCTGCCCAGAGCCCTGTGCCCAGCACCAGGGCTGCTTCTCCTGTGCCCATGCCTGCAGAGGGCCCTGCACCCCCCTTTGCTGCATCTGGCCCTTCCCCTGTCTTCGGGTTTGGACCAGCAGATGCAGACAGGCATGCCGGCCAGGCTGCCTCTGATGAGGCCCCAGAGGCCCAGAATGCAGGTGTGCTTCTAAGCCAACCCTGTGATTGACTGTCCTGTTTTTGGCATACCACCAAGACTGTTTCAGCTATTGAGTGTGCCACACATGAAAGCGACTTTGCCCACAGAATGCCCAGGTGCTTTGTGTCATTGGCACATGCTATGGGTTCCGCCACATGTACTTTTCTGCCCTGTTGTGGCTGTGCTTGTTCATCAGAGCTGCTGCTGTGCAGGCAATGGTGGTGCACCACAAGCCGCTGCCCAGAGCCCTGTGCCCATCACCAGGGCTGCTTCTCCTGTGCCCATGCCTGAAGAGGGCCCTGCACTCCCCTTTGCTGCATCTGGCCCTTCCCCTGTCTTCGGGTTTGGACCAGCAGATGCAGACAGGCATGCCAGCCAACCTGCCTCTGATGAGCCTCCAGAGGCCCAGGATGCAGGTGTGCTTCTAAGCCAACCCTGTGATTGACTGTTCTTTTTTTTGCATACAACCAGACTGTTTCAGCTATTGAGTGTGCCTCTGTGCGGTTCATGCATCACACACGAAAGCAACTTTGCCCACAGAATGCCCAGTTGCTTTGTGTCATTGGCACATGCTATGGGTTCTGCCACATGTACTTTTCTGCCCTGTTGTGGCTGTGCTTGTTCACCAGAGCTGCTGGTGTGCAGGTAATGGTGGTGCACCACAAGCTGCCCCTGCACCACACCCTAACCCACCCGGGCATGCGGCAGACCCACATGCAGTTGGGGGCTTCACCTTTGCTGCTCCTGGTGCCAACTTTGGGTTCCTTTCCTTTGCTGGTGCCGCTGGAGCTGACCTGCCCACCAATGCATTCAGCTTCAGTGGTGTAGACCCCTTTGCGGGTAAGTGGTTGCAAGTTGCTCTGCCACCAGTAACAGTAGACTGTGCTTGCATTGTGAGGCAGTGCAGTCTCATTGTATGCGTACTGCCTGTAGAGCTGCCTGGAAGCTGGCGCAGGGCTCATCATCATCAAGCATCTCTTACAGCCTGATATGCATCAGCTTTGATGAGACTCATGCGCAGCCTGGTATAACACTTGGGTTCTCATTAAAGCGACGCTGAAAGGCAAAGACTTTCCCTTTCCCTTCCCTTCCCTTCCCTTCCCTTCCCTTCCCTTCTCTTCCCTTCCCTTCCCTTCCCTTCCCCACACGCAGTGTCCCTATATATATGCAAATGTTGATTTGTGCTATTGATCTTGCAGGAAGGGACAGCAGGCCTCATGGTGGTTTGTCTGAGGTGGAGGTCACCGTTGTCACTATGTCAGAGTCAGGCGCTCCTGCTGCCAACCCTGCCACCACCCCCAACTCCACCCCTGCTGTTGCCCATGCTGCCCAGGGCCCTGCGCCCAGCACCGGGGCTGCTTCTCCTGTGCCCATGCCTGAAGAGGGCCCTGCACCCCTCTTTGCTGCATCTGGCCCTTCCCCTGTCTTTGGGTCTGGACCAGCAGATGCAGACAGGCACGCCAGCCAACCTGCCTCTGATGAAGCCCCAGAGGCCCAGGATGCAGACAGGCATGCTGGCCCTTCTGCCTCTGATGAAGCCCCAGAGGCCCAGGACACAGGTATGCTAAGCTGACTCTTTGTTTGCCTGTCCTTGTTTTCGCATACAACTGAGAGTGTTTTAGCTAAAATTGTCAATGCTTATTTGAGAGCTTCAAGCACCAGCCACATGAAGTGACTTTGCCCACCAGAATCCTGAGACGACTTTCTTGTGTCATTGGCACATGCTAAAGGATCCACCACATGTGCTCGTCTGCCCTTTTGTGGCTGTGCATGTTCACCGGAGCTGCTGGTGTGCAGGCAATGGTGGTGCACCACAAGCCGCCCCTGCACCACACCCCGACCTATCCAGGGACACGGTAGACCCACCTGCATTTGGGTCCTTCTCCTTTGGACCCTCTTCTGGTGGTTTCTCTGCTTCTGCTGGCACTGCTGCCTTCACAACCACATTTGGTGGAGCAACGTCTACCACAGATGAGGGCAAGGGCAGGGCCACTGCTGGTGTCAGGAGCGCCGCTAAGAGCAAGACAGGGAAGGGCAGGGTTAAGACCAAGGCTGCCACTGCTGCTGTGCCCATTGCCACTGCTGCCACCGCTGGAGCTGAGCTGCCCACCACTGTGTTTAGCTTCAGTGGTGTAAACCTGGGTAAGTGTTTCAACTGTTGCAGTTTGCTCTGCCACCTGTACTGACATGCGTCATGGGGCATGGCACAATCACAGTATGTATTCTGCCTATTGCTCTGCAGCATGTACTCACCTCAACAGCACCTCCCTACTGCAATGACAAACTTCTCCCTCAGCACATTGCTCTGAGGCTCTGACTTGCTGTGGCGCCTGTAACATTCCTGTCACACTGCAGTGCCAATGGAAACATGTCAAGCATGTGGCACAGTGTCTTGTATACGTGCTGCTGCAGGGCCAAGCACATCAAGCGCTGGCAGTGCTGATGCCTTTGACCAGTGCATGAGCGGCCTCCACTCACTGGCCAACAGCATTGCTGGGCCGAGTTTTGTGCCACCGCAGCAGCACGACTTTCAGGGGCTCAACAGCCCAAGCACTGACAACACAGCTGTGGCAGACCCCATGGGACAGCAGCACCAGCAGTTGCTGCAAGTTGTGGACCAGGCGACAGCAGAGGGCAAGCATGCCACAGCTGTGCAGCTGCTCACCCAGGTCGGCATTGCCACTGTCTGTATGTCCTGATGAGTCAGTGAGTGCTGCAACACTTCCTGCTGGTGCATTGCTGTTGGTGCATTGCTACTGGTGGAGGTCAACCTTGCCTGCTTTGCTGCTGTCTTGACCGCCATATCTTGGGTTTTCAGCGCATTCTGGTTGATCTTTGGACGTTGTGGAAACTTTGGACTTTGTACAACGAGTGGCAGGCTGAGATCTGATGTGCTGTACTTGGTCAACCTCTTGATGGTGTTATGGTGCTTGTGCGTTCTGCAGCCTTTCTCATCAGCCCACGACAAGTTTGTGGCTACCCAAGTCTGCTGCTTATGCGACGAGTGTGCAAGTTTGACTTGTGTTTGTCCTTGGACTCATACTTGTGTTGTGACTTGACAATGATGGCCATCGCTAAAGTACATGTCAGCAGATCTGCCTGTACATTATAAAGCATTAATGCAGAACAATCTTATCTGAAATGTTCATGCAGTGTGCACACAACCGATGCACAACAAAGAGCAAGGGCAAAAACAATGAAGAGTGCCAAGAAAAATTATGTAGCTGGTAAAACTCATGGCTTGGTGGTGATGCAGGTGCTCAGTGCAGCTTACGCCTCTGGCAATCGCACACAAACTGAGCTGGCAGGCTTGCATGGGCAGAGGGCCATCAGCCTTGCAGCGGCAGGGCTGCCTCTGGCTGCCTTCTTTGACAACTTGACTTCAGTCAAGGTATGTACTGCAATCTGCCTGCATGCCTGTCTCCTGCTATCTGCCTGCCTGCCTGCAAATCTGCGTCTTTGTTTCTCTGCCTCTGACTGCCTTCATGAATAACTTGACCTCTGTCAAGGTATGCACTGCAATCTGCCTGTCTGTCTGTTTGTCTGTCTGCCTGCCTGCCTGTTGATCTGTCTGCCACACTCAGATACAGACACAACCAATCAAGATGCTCACCTAGACATTGCCTGTCTCTACATCTGCCTTTCAGCCTCTTATCGAGTTGCTCAAAGGTGCTGCTAGGAAGCTGTTGTGTATGTATGTGCTTTTGCCTGCAGCTTGACATGAGCAGCCCAGTTGGTGCGTACGTGGCTGACCAGCTAGCAAGATGGGGCTTCACTGCTGAGATGGAGTCCTTTGTCAGCCGGCTCGAGGAAGCTTGCTGGCCTGTCACTCACAAGCTTGCCAACCCCAAGCTGACATCATGCACTACCAACTGGCGTCAGAACATTAGTCAGCTTGGTCAGGTAATTCTTAGTGTGTGCTATTGGCTGTACTCAACAGCTGGCAACAGCTGTGACCGCAATTTGCATCTGTACTTGTGCCCTTGGGACTGTGCAACAACTTCTGGCTACAAAATATCAAGCATTGAGTGCAGGAGATACAGTCCCAACATCAGCATGAATGCATTGAACCTACTGATCAACACATCCTTGTTTTCAGAGATCTGCATCTCTGCTTTCCCTTGCCCCTCCTGCTACCCTTACCCCTACCCCTGCCACTACCCCTACCCCTGCCCCTACCCCTGCCTCTACCCCTCCCCCTACCCT